>Ga0187780_10004040_pt1 | contig 10998 bp, 9 predicted proteins | sample 1015_Q2_SP10_20__FD_132429 | JGI IMG/M metagenome (GOLD analysis project Ga0187780, IMG submission 132429) | Tropical peat soil microbial communities from peatlands in Department of Meta, Colombia - 1015_Q2_SP10_20_MG | ecosystem: Environmental > Terrestrial > Soil > Wetlands > Peat | place...
CCGCCACGGCGGGCAGGCCCGTCGCGCGCGATTTCACGAGATGTCCGGGGCGATCGTGATCGAGCGCAGCCGGGCCATTCGCGGCAAAGGACTCATCCTCGTGGTGACCGCGGGCACTAGCGACATTCCCGTGGCCGAAGAGGCTTTGGTCACAGCGCAGACCATGGGGAATCGCGCCGAAGCCATCTATGACGTGGGCGTCGCGGGACTCCACCGGCTGCTCGAACACCGCCAGAAACTCGCTGAGGCCCGCGTGATTATCTGCGTCGCGGGGATGGAAGGCGCGCTCCCCAGCGTTGTGGGAGGAATGGTAGCTGCGCCGGTGATCGCTGTTCCCACCAGCACTGGCTATGGCGCGAGCTTCGGCGGGATCGCGGCGCTGCTCGCCATGCTCAATAGCTGCGCTTCGAATGTGTGCGTGGTGAACATTGACAACGGCTTCGGCGCCGGCTGCGTCGCCAGCGTCATCAATCGGGCGTAGCTACGCGAGGGCGGTAGCAAGGGCAGCAGCCAGCGCGGTTTCTTCGTCGGGGAAAACGGTGCGCAGGTCGAGGACCAAGCGGTCGTCAGCGATGCGCGCGATGACGGGCGCGCCTTGCGCGGGCTTGCGCAACCGCTCTTCGAGCGTCGCCGCCGAGTGACGCATGCTGGCAATCGAGATGAGCTGCGTCGGCAATTGCTGGTCGGGCGTCGAGCCGCCGCCAATCACCGAATAGCCGGGGCGCACTTCCATTTCCACGCCCGCGGGAAGCACGCTTCGCAGTTGCGCCGTAAACTGTGTAGCGCGGCGGGAAATTTCCTGCGCCGGCAGCCGAATCATGCGCAGGGCGGGAATTTCGTCGAGCTTCCCGCGCTGATAAGCCCTTAGCGTTTCTTCGAGCGCCGCGATGGTGAGCTTATCCACGCGCAGCGCCCGGAAAAGCGGGTTGCGGCGGACGCGCTCGACCAGGTCCTTCTGTCCGGCGATGATTCCCGCTTGTGGGCCGCCCAGCAATTTGTCTCCGCTGAACGAAACGATCGCGACACCGGCGCGGCAACTCTCCCCCGCCAATGGCTCGGCGATGCCGCTCGCCGTAAGATCCGCGAGGCAGCCTGATCCGAGGTCCTCGAACATAGGAATCTGCGCACGGTGGCCCAGCGCGACCAGTTCTTCGAGTGACGGCCGCTCGGTGAACCCGGTGATGCGAAAATTCGAGGGGTGCACGCGCAGCAGCAGGCGCGTGCGCTCGCCGATGGCGCGTTCGTAGTCGCGCAGGCGCGTGCGGTTCGTGGTTCCTACCTCGCGGAGCACCGCGCCGCTTTCGGCCATGATTTCGGGGATGCGGAAACCGTCGCCGATCTCGATCAGCTCGCCGCGCGAGACAATCACTTCCGCGCCCTTGGCCAGCGTATTCAGCACCAGGAAGACGGCCGCCGCGTTATTGTTGACCACGATGGCCTTCTCCGCGCCGGTCAGCTCCGCCAGCAGGCGCTCGGTATGGACGTCACGCTTGCCGCGTGTGCCGGACTCGATGTCGTACTCGAGATTGGCGTAGCGCGCGGCGGCCTCCGCAATCCGCGCGACGGCACCCGCCGCGAGCGGAGCGCGGCCGAGGTTGGTGTGCAGGATGACGCCTGTGGCGTTAATGACCCGCCGGAGGGAGGGGGCCAGCCGAGACGCGACTTCCGCAGCCACCCGCGCCTCAATGGCTTCAAGGTTCGGCGCCGTCTCGCGGGCGGCCCCGCCGCCTTCTTTCAGATGGGCCCGCAGGTCAGCGAGCACGCTGCGCGTGGCCTCGGTTACTGTGCCGCGCCCAGCCGTCTCCGAAAGCGCCTGGAGGCCCGGGCGGCTGAGCACCTCATCCACCGAGGGGATCTCGCGCAGGCGGGAATCCGGCTGTTTTTCCATTCTTGCGGCGGGCTGGCCCGGCGGGTGCATCGTTCGCTTATTGGAACACGCTAGCGCCAGCCGACGCAACCTCCGGGCGTTTTCTTTGCGACACCTCCCGCGCGCAGCCCGATTGACGCCCACCGCTGCCGTCCGTAGTCTGGAATCACGCCAGTCCTCCATTTTCTATGCCAACTCCCGACGACGATCTCGCTCAATTGGAAAGGGACCTGCGCGCCCTCAAGATCGAGTATGAGCAGTTCTTCGGCGGCGGGCGTTCGCGACCTCCCGCGGACACGCAGTGGCGCGTGGACACCCTGGTGCGCCGCTACAACGACCGCATCGCCCAGCTCAGTTTCAACCAGCGCTTTCGCTTCAATAATCTGGCCCAGACCTACGCCAAGTATCAGGACATGTGGCGCAAAAAGCTGGCGCAAAAGGAAGGCGCCGTTACGCAACATCACTTTGGCTCGGCCGCCCGAGCGATCGAAGCTGAACGCGCCCGCGCAGCCGCCGGCCGGGCCGGCGCCGCGCCTCCGTCCGAAGTGGCGGTAGCAAACGCCGCCGTCGAGAGCCCCTTCTTCTCCGCGAGCCTGTCCGATCCACTCGCTGAACAGGACAAGGTGCGCGAGCTCTACCGCAAGGTCGTGGAAGCGCGCAGCGCCAGCGGCGAAAGATCCGGCACTCCCAGCCTCGAGGATTTCCGCCGCTTCGTGTATAAGAAGACCAAGGAATTACAGGCCAAGGGCGCCCGAGAGGTCGAATACGTCGTGAGCGTCGAAGGCGGCCAGTTCAAACTGAAGGCCCGCGTTTCGCACTGAGCCCCTCAGCGCCGCGCATTCTCCCTCTTCCGAAAATCCCGGCAAACGCATAAACTGACTCGCTCGCCTTATAGGACTCATTCGGTGTTCGAGGAGGAAGCCCCCGTGACTATCGAACGGGCGCTCATCAGCGTTTACGACAAGACCGGCATCGTTGAATTCGCACGCGCGCTCGACGCGTTGGCCATTAAATCGTTTCCACGGGAGGCACGGCGCGCCTGCTGCGCGAAGCAGGCGTCCGCGTGCGCGACGTAGCCGAACTGACCGGCTGGCCGGAAATGCTCGGCGGGCGCGTGAAGACCCTGCATCCGAAAGTGCACGGTGGAATTCTCTTTCAGCGCGGAAAGCGCGAGGATCGTGAGCAAGCCGCCGCGCATGCCATCGTTCCCATTGATCTCGTGGTCGTCAACCTGTATCCCTTTTCCGCCACGGCGGCCAAGCCCGGCGTGACTCCGGAGGAATTGATTGAGAACATTGATATCGGCGGGCCGGCCATGGTGCGCTCCGCAGCCAAGAATTTTCAGAGCGTGGGAGTAGTCACCGATCCAGCGGATTACGCGGAGATGGCCGCCGCGCTGCGCGAACACCGCGAGCTGAGTCTTGCGACACGCCTCGCGCTGGCCCGCAAGGCCTACGCCTGCACGGCCCGGTACGATGGAGAAATTGCCACGGAGCTTGAGCGGCTTGCCGCCGATACCAGCGTCACCATCGGGCCGCTCGAAAAACTGCCCCAGCGGATTCATCTGGCCCTCGAACGCCGCCAGGAGATGCGTTACGGCGAGAATCCGCACCAGGCTGCGGCGCTCTACATTCCGGCGGGGCGGCCTGCCGCGGGCCTTGCGGGTGCGAAACAGCTCCAAGGCAAGGAGCTCTCCTACAACAACCTGGTGGACCTGGACTCGGCCTGGGCGCTCGCGCGCGAGTTTTCGCGCCCCGCCGTCGCCATCATCAAGCACAACAACCCCTGCGGGACGGCCGAGCAGGATGCGCTCCGCGATGCGTACGTGCAGGCGCTGGCCTGCGATCCCGTATCCGCTTTCGGCGGAGTGCTGGCGTTCAATCGTGCGCTCGACGCCGCCACGGCCGAGGAACTTAGTAAACTCTTCGTCGAATGTGTGGTCGCGCCGGGATACGAGCCGGCGGCGCTTCAAATCCTCGCAGCCAAGAAGAATCTCCGTCTGCTGGAAATTTCCGGCAGCGCAGCGCCGGAAGAGCTGGAGCTCAAGCGCATCTCCGGCGGCGTCCTGGTGCAAGAACCCGATCGCCACGAACTGGCCGAGGCCGAACTCCGCGTCGCCACAGAGCGCGCTCCCACGCCCGCCGAGCGCCGCGCGCTGCTTTTCGCCTGGAAAGTGGCGAAGCACGTCAAATCGAATGCCATCGTCTTTGCGCACGACGGACGGACGGTCGGCGTCGGAGCCGGCCAGATGAGCCGCGTGGATTCGGTCAAGATCGCCGTGCTCAAGGCGGCGGACGCAGGGCTTTCGCTGGCGGGAAGCGTGGTTGCTTCCGATGCGTTTTTCCCCTTTCCTGACGGCGTGGAGGAGGCCGGGAAAGCCGGCGCGACCGCCGTCATTCAGCCCGGGGGCTCGGTTCGCGACGCCGACGTCATTGCCGCAGCCAACCGCCTCGGCATGGCCATGGTGTTCACCGGCGTCCGGCACTTTCGCCATTAATTGGTTATGAGCGGTCCAACCAAACCGGGCGGTCTGGCCGGCCTGTGCGTGCTGGCGCTCGAGAGCCGGCGCGGCGCGGAAATGGCCAAACTGATCGCCAACTACGGAGGCGAGGCCGTGATTGCCCCGTCCATGCGCGAAGTCCCTCTGGAATCGAACACCGAGGCGCTGGCCTTCGCGCGCTCTCTCCTGGCGGGTAACTTCGACATGGTTATTTTCTTGACCGGCGTTGGCGCGCGCGCCCTGATGCGCGTGGTCGAAACCGCCCATCCGCTCGACCAGATGGTGGCCGCGCTTCGTCGCGTGGCCATCGTGGCGCGGGGACCCAAGCCAGCGGCCGCGCTGAAGGAAATCGGCGTGCCCGTTGCCCTGATGGTGCCGGAGCCGAATACCTGGCGGGAATTGCTGCGGGCGCTCGACGACAACAAGCAATCTTTCCCGCTCCAAGAGCGTCGCGTGGCGGTTCAGGAATACGGTGCTTCGAATTCGGAGTTGCTGGCAGGACTAGAGGCGCGGGGCGCGCGTGTTACGCCCGTGCCTGTATATCAGTGGGCCTTGCCAGAGGACACCGGCCCGCTGCGCGCCGCAGTGGAAGCCATCCTACGCGGTGAGATTGACATCGTTCTCTTTACTACGTCCATCCAGGTTGTCCACCTGCTGCGCATCGCCCGTGAGATGAATCGCGAAGCCGGTCTCCGCCGGGCCTTCGCGCGTATGGCGGTGGGTTCGATTGGGCCGGTAACCTCCGAGGAGTTGCGCGAGCAGGGTATCGAGCCGGATTTCGAGCCCGAGCATTCCCGTATGGGCTTTTTGGTGAATGAAGCGGCCCAGCGCGGTCCCGCCCTGCGGGAACAAAAACGCGGGCGTGCCTAAGGCAAATTCCAGGCCGGCGGAGCGTGATGCGATGGCCGGGCTGCGTAAAGCTTTGGGGTGGGGGAGGCCGCAGCCCGGCCACAATCGGAGAATGAGAGAATCCTAGCAGGAGCCTCGTCCGGACGGTTCGTCAAAAAACGAATCGGGCCTATCCGTCTAGCGAATCCGAGTGGTCTTCAGAGGCGGGGGCGGCGCGCTTTTCGTGGTCCTTGCTTGCGCCCGCGCAGAAATTTTTCAAACGAACTCCCGCTGGCCAGCGCATGAAGAAGCGCGCGGCGGCGCTTCGGCGATATGGCCTTGGGAAGAAGCTTTTTGCGTGCCTCGCCGAGCTCTTCGAGCCAGCGCTCGTATTCTGCGCCGAACTCCTTTTCCAGCCGCTTTCTGAGCCGCTGCGCCAGCGCAGGACTGCGCCCTCCGGTGGAGATGGCGATCTGCAACGCGCCGCGCTGCACGACCGCGCCGTAATAAAAGTCGCAATGCTCCGGATCGTCCACGACATTGCAAAGGACGCCGCGCCGCCGCGCGAGCCGGAAGATCTTCTCGTGGAGCGCGGGAGAAGATGTCGCTGCTACCACCAATAACGCGCCCGCCAGATCCGCGCTCTGGAAATTGCGCGCCGCCCAGCGAATCCTTCTGGTGCGCGCCCAGGCCCGCACCCGCGCCGTAGCCTGGGGCGCCACCACGCGCACATTGGCGCCTGCCTCGAGCAGCCCGGCGATTTTTTCTTCGGCCACGCGGCCCGCTCCCGCCACCAGGCAGCGCCGCCCCGCAAGCTTCAGGAACGCCGGAAATAAATTCATCTCGCGCTTCCCTGACTAAAGCCGCTCGCCGCGCACGAGGTCATCATAGGCTTCGCGGCGTCGCGCAATGTGGAACTGCCGCCCATTCACCAGAACTTCGGCGGCCCGGCGCCGGGCATTGTAATTGGAGGATTGCGCGAAGCCGTACGCGCCTGCGGTCCAGACCAACAGCAGATCGCCGGCCTGAACTGTCGGCAACGGCCAGTCGCGCGCCAGAAAATCGCCTGATTCACAGACGGGGCCCACGATGTCCACCCGCCTGAGACGCGAAGACGCGTCCCGGCCTCGCCGCACGGGCGTCACCGCGTGCGTCGCGTCATACAGTGCCGGCCGGATCAAGTCGTTCATCGCCGCATCCACAATGACGAACGTTTTCCCTCGCGTTTCCTTCACGTAGAGCACGCGCGTGAGCAGCACCCCGGCCCGGCCGATGATGGCGCGTCCCGGCTCAACGAGCAGGTGGCAGCCCAGCGGACGGATGATTTCGCCAAGCGCTCGCGCAAATAGATTCACATCTATCGGCGATTCGTCCGTGTACCGGATTCCGAGCCCTCCGCCGATATCCACGTATTGCAGGGGCACTCTGTGTTGCGCCAGGTCCCGCACATAAGACGCAAGCCGGGTCACAGCCCGCCGATATGGCCCGATCTCCAGAATTTGGGAGCCGATGTGCGCGCTGATGCCACGCCACGCGATGGCCCGCGACTCCTTGTGGGCGAGATAAAGCCTTCGGGCTTCCGGCCAGTCCACACCGAATTTGTGATGATATGCGCCCGTGGAGATGTGCGGATGGCCGCCCGCCATAACATCCGGATTTACGCGAATGGCCGCCGACGGACGCTCGCCGCCTGCTGCCACGTGCCGCGCCGCCTCAGCCAGCAGAACGTCCAGTTCAGCGCGGGATTCGACATTGAACAGCCGGATGCCTCCGCGCCCGGCCCGCGCCCCCGGATAGCGCAACGCGTCGCGAATCTCCTCGCGGCTTTTTCCCACGCCCGAGAACACGATGCGGCTACCGGGAACGCCGATGCGCCGCAGCCGGTCGAGTTCGCCACCCGAGACGATGTCAAAGCCGCTGCCGAGTCGCTCCAGAACTCGCAGCACGGAGAGATTGCCATTGGCCTTGACGGCGTAGCACACCGTGTGCGGCAGCCGGCCCAGAGCACGGTCCAGCTGGCGATAGGCGCTTTCGATGCTGGCTTGGCTGTAGACGTATGCGGGCGTGCCGTTGGCCTCGGCCACGCGCTCAAGCGCGACCCCTTCGCAATAAAGCGTCTGCTCACGCGATGCCGGCCGCCGCCCGCGCCCACCAGCAGGCCGATAGGCAAAGCACGGCGTGTACTGCGTGGGGTCCACTTGGTGCGTCCGGCTGCTCCGGCGCGCAAGATGAAATGAGGGTGTCATCGCAAACTTACCGGCCGCCTCGGAACCAGCTGTAGCCGACGGTGAAGAACAGCGACGCGTTGTAGCCGGGATTGAGCGTGCCGAGGCTGGCGTTGGAGTGGTGCACGATTGCTCCTTCAATAAGCACGGCGCGTTGCCGCCGCAGGAAAATATGCGCCCCAAACGCGCCCTGCGGCGTGAAATTCACCCAGGAGGTGTTCCCTGGCGGCACATTCTGCGTCGTGAAGAGTACCCCGCCCGCAACCGCGATGTACGGCGCGATTCTCCTTCCTCTCGTAAAGTTCCATTGCCAGATGACCGGCTTGATGCTGCCGCCATAGACATTCTGTTTGGGCGTCAGCACCTCGTACACGGGCAGAAGGTCGGCCGCCCATTCGAAGTTGCCTCGAAGCCAGCCGCCGAAGTGTTCTCCGCTGAGGACGCGGCCGATGCGCCCGCCAGCGTAAACGAATTGCGTGTTGTCCGCCGCGCGCAGGCCCGTCCCGCCGCCACCCAGCATACCCAGCTCCCACGCGCCTTGGGTGAGGGAGGTCGAAAGCAAGTTCTCACTAACGCCTTCCTGTGCCCCGGCCGCGGCGCATGCCACCAAAGCGAGAAGTATTCCGGCAATGATTTTCATGTTGCCTCCACTCCTGGGACCTGAAACGTATTCTTTGCGAGCGCCGCCGTGTAAAGCGCCCAGCGTATCGCATCCGCCCGCCGAAGTCAGCAGGCGCGGCGAGGTTGAATGTCCTCCGCGCCATTCCTTGACTCAGGCGCGAGGGCGCGATTAAACTGGAGTTGCTCTTGGTAGAGGCGCGGAGGCCATCAACAGCCGGGCCAGCGTTCCGAACAGCTTCGGAGGCCCGTGCCAGGGGGCACTGCCAGGCGTTTCACTCCGCCGAAATCGTCGCGAGGGCTGCGCTCGCGCCGGTTGGGGGATGGGCTGGAAAGCTCATCCACTGTCATCCGCTGGGAAGCGGATGGAGCGCTATCAGGAAGTGGAGAGCCGGCCGTTCCATCGGTGCATCCTCCCTTCTTCTTGCGTTTCATCCACACAGAACGTAACGGGCGACGCGATTTTGCCCTGCTGCGCACCCAGAGGCGGGCAGACAGGTTGCGCAAGGACCTCGATCCGGTGCAAGGAACGCGATGAACATTTTCGAGCTGACTCGGGCGCTGGTGGACATCGAGTCAACGACAGACAACGAGTGCGAAGTGGGGGACTTTCTCCACGGCCATCTGTCGAAGCTCGCCGCGGCCACGGACGGAAAGGTCGATCGGATGGAGGTCGAGCCACGCCGCTTCAACGTCCTGGCGTGCTGGGGCCAGCCGGTCGTCACGCTCTCGACCCACATGGACACCGTGCCGCCTTTCCTCAGTTCGCGCGAAGACGACGAGTTTATCTGGGGGCGCGGCGCCTGTGACGCCAAAGGCATCATCGCCGCGATGGTCATGGCGGCAGAGAAGTTGCTGGCCGGCGGCACAAAGAATTTCGCGTTGCTTTTTGTCGTCGGCGAGGAACGGAATAGCGCCGGAGCCGCCGTGGCGGCACGTTCGCCTCGAGGCTCGCGCTATCTGGTGAATGGCGAGCCGACCGGAAACAAACTGGTCCTCGCCTCCAAGGGCGCGCTGCGCCTCGAGGTGACCGCCCAAGGCCGCATGGCCCACTCGGCCTATCCGGAACTGGGCGAATCGGCGATTGAGAAATTGCTCGACGCCCTGGAGGCCATGCGCCGCGTGCCGCTGCCACAGGACGCGTTGCTGGGGCCCTCGACCATGAACATCGGAACCATTGCCGGAGGCCGCGCGCCCAACGTCATCGCTGATGACGCCAGGGCCGAAATCCTGGTGCGGCTGGTGGGCGATCCGGCGCCTCTCCGCGAAGCCTTCGCGCGCGCGGCCGGGACACGAGCACAGGTGCGCGAAGTCCTGTCCATACCCGCCATACGTTTTCGACGCGTGGATGGCTTTCCCACCACGGTCGTTTCGTTCACCACGGACGTGCCGGTGTTCGGCCGGAGCTGGGGAGAGCCGCTGTTGCTCGGGCCGGGGGACATCCACCTGGCGCACACCGCGGAGGAGCGCATCTCGAAACCGGAGCTCGCCGTCGCCGCCGGCATGTATGCTGATATAGTGCGGAGGTTGCAGGCGTCTGGAGCGAGTGAACAATCATGAATCTCGCCATCGTCGGCTACGGCAAAATGGGGCGGCTCATCGAGCAACTGGCGCCCGACTACGGGCTCACGGTTGCGCTCCGGCTCGACATCAACAACAACGCGAACTTCGAAGGCCTGACGCCCGCCAATTTCCGAGACGTGAAGCTCGCTGTAGAATTCTCCACGCCCGCCACGGCCGTCGAGAATATCGAGCGGCTGGCCCGGTTGGGAGTCAGCGTGGTCGTCGGGACGACAGGGTGGTTCGGCGAGATGGACCGCGCGCGGAAGGCCGTGGAAGCTGCCGGGACAGGCTTGGTCTGGAGCGCCAATTTCTCCGTCGGCGTGCACATTTTTTCGCAGGTCGTGGCCGAAGCGGCGCAGATGATGGCCCGCCAGCCCGAATACGGCGCCTGGGCCTGGGAGATTCATCACGCAGCGAAAAAGGATGCGCCCTCGGGAACGCTGCTGGCGCTGGTCGAGCGCATGAAGCAGAGCGGCTACGCCCGTCCCATTGACACCAGCAGCAGCCGCGCAGGTTCCGTTCCCGGCACGCATGAGATTGGTTTTGATTCCGCGGCGGATACGATTACGCTCCGGCATACGGCCCGCAGCCGCGAGGGCTTTGCACGCGGAGCGTTGCGCGCGGCGCGCTGGCTCGCCGGCAAAAAGGGTTTCTTTGATTTTCGTGAGATAGTCGGCCAGTTGGATTGAGACCCCGCGTTCGCGCGGACTCTGAGGAGTGGAAGGAGAGAGACCCATGTTTACCGGATGCGGCACGGCTCTTGTGACACCGTTTCGCAACGATCTTTCGTTGGACGAGGCGACCCTGCAACGGCTGGTGCGCCGCCAGATCGAGGCGGGAATCAATTTTCTGGTGCCCTGCGGCACTACGGGCGAAAGCCCGACGCTGAAGCCCGAAGAGCAGCGCCGCGTCGTCGAGATTGTGCTCGAAGAGGCCCGGCGCGATCACGTTCCTGTGCTGGCCGGCGCCGGAGGCAACAACACCGCGGAAGTCATCGAGCGCGCCCACGAGTTCGAAGCCTTCGGCGTAGACGGAATACTCTCCGTCAGTCCCTATTACAACAAGCCCACGCAGGAAGGCCTCTATCAGCACTTCAAGGCGCTGGCCGGGGCGCTTTCCATTCCCGTCATCCTCTACAACATTCCCGGGCGCACCGGCGTCAATATCGAGCCTCCTACCGTAAGACGCCTCGCGGAGATCGAGAACATCATCGGCGTGAAAGAGGCCTCGGGCAACATCTCCCAGATGGCGGCGGTGCTGGATTGCGTTCCCGAGAGCTTCATCGTGCTCTCCGGGGACGACGCCATCACGCTGCCGCTGATGGCGATCGGCGGGAAAGGCATCATTTCGGTGGCCTCGAACGAAATCCCCGCGGAGATGACCCGGCTGGCGCAGCA
>Ga0187780_10004041_pt1 | contig 10995 bp, 8 predicted proteins | sample 1015_Q2_SP10_20__FD_132429 | JGI IMG/M metagenome (GOLD analysis project Ga0187780, IMG submission 132429) | Tropical peat soil microbial communities from peatlands in Department of Meta, Colombia - 1015_Q2_SP10_20_MG | ecosystem: Environmental > Terrestrial > Soil > Wetlands > Peat | place...
GCCTGGGCGCGGCTGACGCTGGCACCCCGCACCGTCGGTCGGCTCGACTTCGCCGACTCCGTCGCGGACGCGGTCGACGCCGCGGCCTTCGTGCAGGAGAGCGCGCCCGAGGACGAGCGGCTGAAGACCCGGCTCCTGGCGGAGATCGACCAGGCTGCACCGGCGGACGCGCTCGTCCTGTCCTCGACCTCGGGCCTCCTCCCGTCGAGCCTCCAGTCCGAGATGACCCGGCCGGGCAGGTTCGCCGTCGGGCATCCCTTCAACCCGGTCTACCTGCTCCCGCTCGTCGAAGTCGTCGGCGGCGAGCAGACCTCGCCCGAGACCGTGGCTCGCGCCTGCGCCTTCTACACCGCAGTCGGCATGAAACCGCTCGTCGTGCGGCGGGAGGTCGACGGCTTCGTCGCCGACCGGCTGCTCGAGGCGCTCTGGCGCGAGGCGCTCTGGCTCGTCCACGACGGCGTGGCGACGACGGGCGAGATCGACGACGCGATCCGCTTCGGGCCCGGCCTGCGCTGGGCGCAGATGGGGACGTTCCTGACGTACCGGCTCGCCGGCGGCGAGGGCGACATGCGCCACTTCATGGCGCAGTTCGGGCCGGCGCTGCAGTGGCCCTGGACGAAGCTGACCGACGTCCCCGAGCTCACGGACGCCTTCCTCGAGGAGCTCGCCGCGCAGTCCGACGCGCAGGCAGGCGACCACTCGGTGCGCGAGCTCGAGCGGCAGCGCGACGACAACATCGTCGCGATCCTCCAGGCCCTCCGGGCCGAGCGGTACGCGGCCGGCGAGGTCGTGCACGACCACGAGGCGACGCTCTTCGAGGCCGCGTATGCCCGAGACGGGCGACCCGTGGACGAGACGAAGCCGCTGCGTCTCTACGAGACGACGGTCCAGCCGGACTGGGTCGACTACAACGGCCACATGACCGAGAGCCGCTACCTCGACGTGTTCGCGACTGCGACCGACTCCTTCCTGAGCCACGTCGGGCTCGACGGCGCGTACCTCGCCGGCGGGCACAGCGTCTACACCGTCGAGACCCACCTCCGCCACCTCGCAGAGGCGAGGGCGAACGAGCCGCTCGCCGTCGACACCCAGGTGTTGAGCGCCGACGCCAAGCGGCTCCATCTCTTCCACACGCTGTCGAACGGAGCGACGGGCGCACGCCTCGCGACCGGCGAGCACCTGCTCCTCCACGTCGACACGACGGAGGCCCGTTCGGCGACGATGCTCGAGCCGCTCGCCGGGCGGATCGCCTCGATCGCCGCCGCACACGCCTCGCTGCCGGTGCCCGAGGGCGCAGGGCGGTACGTCGGGCAGCCGCGTCCGTAGCTCCATCTGGACGATGACGGCCCGCCCGCACATCCTGCTCGTGATCGCCGACCAGCTTTCCGCCCGTGCGCTGCCGGCCTACGGCAACCGGATCGTCCGCGCGCCGCACTTCGAGCGGCTGGGGAGCGAGGGCGTCGTCTTCGAGCGGGCGCTCTGCGCCTCCCCGCTGTGCGTGCCGTCACGCGCCTCGTTCTTGACCGGGCTCCTGCCCTCCCGGAACGGCGCGTACGACAACGCCGGCGAGCTTCCGGCGAGCGTGCCGACGTTCGCGCACCACCTGCGCGCGCTCGGCTACCGGACGGTGCTGACCGGGAAGATGCACTTCATCGGGCCGGACCAGCTGCACGGCTTCGAGGAGCGCCCGCTCCCGGACGTCTATCCGGCCGGTCTCGACTGGATCCCCGACTGGCGGCTCGGAGACGACGAGACGCTCCCGTGGTACCACGACCTGAGCAGCGTCCTGCGTGCGGGTCCGATCCGCCGCACGCTGCAGGTCGGCTACGACGCGGAGGTGGTCGAGCACGCACGGCGGACGATCGAGGAGAGCGCCCGCGCAGACGAACGGCCGCTGCTCCTCGTCGCGTCCTTCACGCACCCGCACGACCCGTACGAGGTTCCCGCGGCCTACTGGGATCGCTACGACGGCGTCGAGATCGACCCGCCCGAGCATCCCGAACCGCCGGTGCCGCTCGATCCGCCGACGCGGCGCCTCCGCGCGATGGTCGCGGCCGACAGGATCGAGGTCGGCGCCGAGCAGACGCTCCTCGCACGCCGCGGGTACTACGGCGCGATCTCGCTCGTCGACGATCACGTCGGCTCGCTGGTCGACGCCCTCTCCGCGCACGGCCTCGCCGACGACACGGTGATCGTCGTCACCTCCGACCACGGGGAGATGCTCGGCGAGCGCGGCCTCTGGTACAAGATGGCGCCCTTCGAGGACTCGATCAGGGTCCCGCTGATCGTCCACGCGCCGTCGCGCTACGCCGCCCGGCGGGTCGGAGAGCCCGTCTCGCTGCTCGACCTCCTGCCGACACTCGTCGACGTGGCCGGCGGCACGGCACCCGCGCCGGGCCTCGACGGCGTCAGCCTCGCCCCGGCTCTCACCGGCTCGGAGCCGCCTGCGCGCGACCTCCCGCTCGAGTACCTCGCCGAAGGGGTGCGGGCACCGCAGGTCACGCTCGTTCGCGGCTCGCGCAAGCTCGTCCGCAGCCTTGGCGAGCCGGATCTCCTCTACGAACTCGCCGGCGACCCGGGCGAGAGGACGAACCTCAGCGGTGATCCCGAGCACGTCGCGGACGCGCGGTCGCTCGGAGCCGTCGTCGAGGCGCGGTGGGATCTCGCACGGCTCGACGCCGACGTGCGCGCGAGCCAGGAGGGGCGGCGGCTCGTCGCGCGAGCGCTCGCGACGGGGGCGACGGCGAGCTGGGACCTTGCCACCGCGACGCCGGACGGCCCGTACATCAGGAGCGGTCAGGACTTCTGGCAGCGGCTCGAGGCGTGGCGAGAGCCCTAGGCGCGCCTACCGGCTCCGCGCGAAGCGGTGCACCGCCTCGAGCAGCTCCTCCGCCTTCGCCTGCGCCTCGTGCTCGTCGCCGGACGCGAGCGCGCCGGCCACGCAGTGCTGCACGTGGTCGTCGAGGATCTGGAACGCGAGGGATTCGAGAGCCGTCGAGACGGCGGAGATCTGCGTCAGGATGTCGATGCAGTAGCGGTCGTCCTCGACCATCCGCTCGATCCCGCGCACCTGGCCCTCGATCCGGTGCAGCCGCTTGACGAGCGCGGGCTTGTCCTTGGCGTAGCCCCAGGTTTGGGTCGTGGTCTCGCTCATCCGGGTACCTCCTGCCTCCGACTCGCGAAGCGCCGGAGCCTGAGACTGTTCGTGACGACGAAGAGGCTCGACGCGGCCATCGCCGCACCGGCCACGATCGGTGTGAGCACTGCGGCCATCGCGAGCGGGATCGCCGTGACGTTGTAGGCGAACGCCCAGAAGAGATTGCCCTCGATGGTGCGGAGCGTCTTGCGCGAGAGGCGGATTGCGTCGGCGGCGGCGCGGAGATCGCCTGAGACGAGCGTGAGGTCGGACGCCTCGATCGCGACGTCGGTGCCCGTTCCCATCGACAGGCCGAGATCGGCCTGGGCGAGCGCCGGAGCGTCGTTGACGCCGTCGCCGACCATGGCGACCGTGCGTCCAGCCGCCTGCAGGCGCTCGATCTCGGCCAGCTTCCCGGCGGGGAGCACCTCGGCGACGACGTGCTCGATCCCGACCTCGCGCGCGACGAGCTCGGCTGCCGCGAGCGAGTCGCCGGTGAGCAGGACCGGCTCCAGGCCGAGCTGCTCGAAGGCGCGGACGGCCTCTGCGCTCGTCGGCTTCACGGTGTCCCGAACCTCGAGCCTCGCCCGGGCGACGCCGTCCCACGAGACCTCGATCGTGCCGCCCCGCCGGCCGATCGAGACCTCGTGCCCGTCGACCGTGCCGGAGACGCCGCTCCCGGCATGGCTGCGGAACCCGGTCACGGTCGGCAGCTCGCCCACCTCCGCGCGGGCTGCGCGGACGACCGCTTGGGCCACCGGGTGCTCGCTCGCGGACTCGACCGCGCCCGCGAGGCGAAGCACGTCGCCTCGGGTCGCGCCGTCGAGGAGCGCGACGCCCGCGAGCTCCAGCCGACCGCTCGTCACCGTTCCGGTCTTGTCGAGCACGATCGTGTCCACGCGACGGGTCCGCTCGAGGATCTCCGGGCCCTTGACGACGATGCCGAGCTGGGCGCCGCGGCCTGTGCCGACGAGCAGCGCCGTCGGCGTCGCGAGGCCGAGCGCGCAGGGGCAGGCGATGATCAGGACCGCGACTGCCGCCGTGAACGCCTTCGCGGCAGAGGCGCCGGAGACGAGCCAGCCGGCGAGCGTGACGAGCGCGAGCAGGATCACGACCGGGACGAAGATCTCGGAGACGCGGTCGGCGAGTCGCTGCACGGGAGCCTTGCCCGACTGGGCGGCCTCGACGAGGCGCGCGATCTGGGCGAGCGCCGTGTCGGCTCCCACCCGTGTGGCGCGGACGACGAGTCGCCCGTAGGAGTTCACCGCGCCGCCCGCAGCCGTCGAGCCGACCCCGACCTCCACCGGCACCGGTTCGCCCGTCAGAAGCGACTCGTCGACCGCGGATTCGCCCTCGACGACGACGCCGTCGGTCGCCACCTTGTCGCCGGGGCGGACGACGAAGAGCTCTCCCACGCGGAGAGTCTCGACGGGAACCGAGATCTCTTCGCCGTCTCGGAGCACGCGCGCCTCCTTCGCGCCGAGCTCGAGGAGCGCGCGGATCGCCTCGGACGAGCGGCGCTTGGCGTGCGCCTCGAGGTAGCGGCCGAGCAGGATCAGCGTCGTCACGACCGAGGCCACCTCGAAGTAGGTCCCCGTGTCGAGCCCGGCGACGAGGACGACGAGCGACCAGGCCCAGGCGGCAATCGTGCCGAGCGAGATCAGGGTGTCCATCGACACCGCCGAGTGGCGCGCGTTTCGGAGGGCGACGCGGTGGAAGCCGGCTCCGGAGAAGAAGACGACCGGGGTCGAGAGCGCGAGCGCCACCCATCCCCAGTCGGAGAACTGGAGCGCGGGCATCATCGCGAGCAGCGCAACCGGAAGCGAGAGCACGACGGCGACCGCGAGCCTCTCCGTGAGAGTGCCGAGCGGCTCGTCGTGGTCGTGCGCCGTGTGCGTGCGGGCGGCATGCGGGTCGGGAGCGAGGCGGGCTCCGTACCCGGCGGACTCGACGGCGGCGACGAGCTCGTCCGGCTCGACGCAGGCCGGAAAGTGGACGGTTGCCTGCTCGGTCGCGAAGTTGACCGTCGCGTCCACACCCGCGAGCCGGTTCAGCCTGCGCTCGATCCGCGCCGCGCACGACGCGCACGTCATCCCCTCGAGGTCGAGCCGGACGGTTCGCAGCTCTGCGGGCGCGTGAGCCGGCGTCGCCACCGTCAGTCCGCCTCGTAGCCGGCTTCGACGATCGCGGCGCGGATCGCCGCGTCGTCGAGCTGCTCGCCGCTCACCTCGACGCGCTTCGAGTCGAGGTCGACGAGGACCGACTCGACGCCGGCGACGGCCGAGATCTCCGCTTCGACGGCCGCCTCGCAGTGCGAGCAGCGCATGCCGGGAACCGTGTACGCGCGCGTCGCGCCCATCGTGCCGCCATTATACCCCTGGGAGGTATAAGGCGAGAGCCCGGAAGCTATGCGGCGGTCGACTCGACGAGCCGGATCGTGCGGGTTCCGCCCTCGAAGTCGTCGAACGAGAGACGCCAGTCGACGCCGGGCCAGCGGTAGTCCGCCCGGCCCTCGTCGACGGTGTAGGCGGCGGTGTACAGCGTCCCCATGCCGCGGGCGTAGGCGCGCTGGTAGAGCGGCGGGCGGAGGAAGGACGACACGAACGTGTCCGGCGTCGTCGCATCGTGCTCGAGCAACTGCTGGAGGCAGCTCTCGCGCTCGATCGTCTGCGTGACGCGGGCGTGCTCGGCCCATTCCACCTCCCGCTGGTGATTGGTGGCTACCGCGGCAGGCGAGAGCTCCACCTGACGGTCGGGCGCGAGAAAGGCGGTCACGACGTCGCCCGACCGGTCGACGATGGTCAGCGTGTGCGCGAGATGGAAGTGGAGACGGCGCAGCGTGCGGCGGGCGTCCTCGGTCGTCTCGCAGGTCTCGAGCAGGTAGCGCACCACGAGCGGAACACCGAAGCCGCTGCCCACGACCTTGCGGCCGCCGAACGCGAGCGACACGGCGAGCCCCGCGTCGTTCACGCCGTCGAGGAGACCCCACAGGCAGTCGCTCATCCCGATCACCGGGCGGTTCCAGCGCGTCGAGAGGATGGCCGCTTCCAGCCGCTCGGGCGCGTAGTCGTAGTTCCGCGCCAGCAGCGGGCTGCCGCCTCCGCGCAGGACGGCCTGGGAACAGCCCGCGAGGTACGACGGCGGCTCCCACATCGCGAGGAATCTCGCTTCGACGTCGCCGCCGCCGGCCAGCTCGCAGAGGCGTTCGTAGGTCGGCACGAGCTCGGGCATGTGCTCGCGCAGCGCGCGGATCGACGCGGCGTACGACGTGCGGGCAGCCTCGCCCTCGTGCAGGAACCAGGCGCAGTAGCGCGGCCAGTGGCGCTCGAACAGCGAGCGCCAGCGGTCGCCCGGCTCGAGCTCCTCGAAGGCCTCGAAGGTCAGAGACGTCGCCATCACAGCATCTTGAAGGAGAACGGGGACGGCTCGCGGACCGCGGGAGCGGCCGGCGCGGGCGATGTGTTGAACTGGCGCTTGATGCCGGTGATCCAGGTGCGCGCCCGGTCGGTCAGCTCGTGCTCGTCAGACTGGAGCCGGCCGCGCGTCACGAGGATCCCGATGTCGGCACCCGGGTAGCGGTAGCCGCCCTCGGCGGCGATCCGGAGATAGAACGCCTCGTCCTCGTCGCCCACCGTGTGCCAGTCGGTCTCGCGGCGGACGAAGCGGATGCCGCCGTGCGCGTCGGGGTCGAGCCGCCAGACGCCCGACTTCGGCGCCTCGGTGATCAGCTCCACCTTGTGGGCCGTGTCCTTGAGGATGAACTGGCTCCAGGAGTCGATCGCGCCCGGCTCGGCCCAGCCGGCGTTGAGCTCGTCGACGTCGATCTCGTAGTCGACGTCCATGAACTCGAGCAGGTGGAACAGGAACAGCGGCATGTCGCCGTAGGCGACCGCGGTGACGTTCGTCATCGAGCTCGCGCCCGTGATGCGCGGGTTGAGCTCGCCGAGGTACATCTGGCCGGAGTCCATGTCCGCGAGGAAGTCGAGCTCGAAGTACCCGCGATAGCCCTCCTTGCGGAGCCTGTCTCCCATGAGCTGCGTGTATCGACGCGCCTGGGCGCGATGCTCCTCGGAGAGCGCGCCGGCGAACACGTCGTTGCCGCACCAGCCGCCGCCGTACGGCGTGAGCTCCGGGAACCCGGTGAGCTCCGTCATCAGCGGGCCGACCAGCGTGCCGTAACGCGTGATCACGCCCTCCATCGCGGCCTCGCGGCAGTCGATCCGCTGCATCACCTTGAGCTCCTCGCCGGCAAGCGCGTCGGCATGCTCGTTCCAGTCCGCCTCCGACGCGATGAAGAACGTCGTCTGGCCCGAGTCGCCGTACGGCGTCTGGACGACGAGGTCGTGCCCGAGCCCTGCGCCGGCCGAGAGCGCGTGGAGCACGCCGTACGACGAGGCCCGGCCCAGGACGTTCGGCACCGACGGGACGCCCGCTTCGTTGCCAAGCTCCGTCGTCACGATCTTCGAGTCGAGCCGGTTGCGCAGCGCGGCCTGCGGGAAGGCCACCTCGAGACCCGCCTCCTGAGCGAGGCGTTCCGTCTCCTCGTCGAACATGAGAAACACGGCCTTGCCGCGCCCGCCGTTCTCGCGGACGTGGTCGACGAGCTCCTTGTGGGCGAGGAGGTAGTTGCAGATCTCCTCGATCGAGTCGAAGACCGGCGGCGAGACGTGCGTGGGCACGAAGACGTGCGGATGGGTGCCGTCGAACGAGTCGTAGTAGTTGACGTACTCGAAGCGGCGGACCCAGCGGTCGATGCCGAGCAGGTTGAACGCGGTCGCCGAGACGAAGTAGATCGGCGTCTCGTTCGTCCTGAAGAACCGACGGATCTCCGACATGCCTCGGAGCACGGGACCGTGCTCGCGCCGGGCCTTGCGCGCCTTCTTCCGCTTCTTGTCCTTGTCCTTGCCCACGACAGCCCTCGTGCGCAGGCTAGGTCAGCCGGCGAGCCCGCACCAGTCCCGGATGAAGAGCGCGAGCACCTGGGCGGTCTGGACGACCGACGGCCACAGCACGCGCTCGTCGACGCCGTGGATCGATTCCGCGCGTGGGCCGAGGCAGACGGCAGGGATGCCGTGCTGGACGAAGGCCCGCGCGTCGGTCGTCGCGGTCGTCGCCGTCGTCTCGGGCGCGGTCCCGGTGAGACGCTCGAACGCACTCGAGAGCGTCCGCACGACCGGTTCGTCCGCAGACACGGTCGTCCCCTCGCACGCGAAGCCGTCGTAGCGCACGCGCGGCGGATGCGCCGAGAGGTAGGGGTGCGTCGCCGCCGCAGCAGCCACCGTCTCCTCGACCCGCTTCTGCAGCTCGCCCACCGGCGTCCCCGGATAGAGGGCGACCCGGCAGGAGAGCGAGCATTCGGCCGCGACCGTCGAGGGCCAGTCGCCGCCGCGGACGACGCCCACGTTGAGGTTGATCGGATGCTCGAGCTCGTCGAAGGGCGGCGGCGGATCCTCGTTCAGCTCCACCTCGAGTGCGTGGAGACCGGAGAGCAGCCGATAGGCCGCCTCGATCGCATTGACGCCGTGGCCGGCGTCGCCGACGTGCGCGGGCGAGCCAGCGATGTCGACGTGGAACCAGAGGACGCCGACCTGTGTGACGCTGATCGCTGCGGGGAAGGGCTCGGTCACGATCGCGGCGTCGTGGCGGCGCCCGGACAGGACGCACTGGAGGGCGCCGTTCCCCGTGCATTCCTCCTCGACGACGGACTGCAGCTGGACCGGCGCGAGCGGCGTGAGCCCGAGGCGACGGAGGCCGCGCACTGCGCCGACGATCGCGGCGAGGCCGGCCTTCATGTCTCCGGCGCCGCGGCCATAGACCCAGTCGTCCTCCCGGACGGCGCGGAAGGGGGGTGTCCGCCAGAGCTGCTCCGCTGCCGGGCCGACGACGTCGATGTGCCCGTTGAGCACGAGCGAGCGGCCGGACGAGCCGGCCGTCGGCAGGTCCGCGACGACGTTCGCTTTGCCGGCGACGTCCCACGAGAACGGCGACGAGTAGAGGCTGCCGCGGATCGCCTCGGCGTCGAGCACGACGTCGCGCGGCTCGAGCCCCGCCTCGCGGAAAGCCTCCCTCATCACGATCTGGCCGGGCTCCTCGTTCCCGAGGGTCGTCTCGGCCTCGACGAGGCGGCGCAGGAGCTCCTCCATCGCCGTCTCCTCGGCCGAGACGGCGTCGGCGAGCTCGACGTCGGTGACCTGCGCGTCCCGCTCCGGCATCCGCGGCAGCCTAGCCGCGGCGCCGGAGCGCCGAAGCGTGCCGCCTTCGCGCCGGTTCCGTGCCGGCTCCTCCCCAGCACCGCATGGGCGCGTGGATTCCGCCCGCCGTGTCCGTCGCGGACAGTGGCCGGTCGGAGCTGCGGCGGCTATGGATGGACGGTCGCGCCGGCGAGCCCCACGGCTCCCCGTCTCGGGCGGCGTCTCGTCCTCCCGGAGGCGCCGCCCGAAGCGCGTCGTCGGCTTCAGTGCCGGTCGCGTCTACGGCGGGCGTTCGCTCGCGCCTCGAGGCTGAGCGCCCGCCACCTGCGTCGCTCCTCCGCCTGGAGCCGCTTGTCGAGCCTGCGCTCGAGCTGCTCGAGCTCCCGCTGCAGCTGGAGGTAGCTCTGCCACCGGTCGCGGGCCAGCTCGCCGCTCGCGAGCGCGGCGCGGACGGCGCAGCCCGGCTCGCTCTGGTGGCGACAGTCGCTGAACCGGCATTGCGAGAAGAGCGAGGTGACGTCGTCGAACGCCTCGTCCAGGCCCTCTGCGGCGTCCCAGAGCTGGAGCTCGCGCATCCCGGGCGTGTCGATCACGATTCCGCCCTCGGGCAGCACGATCAGCTCCCGGCGGGTCGTCGTGTGGCGACCGCGCCCGTCGGAGCGGATCGCCTGCGTCTCGAGCACGGCCTCGCCGGCGAGTGCGTTCACGAGCGTCGACTTGCCCACGCCGGACGAGCCGAGGAACGCGCCCGTCACACCCGGCGGCAGATGGCCGCGAACGAGGTCGAGGCCGCTCCCCGTCGCGGAGGAGACCGTGAGCACGGGCACTCCCACGGCGGCGGACTCGATGGCCGCCACCGCCGGTGCGGCGTCCGCGACGAGGTCGATCTTCGTGAGGACGAGGACGGGTCGTGCGCCGCTGTTCCAGGCGAGGGTGAGGTACCGCTCGAGGCGCCGCGGGTTGAGGTCGGCGTCGACCGAGGTGACGACGAAGACCACGTCGACGTTCGCAACGAGCACCTGCTCCTCGGCCGCCTGCCATGCCGTCTTGCGGGAAAAGCGCGTGCGCCGGGGTAGCACCGCCTGGATCGTGCCGCCCGCCTGGTCCGGCCGCGGCGCGACCGCCACCCAGTCGCCGACCACGGGGAGCTCCGCAGGCGAGGCCGCGTCGTGACGGAGGCGCCCGGCGGCGTCCACGCGCAGCTCGCCCGCCCCGGTCAGCACGTCCCAGGCACCTCGGTGCTGCACGGCCACACGCCCGGGCAGGAGCCCGGCGGTGCGGTACTGCTCGAAGCTCTCGCTCAGCTCGTCGCTCCAGCCGAGCGCCGTCAAGTCGTGCACGCGGGAAGTCTCCCCGATCTCGACGTTCGTGCGAGACGAACCGGCTACCGCGAGAGCAGCGCGTCGAGCGCTTCCGGGAGGGACGGCTGCCGGAAGCTGAACCCGTCGGCCTCGAGCGCGGCGGAGACGACCCGCTTGCTCTCGAGCAGCAGCTCCTCGCCCATCTCGCCGAGCACGACCTTGACGGCGACGGTCGGGAATGGCGCCAGGGTCGGCCTGTGCAACGCCCGGCCGAGCGCCTTCACGAAGTCCGCGTTCCGGCGTGGGTCGGGCGCCGCGACGTTGACCGCTCCGGATACGGGCCGTTCGAGCACGTGGAGGTACGCGC
>Ga0187780_10004043_pt1 | contig 10995 bp, 7 predicted proteins | sample 1015_Q2_SP10_20__FD_132429 | JGI IMG/M metagenome (GOLD analysis project Ga0187780, IMG submission 132429) | Tropical peat soil microbial communities from peatlands in Department of Meta, Colombia - 1015_Q2_SP10_20_MG | ecosystem: Environmental > Terrestrial > Soil > Wetlands > Peat | place...
GACCTGGCGGCCGCCCTCGGCCGCGCGACCGCCAACTTCGATCCGCATGGCGCGTTCCTGGAGGCGGTCGGTCAGGACCCCGTCCTCGCGGATGTCAAGCTAATCGCCGAGCCGTGGGACATCGGCTGGGGCGGCTACGATGTCGGTCAGTTCCCCGCCGGGTGGAGTGAGTGGAACGGCAAGTACCGCGACACGGTGCGCGACTTCTGGCGCTCGACGGCGGGCACGCTGCCCGACTTCGCGACGCGGATCAGCGGCTCCCGGGACCTGTACGGCCACGGCGGCCGGCGGCCGAACGCGTCGGTGAACATCATCACCGTCCACGACGGGTTCACGCTCGCCGATCTGGTCAGCTACAACGGCAAGCACAACGAGGCCAACGGCGAGCAAAACCGCGACGGCGCCGACGACAACCGCAGCTGGAACTGCGGCGCCGAGGGGCCGACCGACGACTCCGCGGTGCTCGAGTTGCGCGCGCGCCAGCGGCGGAACTTCATCGCGACGTTGATGCTGTCCGAGGGCGTGCCGCTGCTGCTCGGTGGCGACGAGTTCGCGCGCAGCCAGCACGGCAACAACAACTGCTACTGCCAGGACAACGAGCTCACCTGGTTCGATTGGAGCGAGGTCGCCAAGCACAGCGATCAGGTCCAGTTCACCGCCCGCCTCTGCCGGCTGCGCGAGCAGCACCCGGTGTTCCGCCGCCGCCAGTTCTTCCACGGCTCGCCCGCGCCGGGCAGCAGCCGCGACGACCTCGACTGGTACCGCCCGGACGGGATCGAAATGGACTCGCAAGACTGGAGCGACTCAGGCGCACGCGCGGTCACGGTCGCGCTCAGTGGCGACACCGGCGACCCCACCCGTCCCGACGACCCGTTCTTGATCCTGATCAACTCGTGGTGGGAGCCGCTTGACTTCAAGGTGCCCGAGTCGCTGCGCGACCTCGGCTGGCAGGTCGAGATCGACACCGCCGATCCGGCAGTGTCCGGACGCGCCATCGACCCGTCGGCCGCCGTCACCCTGACCGGACGCTCGCTCATGCTGCTACGAGGCACGCAGCCATAAATCCAGTAGCGCCCGCGTTAGGGCGACGTCAGCGGAAGCGCTACGCCGACCCGGGTGGCCCTTCCGCCTTGTTGATATGGGCGGCGGATAACCACCGCCGCCCCCGAGCCGTGGCTGTTGCGCGCTGGAATCTGCGCGGCTGCGCTATGTGATACGTCGTCGCAGCGATGGCCGAACGCACACGAGGATGTCTAGCCGGATTTCTGACCCGAGCCTGGGCGCGAGCTCGAGCGTCCTTCTCGCCGATCGGGCAAGCAGCGGTCGCTGCCGCAATCGCGTGGTTTATCGCGGATCGCGTGCTCGATCACCCGCAGCCGTTCTTCGCCCCGATCGCCGCCGCGATCACGATGAGCACGACCCGCGTACAGCGAACCGCGCGGATTGTGCAAATGATCATCGGCGTGCTACTCGGGATCGGGATCGGCGAGGGCCTGAGCGCGGTGCTCGGCACCTCGACGGTCGCCCTCGGCGTGATCGTGTTCGTGGCGTTCTCCGCGGCGGTGATCAGCGGCGAGGGATTCGTGGGCCAGGGCATGCTGTTCGCCAATCAGACGGCCGCATCCGCGATCCTCGTCGTCGCTCTACATCAGCATGGGGCTGGCGGAAACCGGGCGGTCGACGTGCTGGTGGGCGGCGGGGTCGCGTTGGTGCTCGCCGTGCTGGTGTTTCCGACGGAGCCGCTGTCGCTGCTCGCGGACGCGGAGCGGCGGGTGCTGCGATCACTTGCGGAAACGCTTCAAGACACCGCCATTCCTCTCGCCAGCGGCGTCCGTCCCCGAACGGAGTGGCTCCATGCCCGACGCGCCGATGGCGCCAAGCAACTCGATGCCCTGGCCCGCAGCTGCGAAACGGCGAGCACCAGCGTTCGGATCGCGCCCCGCCGCTGGCATCTGCGCGCGGTCGTCGCCTCGCAGATCGACCGCCTGACGCAGATGGACTCGCTAGTCGATTCGGTCGTCGTCCTCGCTCGGGCGGCAATCGGCGACGGCCATACCGGCGAGCCGCTGCCGGAGGGCGTCCAGCGCGAAATCGCACTGCTCGGCGACGCCCTGTCGCGACTGGGCAAGACCGAGCAGCCGTGGCCAGCCGAGCTGCTACGGGACGTGCGGGCGACGACAGATCAAGCCCTCTCGGGCGTCGCCTCCAAGCCGCACGATGGCGCGGCAGCCGTTGGACCATTCCTGGATGCGACGGCCGTCGACCTCGCTGCGTTGATCACCGGCGTAGCGCCGCGCCGTTAGCGGCCGACCGGCAAAGTCTCGCTCTCTTCGGTGGGACACAGCTCCGAGATGTAACGGTCCCGGGAATAGCGCCTCCCCCTCGCCGGCGCTTCCGCTCGGTCGGGAGGCCGACCATCACCTCTTGACCCCTGATGCTGAAACCCTGGGACCGACCGCCAGGAGCCAAGCTTGCGAGATCGTGATGTCCGGTTTCGGAGCCGGGGAGAAACACGTGTGCGTTGACCGACCCCTCCGGAGCGAGAACGCACCGGGGACGCGGCTGGGCGATCCACGTGCGCGCCGCATTGTCGGCTCACGCGGTCCCTGTCAGACTTCCGGTGGCGCCTCGCGCGTCGGGTCGCGAGGGGCCTCCGCGTATCGAGAAGGAGGCACGATGAGTGAAAACATCACCCGACCGCCGGGGGAGGTGAGCGCCGAGGAATTCAGCTCGCTGTTCCGAGCGCTCTCCCGCTGGGGTCGTTGGGGCACCGACGATCAGGAGGGGGCGCTGCATTTCCTGACGCCTGAGCGAGTGGCCGCGGCCGTCGGGCTGGTACGCGATGGCGTCAGTGTGACGCTCAGCGTGCCGCTGGAGACGGCCGCTGGGCCGGCCAATCCAAAGCCCGCCGATCATTACATGACGTCAGTAGGAACCGCCGCCGGATCGCACGGGGATTACTTCATTAAGGATTACATCGGGCTCGACTACCACAACGACACACACACGCACATCGACGCCTTGTGCCACGTCGCCTACGAGGGGGTGCTGTACAACGGACGGTCCGCGGATACCGTTACTTCGAAGGGGGCGAGCGTCGACTCGATCGACGTTTTACGAAACGGCCTCGTCGGGCGGGGCGTGCTGTTAGACATCCCGCGGCTGCGTGGAACGCAGTGGCTCGAGCCGGGTGAGTACGTCTTCCGTGACGATCTCGAGCAGGCCGAGCGCAACCAGGGAGTCACGGTTGCGGAGGGGGACATCCTGCTCGTGCGCACCGGTCACGTGACGCGGCTGGTCGAGGTGGGTCAGTGGAATACGGCGGAGGCGAAGACCGGGTTGCACCCGAGCGCGATGCCGTTCGTCGCGGAACGCGGGGTCGCGGCGCTGGGCTCGGATGGGAACAACGACACGGCGCCCAGCCGCACGGAGGGCGTCGATTTTCCGATCCACGTGCTGGCGATCACTGCGCTGGGCATTCACCTGTTGGACTATCTGAACCTAGAGTTTCTCGCCAGGAAATGCGGCGACGCGAAACGCTGGGAGTTCTTGCTGGTCGCCGCCCCGCTGCGCATCACCCGCGGGACCGGCTCGCCGCTGAACCCGATCGCGATCTTCTAACGCACGATTGCGCGATCCCAATGATGGCCCAAGTCCATCATGATCCCGGGTGCCCGTCGACAGACGGCGCCGCGTGTCGCGCGAACGCACGCTGCGCAACCAGCGTCGAGCAGCCGCCGATCAGCAACATCGTAACGTTGATAGCGAGAACCAGGAGCGCGCCGAGAGCCTTGGCGCGTCGCCGATACCCGCGGCGACGCCGAGATACGCAGACGCGGGGATCGTGGTCACGGAGATGGCAACGCCGACGGCGGGGATTGCCCTCGTCTCGAGCGCCAGCATGCCGGCAATACCTGCGGCAAGCGCGACGAGTGGCGTTGAGATGTTGACCCTGGAAAGACCCGCGAGAAACGCTTTCTGGCCAGGCACGAGTTGCGTGGGTCCCAGGTGCAGCGCGTGGAGCACGAACGTCATCACGGCTCCGACGATGCAGGCGCAGCCGAGCCCGACGGCAAGCGTCGCCAGCGCTTGTAGGGCGAGTCGCCAGCGACGGAGGACCAGCGCGGTCGCGGACCCCGTGATCGGGAGCATGTCCGGGCTGATCGCCATCGCGCCCACGACGAGGGCCGTGTTCGCATAGATGACGCCGAAGGCGGCGATGATCCCGGCCGTCGCCATGAACGCCAGATACCGCGCGACCGGGCCGGAGTTCGCGCCTGCCTGGTTCAGCAGATCGGCCCAGATGACGGTCGCGAGCCGGTGCGGACGCGCCGACGGGACCGATCGAGTCGAGGCGCAGCAGCGCTACGTCCTCGCTCGGCACGCCAAGTCGTTTCACGTGCTCGAGCGCCGTGTCGAGCGCGTCGTCGACGAGGTCGGCGGTCACGAGCGCCTGGCCGCAGACGCCGTCCGGGGTCCATATCACGTGTCGAGACCCGGGAACCCTCTTCAGACAGTCGGCGACGTCGGCAATCGCCGGTGGCGCTGCGAATACCCTCAAGTGCAGCACGGATCAGCTCGTCGTCTCGCAGCTACACCCGGCGCCCAGCTTGACCGCTGCGACCGGGGTCGGCCTGCTCGTAGGCCGCGAGTCTGGCGCGCAACTCCCGCACCTCGCGTTCGAGCACCAGCCTGCGTCGGCGCTCCTCCACTAGATCCAAGGCGAGCTCCCGCAGGACGACGCCCAAGCGCTGCCGACGTAGTTCGATTGGTTCCTCTGGTCGACTCATTTTCGAAGTCCGCCAGATCCGTCCGCGCGATCCCGTGCATGCCCCTATCCCCACGCCTCCCTTGCATGCCCGCCGCCTCCCGAGCACGCGGGCCCGCGTGCTCGGGACGCGGGGGATAGCGGTCAGAACTGCAGGGTCGAGATCTTCTTGCCATAAGCGACCAAGCCGTAGATCGCCAGGATGTCAAGCGTGAAGATCGCAAGCGACCAGAACGGGTAAGCGGGGATCATCAGCAGCTGTGCGATCGCGTTGAGCGCGAGAATCACGACGCCGGCCCAACGCGAGAGCTGGTTCTTGACGAACACCCCGCACCCGACGATCCACTCGATCACGCCGATGATCAGCACGATCCAGCCCCAGGTGTTGAGGCTGCCGGCGATGTAATGAGTGTTGGCGACGAAGAAATGCGAGTTGCTGATCGCCGCGACGCCCTCGATGAAGTTGAGCGTGCCGAGGACCAGAAGCATCACACCCGCGAACACGACCCAGCCGTAGCCGCGATCGTAGTCGTCATACGCTTCTTGCGCTGATAATCCTCCGGTCTGAGCGGTTGATTGGACAGCCATCGGCGATCTCCCAAGTTGTGGTCCGTTGGCGGTAATCGGTTGAGTCCGCACCGCGTCGTGTCGGTTTCTCATCTCACCACCCATCAGGATGGGTCGACAAGGGCGCGCGCAGGTCAATCACGCAGAGGCGATTGCGCGGCTCTCACCACCACACGGCGTCGGTAAACGCGCAGATGGAACGTCCGTACCCCGCCGACCCGGTGTCCATGTCTATTTCGTTCTGCCGGGCCTTCACGAGGGAAGCCGACCGTTAACAGGCAATTCTGGGCGGCGCGCTTGCCCGGCCGCTGCCGCCGAGGTCAGATTCAAGGCCGACGCGAACCGGCTAATCAGGGGCATCGGCCGGGCCAGCGGCTGCGGCAAACCCGCCCTGTATCGATCGCCGCCAGCCGACGAGGAGGTCATGAACGGCCGCTGCGCCGACAACGGGGGCCGTGGGCATCGAGAGCTCTACGGGGTGCAGGATGAAGGGACGCGTCTGAGGGCCTCCTAGGCCGCCGTGGAACGAGATCAGCTCCTCGAACGCGCATCCCTGCTGGAGGTGGGGGTCGTAGAAGCTGTTGACGAGAATGTCGGGGACGTGCTCAAAGCCGTTTGTCCGCCGGAGGTGGGTTGCTGCGTGGCGCGGGAACGGTGCGAGCGGATCCTCGCCCTCGACTCGGTCGCCGCCCAGATATCGTGCGCCGCGGGCGCCGAGAACAACCGGTCCGCATTCACGCGAGTGCACCATGAGGAAGCCAATGTGCGGATGCTGACGAAGCACATCCAACAGCTGCGGGTGGCGCTCGTCGATCTCCTCCAGAGATAACCGGCGGCGCTCTTCCATCAGGTAGATCAGGCCGAGGTTGCCCGACGCGAGTACGATCACGTCCCGATCGCCGTCGCCATCGCCGCTCCCGCCGCGTCGGTGCCCGGTGGCCTCAGCGAGCGCGTGGCCGACGATAGCGTCGTTTTCATCGCCGCCCGCCAGCCGCGCGACGTTGCCTCGTGAGAGCGAGTTCTCCACGAGCTCGTGCAAGTCATAGCCGTTGCGTTGCTTGAACGTCGCGCCCTGCGTCTGCCCGTGGTCGGAAAGCACGACCAGCTTGTACGGCCGTGGCGCGTAGCGTCGCGCGCGCTCGATTCGGCCGAACTGCTGGTCAAGCTTACATAGTGCCTCGAGCGTGTCCGCCCGCTCGAGCCCGGAATGATGCGCGACCTCGTCGTAGCTCGAGAACGTTGCGTACAGCACGGGGCGTCCGCGCATCATGTCGCTGAGCACGCTGAACACGATCAGATCCCGTACGCCGACGCACAGCGCGGCACGGACAAACGGATACTTGCCGCCGCGATGACCGCGAGGGCGCACGTCACGCCGGCGCTGCTGGGTCGCGGCCACCCATTCGATGATCACCTCCCAGAAGAACAGGAGCAGCAGACGGGTGACGTTGAAGCCGCTGGCGAGAAACGAGCGGTAGCCAGGGTTGGCGCGCCTCTCGGCGCTCATCCGGCTGACAGTCAGGATCACCGCCTCAGCCTCGCCGGAAAACAGATTGCCGCGACTAGCTCCACCCGAGTTCAGCAGGCCGTCTCCGTTCGCCAGCCGCTGCTCGATCATCGCGCAGTCCGGCGGTGAGGAGCACGACACTACGTTTCCCGTCTCCTTCTCCACCCACCGGAAAGCTGGCACGTTGTGATTGGAACCGAGAAGGATTCCCGCCTGGCTCGCTCCTGTCTGGGAGCTCAGATCTGTCTCCCACTGATCCAGGCGGTAGCCACCGGACTCGAGCCAGCGCGCCATGTGCGGCGTCTCGCCATCACGCAGCGCCCGCTCGAGCACAGGCAGCGCCAACCCGTCGATCTCCAAGAACACGATCCCCGGCACGTCGGAGCACACCCGCTCAGCCTGACGCCGCGCGATCCGCCTGATCACCCGCAGCGAGTACATGTCATCGTCATCGATACCCAGGATCACCATCAACACCAGCATCAGCGCCGAGATCACGAGTGCTGCCAGCAGCGCCCAACCGAACGAGTCGACCTTGATCGAGCTCGAGTCGATGTGTGAGACCAGAAGCAGAATCAGCGCATCGAGGACCAAGATGACGACGAACCCGAGCACGAGCGTGAATGGCAGCCGGATCGCGGCCACCAGCGGCGGCAGGACGGCGTTAAGCACCGCGATCAGCGCGGCCGCGACGATCGCGTGCGCGAAGTCGCCGACGCTCACTCCCGGCAAGATCGCGCCCGCGAGGAAGACCGCGACTGCCGTCACGAACCATAAGATCAGAAGGTGCAACGGGCGAAATCGCGGCGTTTGCGGGCTCCATTTGACTGCCGCGCCGTAGGCGGCGGTCACCGGACCCATCTCTGGTGCCCTGGCTTGGGGCTGGCGCGTTTCCATGCGCGAGCGAGTACTATCGCCGATGGACCTGGCAGAGTCTTCACCCCGATCGGACGACGATCGGCGTTGAGCGGCCACTTATTACGACGGGCAAAGCGTCGGCGCGATGCCCGAGGCACGGGCAGCGCATCACAGCAGCTCGACGAGCGCCTTAACGACAAGGTAGGCGCCGACCGCCACGAGCAGAAGCGGGCCAGCCGTGTGCTCGTGCCGACGCGCCCACGCGTTCGCAGCGTCAACCCGCGCGCGCGTACGCTCGTCGTCCACGATCGACAAGGTCAGCGCAGCGATCGGGACGGCGAACCAGATCGCGTTGTAGACGCACACCTGGACCACCCCATCCACGAAACCCGGATTGGTGCTGATGATGGCGTCGAGGGCAGCGATGTAGAAGACCCCGGGGAAGTGGGTGAGGATCCCCGCGACCGCCGCTGCCACCACGGAGGGGTCGCGCAGTCGCGCGGCGATCCGCCCACCGTGGTCCGCCGATCCGCTGCCGGCCTCCCTCGGACGTCGCGCCACAAGCACTGCTGCTGCCAGGGCGCCCAAGCCGAAGAGCAGCTCGAAGCCGGCATGCCCCCTGGGCGAGGCCGCCACGACGTGGTGGAGCACCGACACCAGCAGCACGCCGATCCCTACGCTGACAAGGACGCCAGCGACGACGTAGGCCAGCAGCAGGCGTCGCGCCCGCGCCGAGACCAGCAGTGCGTCCACCGCCGCCAGCGACGTGGGACGTATGGTGCTGCCCAGCGCCAGCAGCACTGCGATCGGGCTCATCGTCGGTGATCTTACGATCGGCGCCCAGCAACAGCATTGAGCCCCGACGTGGCCGCTTGGATGCGAACGGCCCGACGCGCACGCGCTGCCGTAGCGCGGGACTCGGAGCAGCTGCGTCACCCGCCTCGGGTGACGCCGGATCATCACACAGCGCTGAAACTACCGGGGCGATGAACGTCGTGAACGTGATACTGCTTGCGCTCGCGGCGGCCGTCTACCCCACCCTTCTTGCAGGCGTGATCCTGATCCTCAGCCGGCCTTCGCCGCTGCGGCTGCTGATTGCGTTCCTCGCCGGCGGGATGATGATCAGCATCACCGCCGGCTACGCGATCGTCAAGGCGATCGAGGCATCGAGAGCGGTCAGCAAGTCGAATCAGTCGGGGAAGCCGATCGTCGACATCGTCGTGGGAGCAGCGTCGCTGCTGCTCGCGTTCGGGGTCTGGAGCGGTCACATCAAGCATCGCTCTCGCCAACACGACCAGCCTGAACGAGAGCAGAACGCCAAGCAAGGTTCCCGGACGAGCCGATTGCTTTCTCGCGGGTCGGCAACGATGGTGTTCATCGCCGGAGTGCTCCTCAACCTTCCAGGCATCTGGTACCTCGATGCCCTCACCGGCATCGGCAAAAGCAAGCCGTCAAACGCCTCCGCACTAATCCAGATCTTGCTGTTCAACGTGATCATGTTCACGCTCGTGGAGCTCCCGATAATCACGTACCTTGTTGCACCGCAGCGCGCGACCGAGCTCGTGAGCAACGTCTCCGAGTGGGGCCACAGGCACTCACGCACGATCGCGATCGTGGTCGCCACAGCAGTCGGCCTGTGGCTCCTGATCAGGGGAATCCTCGACCTGGTCAGCTGACCCTCGCCGCTCGGCCCGACCGCCCGCTCCTCCTCAACGGGTGGCGTTGGCGAGCCAACCAGCGCCCAAGAGCGACCCCATCGAGCCGGCTGCGCACGCTCCAGCTACCTGTGTCGAGAGGGTGACACGGCAATCCGGGCGGGGCGTCAACGCGTTGACGATCACGCCGGCTTCGTACTGGGGCTGGCGCGGTTGCGGGCGCGGCGGGCCAGCGCCATGAGCGTCCCTGTGCCCGAGACGGCTAGGTATGCGGTGATGACCGCTATTGCGACCGGCGCGATCTGCAGGGTGCCGATCTGGGTCGTGAGGGCAGCTAGGACGATTAGCGACAATGGGGCGGCGACGAGCGACCCGGGGAGGGCGGCGAATATCGCCGCGAACGCGAACCCCTGCGGCAGCCCTGGGATCAGCACATGGGCTGCGGTCCCGGCCGTGCCGCCGATGAACAGCATGACGAGGAAGGGACCGCCGATGAAGCCGGTGGCCTCGCACACCGCGAACACGAGCATCTTCGCGAACACGACCGCGATCAGCAGGCCTGCGCCGAGGGTCGTCCCGTCGTGGATCACTGTGGTGAGCTGACCGGTTCCGGTGAAGAGCGTCAGCGGCAGCGCCACGCCGACCAGGCCGAATATGACTCCCCCGATCGTCGCGCGGAGGATCGTCCGCTTGGCGAGCGGAGCGGCGAGCTTCGCCATGGCGCCGATCGCGATGACCATGATCAGCGCGAGCCCCCCGGCGGCTAGCCCGAGGGGAACGGCCGCGAGCAACTGCCAGTCCTTGTACTTGTACGCGGGCAGCGCATATATCCCAACGAAGGTCGATCCCGCGATCGGGAAGTACACGGCGAACGCGACCGAGGAGGACAGCAGACTCGCGACCAGCGTATCCGCGAAGCGCCGTGCCTTCGGACGCGCTAGCTCCAGAACAAGAATCGTCGCCAGAATCGGGGATGCCAAGAGGCCTCCGTACGCTCCGGCCATCCCGCTGACGGTGTTCGTCGCTCGCGCTTCCTCGCTGAGCTTCTGCCGGTCCGAGACCCAGGTTCCGAGCGCGCCGCCCATCTTCCCGAGTGCGTCCTCGGGCCCGAGGCTCGCCCCCCCCGCCAGCGACACCAGCGAGACCGCGACGGCCGCCGGGGCAGTGGAGGGCTCGACCCGCTGGTCCCTGAGCTCCTTGACCGTTCCCGGCAGCCTGACCGGAACCCGAAAGGAGCGCCGAAGCACGCCGACGAGCACACCCGCTCCAGCGGTCACCGCCACCCACCACAGGCTCCCGTCCAACCAGCCAGGGTCTTTCGGAAGCGTGAACCACAGGTTTGTGCCGCCCTTGACCAACCCCAGGAACGCCAGCCCCGCGAAGGCCAGCACCACCCCGAACAGCGCCGCGTAGCGCATGTTCACCCAGAACCCGGGTGATCTGGTCAGGACGACGAAATCTGCGTCGGAGGACGGTGCGTCGCCCGCTCCGGACTGTGGCTGCCCGCTCATGATCAAGCGATCAAGAGCGTCCTGTCCGAGTCCAGCCGGCGCGGCGTCCGGCGATCTCCATTCCCAGCCGAACGCGCCGCGTCCCCCAAAGGCGACCACCAGCACGCCGATGTCGGGGGCAGAGCGCCC
>Ga0187780_10004045_pt1 | contig 10994 bp, 11 predicted proteins | sample 1015_Q2_SP10_20__FD_132429 | JGI IMG/M metagenome (GOLD analysis project Ga0187780, IMG submission 132429) | Tropical peat soil microbial communities from peatlands in Department of Meta, Colombia - 1015_Q2_SP10_20_MG | ecosystem: Environmental > Terrestrial > Soil > Wetlands > Peat | place...
AAACGCGCCGCGCGGGGCAAGCCGGCGATAACAACACCGTTGGGTACACCCTCGAAAAATATCGCGACAACGCACGCGCCGCGCTCGAGGCCCTGAGAAAGCAGCATCCGGACGCCGAAAAGCATTCGAACGGCTACCGCCAACTCGAAATGCACATTCGCAAAGGAATTCGCGAAGTGGAAGAGGCAATGACTGCCGCGCCTGACCCTTACAAGCCTCCCTTGCAGATCGTCCGGCGGGATTTAATCACGGTCGACGAGGAATTAATCAAAATGCTTTTCCCGCATCGGCCCTCGGATCAGCCGCCGCCCGCTTCCTCTACGGAGAAGCAGCCATGAAAATCAAACTGCCAATCTTTCTTCCCTGTGTTTGCCTGCTTTTTACTTCTTCGATTGCTCGAGCGCAACCGATCCAGGAAAAAGATTATTTGACTGCGGTCGAGGCCGACAAAATCCGCGACGCGGAGAACGACAACAACGAACGCATCCGTTTGTTCCTTTCTTTTGCCGAGGATCGCTTGAAGAAATTTCAATATGAGCTCCAGCATCCATCTTCTAACCGCCACGCGGACATGCTCAATTCGTTGCTTAACGCTTACATCGGTTGCGTGGATGACGCCGCCGATCTGATGCAACTCGGAGTCGAAAAGCAGCAGAACATCCGGAAGGGCATTGATTTGATGGCTTCTCGCACCAAGGATTTTCTGGCCATCCTGGAGAAAATTTCGACAGACGCTGTTGAGATCGACACCTACAAAGATAATCTTGATGACGCGATTGAAGGCACGCGCGACGCTATGAATGACGCGGAGAAGGCCAAAAAGAAGGTGGCGGCTGGACCCGTGCGCCGGAAAAACTAAAGCGGGGAGAGCCCACGAAAGCGATGCGGACAAGCAGCGGCAAAATGGATTCGGTACCGGGAGGCGCTCCGCTCTTTCAGCGCGTGTATACGCGCCTCGGCTGCGACGGCCGCCCGCCCCGCTTCCGCGTCGAGTTTTATCCGTATTCGAGCCTGGTGCTGACCATTCGCCGCCGCGAAGAAGTGGTCTTTGTCCGATTTTCCGATTTATTGCGCCGCGCTCCGCTCGCGGTGCTGGAAGGCGCGGCCGCTTTGTTGCTCGCGCGGGTGTACCGGCGCCGCGCGCAGAAATCTCTCGTCGAGCCATATCTCGAGTACGCACGCTCCGCTCGCACGCGCAGCCGGATGAACCGCATGCGCAGCCGCCGCGTGCGTCTTTCTCACGGTGGACCGTGCGGCAAGCACTTTGATCTGCACAAACTCTTTGACGAGCTAAACGGAAAATTTTTTCAGGGCCAATTGGCCCGGCCGCACATTGGATGGAGCGTGCGAAGCTGGCGGCGGCAATTCGGCTGCTACGACCCGGGGCCTAGACAGATTTTGCTGAACCGGCGAATGGATCATCCGGCGGTGCCGGCATGCGCCGTTGAATATGTGCTCTATCATGAGATGCTTCACGTTAAGCATCCGACGCGACGATCGGGTTGCAGTCTGGTCTCCCATTCGCCGGAATTTCGCGCGGAGGAAAAGCGTTTTCCCGAATTCGAGCGCGCCCGAAAAATCCTTGATCGTCTGGCGTGTTGACCCGCGTCCCTTTGCGAAGTAGGGCGGAGTAAGCCACGCAACTCCCGGAACGTTCAAGGAGAAATACTCGCCATGCCCAAGCGTCTCCTGCAACTCATCCTTGGAAGCTTGACGCCGCTGCGCATCTCGCTTGGACCAATTGCGGCAACGAGCGCACCACGCAAGCGTGCCTCGAACACGTTCCAGATGCTCGCCTCATCGCCCAGTATGCCTTTGCTTTTTTCGACCGCTACCTTAAGGGGCTACCCGCGCCCATTCTCGACAAGAGAAACACATCTCTCGCGGAATATGACTTCCACTTGGCGCCGTAATGTGGAGTTCAATACTCGACCATGGGGAACAATCGGGTAGGCCTGCAAGGGATGCGCAATCTGTCGGTGCAGCAGGATCCCGCGTCCTAACACCAATACAAAAACGAGAGACAGAGCGGCTGCCAGCACGATCCACGCGTAGCTTCGTAGAATCCCAGCCGACTCTCGTTTGGGGACTGTGCTTTTCGGAATGTAATATCTCATCCACAGCAGCCCGGACTTCGCGCCCGCCGTTGCCGGCAGGGCCGATTGCCACACCAATTGGATTCCTACAGGGTTCGGGAGTCCCGCCGCGACCGCAAGAACGATCGAGGTGAAATAGGGAACGAACGTGAGCTGTCCCATCCGGCGGGACTCGTTTCGGGGGACCCCGACGTACCGTACCAGCCCGACCCCCACAACCAGCACGGCCGAAAAATAGGACGCCAGTCCGACCGCGATCAGCAGCGTGCGCCACAGCCAGGGCTCCGGTATTCCGGCAATCACGGCCGCCCAGTCCCCAAAATTCGTGACGCCGGAGAAAAGAAAATAGCCCGTGCCGACAAAAAGGTTGAACGCCACATTCAGTAGCAGAAAGAAGCGCCATCGCACCGGTGCGCGCGCCGCGCCTCTCAGGACCAGCCAAAACACCCCGCCTGCCGCCAGATTCACCAAAGTTCCCGCCGCTGCCACCAGCCTCGATTCCTGCGTGCTGGACCATGCCACCGTCGACAAGACTCCCGAGTCTGCGCCCGTCAGCAGAGCGGTTCCCGCGTGTCCCACCGCTTCATGTAACACGTCCGCAACGATGGCCGCCACAACGGTGATGGCGCAGACCGTCGGCGTATCGTCGCTCACCTGTGAGAGCATGGAATCCTTGCTGGGAAGACGAGCGCTAGGCACGAGTCTGGTTTCTGCCATGCGCTGACCCTGCTAGTCCTTCTTTTCCTTTTCGATTTCCTTGTACAGCTTGTCGATTTTCTTTTTGATTTTGTCGCCATCTTCGGCGTGCGGGTACAAATCTATATACCGCTGGTATGATTTGATGGCTTGCTTCTTTAGTCCCTTTTTTTCTTGCGCCTCGCCCAAATAGCGGAAGGGAATCGCGTAACCCGGCTTGGCGGTGATGGCGTCCTGGAAACGATCGATGGCCGCATCGAAATCGCCCTTGTGCATGTAGTGTTGGCCGACCTCAATGTCTTTCTCAGCGCGCAGTGGATCCCACATCGGCTGGTCGGGAGCATTTTGCGTCGCGGAATCTTTGTTCGGTTTTGGCGCGGATTTGGGCGGCGGAGCTGGCTGCTCATCTTTTGGTTTGGAACTGGAATCTTGTTGAGGATCCTGCGCTCGGCCATACGGTGCCGTTAGGAAAAGGGCAAGGGCGGCGAACAACAGAACCGACTTCGTAAATCTTATACGCAACGCTTGCATTCTTACTTCCTTGTAGTCTCCTGTTCCCATTTTTGCACAGGACAGGTAACCAGGAGCAGCATCATTTTTGGTCCTTATGCCACCACTCCCTAAGCGATCTGCAGCGGCCGTCACCATCAAGGAATATAAGAAAAATTCCGTCGAGCTTTGTTTGCAATCCAGGAGGGTCAATGACAAACGAGGCCCACCACCGGGCAATGCCGATTTCAGCAGTCACCGCCAGAATATCATACCCGAACTTGATGTCGCGCTGCGATTCGGCCACGTGCGACCAATACTCGAAGATTGCCGGACGCCCTCGCATGGATTCCACAGACGGGGTGACCTGGTAAGTGCCATCTTCCGCATACAACTCAGCCGCGGCTTGCGCGTTTCTTTCTCTCCAAGCGCGTCCGTATGCTTCCAACCAGGCCTCGAATGATTTGCGGTCCACGTTGGGTTTCCTGGTGAATAGCCTTGAGCCATGCCCCGGAGAATCTAGGTTCTGCAGCGGCTTCTAGTATGATGGAAACTGTCCGCGTGTTGTAGTCCGAGATCAAATCCGATGGAGCCCCGCGAAAAGGCAGCGTTGTTACCAGAGAATCCGGGCGTCTACCTGTTCAAAGACGCAGGCGGCGCCGTGCTTTACGTCGGAAAGGCGCGAAATTTGCGCAGCCGCGTGCGTTCCTACTTCACCGAATCGCGTTGGATTGATGCCAAAACTGGTTCGTTGGCTCGCGAGATTGCCGACCTCGAAACCATTGTCGTCGGCAACGAGCGGGAAGCGCTAGCCCTCGAGCACAATCTCATCAAGAAGTACCGTCCGAAGTTTAACGTTCTTCTTCGCGACGATAAAACGTATCCCTATATCAAATTCACGGCAGCAGAAAAATACCCACGCGTGTATTTCACCCGTCGCATCAAGAAAGACGGCTCTCAATATTTCGGTCCCTATTTTCCTGCAGGCCTCGCGCGCCGCATTCTTCACTTTGTTCACAAGCGCTTTTTAGTTCCTTCCTGCACTGTGGACCTCACTCGCAGCCATCCACGGCCATGCTTGCAGTACTACATAAAGCGCTGCCTCGGGCCGTGCTCGCAGGGACTCACCACGGACGATCGTTACGCAGAGGCCGCGCGCGACACGAAGTTTTTTCTTGAAGGCCGCCGTCACGATCTGATGAAGAGTCTCGAAGAGCGCATGACTGCTGCGGCCGAAAAAGAACTGTTCGAGCAAGCTGCCGCCTATCGCGACTTATTGCGCACGCTCGAAGATATCGAGGAACGCCAGCGCATTGCCGCCGCGCAAGGGGATGACACGGACGTTCTTGCGTACTACGCCGAGCCTCCGCTGGTCGCCGCGGACCTCTTCCACTTACGCGGGGGGCGTGTGGTCGACCGGCGTGAATTCTATTGGGAAGACTTGGAGGAGTTCGATCCGCAGGAATTCGTTACATCGCTCTTGAAGCAGCTCTACCTCGAAGCGGAGTATCTGCCGAAAGCCATTCACGTCGCCGCTGATTTCGAGGAGCGCGGTTTGCTCGAAGAAGCGCTCAGCGAGCACGCCGGCCACAGGGTGGAAATCTTCACACCGCAGCGCGGCTCGAAGCGCGCTTTCCTCGATTTGGTTGAGAACAACGCGAAGCATTCCTTCGAACAGCGCTTCCGCGTTTTTAAACCAAGTTCCAAGGCCATCGGCGAGGCGCTGCAGAATGCTCTCAATTTGATCGAAGAGCCGAAACGCATCGAAAGCTTTGACATTTCCCATATCCAGGGAACCGATACCGTCGCCTCCATGGTCGTTTGGGAAGACGGGCGTATGAAGAAATCGGACTACCGAAAGTTCATCATTCGCGGCGACGGGGGAGAGGGCGCGGCGCGGGACAACGGTGCTCTACCACGCCTGAACGACGATTTCTCCAGCATGTGCGAAGCCGTTACGCGGCGGTATCGCCGCGTGCTGGAAGAGAAAGGGGAATTGCCCAGCCTTATTTTGATTGACGGCGGAATCGGCCAATTGCATGCTGCTGCGCAAGCCCTGGAATCTCTGCAAATCATTAATCAGCCTGCGGCCAGCATCGCCAAGAAAGAAGAAGTTTTGTACGTGTTCGGCCAGGAAGATGAGCCCATCGTTTTGGAGCGCCATTCGCCCGTCCTCCACTTGATTCAGCAGATTCGCGACGAAACGCACCGCTTCGCTGTGACTTTCCATCGTCAGCGCCGCGGCAAGAGGCAAACGGAAAGCGCGCTTAGCGCAATTCCTGGCGTTGGCCCGAGGACGGCGCAAAGGCTTTTGCAGGAATTTGGCAGCGTTGCGAACATTCGCAAGGCTGGCGTTGAGCGTGTCAGCGAAATCATTTCACGCAAAAGCGCCGAAAAGATTTTGGCGGTGTTGGAGCATTCGAAAGGCACATAACCGTTCGAATGGCAATTGGTGGTTAGCCGGGATTGCGGCCGACTTATCTGTATGTTACGGTTTCTCTGGAGGTTGTCATGGCTGACAACGTAGGATCCAAGGTTACTTATTTTCTCGTAGGGCTTGGTGTGGGCGCGTTGGTGGGCATTTTGTTCGCCCCAAAGTCTGGCGAAGAAACGCGGGAATTCCTCTCGAAAAAGGCGGATGAGGGCAAGGAATACGCGCAGCGCAAAGCACGGGAACTGCGCGAGCGCGCCGATGAGCTGATCGAACGCGGCAAGGACGTTGCCGTCCGGCAGAAGGATTCCATCACCGCGGCCGTCGAAGGCGCGCGGGAAGCGTACCGGCGCGAAGCAAAGTCGTAGCGGCCCCGAGTGTCGCGGTAACGCCTCAAAATAGGCCCGCTGGATGAGAAGTGCGCCGCCAGGACTTTAGAAGAAGAGGCGCGTGGGGTGAGTATGCAATTCTGGCTTGAACTGTTCAGCATTGTCGCGGCCGTTGCGCTGGTTGTGCAAGTGGTCATTCTGACCGCGCTATTGTTCCAGGTCCGAAGAACGACCGAGAACGTGAACCGGTTGGTGGGGGATTTGCAATCGCGCGTGGGGCCGATTTTGACGCGCGTGCAGATTCTGCTGGATGATACGCAGCCGAAAATATCGAGCATGGTGAACGACGCCGCGCATATTGTGTACTTAACGCGCGGGCAAGCGCAGAAAGTGGATCGCGTGTTTACGGAGGCGGCGGACCGGCTTCGGGGCCAGCTCGTTCACATGGACCGCATCTTGACGGCGGCCATGGAAACGGTGGAAGAGGCAGGCTCGCAGTTCAAGCACAGCTTCTGGCGGCCGATGCAGAAAGCGTCAGCGTTGGTGCAGGGAATCAAAGTCGGTCTCGATCTTCTTCGTTCGCGCCGCAGTTCCCGCGCTCGCAGCCAAGAGCCGCACGAATCGCAGGAAGAAGAACTCTTTATTTAGTTCCCGGTAGCCAGTTTTCAGTTCTCAGTAGAAATCCTTGTGCTGCCATGGTTGGCTGTCTGCATTGCACCCGGGCTCCGCGGCAACGCAATTCTCCGCTTTGCTCCTTACCGTCGGTCCTCTTTCAATCTTTCTGACTTAAAACTTAGAACTAAAACCTAAGAACTCTTTTCAGCGGATCCAGCCGCCGCCAAGAACAACGTCTCCGTCGTAGAAGACCGCAGCCTGCCCTGGTGTAATGGCGCGCTGTGGAGTATCGAAAGTGATTTTCGCACGCGTAGCGCCGAGAGGTTCGACGGTAGCGAGCGCCGGCTCGTGCTTGTGGCGGATCTTTACGGACGCGCGGACGGTGCCGGATGGCGGCGCAATCGAAACCCAGTTTACGTCTTGTACTTCAAATGACGCAGAGCGTAGAGCGGCATCGTCTCCAACGACGACACGATTGTTCTTCGGGTCGATAGACAGAACGTAGAGCGGCTTGCCGGCGGCAAAGCCGAGGCCTTTGCGCTGGCCCACCGTGAAATTGTGCACGCCGTTGTGGCGTCCAATCACTTCACCGTCTTCGTTAACAATTTCGCCGTCTGCATCGCTCAGGGGAATTCCCCGCTCGAGCGAATAGGCGTGAATGAATTGGACGTAGTTGCCGTTCGGCACGAAGCACAGCTCCATGCTCTCCGGCTTTCCCGCCACCGGAAGCTTCACGGAACGTGCCAGGGCGCGCACTTCTTCCTTGCTGAGCTCTCCGAGCGGGAATTCACTGCGCGAAAACTGCTCTTGCGTGAGTCCCCACAAAAAATAGGATTGATCTTTGCTCTCGTCGCGCGCGCGCAACAGTTCCCAGAGGCCGGTTTCTTCATTTTTGCGGATGCGCGCGTAATGCCCGGTGGCCAGACGCTCGGCGCCAATCTGGCGCGCCATGCGCAGGAGCGGCTCGAACTTCACATCGGTATTGCAGTTGGTGCAAGCGATGGGCGTGCGGCCCGCGAGATATTGATCGACGAAAGGACGCACGACGCGCGACTCGAACTGCTCTTCGAAGTTCACCACGTAATGCGGAAAGTTCAGATGGCGCGCGACTGACTTCGCATCGTAGACATCGTCGAGAGAACAGCAGCGATGCTGCGCGGGGCCGTCGCCTTGCAATTCCGGGAGGCGGCGCTGATTCCAGAGTTGCATCGTGAGGCCGACCACGGTGCGGCCCTGCTGCTGCAAGAGAGCGGCGACCGTAGAGGAATCGACGCCGCCGGACATCGCAACAGCCACGAGCCCGCGCTGCGTTTCCGCGCGATCGGGCAACGTGTCGAATTGGGTTTCCGCGGTCATTGATAATTGTCAGTCAAGGCGCGACGCGGCGCGTCGACAAATTCTTTTGAGGCTACGCATTTATTTTACCGGGCTGTGGCCTCTTTTTGATAGGTCGGCGAGAGCTGACGGAGCTGCGCAACCGCCTCGGGGACGACGCGCAAGGCAAAATCGATATCGGCTTGCGTGGTGTGGCGGCCGAGACTGAACCGCAGGCTGGCGCGAGCTTCTTCAGCGGGCAAGCCGATGGCGGTGAGAACGTGAGAAGGCTCGACCGCGCCGGAGGAACAAGCCGCGCCGGTGGAGCACGCCAGGCCTTTCAAATCGAGCGCGATAAGCAAAGCTTCGCCTTCAACTCCGGGGAAAACCAGATTGGTGGTGTTGGGCGTGCGCGGAGCGCGGTATCCGTTGATGCGGGACTTCGGCACGCGGTTTAGCAGACCGTGCTCGAGTTGATCGCGAAGCGCGCCCAGGCGGCGGGCATCGTTTGTCAGCAAGTTGCGGGCGAGCTCCGCAGCCTTCCCCAAGCCGACAATGCCTGGAACATTTTCGGTGCCCGGGCGGAAGCCGCGCTGGTGGTGCCCACCGTAGAGCAACTGGCGAAGACGCGTGCCGCCGCGTATGTACAGGGCACCAATGCCTTTAGGGCCATACAGTTTGTGGCCGGACAAAGAGAGCAAATCGAGCTGAAGCTGGTTCACATCAATCGGAATCTTCCCGGCGGATTGCACGGCGTCGGTGTGGAAGTACACGTCGGCCTGCTTGGCGATACGGCCGATTTCTTCGATTGGCTGCACGGTGCCAAGCTCATTGTTGGCGTGCATGACGGTGATGAGCGCGGTTTGCGGCCGTAGGGCACTGCGCAGTTGATCCAGGTCAATCTGGCCGTCCTGATCGACGGACAAGTACGTCACGTCAACGCCTTGTTTCTCCAAGGCTTGACACGCGTTGAGAACCGCTTCGTGTTCGATGAACGAGGTAATGACATGGGGGCGCACTCCAGGCGAGGACGACGCGGCAACAATACCGAAGATGGCGTGGTTGTCCGACTCCGTGCCGCCGCTGGTGAAGACAATTTCCTGGGGGCGCGCGCCAATGAGCGCAGCCACTTGCTCGCGCGCGGTTTCGACTGCGGCGCGGGCCTTCTGTCCAAGCGTGTGGATGGAGGCGGCGTTGCCGAATTCCACGGAGAAATAGGGAAGCATCGCGTCGAGAACTTCAGGCTCGACGGGCGTGGTGGCGTTGTAGTCGAGGTAGACGCGGTTCATGGGAGCCATCCTCAGGATAGCAGGTGAGAACCTCCCTCGCGAGCGATTTGGAGACAGCTCATTCGGAGACGCGATTCTGTCCGGCTCTGTTGTTCCTTGATAAATCTGCCCAATAGGTTTATACCAAACGAGGATTGGGGAAAGGCTCGAAGAGGGGGTAGCATGCGTCGGGCATTTCGTTTTATCGCGGCTGGAACCTTGAGCACACTCCTTGCTGCGGGAAACTGCCTGGAAGCGCAAGAGCAGAAGCAAAAGATAAGCGATCTTGACCGGGAACGTGCCGCGAAGATGTTGGATGACATGCACGATGCCCTGAAGAAGAATTATTACGACGCGACGTTTCATGGAATAGACATCAACGCGCGCCTCAGTGAATACAAAGAACGTCTAAAAAAGGCAGAAACCCTCGGCGACGCTTTCCGCACTGTCGCAGCTTACCTTGCAGGGCTGAACGATAGTCACACTGTTTTTATTCCACCCAGGATCAGTTATCGAGCTGAGTATGGCTACCAGTTGGAAATGATTGGAGACAATGCGTTCTTGACGCATGTCCGCCCAGGCTTTGATGCAGAGGAGAAATTGCATGTTGGTGACCAGGTCCTGTCTCTCAATGGATTTGCCGTGAATCGTAAGGACCTTTGGCAGTTGGAGTATTACCTGAACTTATTAGACCCCAAGCCCGCAACGGATTTCACCCTTCGTGATCCCTCGGGAAAAATCCGCAAAGAACAAGTCCTGACCAAATATATCGAGCGGAAACTAATGAAAGACCTTACCGCCGCTGGGGGGTTTAACGACAACTATAACTTGCTCTTTGAAGAGGAAAAAGCACGCCATGTGCTTCGAAGTCGCTATATCGAGCAAGGTGAATTAATAATCTGGAAGATGCCCGTCTTTGAGCTCACTGACGGGGAAGTCGACCGCCTGATTGGGATGGCCCGCAACCACAAAAAGTTGATCCTCGACTTGAGAGGCAACCCTGGAGGGTATGACTTCACCCTTCAGCGAATGCTGGGAAGTTTCTTCGACCACGACGTTAAGATCGGAGTCCGGATGACGCGGAAAGGAGAGAAACCAGAGATCGCCAAAACCCGCGGAAACGCGGCCTTTAAAGGAGATACTGTCGTAATCATAGACAGCAGTTCGGCTTCGGCGGCAGAGCTCTTTGCCCGCATCATGCAACTCGAAGGCCGCGCAAAGATCATAGGTGACCGTAGTTCCGGCCGCGTCATGGAATCTCTCTACTACCCTTATCATGAGGGGGTCGACATCCAGGTTTTCTATGGCGCTTCCATCACCGTCGCCGACCTCGTAATGACGGATGGCAAGAGCCTCGAAAAGGTCGGAGTGACGCCCAACGAGATCGTTCTACCTACGGGGTCGCAGCTCGCCGAAGGCCACGATCCTGTACTTGCTCGAGCTGCAGAGCTAGTGGGAATTACGCTCGATCCTATGGCAGCTGGAAAACTCTTTCCGTTCGAGTGGGTGCCCTTGGAAGGACACAACTAAGAAATCGCGTCACGTACTTGGTCATCATTTAGGGGGGTTTGCGTTCGCCGGAGCCGAATGAGTGAGGCCCGCATAGCTACCACTTGGGACTTTTGAACATCGGGAAAGAGCGAGAAGGGAAGCGAGGTAGGACCCGGATGCGAGCAGCAGGACCATCCGAAAACCAATCATCATACCCAACATCAGAGCCAAGACTGTGCCGATCACGGTAAAGAAGCCATTGACG
>Ga0187780_10004046_pt1 | contig 10993 bp, 10 predicted proteins | sample 1015_Q2_SP10_20__FD_132429 | JGI IMG/M metagenome (GOLD analysis project Ga0187780, IMG submission 132429) | Tropical peat soil microbial communities from peatlands in Department of Meta, Colombia - 1015_Q2_SP10_20_MG | ecosystem: Environmental > Terrestrial > Soil > Wetlands > Peat | place...
CCTTTCCACCACAATATCCTTTGCGCGGTAGATCTCCTTGGCGATGGTGCGGATCTTTTCCATAAGAGGCATGTCGTCAGGGTAGAGCAGCGTGAGCTTGCTCTTGCCGGCCTCGGCGACCTTGACGACCGCGCGCGCCACGTCAGCCGCGCCCCTGCCGCCCAAGGCCCAGTGATCGGCCATCAGCGCCTCTACCCCGAGCCTGGCGCAGCCGGCCTTAACCAGTGCCATCTCCGCCTCGGTGTCGGCGCTGAAGCGGTTAATGGAGACGACCGGCAGGAGACCGAATTTCTGCACGTTCTCGATGTGACGCGCGAGATTGGCCATGCCCGCTTCGAGCGCTTTTAAATTTTCGGTCTTGAGATCCTCCTTCTTGACGCCGCCGTGCATCTTCAGCGCGCGAATGGTGGCGACCAGCACCACGCAATCCGGCGCCAGCCCAGTCTTGCGGCACTTGATGTCGAGAAATTTCTCACCACCCAGATCGGCGCCGAAACCGCATTCGGTAACGACATAATCAGCAAGCTTGAGGGCCGTTGTCGTCGCCAGCACCGAATTGCAGCCGTGCGCGATATTGGCGAATGGGCCGCCATGAATGAAGGCGGGCGTGCCTTCGAGGGTCTGCACCAGATTGGGCGACAGCGCGTCCTTGAGCAATGCGGCCATTGGGCCCGCTGCCTTGAGCTCGCCTGCGCGCACTGGCTTCCGATCGCGCGTGTATCCTACGATGATGTTTGCAAAACGCCTCCTCAAATCGGCAAGGTCCGTAGCAAGGCAGAAAATCGCCATCACCTCCGATGCGACGGTGATGTCGAAGCCGTCCTCACGTGGAAACCCGTTGGCGATGCCGCCCAGCGACGAAACGATCGATCGCAGCGATCGCTCATTCATGTCGATGGCCCGCCGCCAGGTGACCCGGCGCGCATCGATCCCGAGCGCGTTGCCCCAATAGATGTGATTGTCGATCAGGGCCGCGAGCAGATTGTTGGCGGCACCGATCGCATGCAGGTCGCCGGTGAAGTGGAGATTGATGTCTTCCATCGGCACCACCTGGGCGTAGCCGCCGCCGGCAGCACCGCCCTTGACGCCGAAACAGGGCCCGAGCGAGGGCTCGCGAATGCACAGCATCGCTTTCTTTCCGATGCGATTGAGCGCGTCGGTGAGTCCGACCGTGGTCGTGGTCTTACCCTCACCCGCGGGCGTCGGCGTGATCGCCGACACTAAAATGAGCTTGCCGTTGTGCCGGCTCTTGAGCGACTTGATGAAATCCATCGACACCTTGGCCTTGTAATGGCCGTAGGGCTCCAGATTCTCCGGCGCGATGCCGAGCTTCTCGCGGGCGATCTCCAAGATAGGCCGCATCTTCGCGGCCTGGGCGATCTCGATATCGGATTTCGGATTGGCGTGCTGCGAGGCGACGACCAGGCCTTCGGCCGCGGTAGCGCTGGTGGGAGTCATGAGAACCTCTTGCCGGGCATGACCTTTGCTTGGCGGGCGAAATCGCCGGCCGCGATTTTCGGACCATGGGGGGGTTGCAAGCACAGGATTTTCATGCGGCCATCGGCACAGATCACGGTGAAGCCGTCAGCGCCTGTTTCAACGATTTCGCCCATCTTGCCGCCGATCCTTTGCGAACCTTGAAATTTTCCGGATTAGTGACGTGCGGGAGACGAGGAGATGGTGTCGCCGCGCTGAACCGCGTCCGAATGCTGCCGGCGCGAGGGGTGGTTGCTCATTCTAGTACAATATGCCAGGGGCGTGGTTTGCGGCAATAGAGCAGCAACTCTGAGCAATCCCAAAAATCGTTAGCAAGAAGAGGCGCGCGAGTATGTCGGCCACCCGAAGGGGCTCGGCCGGCCGGCGCCTTGGCGCGAAGTGTGGCATCGCCTCAAGACGGTGGAGAGCGACGACGAAGCCATCGAGGCGATTGCCGATTTGCGGGAACTGTTCGTGGAGGAAGATTTGCTGCTGCCAGACGGCGGGACGTGACGGGCGCAGTTGTCTTGGACGGCGCCCTGGCAAGAAGCGCTGGGTCGAGGGCCTGCATATGCGCCCGCCATTCGCATCATTCACTCTGCGAAGGAAGTGGCCCCACCGCGACTGCTCCCATGGTGACCCGCGTTAGCACTCGCGCAGGATCAACGGCGGGACACCTATGATTTGGCGATCCACAGATGGGTAACCGAGCGGTCCATTCTGGTTCTGCGCGCTCATAAGCAAGCCAATCGCCCAGTTCGAGGAAACTCAGCAAACCAGACTTGGCAACGCGGGTTACCGAAGCGACCTCTAGATGCCCGACACCCGCGTCGGCGGTGGCAAGCTGACATGCGCGGATCGAGGAAATCGGTGAGCTTCTCTGGACGCGGCAAGATTACATGTGGTGTCCCATCACCCGTTGCGCTGCAGCGTCTGCTGGTCATCTATGCTCTTCAGTTGGCGCCGAGCACAGACTACTCGACTGCGCCAGTCTCCCGCCGCGCCGTCAGCATCCATCAGCGGTATACAAGCACCGGATGGTACCGTGGGTCAGAACCTTGACAGTTTCACTGCCGAGCACGATGGCGGAAACGCCATGCCGGCCGTGCGAGGCCATAACGATCAGGTCGCATCCCCGCTTTTTTGCCGCGTCAATAATGGCCTGGTAAGGATGCTCGTGCTCGACGTGGACCGTATCACAGGTCACGGCGGAGGCACGCCGAGATACTTCGCGGTCGTTTCCGCCGTGCGTTTCGCATAAGTCTCAACCGTGTCGGTAACAGCGCTAGGTTCGACCGAAAAGATATGGAACGGTGTTGATACGGTCACTGCAGTAACCTGCGCGGCTAGCGCCTTCGCCAGACCGACGCCGTGCTGAACTGCCTTCTTCGAGAGTTCCGAGCCATCGGTTGGGATCAGGATGTGTCGGTACATTGCGTTTCCCCTGCTCTGGTTTCCACCACTCAGAATCCGATTGGGCTCGAACTGCTGCTTGCCCCGAGTCGAGGAACCGACTGAGTGGTGATCAGCGAGGTATCGGTTCACGCAGTTTCACACGGGCGGCCTTCGAGCACCGACCGTTTCGTTCTGGGGCGTGCGCCTCGGCGGGCCGGCGCGCTAAGCCCAGCGTCTCCTCGCATCGGGGCAGTAGGCGGCCCCTTTGCGGTCGGTCTCCTCAAGGGTATTGCTGAACCACATGATGCAGCTCGGATTGGCGCAATGGCCGAGCCCGAAGGTATGGCCAGCTCGCCGGCCCTGGAGCGAAGTCAATCGATCCCATGACCGATATGCCCCCCATCACCCTACTGCCGGCGCGCAATGTCGCTGATGGGTCAATATCTACCGAACCCAAGCATTTGCGGAACGTCCGCTTGTCGGCGCTTCACTGACATCGAATGCAGCGCCCAGAACGGTCGAGCCGTGCCAAAATTCGGCTTGCCCGCCGCGCGCCCCGGAGCCGGCTTACGGTGGAGGCAGGCCCGGGAGCGCATAGGCGATGGTCTTGGCCGATTTTTCGCGCAGTGGAATGATCGCTTGATAGGCAGGCGAATTCCAAAACGCCTTAATATCGTCCATGCTGTTGAATGCGAGGATGACGGTGCTTCCGGCCGGGGGCGTCGAAGCATCGACGGCAACCGCTGGAGCGCGCGCCAACGTCTTGACATGATAGGGCTCAAGTGTGGCGGGCAAGGCCGTGATGTATTGTTTCCACCCGTCCGGATCGGTCACCTGCACATGAGCGATGAGATACGCCGGTGGCGTGGCGGTTTGGGCGTGCAGGTAAGCGCCACCGGCAGCACCTATGGCAAGCGCGGCAGTGGCAATCGCGGCGGATTTCTTGAACATGACTTCCCTCCCGTTATAGGCATGGTCCCGAAAATCATTTTGGCTCTTTTAGCCGACGTCGACTAGAACCCAAAGAGCGGCTGGGAAGCGACATCGCTCTCCCCTCATCACGAAGCGTATTCAAGTCCAGTCACGAAGCCCAGGCCGAGGGCTAGATCCTACCATATTGTCGGATGATGGCGTGCGTCGCAGCAAAATCTGGTGGCCGAGGTCCGGAGTGGGTCAACCACAGAAATCATCGAGCGTGTGTGGCATTTCCGCTTTTCGCTCGAAAGCAGAAGTCAGCTGCGGCTCGTGTCACACCCTCCCGGTGGGTTCACACCTTATTCATCGGCGGTGTCGTCGTCGAAATGCTCAAGAAAAAGCAAGCTGGTATTCCCACGCCACGTCAGCGAGCCGAGGCTCGCCCAGAGAATGTGGTGAATCTAATGGATGCGCTGCGCCGAAGCCTCGCGGAGGGAAAGCGGGTATCTGCGACGCCGAAGAAGGGACGAAAGCGCGTCGCGGGCCAGACTGAAATGCTGCTTCCCATCGCTGGCAAGAAGGGTAAGGAAGTCGCCGTAAAGCCAGTGGCAAAACCGAGCGCACGGCAGAAGCGAACTGGCTGAACGTTGCCCACAAGCTCGTGGTCACCACATAAGCTTCATGTGTGGGAGATCTGCAAAGTTCGTGATTGATTGACCTCGTCTTCGCCCTTGATTTTGGTCTTCGGCAAGCTGAATTTTTTTTGCGCCGACCTATCCGTACTGTAGACGATTTTATCCAGCAAGGCCTTCGCCGCATAAAAGTAGTCCACGTGTAGACTGCGTCGAGCGCCAAACGAGAAACTTGGGTGGCGCACGCTGCGAATGTAGCGTTCGTCCACAATGCAGCGATTGTGCGCAATTATGTTTCGTGTCGCAATTAATTCGACGACTTGCGCAAGCCGCGATCCGGGCACACTGATGGGGATGCCTCCGCTTTACCCCTCAAAGCACGCTGTATGGTACGTGTGACTACGGAGTTCAGGCCTTAGGCAATCCGCTGAAGAGTCGATACTTCTCCGGCTGCAACCCTACGAGTTGGCCGACACACCATTGTTGGTCATGCAGCGCATCGACTTCGACGATGGTCTGGGCCGGCTCGCTGCCGAGCGCGATCTCGACCCTGCGCGCTGCACCGATGCCATGGATGCGCTTCACAACACCCTCGAGATCAGCTTTAGCGGAGGCTGGCAGGATGGTCATGTTAAACGGGCGCGCAAACAAAGTTGCCGCGCCTTCAGCAACACCCTGCGGGTCGATGCCGATCGGCCGGCCCGCAAACTGCACCTCGCCACCATGGACGGTCACGGGCAGCACGATGGATTCGCCGATAAACTCATGAACGAACGGCGTCTGCGGCTGGTCATAAACCTGTTGTGGCGTTCCGGTCTGCTCGATACGACCTTTGTCCATGACAACCACGCGATCAGCGACTTCGAGCGCCTCTTCCTGGTCATGCGTCACGAGGATCGACGTGACGTGAATCTCGTTGTGCAGATTTCGCAACCAGCGCCTTAAATCCTTGCGAACCTTGGCGTCGAGTGAACCGAACGGCTCATCGAGCAAGAGCACACGCGGTTCAATGGCGAGCGCCCGAGCGAGCGCGATACGCTGGCGTTGGCCGCCGGAAAGTTGTGTTGGGTAGCGCTCCGCCAGCCACCTGAGGTGCACCAGATCGAGCAACTTCTCGACGCGGTCACGAATTTCCGACTCGCTGGGCCGCTCAGCACGCGGCTTTGCGCGCAAACCGAACGCCACGTTCTCGAATACGGTCATATGCCGAAACAATGCGTAGTGTTGAAATACAAAGCCGACATTGCGCTGGCCGACGGGACGCGAGAGTGCATCTTCGCCGTCGAACTGCACCTCGCCTTCATCCGGCCAATCCAGCCCGGCGACAATTCGAAGCAGCGTCGTCTTTCCAGACCCGGATGGACCGAGCAATGCCAGCAGTTCACCGGATCGCACTTCGAGTCTGACATGGTCGAGAGCTGTGAAATTGCCGAAGCGCTTGACGACATCGACGACGGATATCCTCATTTTCTCATTCCTCAGTTAGACGCGTTTCGAGAACCGCCTTGATGACAAGCGTTACCAGAGCAAGCAGCGCCAGAAGCGACGCGACGGCAAAAGCGGCTTGGAACTGATAGCTGTCGTAGAGAACCTCAACGTGAAGCGGCATAGTATTGGTTTCACCGCGCACATGCCCGGACACGACTGAGACTGCACCAAATTCCCCCATTGCGCGCGCATTGCACAATAGCACGCCGTATAGCAGCGCCCATTTCACGTTCGACAGCGTGACGCGGAAAAATGTCGTTAGGCCCGAGGCGCCGAGCGACAATGCCGCTTCTTCTTCTTCGGTGCCCTGCTGTTGCATCAGTGGAATGAGCTCGCGGATGATGAAAGGAAAGGTGACGAAGATTGTCGCCAACACGATGCCGGGCAGCGCAAAGATGATCTTGATGTTGTGCGCAGCGAGCCACGATCCAAAATAGCCTTGCAGTCCAAACAAAAGGACAAAGACGAGGCCGGCGATGACGGGCGAGACCGAAAATGGTAATTCGATCAACGTAATCAGAAGATTCTTGCCGGTAAACTCGAATTTGGCGATCGCCCAGGCGCCGATCAGGCCGAACACGACATTCGCGACCACCGAGATCGTGGCAACTAGGAGGGTGAGCCGGATCGCCGACAACGTGTCGGGGCTTCGGATTGCTGCAAAATAAGCGTCGACACCTTTTGCAAATGCCTGTGTAAAGACGCAGACGAGCGGCAGCACAACGAACAAGCCGAGAAATATCACCGCCGACGCGATCACTAGCATGCGGACCCATGCCGGATCTGCGCGCACATCGACGCGTCCTGAAGTCCGCTGCTTGACGACGCCCGCGGCGCCTGCGGGGTGCTTCGACGCCGCAACCGGCATGGCTTGGTTTCGGTAGGCAACGGGCATTGTGCTCATTGTCGTGTGCCCGTACGCAGCTCCGACCAACGTTGCAGCCCGTTGATGATGAACAAAAAGAGGAACGAGGCGACGAGCATCACAACTGCGATCGCCGCCGCATCCGCATAACGGAATTCCTGCAGCCTGATGACGATGAGGAGCGGCGCGATTTCCGAATAGTTGGGCAGATTGCCGGCGATGAAAATGACTGAGCCGTATTCGCCAACCGCGCGCGCGAAGGCGAGTGTGAATCCCGTCAATAACGCCGGAAGGATAGTGGGAAACACGACGCGTCGTACCGTCATCCAGCGCCCCGCACCGAGCGAGGCGGCGGCTTCTTCCAATTCGTCGTCGATGTCTTCGAGCACCGGCTGCACGGTCCGGACCACAAACGGTAACCCGATAAAGACGAGCGCGACCAGGATTCCGAGCGGTGTGAACGCCACTTTTATACCGAACGATGCGAGCACCTGCCCGATCCAGCCGGACTCGGCATAAAGTGTCGTCAATGCGATGCCTGCGACGGCCGTCGGCAATGCAAACGGAATGTCGACGATGGCATCGAGCAAGCGGCGCCCCGGGAAGCGGTAGCGAACCAGCGCCCACGCAACCACCGGGCCCAATACCAGATTTGCCAGCGCTGCGGCGAATGACAAGCCGAACGAGAGCACCAAGGCATGTTGGGTCCGGCGGCTGGTGATGACGGCGATAAACTGGTCGAAGGTGAGTTCGGTAGTCTTCAGGAATAGCGCCGCAAGGGGGATCAGCACGACAAGGCCGAGCCACATCAGCGTCGTGCCCAGCGTGATCCCGAATCCTGGAATCGCGCCGCGGCGATATCCTAAAATGCCGACTATGCTACCCACTTCGATCCAGCCTATTGCGTGTAGATCGAATCGAACACGCCGTGATCGTTGAAATGGGTCGTCTGCGCTTTCCGCCAGCCGCCGAAATTGTCAATGGTCAACAATTCGATTTTCGGAAACTGGGCGGCGTAGGCTTGTGCGACAACCGGGTCCCGCGGGCGATAGTAGTCCTTGGCGATAATCTCCTGTGCCTGGCGCGTGTAGAGGAAATTCAAGAATGCATCGGCAGGCTCGCGCGTGCTCCTCTTGTCGACGACCTTGTCGACCACCGCGACAGGAGGCTCGGCCAGGATCGAGATACTCGGCACGACGAGGTCGAATTTCTCAGGGCCAAGCCGATTGATTGCGAGCCGCGCGTCGTTTTCCCATGCCACCAGAACATCGCCGACGCCGCGTTCGACGAACGTTATCGTCGAGCCGCGGGCACCGGTGTCCAAGACCGGCACGTTGGCGTAGATGGCCTTCACGAATTCCCGCGCCTTGTCCTCATTGCCATATTTCTTTAGCGCGAATCCCCAGGCTGCAAGGTAATTCCAGCGGGCGCCGCCAGACGTCTTGGGGTTCGGCGTGACGACATGCACACCGGGCTTAGCGAGGTCATCCCAATCGTGAATGTTCTTCGGATTTCCCTTGCGCACCAGGAAAATGATCGTCGACGTGTAAGGCGAGGAGTTGTTCGGCAGGCGCTTCTGCCAATCGGCGACAATTAGTCCGCGATCAGCAATAGCATCGATGTCATACGCCAGCGCCAGTGTGACCACGTCGGCATCGAGGCCATCGATCACGGCGCGCGCCTGCGCGCCAGAGCCGCCATTGGAGGTCTTGATCTCAATCGATTTGCCGGTGTCGGTCTTGTATTTGGCAGCGAAGGCTTGGCCGATATCGGCATAAAGCTCGCGCGTGGGATCATAGGACGCGTTGAGCAGGCTTATGTCGGCAGCGCGGGCCGAACCCGAAAAGAACAGCGGTACGGCAAGCGTCGCGATTATGACGGTAGTCGAAGTCTTCATGGCAAGTCTCCTTTCGCCAGCGCGCAGGGGGCTGCCCTCGTTGTTGCGTTGTCCTTCGCCGTTTCCCTTGGCCTTTGTTCTGTGCCGATCGACGGTCGACACGAAAATCTCTGCGGCCTATTCTATTATTGACGAGAATTATTTTCCATATACAAGGGAGCAATGGGCAGTAAAGAGAAAAATTTTCTCCCATAATAGGAATGAGGCTTGGAAGAAGTTATGGAAGCCAGAGCGCAAAACGAGAAGCTTTTTGTCGGCGGAACCAAACGTATTCAGCGCGCCCGAATTGCCGATGACGGTTTGACAGGTATCGGCAGGCAGCGAGAGAGAAACGACCATCGCGGCATGCTGGAGGCGCAATCCGCACGCCTTAACGCGATCTTGGCCGATCTCTCACCGGCCGAGCGTCTCGCCAGGTTCCGCGAGGAAATCGAAGGCAAGCTCGTCTTCACCACAAGCCTTGGACTGGAGGATCAAGTTATCCTTCATCTCCTTGCCGAGCAGGGCGTCGACGTTGAGGTCGTGACTCTCGATACCGGCCGACTCTTCTCCCAAACGTATGAATTGTGGGCAGAAACGGAACGGCGTTACGGAACACGCATTCGCGCATTCTACCCTCAGCAAGAAACGCTCGAAGCCTTGATCGACGAGCACGGTATCAATGGCTTTTACGATTCTCGCGAAGCCCGGTCGGCCTGTTGTGGTATCCGCAAAGTGGAACCGCTCAATCGCGCGCTTGCCGGTGCGACGGGCTGGATTGTCGGACTTAGGGCGGACCAGTCAGAGCATCGACGAGGCGCCGCTTTGGTCGCGGTCGACGAGCGCAATTTGCTCAAGCTAAGTCCTCTGTTCGACTGGACGCGCGAGGCGGTCCAAAACTTTGCCTTAGCAAATCAGATTCCTGTAAATCCGCTGCATGATCAGGGGTTCGTGTCAATCGGCTGTGCGCCATGTACGCGCGCCATCGCTGCAGGTGAGCCCGAGCGGGCTGGGCGCTGGTGGTGGGAGCATGACGACAGGAAGGAATGTGGGCTGCACGTCAGGCGATAGTTTCCGCCAGAAGGCCGCCCTTGTTCCGAGATGCAAGCTCTCGCGTGAGGCCCTCGGTTTTTCCTTGAAACACGCGTGAGATCAGCTCATAGCTGCGTGCGTCGTGATCAAGGAAATAAGCCGCCAGCCCGACGGGCGAGTCCACGATTCCGTATAAAGTCTGCGGTCGCAGACCCATCTGGTACCCGTAGGCAATTCCCTTTTGATATACGAACTGCAAACGCTCATAGGCGACCTTCTCATCAGGTGACAGACCCGATGGCGCTGGCGCGCCAGAAAGCGCAGCTTTGTCAATGTCGGCTGGAAAGATGCCGGGCATGTTGGTGTGAATGCCGAGCAGCTCCGGAGGTGCATGCACGCCCATTTGGTCGACGACAACCGCGCCCCAATCGCCGCCTTGTGCCACGAACTTCGTGTACCCAAGGCGCTTCATCAGCACGACCCAAGCACGCGCGATGTGATCAACGTCCCAGCCTGTGGCCGTCGGTTTTCCTGAGAATCCGTAGCCCGGCATTGAGGGGATCACCAGGTGGAACGCGTCGGATGCATTTCCGCCGTGTGCGGTAGGATTGGTCAACGGGTCGATGATTTTCATCTGTTCGATGATCGAGCCGGGCCACCCATGCGTGACGATGAGCGGTAGCGCGTTCTCGTGTTTCGAGCGCACATGGATGAAGTGAATGTCGAGACCGTCGATCTCGGTGATGAAGTTCGGATAGGAATTCAGCTTCGCCTCAATCTCGCGCCAGTTATATTCAGTCGCCCAATAGCGGGCGAGCGCCTGCCGGCCTCGGTCGCGGCGATCGGCACTATGCTGGTGCCGGTGATCGGTGTCGTCGTCTCGGCGATTTCGCTGCATGAGCCGCTTGGATTTTCGCAGATCGCAGCACTTGTCTTCACTGTCGCCGGTGTCGCGCTGGCAGCGCGATCATGAGGGCACCCGACGCAACGCGATCGGCAAATTTCGCTGCGGGCATAGCGGGGCTGGGCGGATGTCCTGCCGAGCGAAAAGGACAAGCGCGAAAAGGGACTGAGCTTGAATGAGAGCGGAAAGGCCGCGGTCAGGACCACAGAAAGGAACAATTCGTTATGGTCGTCACTCAACTCGACAAAGGCAATTCTTTCGGCGCGCTCCATCAAGGGACGCGCGCGTTCGTCATCCCCAACGCCTAGGACGCGGGATCGGCGCGCGTTCTGGCGGGCCTCGGCTTTTCGGCGATCGCCACCTCCAGCTACGCGACTGCCGGCGCATACGGCACGCGCGACGGCAGGATC
>Ga0187780_10004047_pt1 | contig 10988 bp, 7 predicted proteins | sample 1015_Q2_SP10_20__FD_132429 | JGI IMG/M metagenome (GOLD analysis project Ga0187780, IMG submission 132429) | Tropical peat soil microbial communities from peatlands in Department of Meta, Colombia - 1015_Q2_SP10_20_MG | ecosystem: Environmental > Terrestrial > Soil > Wetlands > Peat | place...
GGCAAGGCTAGCGACGCGCGCATGGCGTCCGGCGACGGCTCGAAGGCCGCGGCGTTCGATCGCATGAAGCGCAAGGTGGCGCACTCGGAGGCCGTAAGCCAGGCCAAGTCCGAGATCGCTTCCGACAACCTCGACGACCGTCTGGCCGCGCTCGAGAAAGAAGATCGCATCGAGCAGTTGCTAGCGGAACTGAAAACAAAGCGGGGGGCGTAATCCGGCCGGGGCGGAGACCTCGCCCTCCCGCGGGTCCTCCAGCGAGCAATCCTGCTGCCCTCCCTGCCTGCCGTCGTGAGTGAAGGCGCGCTATCGGCTTGTCTGGCGCTATCCGCCCTCATTTCCCCCGCCAACTGACCCTCCTTTGAACTCCCCGCAACATTCCTCTGGCGGTTATGCTTAGATCAAGGGCACCCGGGGTGGATTGGCCCACGCCCGCTTCCCAAGCGATTGGTACCCTTGGCGTTACGGGTTCAGGTTACTAACGGTCATTGCCCCTACACCAAAGTGATGAATATAATTTTTGAACTACTATCCATCCAGCGAGGAACAGCGGATTACGCATGCCTGAGGCCGGCACCCAATTGACTCGGCAGAGCCAGGAACTGAGGATTTTTCACGACGTGGCTAAAGCGCTCACGTCGTCACTGGACCTCGATTCCATTCTGCAGACCATCATGGAAAAGATGGCGGAGTATTTCCGCCCGGATACCTGGTCGCTGCTGATGGTGGACGAGGAGCATGACGAGCTCTACTTTGCCATCGCGGTGGGCGAGGCGGCGGAAGCGCTGAAGAATGTCCGGCTGAAAATGGGAGAAGGAATTGCGGGGTGGGCGGCCAAGAATGGCGAGCAGTTGATCGTGCCCGACGTAGAGGCGGACCCGCGGTTCGCCAAACGGATTGACGAATCCACCAAGTGGGAAACGCGGTCGGTGATCTGCATGCCGCTGCGTTCCAAGCTGCGCGTGCTCGGAGTGATTCAGTTGGTCAACGTGGACATGTCGCAGTTCAGCGAGCCGGAGCTGTTCTTCCTGCAATCTCTGTGCGACTACGCGGCCATTGCGATTGAGAACGCGCGCTGGGTGGAGAAGATCCAGGAACTGACCATCACCGACGATTGCACCGGGCTGTACAACGCGCGGCATCTCTACAAGACGTTGGACACGGAGGTTTACCGGTCGTCGCGCTTTGGCTATGAGTTTAGCGTGCTGTTCATCGACCTGGACCACTTCAAGGCGGTCAACGACACCTACGGACATTTGATCGGAAGCAAGCTGCTGGAGGAGATTGGATACCTGATCAAAGCGCAACTGCGGCTGATTGACTTTGCGTTTCGCTATGGTGGCGACGAATTTGTGGTGCTGCTGCCGCAGACGAGCAAGGATCAAGCGCTGGTGGTAGCCAAGCGCCTGCAGGATGCCCTGAGGGTCAGCGCTTTCTGCCGGCAGGAAGGGTTGAAACTGAACGTTCGCGCCTCGATCGGGCTGGCCACGTTCCCCCATGATGCGCGCACGGCGCACGATGTGATCCGCCAGGCGGACGGCATGATGTACATGGTGAAGAACACGACCCGCGACAATATTGGGATTGCGCAGCGGGGAGTGCTGAAGTAGCCGGCTTCCCGCTTCGGACGTCCGGTCTCACAGTGTCTTCCCAGCTGCTGATTGACAAAAGCAGGTTCCTCGACTTCGCAGAATCGCCCGTAAGAGCGGGCAATTCTTCTCCACTCGGAATGACAAAGCTCAAGGGTTGACCGGAGTTTTGCTTGAACCGAGAGCCCAGAACCCAACTAAAGGCACAGACCCTCGAACATGAATCTCAGTTGTCCTTCTTGGGTGTCGGAGCTGGCACCGCGGTTTTCACTTCCGGCTTCCAGGGATTGGGATTGGCGGGGGCCTTCGGGTTTACGCCGAAGTCCCACAGATAGAGGTTCATTCCTTCTTTGCCCATTACCTCGACCACTGCATACTCTCCGGGCGCGAGACTTGATGTGGGTGTGAGTTTCAGCCAGCCACCGCTGAGGCGGGAGATGGTGGTGGGGACGAATTGCTGCTCTTCCGTGATCTTGCCGGTGACGGCGCGCTTCACATCCCCGACGATGCGTTTGCCGCCCTTGACCTCGGCGCGAACGATGCGGAAGCGATCGAAGGGCTGCTGGGGCTGCTGCGGCTGTTGGGGTTGTTCGGCGCTCCCGGCTGGACGGGTGGGTTGATCCGGCTGGCCGGGGAGCGGATCTACGTTGATGTACAACGAAGGGACGTCCACGTGAGACTGCACCAGGGCGTGCGCTCCCTCGAGTTCGATGCTTTGCTTGACGCCGCCGATGGGGTTGAAGACGCCGCGGAGGATGTTACCCCTGCTGTTGCGGTCGACATCGCCGGCATTTTGTTGAATTTCGATAAGCTGGGGCTCGCTCTGGAAGCTGTCCAGAAGGAACACGCCAGAGTCTTCGGGCAAGCGCAGTCCGGGAGCGACCTGGGGCTGGGCGGCCTCTTCGAGCTCGCGCTCACGTTCGAGTTCCTGGTCGAACTGCACGGCCTCTGGAGCTGAGGCTCCGGCGGCGTGGTCTTTTTCGTATTTCTCGGTAGCTGGCCAGTCCACCAGCGCAGACGGCAAGTCCTCCCATTCCTCCCTTTCCGCGCTGAAATAGTGAACGCGATCGCCCTTGATTTCGTACTTAGTTACTAGCTGGTAGGAGCCATCTTTAAGGATCAGGCGGCGGGAGAGATCCTGGGCAGAGAGCGCGGGCAGCAGCGCGGCCGCCATCACTACCACCAGCCATGCAGAAATGACCCTGCCGTCCCGTCTCATAGCTCCATTGTACGATTGCTGCGCGGCCGGAGAAGGTTGGCCAGTATGAAGCAAATCAGGTTCGGTGGGTTTGTGGTTGGAGTCGCGCTTCTGTCGGCGTTCACTGCAGCGCAGGCAAAGCACAACAACATTACCAAGGTTGTCGATGACGGAACTGTAATCGAGAATGTGACGCTGATCTCCCCCGAGCGCGGCTCGCTTGCAGCAGAGCGACCCGGAGGTGCGAAAAAGGATGCTGAGCCTAGATGGCTGCAGTATAAGCACGAGGACGAGAAACAGAGCTGGCCATGGTGGAAACGGCTGATCCATCGCTTTGAGCGCTGCCCGATTTGTCGCCAGAAAAAGCGGAAGAACAATAAAATCCTGCGATTGATGGGGAAAACACCTAACCGCCAAACGCGATGGCTGCGATGAACAACACGCAGAACACCACCGCTTGCCCCAACTCATTCCAGCCGAGACGCCGGACCACTAATGGAGTGGGTTTCCGAAGGAAGTAGAACCATCCTCGGAACAGAATCGGCACGAACGCAACTAGGGTGAGCCAAGGCATCAGACCGCGCAGGCAAGCGACGCACAATCCCGCAGCCATGAGAACCTGCCCCGCCGCGAATGTCCAACCTCGCGCCAACTTCGCCCGCGTGCCCTCCATCCGCGCGGTGTGAATCCGGACCTGAACGTAGTGAATCTGGTTGCCGGCGAAGACCAGATTCGCCAGCCAGAGCATCCATGCCGTCCTGTCGAACTTTCCCGTGATGACGTAGTAGGCCGCCGGAGCGGACGAGGTGAGCCCGATTGTTCCCACGATTTCTGAAAGCATGCGCGCGCGTCGTCCCAGTTTCTTGAGCAGCATTTGCAGCATGAACGCTGCTGCGGCACCAGCTCCAACCAGCCAGAGATCGGGATTGCGCCCCGCCCACAACAGCGCGCCCATAGCCAGCGCTGCGACTGCTGCCAAACACGCAATCACGACCGCGACTGCGCGCCGCTCCTCGTTTGTCTGCGCCCACATGACGGTCGTGCCCAGCAGGCTCTCTACTGGAGTTCTCAACCAGAACAGCGCCAGCGCCGCCGCCAGCAGCAGCATAGCGGGAACCACGCGGCTGCTTTCCCGGAACGCTACACCTGCGCCCGTGACGAACGGAACCAGCAGCAGCCCCCAGGCACCATGCTCCCGAGGGAGAATCAAAGCGTGGCGGCGTTCTTGGCGCGCTTTCTCCGAACCGGCCAAATCCGTGGCTCCAACGACCATTTCCTTATCCCCAGAAAAGAGTCCCCACTTCCTGCGCCAACACTGTGCGAACTGGGACACCTAATCGCCCTTCGCCGCCGTCAGCGCCATCCTGCCATATGGATGTGCTGCATCCCCTTAACTGCGCGCATGTATTGCGCGCGCTCAAATGCAGCCGGATCGGGGCACTTGATCTGACTCATGCTGCCCTGCATCTGCGCTACTGATTCGTATTCATGCTCCTCCATCCAGCTGCGCAGTTCGCGCTCGACATGACGCAGATGATTGACACCGTGCCGCATCAGCGATGAGCAGAGCATGGTGACGTTCGCACCCACCATGAGGAGCTTGATCACGTCTTCGGCCCCATGCACGCCGCCGGTTGCTGCCAGACCGGCCTTCACGCGTCCGTAGAGAATTCCGATCCAGGTGAGCGGCAGGCGCAGCGCCTGCGGCGTGCTCAGCAGCACATTGGGACGAATTTCCAGCTCTTCGAGATCAATGTCCGGCTGATAGAAGCGATTGAACAGCACCAGCGCGTCGGCGCCGGCCTCATCCAGGCGGCGAGCCATGTTTGCCATGTTGCTGAAGAACGGGCTCAGCTTTACGGCCACGGGAATCGTTACCGAGGACTTAACCGCCTGCACAATATCCACATAGGTTTTCTCCACGTCCGCTGCGAGAAGACCCGGATCCGTCGGAATGTAGTAGATGTTGCATTCGATGGCATCGGCGCCCGCCCGCTCGATTTCCGCCGCGAATTTCGTCCATCCGCCCAAAGTTGAGCCGTTCAGGCTGGCGATAATTGGAATGCTTACCGAAGATTTGGCCTTGCGGATGTGATTGAGATACCCCTCGGGTCCGGTCTGAAACTCGCTCGGCTGGGGAAAGTAGGTAAGGGATTCGGCGAAGCTCTCCGTCCCCGCGCTGAGGTGATACTCCAGATCTACTTCTTCTTGCCGTAACTGTTCCTCGAATAGCGAGTAGAGCACCACCGCCGAAGCGCCCGCCTCTTCCAGCCGGCAGATTCCATCTACATCGCGCGACAGGGGTGAAGCCGAGACGGCCAGCGGCGACCCCAGTTTCAAGCCAAGGTAAGAGGTGCTGAGATCGACCATAACTTCCTCCTTGCGCCGCTAACGCGCAGCCCCCGTTGGTGTCGGCTTCTCCGCGGCTGATTTTTCTGAAGAAGCAGTGGTCTTCTCGGCTTCTTTCGTCGCTGCTGCCGGGTCCATCTTGCGGCTGGCCATGTATTCGTACATGCGGTAACGATGGTCCGCGTCCAGCTGTGCCAGCTTCCACAACTGCTCCGCGTCTTCGGGTTTGCTCTTGGTGAGCATCTTGAAGCGCGTCTGCTGCTGCAGGTATTCCTGCACCTTGCGGGTCGGAGCACGCGAATCGAGTACCAGAGGATTCTCCCCCTGTGCCTCCCGCTCGGGGTTATAGCGATAAAGCAGCCACTCGCCCGAGTCGACCAGGACTTTCTGATCGCTCATAGCCGTGGTCATGTCAATGCCGTGCGCGATACAGTGCGAGTACGCAATGATGATGCTGGGTCCGTCGTGGGCTTCGGCTTCAAGGAACGCTTTCAGTGTGTGCTCGTCCTTCGCGCCCATCGCCACGCTGGCCACGTACACGTTGCCGTAGGTCATTGCCATCAGGCCGAGATCTTTCTTCGGGCCCGGTTTCCCGCCCGCGGCAAATTTGGCCACCGCCGCTCGCGGCGTGGACTTCGACGCCTGCCCGCCGGTATTCGAATAGACCTCAGTATCGAGCACCAGCAGGTTCACGTTGCGTCCGCTGGCCAGAACGTGGTCCAGACCGCCGTAGCCGATGTCGTAGGCCCAGCCGTCGCCGCCCACGATCCAAACGCTCTTTTTCACCAGCATGTCGGCAACAGCGAGCAGTTGTTTGGCCTCCGCCGAGCTGATTTTCTGCAGTCTCTCCTTCAACACCTCCACGCGCTGCCGCTGCTCGAAGATATCGGCTTCATCTTTCTGCCTGGCATTGACAATAGCGGCGGCCAGATCGTTACCGACTTTGTCTGCCAGCGAGAGCAGCAACTCGCGGGCAAACTCCGCCTGCTTGTCAATCGAGAGACGAAAGCCGAGGCCAAACTCCGCGTTGTCCTCGAACAGCGAATTCGACCACGCCGGCCCGCGCCCGTCGGCGTTCTTAGCGTAGGGCGTGGTCGGCAGATTTCCGCCGTAGATGGACGAGCAGCCGGTAGCATTCGCGATGATGGTCCGATCGCCGAACAGCTGCGTGATCAGCTTGATATAAGGAGTCTCGCCGCAGCCGGAGCACGCGCCCGAGAACTCGAAAAGTGGTTCCTGCACCTGCTGCTGGCGGATCGTCCCTGCCTTGATCTTTCTGCGGTCGAGCTCGGGAATGTTGAGGAAGAATTCCCAGTTTTCCTTCTCCGGCGCGCGTAGCGGTGGCTGCGGCACCATGTTGATGGCCTTCAGGCGAGTCTCGGCTTTGTTCTTAACCGGGCAGACATCCACGCAGACGCCGCAGCCCGTGCAATCTTCTGGCGCGACCTGAATCGTATACTTCATGCCGGCCCATTCTTTGTCGCGCGCGTCGCAAGACTTGAAGGTCGCCGGCGCGCCCTGCAGATTCTTGCTGTCGTAGACCTTTATGCGGATCACCGCGTGCGGGCAGACCATGGCGCATTTGCCGCACTGGATGCAGATTTTGGTATCCCACTCGGGAATTTCCAGCGCGATGTTGCGCTTCTCCCACCGGGCAGTGGCCGTGGGGAAAGTGCCGTCGCAGGAAAACGCGCTCACGGGCAGCTCATCACCGCGGCCAGCATAAATCGTACCCAGGACTTCGCGCTCAAACTTCGGAGCGCCGGGAAAAACCTCGGGGATTGTGATCTTGCTGGTCACACTGGCAGGAACCTTGACTTCGTGCAGGTGCGCCAGGGTCTCATCTACGGCCAGCATGTTCTTTCTCACAATGTCTTCGCCCTTACGCCCGTAGGTATCGCGGATAGACTGCCGAATCGCCTCGATCGCTTCGTCGCGCGGCAGAACTTTTGAAATAGCGAAAAAACACACCTGCATGATGACGTTCATGCGCGAGCCCATGCCGGTATCTTTCGCGACCTGGTAGGCGTCAATGACGTAAAACTTGGCCTTCTTGGCGATCAGTTGCGATTGCACTTCGCGCGGCAGCTGATCCCAGACTTCATTCGGCCCGAAAGGACTGTTCAGCAGGAATACTCCTCCCGGCACCAGCGCGCTCAGCATGTCATAGCGCTCCAGGAAAACCCACTGATGGCAGGCGACGAAACTCGCCTTGGAGACCAGATAGCTGGAGCGGATAGGTTGTGGGCCGAAGCGCAAGTGTGAGACGGTCATCGCCCCCGATTTTTTCGAGTCGTAAACGAAATATCCCTGCGCGTAATTGTCTGTGTTCTCGCCGATGATCTTGATGGAATTCTTGTTGGCGCCGACCGTACCATCCGCGCCCAGACCGTAGAACAGCGCGCGGACCACACTATCGGGCTCGGTCGAGAAGGTCGCATCGTAATCGAGGCTGGTGTGGCTGACGTCGTCGTTGATGCCGACGGTGAAGTGATCCTTCGGTTCTTTCTGCTTCAGATTGTCAGAGACCGCCTTGACCATAGCCGGAGTGAATTCCTTGCACGACAACCCATAGCGCCCACCGACCACCGACGGCGCGCTCTTGAGCTTTCCGTAACCCAGCTTCAGGCCTTCGGTCAGCGCGTTCACAATGTCGAGATATAAAGGCTCGCCGATCGCCCCGGATTCCTTCGTGCGATCCAGCACCGCAACCTGTCGGACCGTAGCCGGCAGCGCTTCCACGAACGACTTTACGCAGAACGGCCGGAAGAGCCGCACTTTCAGCAAACCAACTTTCTCTCCGTGCGCGTTCAGATATTCGACCGCTTCGTGGGCAACTTCCGCGCCCGAGCCCATCATCACGATCACGCGCTCGGCATCTGGCGCTCCGACATAGTCGAACAGGTGATAGGAACGTCCCGTGACTTCGGCGAACTTGTTCATCACGGCTTGGACCTTGGACGGAGCGGCGTCATAGTAGGAATTGGCTGCCTCGCGAATCTGGAAGAACACGTCGGGATTCTGGGCCGTGCCGCGCAGCACGGGATGATCCGGCGACAGCGCCCGCTGCCGGTGCTCGATGATGCGATCGGTACTGACCAGCACCCGCATGTCGTCCTCCGTCAGCACCTCGATCTTGTTCACCTCGTGCGACGTGCGGAATCCGTCAAAGAAATGCAGGAATGGAATGCGGGTCTCGAGCGACGCCGCATGCGCAATCAGCGCCAGATCCATCGCCTCCTGCACCGAGTTCGAACAGAGCATGGCGAAGCCGGTAGTGCGGCAGAACATGACGTCAGAGTGATCACCAAAAATCGAGAGCGCGTGGGTAGCCACGGTTCGCGCCGAAACGTGAAATGCCGTCGGCGTCAACTCGCCCGCGATCTTGTTCATGTTCGGGATCATCAGCAGCAATCCCTGCGAAGCAGTGAAGGTCGTGGCCAGCGACCCCGTCTGCAGGGCGCCGTGAACAGCTCCGGCAGCGCCGCCTTCACTTTGCATTTCAATGACATGGGGCACACTGCCCCAGGCGTTGGGTACGCCCTCCGACGCCCACTGGTCTGCCCACTCGCCCATTGGCGAGGAAGGGGTGATGGGATAAATGGCTATGACCTCGCTTACACGATATGCGACATGGGCCACCGCCTCATTGGCGTCCATGGCCTTAAATTTGCGCTTCATTGACATCCCCCGTTCAGACTTATCGCCCGCGGTCACTGGCATGACCGGTTACGATGGTTTCAGGATGCCGCATCGGGGTGGTTTCTGTCGGGACGTAGGTTCACACACGAGTGTGATTAGAATCACAGTCCCTCTGGAAGCCCTTTTGTGACTGTACGTTGCCGGGGACAGTAGCGAGTCCCGTAACGGGAGAAAAGCCACAAGCTGAAGGATCATTCCATGGAAGGCGCTTCCGCACTATCGCGTATCGTCGAAACTTCAAGTTGCCTGACGACAGACCCTACGTAGGCGTAATAGGCGACAAAGAGATAACAGGCCAAAGGGAGGGTCATAGCAAGCGCCATACTCCTCGTCTCCTTGAAAACAAGTCCCATGGCCGGTGTAAGAACACCTCCTCCGATAATCGCCATGACAATCAGTGAACTGGCGATCTTCGTGTTGGGTCCTAATCCCTTGAGTCCAAGCGCAAAAATGGTTGGGAACATGAGCGACATGAAGAAACTGGTAAGCAGGATCGCCCAAACCCCAATCCATCCCGGTTGCAGGATGGCAATCGCGACCAGCGTCACATTGGCGAGTGCATAGGCTCCCATCAACGATCGAGGCTCGATGAACTTCATGAGGTAGGTTGCAGCGAAACGCCCCGTCCCAAAGGCGATGAGGTTACCGACCAGTAAGTATCCGGCGGTCTTTTCCCCTATATGCGTATAGTCCTGCGCATACTGAATGAAGTAGCTCCAGGTTCCGACTTGAACGCCGACGTAGCAGAACTGTGCAATCACGGCCTTGAGGAAATGCGGATATTGCAGGAGGTCCCGCATGTGGCCTTTTTCGACGGGGGCGCCTTGCGATTCACTCTCGCCCACCATGGCTGGGAACTTAGTCAGAATGATCAGCAGCGCCCAGCCGAGCACGACGAGCCCCAGCACCATGTAGGGAGTTATGACGCGCATCGTTTCGTGTCGCAAGTATTCGCTGTAGGTACTTGCGGCCTTCATCGCCTGAACCTGGTCAGGTCTCAGTTCAATTCCGGAGAAAATGAACACCGTTCCAACAAGCAAGCCGGTTATCGACCCTAAGGGGTTGAACGACTGAGAAAAGTTGAGGCGCCGCTCCGATGAATCGGCCGATCCAAGTTGGGCGATGAAAGGATTGGCGCCGGTTTCCAGGAATCCCAAACCGCTGGCAATCACGAACAAAGCGAAGAGAAAAACTGCGTAACTCTGCACCCTGGCCGCGGGCCAGAACAGAAACGTTCCTCCGCAGTACAGAAAAAGGCCGGTGACAAGTCCGGTCTTGTACCCGAATCTGCGCATGACCAATGCAGCGGGCATGGAGAACATGAAGTAGCCAGTATAAAAAGCCGACTGCACCAACCCCGCCTTGAGGCGCGTGATCTCGAACGACTTCATAAACTGCTTGATCAGCACGTCATTCAAGTTGTTGGGGATGCCCCACAGGAAGAACAGTCCCGTGACCAGCACAAAAGCTCGCCAGTTCTCCGTGGCAAACAGCCTTGGTGCTGACTGCTTTTCTTCATTGGCAGCTTGGGCTGGCTGCCCTGAATGTGGCATCGGTGTAGGCATGAGTGGCGTGCAAGCGCTAGACAACAAAAGTCACGGCGGAGAGAGTGAGATTCGAGCCCAAAACTGCCGACAATTTCGCCAGCCGGTTCTCCCCTATTTCTGTCCGGAATACTGATCTCGCAGCCGAGTTTGCCGGCTGGTCATGGGAATCTCTTTGCCTTCGATGAATACCTGCTTCACGTCCGTTTTCACGTCGAGAGGATCTCCATTCGCGACGACCACGTTGGCCGTCTTGCCCACATCTAGAGATCCCAGCCGGTCGGCCACTCCCCAGATTTCCGCCGCATTCAGCGTGATGGCTTTCAGGGCCTCGTCATAGGACAGCCCGAATGCTGTGGCAAAGCCGGCCTGGTACGGGAGGTTACGCGAGTTGTGCGCGTCATACGAGGCGAAGGCGATCTTCACCCCTCGCTTGTTGAGTTGCGCTGGCAAACTGTACACCGCGTCGTAGCGTTCGTCGGGCTTGGGATCCTCGTAGATCGGCCCCACGATCACGGGAGCATTCAGACTGGCGACGTAGTCGAGCACGGATTGTGAGTGGCTGACGTGATTCAGCACGAACTTCAGATTGAATTCATGTGCCAGACC
>Ga0187780_10004048_pt1 | contig 10988 bp, 8 predicted proteins | sample 1015_Q2_SP10_20__FD_132429 | JGI IMG/M metagenome (GOLD analysis project Ga0187780, IMG submission 132429) | Tropical peat soil microbial communities from peatlands in Department of Meta, Colombia - 1015_Q2_SP10_20_MG | ecosystem: Environmental > Terrestrial > Soil > Wetlands > Peat | place...
CGGGCAAGCCGGGCAACGGTCGAGTCGAACCGTTCGGCGCCCGGTCCGACCTCCACCGCGGCTCCCACGGTCCGGGCCAGCTCAAGCACCGGGGCGGCCGACTCCGCAGGACCACTCGCATGCGCCACCAGCCGGACCCTGGGCGCTCCCGCGGGAGGACGGCCGGCGGACGGGCGCACGACCAGGTAGTCGATCCCGGCCTCGGAGAGCCCGCGCGCGCGGGCTCGCGGCAGGGGCGCGGTGAGCTCGGCCACCGGGACCAGGCGGGGGCCGGAGGCGGCCGGCCGGGGGAAGGCGCGGAGCCGTTCGCGCAGCGACGCCGGCTCCCAACCGTCCTCCCCGACCGTGGTGACGACGATCCCGACCTCGCGGATCCCCCCCGCCCGGGCGGTCTCAGCCAGCCGGGCAAGCTCGCCGGCCCCCGGCGGCCCGGGGAAGTGCAGATGGAGCTCGGTCACGAGGTCGGCCGCCTCCACCAGCTGGGGAAGGGGACCGGCGGCGGCCGCCGCGATCTCTCCCCGGTCCTCCCGCAGCTCGGGGGGAATGTAGGCGAGCCCGAGGAGGCGGTAGACCTCCTCCTCCGTGCGCCCGCCGAGGCGCTCGTCCCCGCGGTAGAGGCCGTACTCGTTGATCTTGAGGCCCCGCTCTCGGGCGAGGGTGCGCAGGCGGACGTTGTGGTCCTTGGAACCGGTGAAGTACTGGAGGGCCGCACCGAACGACTCGGGCGCCACGACCCTCAGGTCGACCTGGAGCCCCTCTCGAAGGACGACCGTCTCCTTGGTCGGTCCCCTCAGGCGGACCTCGCGCACCGGGGGAAGGCGGGAGAACGTGTCGAAGACGGCCTCCGGGGTCTCCGAGGTCACGAGGACGTCCAGGTCCCCGACGGTCTCCCGGCACCGTCGGAAGCTGCCCGCCAGCGCGACCTCGGTCACTTGGCCGCTCGCCCGCAGCGCCTGGACGATCGAGCGCGCGACCGGCCAGGCCGCCTCGATCGGGACCCTCGCCGGGCCCCCCACGTCCCGTTCCGCCCCGACGGCGGCCCGCAGCTGGGCGATCTTCCGCTCCGCGAACCCCTTCACCCCCGCCAGGCGCCCTGCGTCGATCGCGGCCAGGAGCTCCGACGGACCCTCGATGCCGAGCTCGACCCAGAACCGTCGTGCGGTCTTCGGACCGACGCCGTTCAGCCGCATCAACTCGAGGACACCGTTCGGCACCTCGGAGCGCAGCCGGTCGAGGTAGGCGAGCGAGCCGGTCCGGAGGATCTCGCCGACCTTCTCGGCGATCGCCTCGCCGACCCCGGGGATCGAGCGCAGCCCGTTCCGCGCCGCGATCGCCTCCAGGCTCTCGGGCAGGGCCTCCAGCGAGCGCGCCGCACGCCGATAGGCCTCCGGCTTGAACCGCTCCCCGAGGAGGTCGAGCAGGTCGGCGATCTCCTGGAGGCAGGAGGCGACCTCCACGTTGGAGGGAGCCCGGGATCCCGCGGCCGCGTTCCCGGTCACGCCCGCGCCTCGACCGTGAGGAGGCGACGGCGCCCGACCACCTGGAACCCGAGCTGGTCGTACAGGCGCGAGGCGGGCGTGGGCTCGTCCCGCACGAACAGGCCGGCGGAGGCGCCGGCCTGCCGCGCGGCCTCGACGACCGCGACGACGACGGCGCGACCGTGACCCTGGCCCCGGTGCCCGGGGTCGACGAAGACGCCCCCGACCACCCAGACCGTCGGCAGGCGGACGGCCGCCCGTGCGAGGCCCACCAGCCGTCCCTCCTGGAACGCGCCCCAGGTCGGCTCCGCCGTCGGGTCGCCGTCCGTGTAGGCCCCGAGCTCCGCCGCGTCGTGGGTCCGCAGGAACTCGAGGAACGCCGCTCCGTCGGTCCGCTGCAGCCGGCGGGCCGCGCCCCCTCCGGCGGGGGCGGCGCCGCGGTCGCGGAGCATCTGCTTGACCGAGGCCCCCCTGGCCTGGGGGAACGCCCGCAGCACCAGCGGCTCGACCTCGGCCGGCACGACCGCGACGAACGGAGGGGCCGGGAACGCGCCGATCAGGTCGCCGACCTCTCGGACCGCACCGTACCAGTGGACGACCGGTCGGTCCCGGCGTCCCAGCCAGATCAGGAGGTAGCCGACCGTCCGGTCGTTCCGGAGGGCGGAGACGAACCGGACGGCCTGCGGGGTCCGGGTCAGATCCCAGAGCGCGAAGGCGTGGGTGAGCGGCTCGCGGGCCGCCTCCTGCTCCAGCCACGCCCGGTCGATCGTGGGCCGGAGCTCGAGGGCGTCCGACACGGCCGGCGGAAGCCACGCGGGTAGAAACCGCCGTCACCCCGCCGCGCAACCGTAAACCGCGCCGTCCGCTCGAAGGGACCGTGGGGAGCTACCGCCCGACCCCCGACCTCCCGCGCCACCTGGAGGCGCTCTACGCGGCGTTCCCGTTCCATCGGTCGTACGACGCGGACCCGATCTCCGAGGTCCGTCCGCTCGCCCGCGACCTCCGACGCGCGGAGATCGCCGGGGTCTTCGGTTCGACGCTCGCGATCGGCAACACGACGGCGATCCGGGGCGCGATCGTCCGGCTCGGGGGCCTCGCCGACGGGGACCTCGGGCGCCTGGTCGACCCGGCCTGGGCCCACGAGCGGCGTCGGCGCCTCCGCGGCTTCCGCCACCGCTGGATCCGGGGCGACCAGCTCGACCGGCTCGCCGAGAACCTCGGGGCCTTCTACGAGGAGCGTCCCTCGCTGGAGAGCGCGTTCCTCGAGGGTCTGGAGGAGGGGGGGTTCGCCGACGGCCTCGACCGTCTTGCCCACGTCCTCCGCGGCGAGCGGGGGGGGCGGAGGACCCGTCGGTCCCCTCCGGGATTCGCCGCGCTCTTCCCGAGCCCGCTCGAGGACGGACGCAGCGCCGCCAAACGGCTCACCCTGTTCGTCCGCTGGATGGTCCGTCCGACCTATCCGGACCTCGGCGTCTGGCGTCGTGTGCCGACCGGGGAGCTGAAGGTGCCGCTCGACCACCACGTCCACTGGATCGCCTACCACCTTGGTCTGACCGCCCGCCGGGCCCGGAGCTGGGCCGCGGTCGAGGAGGTCAGCGAGGCGCTTCGCCGCATCGACCCGATCGACCCGGTGCGCTTCGACTTCGTCCTCTGTCACACCGGCGTCTCGGGCGACTGCCCCAAGGAGCGGGACCTGGCGGTCTGCGGCCCCTGCGCGGTCCGGCCCGATTGCCGTCTCTGGAGCGGCCGGGGGACGACGACGTGAGCGGGCTCCCGATCGACCCCGGGCTCCTCCGGCGGCTTCGGGACGCCGGCCGCTCGATCGCCTGGGAGGAGGGCCCCCCCGCGGGGGAGCGCCGGGCCGGGCCGCCGGCCCGTCTCGCTCGGCTCCGGGAGGAGCGTTCGCGGGTCGAGGTCGCGGAGCAGGCGGGGACCTACCGGGTCGAGGTCACCGCGGGCCCGGTCGGGGCGCTGGTCGTGCTCCTGGAGGCGGACCGTCGGGGCCTTCCGTCCGCCCTCGGCTCCCGCAACGCCGGGAGGAGCCCCTCGTTCCCGGACGGGTCGATCGTGGCGTGCTGGGGCGGGGACCCGCCGGCGGCGGACGCGCGACCGAGCGTCCACGACCTGGTCGAGCTGGCCCGCTACGCGCTCCTCTGAGCCCGTCGCGCGGGCCGAGCCTACGAGCAGCCGCTGGTCGAGCCGCAGACCGTGCAGGCGTAGCAGGTCCCGCTGCGGACCATGATGCCGCCGCAGACCGCGCACGCCGGGGCGTCCTCGCTCGTGACCCCGGAGACGGGGGCCGGCGGGGCGAACGCGTCCAGCGGGCGGGTCTCGAGCCGGACCGTGTGCGGGGCGGAGGCCGGTCCCGCCGAGGGCGGGGCCGACCCGTGGCCGTTGCCGTTCCCTTCCGAGGCGCTCTCGAGACCGATCGCCCGCCGGTCCTCCTCCGACAGGAACTCCAGAGCGAGCCAGCGAGCCACGTAGTCCGGGATCGACCGCGCGAAGCGGATCTTCGGGTTGTTCGTCATGCCGGCCGGCTCGAAGCGGAGGTGGGCGAGCTTGCGCACGAGGTCCTTGAGCGGCACCCCGTGCTGGAGCGCCATGGACATCGAGAGCCCGAGCGAGTCCATCAGGCCGTTGACGGTCGAGCCTTCCTTCGTGACCCGGAAGAAGATCTCGCCGACACGGCCGTCCGGATAGAGGCCGACCGTCACGTAGCCGTCGTGGCCCCCGACCTCGAAGTGGTGGGTGACCGCCCGGCGCTCGGCCGGAAGGCGCTCCCGGGAGGGGCCCCGGGGCCCGGCGACCGCGGCCGGCTTCGCGCCGGTGTCGAACGGCTGGGACGCTTTGCAGCCGTCCCGGTAGAGGGCGACCGACTTGATCCCCAGGCGCCAGGCCTCGAGGTAGATCCGCTCGATGTCCTCGACCGTCGCCGAGTTCGGCAGGTTGATCGTCTTGGACGCGCCGCCCGAGAGGAACGGCTGGACGGCACCGAGCATCTTGAGGTGGCCCATCGGGTCGATCGTCCTCGCGCCGCCGCTCGGCGCGAGCGCGCAGTCGAAGACGGCGAGGTCCCCGGGGTCGAGCCCCGGCGCCCCCTCGATCGTGCCCGTCTTCTCGACGTGCTCGACGATCCCCCGGCGTTCCCCCTCCCCGTAGCCGAGGGCCAGGAGCGCGTCCGGCACCGTGCCGTTCACGAGGCGCAGGATGCCGCCGCCGACCAGGTTCTTGGTCTTGACGAGCGAGAGCTCCGGTTCCAACCCGAGCGTGTCGCATCCCATCAGGAGGCCGATCGTCCCGGTCGGGGCGATCACCGAGATCTGGGCGTTGCGGAACCCCCAGAGCTCGCCGGCGTGCACGGTCGCCTGCCAGGTGTCGGCGGCGAGCTTCGCGAGGGGCGCGACCCGGCCGTCGGAGCTCGAGACCTGCTCGGCCGCCCGCGCGTGCTTGCCCATGACGCGGAGCATCGGCGCCCGGTTCTTCTCGAAGCCGGCGAACGGGCCCATGCGGCGGGCGATCTCGCTTGACGTGCGGTAGCCTTCCGCGGAGAGCAGCGCAGAGATCGAGGCGGCGAGCGCGCGGCCGGTATCGGAATCGTAGGCGAGGCCGAAATGCATCAGGAGGGCCCCGAGGTTCGCGTAGCCGAGCCCGAGGGGGCGGTAGTCGTGCGAGTTCTGGGCGATCGCCGCGGTCGGGTAGCTGGACGCGTCGACGATCACCTCCATCGCCAGGACCATCGTCCGCACGGCGCGGACGAACAGCGTCGCGTCGAACGAGCCGTCCTCCCGGAGGAACTTCATCAGGTTGATCGAGGCGAGGTTGCACGCCGAGTCGTCCAGGAACAGGTACTCGCTGCACGGGTTCGAGGCGTTGATCCGCCCCGAGTTCGGGCACGTGTGCCAGTCGTTGGTGATGTCGTCGAACTGCACGCCGGGGTCTCCGCAGCGCCAGGCGGCGATCGCCAGCTTGCGCCAGAGGTCCCGGGCCCGGTAGGTGCCGGCGACAGCGTGGTCGGTCCGCTGGAACGTGCTCCAGCTCCCGTCGCGCGCGACGGCGTCCATGAACGGGTCCGGGATCCGCACCGAGTGGTTCGCGTTCTGGTAAGCGATCGAGGCGTACGCCGAGTCCGGGTCGGTCCCGTCGAAGTTCGCGGAGTAGCCTTCCCGGATCAGGGCCGCGGCCTTGTCCTCCTCGCGGACCTTGGAATCGATGAAGTCGACGATGTCCGGGTGGTCCATGTTCAGGATCACCATCTTCGCCGCGCGCCGGGTCGTCCCGCCGCTCTTGATCACCCCGGCGAGCGCGTCGAACGCGCGCATGAACGACACCGGCCCCGAGGCGATCCCGCCGCCGGCGAGCCGTTCGTGGCTCCCGCGGAGAGCCGAGAGGTTCGTGCCGGTGCCGCTCCCGCCCTTGAACAGGCGACCCTCGCTGGTCGCGAGCGCGAGGATCGAGTCCATGTCGTCCTGGACCGACTGGATGAAGCACGCCGAGCACTGCGGCGGGTCGCGGACGCCGACGTTGAACCAGACGGGGCTGTTGAACGCCGCCATCTGCTGGACCATGAGGTAGGAGAGGCTCTCCTCGAACGTCGAGCCCTCCTGGGCCGAGTCGAGGTAGCCGAGGGAGACGGCCTGCTGGGCGATCCAGTGGCAGACCCGCCGGATCATCCCGTCGATCGCCGTCTCCCGGCGGCCGTCCAAGACACGGAAGTACTTCGAGGCCGCGATGTTGATGCTCGTCTCCGACCACGACCGGGGCGCGTGGATCCCCTTCTGCTCGAAGATCACCTTGCCGTCCGCGCTCTTGATCGAGGCGTCGTGCGACCTCCACGCGACGGTGTCGAACGCAGTCTTCCCCGGCGGCACCAGCCGTGGGAGGTCGATCGGCTCTCGTCCCGAGCGCGTCGCGGGTCTGCCCGCGGTCTCCTCGCCCGGAACCGGGCGCTTCTTCGCAGCTGCCATGACGGTGCTTCCTGGGGGCCCCGACGCGCTCTCTGCCCTCCCTACCGGAGCCGCGCAGGACCTATGCCCGTGTCGGCCGGGGGCCGCAACGCCCTCGATAGAGGGGCGTTTCGGTCCGATCCACGCCGGCAGGGCACACGGTCAGCGCCGCAGAGAGCACCTGGAAAAGCCTCCGGGGCGGCGCTACCACGACCCGGTATATCTGGCCTCGGTCCGAAAAGCGTGGCCCGGGCATCATCCGGCTGTTCGGAGGCGCGGAAATCGTTCCTGCGTAAGCGCCGGAACGCACCCGGCCGACGGACGCCGATCAACGCCCCCGGAACGCGAGGGCGGCGTCGCCTCCGCCGGCGCGGTTCACCGCGGCGAGGGGTCGGGAGGCCGCCGGGCCGGGGGCGGAAGGACGCGCATCGTGCACGGCATCAGTACGCCGCACTCGCCACAGAAGAGGCCCTCCTCGGCGACCCAGAGAAACGCCCCGCACCGCTCACAACGTCGGGGATCGTCCGGGTCGTTGCGGCAGGTCATCGATCTATCCTCGAGCGCCGCGCGGCCTCGTCCTGACGAGGGGCCCGCACCTGCCCAGAGAGAATGAGGTTGGAGGGGCCTCGGAGGAGGCCCCTCGGGAAAGGGTAGCCGGCCCGTTCAGGCGTTCTTCATCCGGGCGCGGGAGATGTACCCCTTCTTGTCGAGGAAGTACATGTAGCCGTCCGCCCGGGAGATCTTCTCGGTGCCGACGCGGGCCTTCCTGCCCGACTTGTTGAGCTTCGTCGGGGTCTTCCACAGGTACCCGTCCTTCCCGAGGTAGTACAGGTAACCTTTCTCTCGCTTGACCTGCTCCTTGCCTACGCGCTCCGCCATGGGTGTCCTCGCCGGCGAGAGAAAGGGCCCTGTATTTGAATATACTGACGGAGTTACGGCGGAGAAACCGGTTTTCCCTGACGGAGAACGACGCTCGGGCGCGCGTCGAAGCGGTAGCCCATCGAGGAGGACGACCGCACCGGGAACACCGCGAGGTCCGCCGGGCGCCCGACCTGGATCGTGCCTGCATCCTCGAGGCCCACGGCATGGGCGGCGTTGACGGTGGCGGCCGTCAGGGCCTCCGCGGGCGTGAGGCGGCTGGCGTGTACCGCCGCCGCAAGTACGCCGGGCATCGCCTCGACCCACGTGTTCGGCGAGCAGTCCGTCCCCAGGGCGACCGCGACGCCCGCGTCGACCAGCTCGCGGGCGGGGCTGCGTCGCTGCGGCGAGCTCGCGAAAGCGGTCAGGGGGAGCACCACCCCGACAACGCCCGCCGCCCCGAGCGCCCGGCGATCCCGGGCCGCCGTGGCGAGGAGGTGCTCGGCGCTGGTCGCGCGCAGCCGCGCGGCGAGCCGAGCGCCGCCGGAGGCGACGAACTCATCGGCGTGGATCTTGAGGCCAAGGCCGAGGCCCGCCGCCGCGCGGAGGATCCTCTCGCTCTGCCCGACCGTGAAGAACCCCGGCTCACAGAAGACGTCGCAGAACCGAGCGAGCCGGCCCCGCGCGACCGCCGGCAGGGTCCGGCGGACGATCTCCCGGACGTAGGCCTCCGGGCGCGACGCGCGCTCGGGAGGGATCGCGTGGGCGCCGAGGTAGGTGGGCACCAACCGTAGGCCCGTCCTCTCCGCGAGCCGGGGCACGAGCCGGAGCAGGCGCAGCTCCCCGGCGTGATCGAGCGCGTAGCCGCTCTTCACCTCGACCGTGGTCGTTCCGCCCGCCCTCATCCGCTCGAGGCGCGAGGCGGTCTGCTCGAGCAGCTCCCGGTCGCTCGCCCGGCGGGTCGCCCGAACGGTCGAGTAGAGTCCCCCTCCCCGGCGGGCGATCTCGCGGTACGACGCTCCCGCGATCTTCCACGGCAGCTCGTCGGCCCGGTCTCCCGCGAAAAGGACGTGGGTGTGGGCGTCCACGAACCCGGGCACCGCGGTCCCCCCGTTCCCGAGGAGCTCGCGGCCGTCCGGTCGCAGGCGGACCTCGCGCCCGAGACGGCGCTCGGGGCCGACCCAGACGACCCGCCCCGCGTCGACAGCGACCGCCCCCCCGACGACGGACGAGGTGTCGGCCATCGCCTCGCGGACCCGGGGGACCGGACCCCGCGCCAGGGTCGCGACCTCGCCCAGGTCCCGTACGACCAGCTCGGCTCGGATCATGTTACGGCTGGCGGATGAGATGGTCCAGCAGGTCGCGGGCGGCGGTCGAGCCGGCGAAGACGACCCTCGCCTCGGCCTCGAGCGGCTCGAGATCCTTGTACCGGGCGGAGAAGTGGGTGAGGAACAAGGCCCCGACGTTCGCGACGCGGGCGCACTCGGCCGCCTGTCGGGCCGAGGAGTGGCCCCACTCGTTCGCCTCCTTCTCCAGGTCGGAGGCGGCGGTCGACTCGTGGACCAGGATCGTCGCCCGGTCGGCGAGCCGGGTCACGCTGTCGGCGGGAGCACTGTCGCCGGAGTAGACGACCGACCGCCCCGGACGGGGGGGCCCCATGACGTCCTCCGGGTGAACCAGGTTCCCCCCGACCCGTACGGCCTCGCCGGCCTCGAGCCGCGCGAAGTCCGAGCCGTGGATGCCGAGGTCCCGGGCGTGCTGGCCGTCGAACCGCCCGCGCTTGGCCCGCTCCTCGATCCGGTAGGCGAGGGCCGGGACCGGGTGCTCGGCGTGGGCCGTCCGGACCGTGAAGCCGTCGAGCTCGAGCGAAGCACCCGGAGAGAGCGCATGGACCTCCACGGGGAAGCGGAGCGTGAAGTAGCCGAGACGGAGCGCCCGGCCGACCATCTCCTCGGCGTCGGGGGGTCCGTAGATGTCGAGCGGGGTCTCCCGGTGGTTCAGGCTCATGCTCTGGATCAGCCCGGGAAGGCCCAGGAAGTGGTCGCCGTGGAAGTGCGTGAGGAAGATCCGCCGGACCCTCATGAACGAGGCGCTGGACTGGAACATCTGACGCTGGGTCCCCTCACCGCAGTCGAGGAGAACGAGCTCGCTCTCGAGGTCGAGGGCGATGGCGCTAGCGGACCGCTCCTTGGTCGGCCACGAACCGGCGGTCCCGAGGAACGTCAGGAGCATCGCCGCCCGTCAGCAAGGCCCCCGTAAAAAGGGGCCCCGGCGGTCCCCGGGGGCGGGGGCCAAAGGGGAAAAAGGGGCTCCTCGTTCGACGGGGGATGGTCGACTGGGAACGGGTCCAGGAGCTGCGCTCCAGGGGCTTGGATTGGAGCGACATCGCTCGCGACCCTAAGGTCGATTTCCACCCGGATGCCTCGGCGGGGAGCCCTGGCCGCGCGCTCCGGGCGCTCTACCACCGTACGGGCCGAAGGAGCCTGGAGGCGAGCGCGGCGTCGGCCGCCCCCAAGAAGGTCCGCAAGGAGGAGGCGGAGCACAAGTGGAACCTGATGCGGGTCGGCTACCTGCTGGTGCCGGTCGTTGGGGTCTGGTTCATCCTGGCGTTCGCCGCTCCCTCCCCTATCGGCCTGCTCGTGCCGGCGATCCCCTACCTAGCCCTTGGGCTCGCGGGGGCGGCGTTCATCCTCATCTACGCGCTCTGGCGCCGCACCGAGGGCCGGCGCTGGACCCCGGTCTACCGCACGACCGTCGTTGGCGGGGTCGTCCTCGGGCTGCTGCTCTCCGGGGCGATCGGGCTGTCGGGCTCGCTGATCTTCGGTTGTCCGTACCTGCCTCCTTCCTCCAGCCTCACCCCCGGCCCCGGCAGCGGCTGGGAGACCGGCTCGATCGCCGCGTGGCAGTCGGGGGGCAAGCCGGTCGTGTTCGAGTACGCCGCGACCTGGTGCCCGTACTGTTCGGCGAGCAGCTGGGCGATCTACAAGGCCCTCTCGGAGTTCGCCACGGTCACCAATATCCAGACCAGCCATTCGGCCAGCAACGACGTCTATCCCGGGACGCCGGAGGTCGTGATCTCCAGCCTAAGTCTTGGCTCCAAGAACGGCAACCTCCCGGGGGTCGAGCTGCAGGCGGTCGAGGATACCTCGGGGGTCGACGGGACGCTGCCCGCCACGGGGAGCTGCTACCAGCAAGCCTACGTCTCGGCCTACGCGCAGGGGATCCCGTTCCTCGTCGTCAACGGCCAGTACATGCACGTCGGCTCGCTCGTCAGTCCCCAGAACCTGTCGACGTGGAACTACGCGAAGGAGCCGACCAACGGGACGACGACGGTCCTGAACTCGGTCAACAGCGAGACGGGCAAGCCGTGGGCCTCGGTCGAGAGCGCGGCCTGGCGTCTGATGGCGATCATCGCCAAGTCGCTCGGCTACAATGCCGCCACCGTCGGCACCCTGGCGACCGACTACGGCTGGTCGTCCGCCACCAAGGCGGGGGTCACCGCCCGGATGTCCTAGGGGGACGAGGGAAGCGTGAGGACGCGGAGCCTCCGGGGGATCATCTACCTCGCCGGGGGGCTCGGGCTCCTCGTCGCGATCTTCGCGGCCGCCGAGTTCTACACCGCGTCCCTGCGCAGCGTCTGTTCCATCAGCCAGTTCTTCTCCTGCTCGACGGTCGACCAGAGCGGGAAGACGACGACGCTCGGCATCCA
>Ga0187780_10004052_pt1 | contig 10982 bp, 6 predicted proteins | sample 1015_Q2_SP10_20__FD_132429 | JGI IMG/M metagenome (GOLD analysis project Ga0187780, IMG submission 132429) | Tropical peat soil microbial communities from peatlands in Department of Meta, Colombia - 1015_Q2_SP10_20_MG | ecosystem: Environmental > Terrestrial > Soil > Wetlands > Peat | place...
ACCGAGGTGTTCTTTCGGCGTGACGTAGCAAAGCATCGACGCGCCGTGCCAGCCAATCATGGCGGCGCCAATGGCGCTGGTGATGTGGTCGTAACCCGGCGCGATGTCAGTCACCAGAGGCCCGAGCGTGTAGAAGGGCGCTTCGTAGCACAGCTCGTTTTCCTTCCTCACCTGCAACTCGATCTGGTCCATCGGGATGTGGCCCGGCCCTTCAATCATCACCTGCACATCGTACTCCCACGCCTTCCGTGTCAACTCGCCCAGTACACGCAGCTCCTGGAATTGCGCTTCGTCACTGGCATCGGCCAGACATCCCGGGCGCAAACCGTCCCCCAGGGAAAAGCTGACGTCATGCTTCTGAAAAATTTTGCAGATCGATTCGAAGTTCTCGTAAAGAAAATTCTGCGCCTTGTGATAGCTCATCCACTGTGCCAGCAGCGCGCCGCCACGGCTCACGATTCCCGTGATCCGGTTTCGCACCAGCGGCAGAAACTCGCGCAGCACGCCGGCATGGATCGTCATGTAATCAACACCCTGTTCGGCTTGTTGCTCGATCACTTCCAGCATCACGCCAATCGTTAAATCCTCGGCTCGCCTCACACGGGAGATCGCTTCGTAAATGGGAACGGTCCCAATGGGCACAGGAGAGGCGTCAATGATCGCTTGCCGAATCACGGGGATATCGCCGCCGGTGGAGAGGTCCATGACCGTGTCCGAACCGTAGTGCACGGCGCGATGTAGCTTTTCCAGCTCCTGGCCGACGTTCGAACTGGTGGCGGAGTTTCCGATGTTCGCATTGATTTTGCAGCAAAAGGCCACGCCGATCCCCATCGGTTCCAGGTTGCGGTGATGGATGTTGGCGGGAATGATGGCGCGGCCGCGCGCCACCTCACTACGTACCAATTCGGGCGAAAGTTTCTCCCGCAGGGCGACGTAGTCCATCTCTTCGGTGACGATGCCCTGACGGGCGTAGTGCATCTGGGAAAAATTCCGCGCGCCCCCGTTCACGCGGGCCAAACGATTCTCAATCCACCGATCCCTCAGAGCCATAATTCCTCGCTGACCGCTACCGGCTGCTCGGCAGCCCCTCCGTCGCGGTCATTATCGCACCGCAACTCTAAGGCGGCAACCCGGCTGGCCGAGCCTCGACGGGTCGTCAGCCACCTGGAACTATTGACAGGGCGCCCCGTCCGAGCGTATTCCTCATCAGGACCTCACCACGGGCGTCGCTCAGCAAACGGAGCTTCGATGACAGGCACGCTAGCAGCGAGGTTGGCCGCACCGGCGTTTGCACTTCTCTGGATCTCCACTCCTGCCTCTGCACATCACGGAACTTCGCGCTATGACCTCGACAAGACCATCACGCTGAGCGGCACGGTAACCGGGTTTGACTGGGGTAACCCGCACTGCCTGGTTCACATGGACGTAAAAGGGGGCAACGGCGAAATTCAACACTGGACCTTGGAGCTTGCGTCGCCGTTCACAATGGCTCGTGTCGGCTGGACCAAGGATTCGCTGCGACTCGGAGACGAACTCGTGGCGGATACCCATCCCGCCCGCAATGGTGTCCCTCTGGGCCTGAGCGCCACCTCCCGAAATGTGATGAAGTTTGTTGTCAACGGGAAGCCGCTGTCCGCCTCCCCGTAAAGCCCTCAGAAAGCGAATTTCGCGGCGAGTTGTATGAGGCGCGGATCGACCGCGCTGACGACGTGGCCAAAGGTCTCTCGATCGTTCACCTCGCCGTCAACCGACGCAGGGCCATAGAACTGGGCATGGTTGAATACGTTGAAGGCTTCGACCCGAAGATCCAGGGATTTCGACTCGGTGAACCGCACGGTTTTGGTGAGCTGCACATCGAAATTGTCGATGCCCGGGCCGTAGAAGAACCGTCGTTTGGCATTGCCCAATTCTCCGAGGGTTTCGGTCCTGAAAAGCGTCGTGTTGAAGGCGGGTCTCCCGTTTCGAGGGTTGGTGTTGATCTCGAGTGGGCCGGGCGTGAACTGGGGAGTATCCAGTAGATTGTTGTTCACGCCGTTGCCCAGCGTGCCCAGCAGGGAATTGTCCGAGTCATCGTACAGCGTCACGGGAAATCCCGTGGCGAATCGGGTAGTGCCGGAGATCGTCCAGCCTTCTGTGAGACGGTTGGAGCGGTTGAAGAGACGTTCGAACGGCAGGTTATAGCTGTAGCTCGCCACAAAATCCTGCCGCATGTCAAAAGATGAAATCGCCCGGCTCAGTCGGGGATTGAAGGGATTGATCTGCTCGCCCAGATTGGAGGCCTGATCGATCGACTTGCCGTATGTGTAGGACAGCAGAAAACTCGCCCGCGTGCTCGAGTACCGCAGATTCGTTTCCAGCGCGTTGTAGTTGGAATTGCCGATGGTTCGTTGGGCCGTCATCGCGCCATATTTTCCGTATAGGGCGGGATCAGCTCCCAGGCCAACGTTCCGGGTTCCTTGATAAACCTGGCCCGAACTGGAGGTGTAAACGCCATCTTCACCGTAAGGCCCGCACGTGGCGCTACCCGAAGCTACCTCGCTTGTCTGGCTGAGGCTCAAGCACAGTGCGGCATCGCCGACATTGGTCGGCAAGAGCACGAGAATGTGGTGGCCCTGGTTTCCCACGTAGCTCGTCGTTAGCAGGAGGCTCCGCGTGACCTGCCGCTGAAAGGAAAACATGTAGTCCTCGGCGTAAGGTACGTCGTTGCGAATGTAAAAGTATGGGTCGGCGCTGATCGGGGTGACGGCAGCCCAATCAAACGCCGTGTAGGGACTCTTGGCCGACACGGTGTTGGGAGGAAACGTGATCGGAAAGGGATTGATGTTATCGATGCCGTTGGCTGCGTTGATAAAAGGCGTGGCGAAGAGCGGCGGCGCCGGACTCAGGTAGTTGTATCCAAAAGGCGGGACGGCATACATGATGCCAGCCGATACACCTGGAAAGGCCGTGTAAAAAATCCCGTAGCTTGCGCGAAGGCTGCTTTTTCCCGGACCTCCGAAAACCGCGCCTAAAACACCGCGATCAAAACCGGGGGAATAGGCCAAGCCGATTCTTGGCGCGAAATTAAAATATTTAGACGGCGAGAGCGTGGTAGGAATCCCCGGATCGCCCGGCACGACTAACCCCGGAATGGCATTCGGGTAGAGGACCGATTGCTCGCCCGGCACCACGGTCTGAATATTGTTGTTCTTCTCCCACCAGGGCATGATCAGGTCCCAACGCAGGCCCACGTTGAGCGTCAGATCGCTTCGGATGCGCCAACTGTCCTCGACAAAGGCCCCGGCGTAGCGGCTGCGAAGGTGGAAATACTGGCCCGTCGATTGGGTAAAGTTACTGGGAACCCCCAAAAGGAAATCGGCAAAGGCGGATCCCGTCTCCGTGCCGAGAATGCTGAAGGTGCCGTTGAACGTCGCGTTGGGGTGCTCGTTGACTTGATCGACATGAAACTGGCCGCCAAACTTGAGCGTGTGCGCACCGACCACCTTTGAAATCGAATCACTCAAATAGAGGGTGTTATTCCACTGATTCACGTTGGTGATCGGCACACCCATGATGAAGGAGGGAAACACGATATTTTCCACGCCTTCGTATTGCGGTGCCTGTACGGTAATCCCGGGCGTACCTGCCCCGGTCTCAAATCCCTGAGACGCCAGAGTCACGCCGAGTCCGCCGTGCGGTTCGCCGATGTTGTTCGCAATGCGAATCAAGCCGGCATGAAATTCGTTGACCGTTTTAGCCCCCAAGACCTTCGTGTAGCCCAGGGTAAACAGCTGGGCTTGGCCGGTCGTCAGGGCGTCAAATCCGGGAACGCTCGAGCCGCCCTGCGCGCCGGGATAGGGATTATCCAGGTTGTAGTTGTCCAAAAAATAGTAGAAGGAAAGTTGTCCCCAACCCTCGCTCACATCCATTCGCCCGCCGAGCTTATCGTCGCGAACGGTTTCATTAAACGCCGAGGTGGAAAACAGATTGCCGGGCTGGTTGGGCTCGGGAATGTATTGCAAGAGGTGCCGGGCAGGTTGCGACCAGGCGCTCATTGGGATCTGCGCACCGGGAAGAACGCAGGTCGCACTCGTGCACCCGGTCTTGAAATAGGGTTCACCCTGGAACACGGGGTACCCGAGCTCGGCGGAAAGCAAAGTGGCGAGTGCCGACCCGCTTACCGTTCCCGTCAACAAGGACTCCTGGTCGGAAAGATCGCCGGTACGATCCGCGAGTGAAGGAACGGAGATAACCGGCGACGTCACACCTTCGGTGGTTCGCGTTCCCTGATAATCAGCAAAAAAGAATATTTTCTGGTGCTGGATGGGGCCGCCGATGGTGCCGCCGAACTGATTCTGGCGGAACACACCGCGCGAATCGGCGAAGTAGTTCTTGGCATCGAGACTGGTGTTGCGCAGAAAGTCAAAGAGATTTCCGTGGTATGCATCGCTGCCGGATTTCGTCACCACGTTGACCAAGCCACCGTTGTAGTTTCCGTATTCCGGATCGAAGTTGGTCGTCAGAAGCCGAAATTCCTGGATGGAGTCCAGGTTTGGAATCACCGATGTGCCGCCATTCATGTGCTCCCGCACATCGGTTCCGTTCACCATGAATCCGTTCGAGGATTCGCGCTGGCCGTTGATGGAAACATCCCCGGGGTTTAAATCACCCGAAGGGTTAATCGTTCCCGTGACGCCCGCCATGATCACCGAACTGGGTGTGAGCGTTGTAACCGGGCTTACTCCGGGTTGTATCGCCAGCAGATCGGTGTAGCTGCGGCCGTTTAAAGGGAGGGAGGTGATTTGGGTCTGCTCGACCACTTCGCCCAGGTGCGTCGCGACGGTATCCACCTGTATCTCGGAGGCTCCGCTAGAAACCGTCACCGTGTCGCTCTGTTCGCCCAACTGGAGATCGGCATCCACGCGAACCGCGGCGTCGGCATCCACCCTAAGCCCGGTCTTGGTCTGCGTCTTGAACCCCACCGCTTCGATCGTCAGCTCGTAACGGCCGACAGGCAGGTTGGGGAACGAATAAAAGCCCTCTGCGTCGGTGCCCGCCTTGTAGCTGGTCGTCAGATCGAGATTCACCAGAGTCAAGGCCGCGCCGGGAATGACCGCGCCGCTCTGATCCTTCACCGTGCCGGAAATACTGCCGCCCGTCGCGGCCCACGTCCGCGTCGATCCGAGGAGACAGAAAGCAAGACAGACACTCTGGATGAAAACCAAAAGGCCGTGTTTGGTAGACACGATCGCTTGCTTACCTGGAGCCGCCTGAAAGAATGAAAATCTATCCCGCACCCAATCATAGCGAGGGGGCCTGGTCGTGGCTAGCAGAAGCCTTAGACCGAAACCCCGCCGGGCCCTGGTCGCGGTTTGGTCACGCTGGAAATCCGTGTGACAATGCTGGGATGGAAAAAAACGTCATGGCCGTCTGCTTTCTTGTTATGACTGTCGTTCTCCTCGCCGGGAGTCTACCGGCTCAACAAACCCAGGCTCCGAGCGCGCCGGCGACACCGGCGGCAAAGGCTCCGCCGGCGAAAGGTTCCGTGGCTCCGGCCGCGACCGGTCTCACAACGGACCGAGAAAAAGAGAGCTACGCCTTGGGCATGAACATCGCGAGGGGCCTCAAGGGACAATCGGTCGATGTGGACCCCGCCATCCTGACGCGCGCGATCAAGGATGTTCTGACGGGTGCGAAGCCACTGCTCACCGACGACGAAGCCATGGACGCGCTGAAGAAGCTGCAGACGGAAATGCAGACGGAGCGAAAAGAACTGGGGGACAAGAATCTAAGGGAAGGCCAGCAATTCTTGTCGGCCAACAAGACCAAGGAAGGAGTGGTCAGTTTGCCGAGCGGCCTTCAATACAAGGTTCTGACGCCGGGCAAAGGGCCCAAACCCACCGCTGCCGACATGGTTGTCTGTCAGTATCGCGGCACGCTGATCGACGGCACGGAATTCGATAGCTCCTACAAACGCGGCCAGCCTGCAACCTTCCCCGTTAACCGAGTCATCAAGGGTTGGACCGAGGCGCTGGAGCTCATGCCCGTCGGATCGAAATGGCAGCTTTTCATTCCGCCCGACCTGGCCTACGGCGACCGCGGGTTTGGCACCCTGATCGGTCCGAATGCCACGCTGGTCTTCGAAGTCGAGCTGGTGTCGATCCAGGCCCCGAACTCGACGCCGCCCGCGACGCAGAACGACACCAAGACGAATCGGTGAGACCCGAATGCCGCATGACCGGTATCGGGCATCGCCAAAACGCAGCTGCGTGTGACCGATGCGCCTTCTAAGCGGCGGCACCCGATTTTCACTGGTAACAGTCTCGGTTGCCGCGCTCACGTGCGCGCACGCCTTCCCTAGGGAGAAGCCTATGGCTGGCGACGCGGCGTCGGGGAGCTTCGCGGATTTAAGCGATCAGTTTGTACGGGCCTCGCTGGCCCTCCAGCCGGTGAGCGCGTCCGCGGCTGGCTACCACACACAGCTAGACGCGAAAACAGGCGAGAGGATCGAACTCGATGCGCAGTTTGATGACATGAGTCTCGCTGCCATGGCTCGGCTCCGGGCCTTCTATGCCGGTTGGCGAGAGCGCTTTCACAAACAGACGCCGCTTTCTTCGCTCGGCCCGGAGGACGCGGCGGACTGGCAACTGGTGGACGATCAGATTGGCCTGCGTCTGCTGGAATTCGATCAGATCCAGAGCTATCGCCATCAGCCGACCGTTGTCGTTGAACTGATCGGCAACGGACTGTTTCTACCCCTCTCGCAACGCTATGCACCCAAAGACGTTCGCCTCGGCCAGATCCTCTCTCGGGTCGGCCAGATCCCGCGCGTTCTCGACCAGGTGAAGCAGTATCTTTCCGGCGCCGATCCCGTTTTCGTGACGACGGCGATTCAGGAAAACCAGGGCAACCTAGACCTGCTCCAAAATACCGTCCGAGCTGCGATCGATCCCGGTTCGCCGCTTCAGGCGCAGTACGACAAGGTCGCGCCACCTGCCGTCGAGGCACTAAAGGAGTTCTCGCGCTGGCTCGCGGAGGGTCTCCGCCACACCCCTGCGGATCACGACTGGCGCCTGGGGAAAGCTCTCTATGACCAGAAATTCAAGCTGGTGATGGAAGCATCGGTTACGCCAGAAGACATGGTCGCCTCGGCCGGGCAGGAACTGAAGGACGTGCGAGCGGAAATGTTCCAGCTCGCCCTTTCCCTGCACGCTGGCATGTACCCGCAGCACGGCGACCACTCCCAGCTGGCCGGCCGCGATCGCGAGAATCAGGTCATCGGTGAAGTCCTGGATAAAATTTCGGACGACCACCCCCGGCGCGACGATCTGGAAGGTGCGATCAAGGCCGATTTGGAAAGCATTAAGCAGTTTATCCGCGAAAAAATGATTGTGTCGCTCAGTGCTCGCGAAAATCTCAAGGTGATCCCGACGCCGCCCTTTATGCGAGGGGTTTATTCGGTGGCCGGCTTTTCTGGCGCCCCGCCGCTTGAACCGGAGGCAGAAGCACAGTATTGGGTCACCCCGATCGATCCGAAAATGCCCGAGGACCAGGTGGAGTCTAAACTTCGCGAGTACAACAGCTGGGTGCTGAAGTGGCTTACCATTCATGAGGCGCTGCCGGGCCATTACGTTCAATACGAGCACCTGAACAACATCCAACCCGAGCGCCGCCGTTTGCTTCGGTCGCTGTATGCGAACGGCGCGTATGTCGAGGGCTGGGCCGAGTACATCGCGCAAGTGATGATGGACGAGGGTTTTCTCAATAACGACCCTCGATTCCGATTGGAGATGCGCAAGATTCGCTTGCGCGTGCTCGCCAACGCCATTCTGGACGTGAAAATGCAGACGATGGGCATGACCGACGCGCAGGCGATGGACCTCATGACCCAGGACGCGTTTCAGACGCGCGCCGAAGCCGAAGGCAAACTCACTCGTGCCAAACTGACCTCTGCGCAGCTTCCTACGTACTACGTGGGATTAACGGAGTGGCTCCGGTTTCGCAAGCTCTATCAGACTGCCGCCGGCAAGGGTTTCGATATGCTCCAGTTTCACGATGCGGTGCTGGATGAAGGGCCTCTGCCAGTTCCCGTCGTTGAGAAACTCATCTTGTCCAGCTCGCGTCTTCCATAGAGTGGCAGCGTGAAACTCAACGGACCAACCGGTGCAATGCAGCAAGGGATGCCAAAGAAACCGAGTCGAATCGCTGAAATCTACGGCCTCGCTCGATGGCAACTGCTGGGAGTCGCGGTCGCGATTTCGCTCGTTGCACTCGCATGCCTTGCCGCGACCTCGCTTCGCCCCTCGGAAGCGAGGGGCGCCCTCAGAGCCGGGGTGTCCGATGGGTATGTCGAAGTAAAAGACAAAGGCTACCGCTTTGAACGGGGCGGATGGATCTACGTCCACCTGGAAGGTACGCCCTACGACATCGGCTACCAGCATGGATACCTTCTGGCAACCGAGATCGCGGACGCCTTCGTAACAATTCGTCTGGAGATGACCCACGACACGGGCCGCGACTGGGATTTCTTCCGCCGAGCGGCACATACCATGCTTTGGCCCAAGATCGACCCGGAATACCAGTTCGAGCTGAAAGGAATCGTCGATGGTCTGCACGCGAAGGCCACTAAGCTCGATCTGGATGACATTGTGGCATTCAACGCCTTCTCGGAACTGCCCGATTACTACGTGCCGTGGCTGAACACCCAGACGCACTCGCCGGCAGCGTCGCCCAATCCAGACGGCCTCGAGCATTGCAGTGCTTTCGTCGCCACCGGGAGCTGGACGAGCGATCACAGTATCGTAATGGCCCACAGCAACTGGACGACATATATGGAGGGCGCTCGCTGGCGCATCATCTTCGACATCGTTCCTCAGAATGGCTATCGCATTCTGATGGATGGTTTTCCAGGCGCGATTGCCAGTGACGACGATTTTGGCGTCAACTCCGCGGGCCTGATGATCACAGAAACGACCATTGGAAACTTCCACGGCTGGGACCCAAATGGTAAGGCCGAATTCGTACGGGCTCGCAAGGCGATGCAGTACGCCGACTCGATCGACAGCTACGCAAAAATCATGCTCGACGGCAACAACGGTGGCTATGCCAACGACTGGTTGCTCGGCGACCGCAAAACGGGCGAAATCGCCCGCTTCGAGCTGGGCCTTAAGCACAACAGGGTGTGGCGCACGTCGGATGGCTACTTCTCGGGCGCAAATTTTCCCAGTGATCCCGACGTCATCAAGGATGAGACCACGTTTGATCCCAACAACCCGGCGAGCGGCCCCAATGGACGCCGCATCCGTTGGGACCAGCTTTTGAACGGCAATAAAGGGAAGATCGACGCACGCCTGGCGCAGGTCTTTCTCGGCGATCACTACGACAACTTCGCGAAGAAAGAGGGCGCCAACCGCCGCACGCTTTGCGGGCACGGCGATATGCAGGCGGAAACACTACCCGGGTCGAGTAGCCCACCCTTCGACCCCCATGGTGCGGTCCAAGGCAAGGTGATCGATAGCCGAATGGCTCTGTCCATGGCTTTCATCGCGCGGGTCGGCCATCCCTGCGGGATTCCTTTCGACGCGTCGAAGTTTTTGGCCGACCATCCAGAGTTCTCCTGGCAATCGCCCGTGCTGCGCGATCTGGTGACAGGTCCATGGACCGAGTTCCGCATTGGCCAGCACGCCCTGCCCGAGTGAACACACCCGCCGGGCCCTACTGCCTGATACGCACCAACTGAAGGCCCCAAACTGGCAATTGCGCATGGAAGGTGTTACAAAAAAAGAGCTTGTCCCGGGGTTTGTCCGTGGCAGATTCTTGCTCTGCAAAGGGATGTAAGGCCGCCGTGCCGGTGGTGCTGGCCGCGGACCGTCTGTGTGTGCTGCATTACACGCTTTTTATCGAACAAGAATGTGCGGAGATACGGCGCGAGACAGCGCTCGGCAACGCCAGCCACGAACGGCAGGTGGAATTCATAGACAAAATAGCGCGGCATGGGGAATCGTTGGTCCGCATCGCGACCGGCGGCTTTACGATGTCGGACGAAATCAAGGCGCGCATCTTGAGCACGCTTCTGACCCTGATGAACTGCCGCGAAAACATGGACCGGGCGGCGATGCGGCAGTCCGCCCTACGCCGCTTCGTCGGCTAGCGACGGGCCGTTCTTGCTTGGCTAGGCCCCGAGGTAGCGGGCGTACAGCGAGCGCGCAACGGCAGGATCCTTCGTGCCCTTAATGATGGCGCGGCCGTCGGCAAAGACGGTCATTTCATACGGCGGGACGCGAAAGCGCAGAAGGAAATCGTTGTTTCGAACCTCTTGGATGGAAGCAGATAGGAGTCGCTGGCCCAAGTCACCCAGGTCCAGCCGCCGACCACGTTCGTGAATCTGCACCGAGTCGCGTCCGCACATCGTGACGTGCGGCTGTGCTTCCCCGGCAAGATAGCGAAACTCGCGGCGCCCGCAGGTCCTGCAATCCAGATTGCGCGCAACGCGAATGGACTGGAACTTCCCCGTCCAAACATCACACGACACGAGCCGCCCAGAGAGCGCTTCCGGTTTCCCAGCCAGAATTTTCAGCGCCTCAGCGGCTTCCAGAGAAGCAGCGACCCCGGCGGCCGAAGCCAGGACGCCTACGGTGTCGCAGGTCGCTTCGTTGCCGATGCCAGTGCCGTTCGCTTCCAGCAAGCAGGCGAGGCAGGCTGTTTCCCCGGGCCGGATCGTCATGGTCACGCCATAGCTCCCCACGGCAGCAGCGTAAATCCAGGGCGTTCGGAGGGAAATCGCGGCGTCATTGATGAGAAGCCGTGTTTCGAAGTTGTCTGTGCCATCAAGAATCAGCGCGAATCCGCCAAGAAGCGCCTCCGCGTTGTTGGGCGCGAGGTCAGTGACGATGCCTTCCGAGCGAACCTCTGAGTTGATCGCACTGAGATGGCGCTGGGCGGCAATGGCTTTGGGCAGGGCCTCACGGGCGTCGCTTTCATCAAACAGTGTCTGGCGCTGCAGA
>Ga0187780_10004053_pt1 | contig 10982 bp, 11 predicted proteins | sample 1015_Q2_SP10_20__FD_132429 | JGI IMG/M metagenome (GOLD analysis project Ga0187780, IMG submission 132429) | Tropical peat soil microbial communities from peatlands in Department of Meta, Colombia - 1015_Q2_SP10_20_MG | ecosystem: Environmental > Terrestrial > Soil > Wetlands > Peat | place...
CCGGCCAACGCCTTGACATTTGGTGCACCAGGGCCGGCCATCACGTTGACTGGAAGGGGCCCGGTGGTGAGCTCGTGGATGACCCCGATGTCGACAACTCCCGGGACGAAGAGGCTGTCGGCGCCCGCGGCCGCGTATGCCTCGGCGCGTGCCATCGTCGCCTGGAGCCGCTCCTGAGGAGTTCCGGCGCCGGTGAGGTAGACGGCCGCACCCGCGTTGATCCACAGCGGGACGCTCACGCGATCGGCCGCCATGCGTGCAACGTTGATCCGCGCGGCCTGCTCGGATGGATCGCGGAGGCGTCGGTCGGTTACGAGGCTGTCCTCGATGTTGATGCCGGCGATGCCGATGCCGAGCAGCGCACCGACGGTGTTGCCGAGCTCGTCCAGCGTCCCTGCATAGCCGGACTCGATGTCGGCAGTGACTGGAACGCGGACCGATGCAACGATCTCGGCGAGCGCTTGCCACATGCGGTCGCGCCCGATCCGTTCACCATCGAGCGTCCCGCAGGCCCAGGCGATTCCGGCACTGGTCGTGGCGACAGCCGCCGCGCCCACAGATTCGACCACGATTGCCGATGCAGCGTCCCAGCAGTTCGGCAGGACCAACGGTCGATGCTCGTGCAGCGCTCGGAATGCCGCTACCGCGCGTGCTGCGTGTTGCGCGGTCATGTCGCCACCGCGCGTGACCGGCCCACGTCAGTAGCTGACGAGAAGTTCGTGGTCGCGTTCGACGAACTCGATGATGAGCTGCGCGAACTGACCGGCGACGAGACGACGGTAGGCACTCGACCCGGTGTGCGCGTCGTACGCGGCCTGATCGGCGAAGTGCTCCACGAACAGCAGATAGTCGGGGCGATTCTTGTCGCGGTACACGCGGAAGGACAGCGTGCCCTCCTCCTGCGCCGGTCCGAGCGGTGCGAACTCGCGCACGATCGCCTCGGCTTCAGCCTGGCGGCCGGCCTTGAGCTCGATCGGAAATACCTTCGCCAACATGGCCTGCTCCTCTTCGGGGTGGAAGCGCATCAGCGCGCTTGGAACGTTGCCTATGTTCCGGTGGCCCTGGCGAAGGGTCTGGCCGGATCCGGTCGCAAAGTGGCCGGATTCGGACAGGCTTCGAAATCGACCGGTGGTCGGGGCGCGAGGCATGTATAACCAGGGCAGTGACCACGTACTCGGCGGTGCGGACGACGGGCGTCTACTGCCGCCCGGGGTGTGGCGCGCGTCCGCGTGCTGAGAATGTGAAGACCTTCGAGATGGCGGCCGCGGCCGAGGCAGCCGGATACCGGGCGTGCCTCAAATGCCGGCCGTACCGGCTGGCCGACCACGTCGCCCCGAACGCGCCGGAACTGGTCTGTCGTGCCGTTCAGTTGATCATCGCCGGTGCGCTCGATGACGGCGATGAAGCGGCACTCGGCCGGCGGCTAGCGGTGTCGGCTCGTCACCTCCGGCGGCTGTTCGACGACCACGTCGGAGTCACGCCGACGCAACTCGCCTATTCGCGCCGCGCCCATTTCGCGCGACGCCTGCTGGATGACTCCGACCTCACGATCACCGAGGTCGCGTTCGCGTCGGGCTTCAGCAGCATCAGGCACTTCAACCGTGCGATGCGGGACGTCTTTCGTTCTGCACCTCGCGACCTGCGCAACCGCCGCCGGCGCGATGATCGGCTCACTGCCGACGGGGGCCTCACGCTTCGGCTCCCGTTCGACCCGCCCTTCGACTGGGACGCGGCCTTGATCTCTCTGTCCCGCCGCGCGATCCCCGGCGTGGAGTCCGTGGAAGGGGGCGTGTACCGACGGACAATCGTGCTCGACGGCGACCCCGGGATGCTCGAGCTCAGCGCCGGTGGGCCTGATCACATGCTGTTGCGCGCTCACCTTCCACACTGGGAAGGGCTGATCCACGTCGTCGAACGCGCCGCGCGCATGGTGGGCGTCGATGTCGATGTCGCAGCCGGCGAGGCCTACCTCGCAAGCGACCCTGTGATGGGGGAGATCGTCAAGCGGAATCCAGGCCTGCGGGTACCGGGTGCCTGGGGGCCGTTCGAGGCCGGCGTCCAGGCCATTGTCGGTGAGACTCTCGATGCCGCGGCCACGCGGGAAGCACTCGCGCTGATAACGCGCGCTCACGGCGCGCATGTCCCCGGCCTCTCTCATGACCTCACCCATGTCTTCCCTTCCGCAAGCACCATGGTTGAAGCGGTGATCCAAGACGGGTGCCTGCCTCGCCCCATCGCCGATGCGATCGTCGCGTTCGCGTCGGCGGTCGCGACCGACGCCGTGCAGCTGGACGGCTCAGCCGGCCTCGACGAACTGATCGCCTCGATGGTCGCGATACCCGGTGTCGAGAAGAGCACGGCGCATCAGATCGCGCTGCGCCTCGGATACCAGGACGCCTTCCCGTCCGCGGATCCGATGATCCGCGATGCCGTGCGTCATGTCGCTCCGTCGGCCCACACCGTCGACACGATGGCGGAGCGATGGCGACCGTGGCGAGCGTTGGCCGCGACGCATCTGGTTGCGCACATGGCCTCCGCCGTTGCGAGCGGTTGGCACGACGTTCCGGCGATCGCCTGAGTCCGTCGGGCGGGCGAAGCCGCCTTGCGCTCTCCGCGGTTAAGAGAAGGTCACGATGTCCTGGGCGGTTCCCGAGACCTGGGTGACTCCCTGTCCGATCAACGCCTCGAACGGGGTCAGCACGGCGCTTTGCTTCACGCCGTTGCCCACCTGTCCCTGAACGTCCCAGCCCCAGGCCCAGACGTTGCCGTCGGTGTCCACTGCGTACGCCGTGGCCCCGCTGATGGCGATCTCCTTGTAGGTCACTCCCGACGGAGGAGAGACCTCGATGGGAAGGCTCTGGTTGGCGGAGCCGCCGTCGCCGAGCTGACCATAGGTGTCGCTGCCACAGGCCCAGAAGGTTCCGTCGGCGAGCCCGATGAAGAGCGATCCATTGCTCGCCAGGCTGCCGCCCGCCGCCACCTGGGTGGCCGGAGCGGGGTCGGTGAACGGCACCTGCACAGGCACGTCGGAGTAGGCGACGCTCGAGCCGTTGCACAGCTCATCCTCGGCGTTGCCGCCCCACGCATAGAGGGCTCCGGACGCGGTGAGCGCATAGGCGTCCTGCGACGAGGAGTAGACGCCGACCACGGTCTGACCCGCGAGCCCGGTCACTGCCACGGGCCCGGTGTGGGCGCCCGTCTTGCCGTCACCCAGCTCGCCCAGGGAGTTGCCTCCGCAGGCGTAGAGCGTCCCTCCCGCCTCGTAGAGCGCATGACCGCTGGCCGAGGAGATCAGAGTCACATCCTTGAGCGGCATCTCGGTCGGGCGCAGGTACTGCGTATCGCCCATGCAGTCGACCCCGTGGATGTCATCGCCCCAGGCCCAGACGTTGCCTTCGGTGTCGACGGCAAGCGCCCCGGCGTTGGGCATGACGTCAGTGGGCAGGCTGGCGATGCTCACGCCGGCGGGGAAGTCCACCTGGACGGGGGTGGCGGAGTTGGTCGTACCGCCGTCGCCGAGCTGTCCGTGGATCCCGGTCCCCCACGCATAAACCTGACCCGTCGCGGTGAGCGCATACAGCGTCGTATTCGACGAGGCGACCTGGATCACCGTGCCGGGAATTGGCATGACAGTCGGTGAGAGGTGCGCCTTGCCGAAGAGGTAGCCCCAGTAGTTCACGCCGTCGCCCGCCAGAGCCGGCGACGCCGCCGCGGTCATGCCCAGCATCACGGCACCCGCGGCCGCAACGCGCAGCGTCAATGCCATTGCTCGCATCTCGTGTGTCCCCTTCCAGAAACGGCTCCTGCAGCATCCCCGGCGGTCCGCTGGGAACCGGCGTTTGGCACCCCTTCCCAGTCGACCGCAGAGGCCCTCTGATCGGGCGGGAGTATATGCGCACGAGGATGCGGTCGTGTTGACCCGGCCTCGCCGGCCACATGAGCCCGCGCCCGGGCAGGTGACGCTGATGCTCTCGCTGCGGTTGACGCAGCGCGTACCGCGGTGACATCCTGCAGTCCCCCGCGAACTGCGGATGGGCATTCATGTGGAGGTGAATGGGGTGCACGATCTCAGGGGCATCACGAAACTTCGCAGCGTTCTCATCGGGGTATCGACCGGGGCGTTGCTCTTCACCACGCTCGGCATCCAGGCAAATGCGGCCGGAACGAGCGGCACTTCGATCGCCGGAAGCCGTCCTGCCTGGGCATCGAAGGCCACCGATCTCGGCGCGCTTCCAGGCTCGAAAGCCGTTGACTTCCAGGTTGTGCTGGGGCTGCGGAACGCGGCCGCGGCAGAGCAGGAGGTGGCCGCCGTTTCAACTCCGGGGAGTTCCTCGTACGGTCACTTCCTCACCGACGCCCATTTCGACGCGACGTTCGCGCCTGCTGCGTCGACCGAGGCCGCGGTGGCCTCATGGCTGCGGTCGGCCGGGCTGACCATCGTCGGAGTGGCGGCAAGCCGCATGTACATCGAGGTGAGCGGCACGGTGGCGCAGGCGGACCGGCTGCTCGGGACGTCGCTGCACAACTACCGGTACCAGGGGCAGACGCTCCCCGCGCCGGCAGGGGACTATGTGGTGCCGGCCCAGCTGAGCACCTCCATCGCGGGCTTCGTCGGGCTCGACGGCTCGCGCGGGCAGACCGCCGACACCCTTCCTGGACCGCCACCCGGCGCGCGCTACGGCGTGCAGCCCTGCTCCGCCTATTACGGCCAGAAGATGGCCACGAGCCTTCCCTCCGCCTATGGGCAGAAGTGGCCCTACACGATCTGCGGCTACTCCGCCGCGCAGTATCAGAGCGCGTTCGGTCTCACGCAGTCCATCGAGAACGGTAACGACGGTCGCGGGGTCACCGTGGCGATCACGGACGCCTATGCCGCGCCCACGATCCTGGGCGACGCCAACACATGGTCGAGGAAGCACGGGCTTCCGAGCCTGAACGGGCACTTCCGCCAGGTCACGCCCGGGCCGGACGGCTACAACGACGAGACGGCCTGCGGACCGCAGGGGTGGTATGGGGAGGAGACGCTCGACGTTGAAGCGGTGCACGGCATGGCGCCTGGCGCGAACATCGTGTATGCCGGCGGCAGGAACTGCGTCGCCGGCCTCGACGACGCGTTCGCCAATGTCATCGACCACCACCTCGCCTCGATCGTGACCGACTCCTGGACGTGGGGGACCGGCGAGGGCAGTGAGAACACGATTCCCACCGGCGTGCTCCAGTTCTTCCATCAGTACCTACTCGAGGCTGACCTCACGGGGATGAGCGTGCTCTTCTCGTCCGGTGACGACGGGGACGACACCGACGTCGGCTCCCGCCAGGTCAACTACCCCGCGTCCGATCCGCTTGCCACCGGCGTCGGCGGTACGAGCACCGAGATCGGCGCGCAGGGACAGATCGTGTTCCAGACCGGATGGTCGAACTCGTACTCCACGCTGACGAGCGGTGCCTGGACTCCCGCACCGCCAGGCAACTACAGCAGCGGTTCCGGCGGCGGGACGAGCCAGCTCTTCCGTCAGCCGTTCTACCAGAAGGGCCGCGTGCCGGCATCGATCTCCGAGTACTTCGGAGGCAGGCCCATGCGCGCAGTCCCCGACATCTCGATGCCGGGTGATCCCAACACCGGGTTGCGCGTCGGTGAGACCCAGGTGTTCCCGAGCGGCACGTACTACGCCGAGTACCGAATCGGCGGCACCAGCCTGTCGTCGCCACTGCTCGCGGGCGTGCTCGCCGACACGGTGCAGTACGTCGGGCACCCGATCGGGTTCATCAACCCTGTGGTCTATGCCGATGAGTACACGGCCGCCATCAGCGATGTGCGCCCGACCGATGGGCCGGAGGCGACCGTGCGTATCGACTACGCCAACCTCCTCAACGCATCAGAGGGCTATCTCACACGGTTGCAGACGCTCGGGGTGCCGACCACCATCTGGACGCGCCGCGGCTACGACGATGTGACCGGCGTCGGTACGCCCAACGGGGTGCACTTCTTCCACGCCTTCAAGTTCGCCATCTGAGACCGAGATGCTGCCCCGTCGACGGCTCGACGGGGCTCCTCCGGTGGTGTCCGGCGGCACCGCATCGCAGTGCTCGCACGCGCCGGCCGCGGGCCGGCGCGTTGAGCTGACTGCACGGGGCTGGCGGTGGTAGAGGTCGTTCTCTTCCACCATATCCAGGGGCTCACCGGCGGTGTCCGCGCGTTCGCCGAGCAGCTCCGCGCGGGCGGACGCGTCGTCCACACACCCGACCTCTTCGACGGTGAGCGGCCTGCGACGATCGAGGAGGGGCTCACGCTCACCCGGAGCATCGGCGATGCGACGCTCCGCGAGCGCGCCGACCAGGCGGTGGCCGGCATGCCCCACGACATCGTCTATGCCGGCCTCTCCTTCGGTGCCGCCACGGCCCAGCGGCTTGCCCAAAATCGGCCCGGCACCCGCGGCGCGCTGCTCTACGAGTCGTGCATCCCGATCGCCGGGGAGTGGGCTTTCGGCCCGTGGCCCGCAGGGGTTCCCGTGCAGATCCACGGGCTGGACAATGACCCGTTCTTCGCGCACGAGGGGGATCTCGACGCAGCCCGTGAGCTCGTCGCGACAGTCGGTTCGGACCTCGGCGAGCTGTTCCTCTACCCGGGCGATCGCCACCTGTTCACCGACAGCTCGCTGGCCTCCTACGACGCGAATGCCACCGCGCTCGCGCTGCAGCGCTCCCTGGAGTTCCTCAACCGGGTGGACGCGCGGTCTGCTGATGCGAGGTGACCCTGCGAGCCGCACAGGCACCAACGCCTCTCAACTCGGAGGCCCAACGTCACCTGCCAACTGATGACGTTGTCCTCTGGCTTGCGGTGAGCGGGTACGGGACGATGGCGAAGGCCCGTCCTACAAGCCCCCTCATGTGCGGAGACCCCGGTAAGGCGCCGGGGTCTCTCGCCGTTTCTAGGGCGCTTTGACCCCCTCGGCCGGATCCGTCCTCGAACCGACAGCCTCCGCGACGAGCGAGATCTCGATCCTCGCTCCGCAGTCCGGGCATTCCAGGGGCTGCTGGACGACACGCCGGCCGCCGGCGGCGTCGACACCGCCGTCGACGAGCGTGACCGTCAGATTCCTGGCGCAGGTCGGGCAGTCATACCCGATGTGCATCATCGGGATTCGGCTGCCAACCAGGTTGATCTCCGACGCCATGACCGGATCCTCCGTGTGGGATGCTTTCGGACGCCGTACCTCCATGCTCGCACGACGCGGGCTTTTGCGCACGCCTCGCTGCGCGGACGGCGGTTCACGGCGAGCTTTGGCGTTTCTGGAGGAGTGATGGAGGCTCACGTTCCGAATCACCAGGCAGTCGTGCGAGCGCATGCCCGGACGGTGGCCGCTGTTCTCGCCGTGGTCTCCATCGCACTGCTCACCGTTGCCGAACTGGCCGCACCGCCTGCGCTGACCCTCGGCACGGCGGTCATCCTCCCCGTCCTGGTCTCGTGTTTCGTGCTCGAACGACGCTGGGCGCTCGCCGTGCTCGGCCTCGCGGTGCTCACCCGCGTCGGGGTGGCGGTCGTCGGCGACACGACGATCGGGCTGGCGGCCCTGGAGGTGGTCAGCTACGCCGGATGTACCGCGATCGCGCTGACCGCCGGCCGCCGCGCTCAGCCACCGCCCGACCCGCCGCCGCTGTCTGAGTTGACGCCTCGTCGAGCCGAGGCCGGTGGCTCCGCCGCGGTGCTCACGGCCCATGGCCTCACCGATCGCGAGCGGCAGGTGCTCGACATGGCGATCCGCGGACTGACGGCCAAGCAGATCGGCGAGCGGCTCTACATCGGCCGGCGCACCGTGGAGACCCATCTCGATCGTGCCCGTGACAAGCTCGGCGTGCAGACCAAACGCGAGCTCATCGCGTGGTGGTACGACAGTCTTGACCGGCCACATGCCGGTTCGTGACCTCCCGGCGCGCTGAATCCGTAACTGTTACGGACGCGAGCGACGCGCTCACGATTGAAAGATGTCTCCGAGCCCCGAGGGGGGTTGCAGTCGGGCCGATGCCGGGTCCTCAGGACAACGGTATCGCGGAGAAATCCGGCCCAGGCGCTGGCGCCAGGGCTGAGGAGGAACGCGAGTGTACGGGACCATCATGCGGGCCAAGGTGAAGGCCGGCCGCCGGGCGGAGTACGAGGCAGCGATGCGGGAGATGGTGCCCAGCGCCGACGCGTACGGCCAGGGGATGCATTCATTCGAGGTAGCGTGGGAGGACAAGGACCCCGACCGCATCGTCATGATCGTCCGGTTCAAGGACCGCGAAAGCTACATGGCGAATGCGAATCGCCCGGAGACCGACGCCGAGTACCGCCGCCAGCTCGAGTTCCTTGACGGCGAGCCGGAATGGATCGACGTGAGCTACGCGGAGTACGTCGGGAAGCCGCTCGGGGCCGGCTGAGCGTCCAGTTCCGGGGGCGCCGAGCCAGCCGGCTCAGGCCGCGCCGGCGTCGGGCTCACGCCGCGATCCGATCCCTGAAGCCCTGACGGAGGGCGTGGTCGACGGTGCGCACGATTCCGAACGAGTTTGCGATGCGAAGCCCCACGAACCCGGTGCCGTGAACCTCGAAGTTCGTCGTGCCGTCCGTCCAGCTCATCCGCACCGGCGCCGAGATGAGTGGGTAACGACGGACGACGATCTCCGCGGCGCCCCCGCCCGTGATGACCTTGTAGCGATCACCAAGTGCTTCCGAGAGCACACGGCCGGCCTCCTCGATCCCGATCTCACCGTTGACCTTGATGTTCGACACGTCGTTTCCTCCTGTGCTAGTGCTCGCCCGCCGGCGTCCACCGGAACCCGAGCGTCGCTGCGATCAGCCCAGCGACGCCCCACAGGGCGACGACACCAAGATCTGCGAGCGCGAATCCGCTGCCCGCCACACCGCTGTTGAAGGCCGTCAGCATCGCCTCCAGCAGGTGGCGCACAGGGAAGATCGTCGCGATGTCGCGAAGCGCCGCGGGCGCGGCGTCGATGTTGAAGAAGTTCCCCGAGAGGAAGAACAGGGTGAGCGTGATCGCCGGCGCGGCCGCCTGCATGGTCGTCAACTTCGTGATCACCACGCTGATCGCGAAAGCCAGTGCTGAGAAGGTGACCGCCCCGATCAGAACGGCGACGATGGCCGCGAGGAGGTGGGCGGCCGGAAGAACGACGCCGTAGACCGCCCAGCCCAGTCCTCCGACGAGCACGGCGAGAAGCACGGCGGTGAGGATCGAGTTCACCAGGTAGCCTTCGAGGAAGATCCACATGGGCACGGGCGCGCTGCGCAGGCGCTTCAACCTCCCGCTCTCGCGGTCGCGCACGATGGAGAGCGCGAGGTACTGGAAGCAGGCCGACACCACCCCGATGGTGATCACCGACGCCACGAACACCGTCGAAACCTTGAGCGTGCCCTGCCCGATGAGCAACTCGTGCTCGCTGCCGAAGAACGTTGCGAAGATGAAGAGGTAGAGGAGGGGCAGACCGATCGTGAAGAACAGCGCCTGCGGGTTGCGGACCATGACCTTGCGGACGTATCCGATCTCTCGCCAGGCAAGCGTTCGCGTGCTCATCTCCGCTCGTCTCCAACCAGCGTGAGGTAGACATCCTCGAGTGACGGACGGCGAACCTCGAGGCCGTCCAGCTCGACGTGACGCTCCCGGCTCCAGTCCATGAGTGCGCCGAGATCTCGCGCCGTGTCGACGGTGTCGAACTCGATCCACCCATCGGACCGGCGGACGTCCGCGGCGACCATCCCGGCGGCGTCCATCCCCGCCGGCTCGCGGAAGCGCACGGTCACCGCGGCCTGGTTTCTCCCCGCGAGGGTGCTGGGCACGCCCACACTGACGATCCGGCCCGCGACGATGACGGCGACCCGATCGGCGAGCGCCTCCGCCTCGTCCATGTAGTGGGTGGTCAGGAACACAGTCTTGCCCAGCGGCTTGAGGGCCGCGACGACGCTCCAGGCCTGACGCCGCGCCGCGGGATCGAAGCCGGTGGTCGGCTCGTCGAGGAACAGCAGCTCCGGGTCGCCCACGAGCGCCAGCCCGACGTCGAGCCGCCGCAACTGACCACCCGAGAGTGCTCCGGCACGCGTGTGCCGTTTCTCACTCAACCCCACGAGATCGATGGTCTCGTCGACGCCACGAGGATGCGGGTAGTAGCCGGCGTAACGTGCCATCGTCTCTCGCACGGTCAGCTCCTCGTGCATCCGCGACGCCTGGAGGACGAGGCCGATCAGAGACCGCCACTCCAGGGTGGGATGGGCCGGGTCCAATCCGAGAACCTGGCACTCCCCGCCATCGCGACGCCGGTAGCCTTCGAGAATCTCGACGGTCGTCGTCTTACCGGCCCCGTTGGGTCCCAGGAACGCGAAGACCTCGCCCGGAGCAACCGAGAAATCGATGCCGCGGATCGCCTCGAGGCGGCCATACCGCTTGCGAAGCCCGCTTACAGAGACGACCGGGGCGATGCCTCCATCGGCCGCGGATCGTGAGCGGGGCGCGAGAACGACCTCCGGCGCGGGCGGTGTCGCAACACCCATCGCACTACCTCCGTTCCGATGCTCGGGCCGGGCACGGGACGCCAACCAGAGGCGAAGGTCACCAGAGTCGGAGAGTCGCGGGCAGGGACGTCACGAGAACCGCGACGGTGGTGGGTGACCGGCTCAGAGCGAACCGGTCACCCGTGATCGACGTGTGGTCAGGCGAGGTCGAAACGGTCGAGGTTCATGACCTTGTGCCACGCGGCCACGAAGTCACGCACGAACTTCTCGCCAGAGTCGTCACACCCGTACACCTCCGAGATCGCCCGGAGCCGGGAGTTCGAGCCGAAGACGAGGTCGACCGCGGTTCCCGTCCACTTGATCGCTCCGGTCGCGCGATCGCGGCCCTCGAACAGCATCGCGGACGCGTCGGACGCCTTCCATTCCGTGCTCATGTCGAGCAGGTTCATGAAGAAGTCGTTGGTCAGCGTCCCGGGCCGGTCGGTGA
>Ga0187780_10004054_pt1 | contig 10979 bp, 8 predicted proteins | sample 1015_Q2_SP10_20__FD_132429 | JGI IMG/M metagenome (GOLD analysis project Ga0187780, IMG submission 132429) | Tropical peat soil microbial communities from peatlands in Department of Meta, Colombia - 1015_Q2_SP10_20_MG | ecosystem: Environmental > Terrestrial > Soil > Wetlands > Peat | place...
GCCGATCCCTGTGACCAGTTCGGATACGGGGTTAACAGCAGGCGCTCGAGCAATTCTCTCCCTTTTGCCATCTCAGCGTAGAAGCGAGGCGAGGTGCTCGGCTGCGTCCCGATCGTGAACCCGAATTGCCCCGCCAGCCCGGCAAGGTTGGAAGGCAGTCTCGCGGAACCGCTGGTCTCGGGAGCGAACGTGACCGTCGCCGTGAAGACCGGCGAGAGTACGGTCGAGATCAGTCCCACGCTGGCGGCCACAAGCAAGGGAAAAGCCATCGTTGCCCGCCAGCGAGCGAAGAGGACGTTTATCAGCCTCGCAAGGCTGACCTCTTCTTGTGACCTCACGTTGGGCACGGCGCGATTCGGGCGTTGAGATGTCGTGTCATAGCTGCTTCGCCAACACCACGATTGCCAGCGTGCTACTCACGATCTGCGCTAACGCACCAGCCAGCGTGACCCAGTTCGTGTGGGACAAGGTGTCCTTGACCGGCACGAACACTTCCGAACCTGGACCAGGCTCGGGATCGCTCGTGAACAACAGCGTCTTGCTGCGCGTCCGCACATCCCCATTCGCATAGTGCACCGAGGCCTGCTTCTTCTCGGCGCGATAGCTGAACCCTCCCGCCGCGTCGATGTAATACTCGAGCCCTTCGCCCTTCTTCCAGAGCACACTCCCGGGCGAATTGACTGCGCCGGTCACCTTCACCGCGGGCTCGTACTCCGGAACCTCTACGGAATCGCCCGGTTGGAGGATCACGTTCGATGCGGACGCAGTGTCCTTCAACGCCTTCACAAGATCGACGTTGACCCGGCCCACGTGGCTCAGGCTGCGAATGAAGCGCACCCCCTCCGGGTACGCCTGCGGCGTGACCCCGCCCGCGCGCCCAACGAGTTCCGCGAGCCGGTCCGTCTTGGTGCGGAGCGAATACGTCCCGGGATAGCGAACCTCACCCACAATGACGACCGTGCGCTGAAACGCGAAGTCGGGTTGCCGGAGAATCAGCACGTTGTCGTACGGCTCGAGCACGACTTCCGGCGCGCCCGCGCTCGGGAAGGGCAGGCCGGGTGGGCCGACGTAGCGGCCGAGGGAGTCCCGCTCGAACAAATACGTCGAGTCCAACGGCACGCGCAGCGTCGTTGCCAGCTGGCCTTGTGACCGGTCCGCCGGCAGCCGCGCGATCTCGGCTTCCTTCAGATAGGCGCCGACCAACGGCCCCCGCGCCGCCCCGACGAGATCCCGCAGCGTCATCCCCTGATGCCAGGGATACGTGTCGGGCTTCTGCACCATCCCTGCGATCCCGACGTAATACTGCCCGGCAAGCGGGGGCAGGCTGTCCACGACGACCGAGTCGCCGTCGGAGAGCGGAAGCGCCGGCATCGCCACTCCCGACGCCGCGTCCCCCGGCGGATCTCCCGCACTTCCGGCGGACGTCCGGCCCCGCGCCGTCGCGGTGAGCGAGACGTCGATCATCGCCCGGGCGGGGGAGGCGGACGAGCGCTCGCCCGCGCTGAGAATGCGGTAGACGGCGATCCGCTTGAGCGCCGCGTCGGCTCGAAACCCACCGGCCGCACGTACCAGGTCGGGCAGCGCTTCGTTCGCCTTCAACTCATAGATCGCGGGGCGCTTCACGGCCCCCGTGATTTGCGCCCGCGTCCCGTGCACCGGCACGAAGACCAGATCCCCGCTCTCGAGCCGCACGTCGGTGCGGTTGTCCCCGCGGACGAGATAGTCGTACAGGTCGAGCGTATCCACGACCTTCCCGGCGCGCCGCACCTCGATCTGGCGCACGTTCGCGCGCTCCGTGACGCCGCCCGCGGCGTACAGCGACGTCAGCACCGTGCCCAGCGCGCTGATCTGATAGGCCCCGGGCTGGGTCACCTCGCCCACGACGTATACCTGGTTGGCGCGCACATTCGCAACCGACACGTCGAACCGCGTGGTCGCGTCCGCCCCCCGCCTCACTCCGGAGTAGACGCGGCCGAGTCGCGTGTACAACAGATCACGCACCTGCTCCATCGTCAGGTTCGCGACGTACACCTGGCCCACCTGGGGAATCAGGATGAACCCCTCCCGCGTCACCTGCAGCGGGTAGGCGAACTCCACGTCTCCGGTGAGAATGAGCACCAGCTGATCGCCCGGGCCGACGCGGTAATCGGGCGGCACCGGGCCGCTGAGCAGAGGCAGGAACTGCGTCTTGCTGCGCCGAAAGACGTCCACCCCGAACACGTAGTTGCCGACCGCCAGCGACTCGGCGCGCAAGGACTGCGCGGCGATCCGGACCAGCCCCGTGTCGACCGGCAGCTCCGACAACCCGGAGACCGCCGGCAACCCGAGCGCCTGGATCGCGGCGAGCTCGAGCACACCCGGAGTCGCCCCGGCTTGACCCTGGCCGCTCGTTGCTGGGCCGAGGTAGGCGTTGAGCAGTGAATCGGGATACCCGGCGGCACGCAGGCGCGCCCGCACCTGATCGGGCGTCATCCCGGACTGCTGCAGGCGCTGGCGAATCATGTCCCCCAGGCCGGGATTCTGCTGCAGCGCGGCCTGAGCCTGGGAAGGTGACGGGATTTGCGCGCGGGCCGTCGTTGCGCCGGCGACGATCGCCAGCGCGACTAACCCGGCTCGCCAAAGAGTCGTGAGCAGCCGTCTCTCCAAGCCGTCTTCACTCAGAGTGCCCTGGAGGATGTGACGAAACGACTAACATGCCTTGTAACTCACTGTGAGTCAAGGCGTTAAACAGGAGGGCTACCTTCCGGGGTCTCCGTCCACCAGGCGGACACACTTCGCATTCATGACGTTGATGTGCGGGCGCTGCGCGAGCACGACCGAAGTGACCGTCCGGGCGCCAACGGTGGCCGTGGCGTCCATGACCTCCATGACGAGCGACTTCGTCTTGAAGTCGGTCCCCGAGCAATCGGTGCCCGCTTTGGCGATCGGAATCTCCATGTCGCGACGCCGCGAGAAGTCGACCCGCGCCCACACCGGCTTCGCCGGCCAGCCGTTCTTCTCGAGCACCCAGACGTAGAACGACCCGGGAAGGGTGTTCGGGAGCGCGGCCACGGCCATGTCCAGCGCCGATATCGGCAGCACCCCCTCGGGGACGTGACCCGTGTGCTGATTCCACGCGGAATCGAGCACGACCGTGTCGGCCGCGACCCGCAGCTCGAAGCCGCGCCCCTCTGCGCGGCCGCTCACCGCCGTACGCTGGAAGAAAACCTCGGCGCCCCGCGGCTGCCCGAGCCGCACGACGGTGCGCAGCTCGTCCCGATACCACTGGCCGCCCTTGTCGCTCAGCCATGAGTCCGCCGACTGCCACCAGACGTTGGTCACGTGGTTCTCGACCGTCGGCGCACCGCCCGGCGCACGGCCCAGCGCGAAATCGCTCACGCTGGTGACCCGCATGCCGTTCTCGGGCTTCGCCTCCGTCGCTACCTGCACACCCTCCAGCGCGTGCCAGTCGACCGGGAGCGAGTCGTTCACGACCGCGGGAATGGACGCCGAGCCCGAATCGACGGAGCGCAAGGAGCTTTGGTCGTCGCCAAGGAGCGACGGTGCGGTCGAGCTGGGTCGGGGATGGCTGAGCTGCACGAGCGGGATCGGCGTTTTGTCTGCGGCGAGCGCGGCCTGGCCGCGCAAGTAATTGATCGGGAGCGCGAAATTGAGATTCTCGGCGCCTTCGACCTCTACGCCGCGCACCACCATCGCGACGACCTTCCCTTCGTCCGTCGCCACCGGTCCGCCGCTCGACCCCGGAGATACGGGAATCGAGATCTGGTACACCTTCGTCCCGTCGACCAGGCGCATCCCGCTCAGGAGACCGTCGGACACCGTCGCGTCGAGACCCAACGGCGCTCCCACCGCGATCAAGCGGCGGCCCACGTCGACGTCTTCCGAGTTCCCGAGCGCGACGGTGGGCAACCCGAACCCGGCGATGCGGACCAGCGCGAAGTCGCGGGCATCGTCGATCGCCGCGATGCCCTGGACGTCGAATGTCTCTCCCGACTGCAGCTTCACGCTGGCGGACTTGGCGCCGCGGATGACGTGGGCGGCTGTGGCGATGAGGCCCTGCGAGGTGAGGATGAATCCGCTGCCCGTGGCCTGGCCGTCGGGGAGGGTGGCGACCACCGTGACCGTCGCGCGGCGCAGCGCGGCGATGGCGGACGTCTCCGGCGATGGCCGGTCCTTGACGGGACGCTGCTGAGCCATCAAGACGCCGGTGTTCGCCGCGCACCAAAGCAACCCGTACCTCAGGCGCATGGCTGCAAAATGCAGTTTTGCCCCGGCAGCGTCCAGACCCCTTTAGACTAGCGTCTGGTAGACCTTGGCGGTACGCTCAGCTGTCCGTTGCCAGGTGAAGTCCCGGGCGCGAGCGCGCCCCAGCTCCACCAGCAAGTCCTGGCGCGCTGCGTCTTCCGAGAGCCCTTCCAGCGCCGCCACGTACGCCGCCGGGTCCCGTCCTTCGACGACCACGAGCGCGTCGCCGCCCACCTCCCTGAGACCGCCGGCGCCGGAGGTCACGACGGGGAGCCCGGACGCGTACGCCTCGAGAACGGGGTACCCGAACCCCTCATATAGAGAAGGAAACAGCAGCACGTCGGCGGCCCGATAGGCGCGCCGCAGCGTCGTTTCATCCGCCGCGCCGACGCTCCGCACGAACCGCCGCAGGTTGAGCCGATCGATCAGCTGTTGCTGGGCGCCGGTGAACCGGCCGCCGACGTGGAGCAGGTACGCGTCCGCTTCCGCCCGCAGGCGAGCCACCGCTTCGATCACAAGTGGGAGGTTCTTGCGCTCGACGGTGCTGCCCACGTGCAGCACGACGAAGGCGTCCTCGGGAAGCCGCCAGTCGGCCCGTCCCTGTGTCCGCGCGCCGGGCGATTCGGAGAAGAACGCGCGGTCCACGCCGAACGGCACGACGTGGATGCGGCGGTCGTCGCCGAGCCAGGTCGCGAGCTCGCCTTTCAGCCATTCGGTCGGCACGATGTAGGCCTGCGCGCGGCGCAGCGCCTTGAGCGTCTTTCGCAGCTGGCGGTTGCGCAGCCCTTCGCGCCAGTTGCCCGTCGGCGAGCGCAGCACGATCACCGGCAGTAGGTCGTGCACGGTGACGATCACCGGGCGGCGGCCCGCACTCGGCAGCATGTGGGCGTACGAGTGGTCGAGGATGTGAACGAGCTGCGCGCGGCGCGCCTCGCGCCGCAGCCGCCAGGGATAAAGGAGATAGCGCGCCGCGTAGCGCTGCGGCTGGACGAGCGGCCCCGGGAGCACGATGTCGACGGGATCGACCGGCTGCGTCCACCAGCGCACGAACCCTCCCGAGCGCCGCCGACCGTCCGTCTGTTCGCGCGTCAGCTCGCCGATCGACGCCGCGAGGCGCACGTCGAAGTCCGGGTGACTGCTCTCGAGCCAGTCATAGAGCCGGTGGGCGTACCGGTCCATGGACGGTTGCCGCTCGAGCGGCAGGTCGGGGGCAAGGAGCACGCGGGTCGTCACGTCAGGGTCTTCCAGAATTCCAGGGTGCGTTCCGCGATCGCGTCGTCGGAGTAGCGCTGCAATACGCGCGCACGCGCGCCGACGGCGAGGGGACGGCGCGCTTCGGCGGCGGTCAAGCGGCGCAGCGCGCCGGCGAGCGCCGCGGGATCTCCCGCCGGGACCACAAGACCGGCGTCGCCCACGACCTCGGGGATGACCCCCGAGTCGGTGCCGACGACCGCGACCTCGTGGGCCATCGCCTCCATCAGCACGTGCCCCACCGGCTCGCCCCAGAGCGGCAACTTGCGGGACGGCTGTACGAGCACGTCGAGGTCGGGCCAGAGCCGCAGCACGCGATCGGGCGGCAGCCCACCGACCCAGCGGATCCGGCTCGCGAGCCGTTGCTCGCTCGCGAACCGCTCCAGCCGTTCGCGCTCGGGTCCGTCACCCGCGACGACGAGATGCCACCGCTCATCGCGCAGCTGTGTGAGCGCTTCGAGCAAGGTATCGAGTCCCTTTTCCGGCACCAAGCGTCCCACGAAGCCGACGGCCAGGCCCTCGTGATACGTGTGTTCGGGGGCGGGCGGCACGGCAACGCCGTGCTGCGGGATGGCCGCGACGGTGAGGGCGGGGCGCTCGCGCCTGAGGAGCTGCGCGGCAGCCTCACTCTCGGCGACGACGCCGCGCACGCGCTCGAGGGTGCGCCGGCGGCGCCAGCGCTCGAAGAAGGTGCGAGGATGCTCCACGTGGTCCTGCGTGAAGCCGACCGTCGGGACACCGGCGCGCGCCGCCGCGCGCACGACCTGGGCGGTGGCGGGCGTCCCGGGCTCTTCTTCGACCTGGAGCAGGTCCGGGCGCTTGTCGCGGAGCAGCGCCGCGAGCTCGCGCCGGCCGAATCGCATCAACGCGGCGTCGCCCGCGTTGCGGGTGGGAATCGGGAACGTCTCGACGCCGCCCTGCCGCTCCCAGCTCGCGGTGATCGGTCGGCCGAGGCCGGGTTCGGTCCAGCGCTGCGGCACGCCGACGGTGACGTCGACGTCGCGCGCGGCGAGCGCGCGCAGCTTGCCGCGGCGCGCGGGATCGAGGTACGCGTGGGAGACGAACAGCACGCGGCGGACGGCGAGCGTCATCGTACCGGCGGCCCACCCGCCCGTTGCGCCGTCCTGTTGCCGCTCATCTCCCCCCGCATATGTTTCGGCGTCGCGGGCCCTTAGCTCAGGTGGTTAGAGCAGCGGACTCATAATCCGTAGGTCCCTGGTTCGAATCCAGGAGGGCCCATTGGGAGACAACAACTTAGGAAGGTGACAAAGCTTTTTCCATGCCGTCTTCGCTCAAAGGGGGTGTGGATGCGCGCTTCCGTGCGGGCCTGTCTGGCGACGCTCATTATCGTCGCTCTCCCGGTCCCCCTCGCGCTGGTCGCTCAGATCAGCACGCGATTGAATGTCGGCGATCGTCTCCGCGTCACGACCCCGGATCAGACGCTCGTTGGAGAGCTCGCTATTCAGTGGAATGACTCCTTGCGACTGTACACGACCGGGTCGCGCGCCCGCTCCGTCACGGTTCCGCGGAAGGGCATCAGCAAACTGGAGCTTGCTCGCGGCTCGACGTCTCAATTGGCCACCGGCGTGGGGGTGGGGGCCCTGATTGGCTGCCTGGCCGGCGCGGGACTCGCGAATGCAGCGAGAGTAGATCTGGGTAGCGAGTGCAATGGCTGCACAGAATCGTCGAGTGTCGTCAGCGGTGGACTGATCGGCGCTGCGGTCGGCGCTCTGATCGGCGGGGCCATCGGCTCTGGGATTCACAGCGACACACATTGGGAGACGATACCAATCAACTCGGCTCCCTGACCGAAACACCTACCCCGCCGTCACATCGCACCGAATCGGCGCCGCCGGCGCCGAGTGGGTCAGCATCCCGATCGCAATGAGTGAAGCGCCCGCGTCGGCGTACGCCCGCGCCGTCTGGGGCGTGATGCCGCCCGAGGCCTGAATGGTCACGCCGGGGCCGGCGCGACGCGCCCATGCCGCCAGGCGCTCGGGCGTCTGGTTGTCGATCAACACGTGGCGCACACCCGCGGCGAGCGCCGTGTCGAGCTGCTCCTCCGATTCCACCTCGACGATGATCGGCAGCCCCGGGGGCGCGCCCCTCAACACCGCCGAGAGTGATCGCTTGTGGGCACGGAGCAGCTCCCAGTGGTTGTCCTTCCACATCACGGCGTCGGCGAGGGAGGCGCGGTTCTCGACTCCGCCGCCGGTGCGAACCGCATAGAGCTCGAGCGCCCGCAGGCCGGGCGTCGTCTTCCGGGTGTGCGTGATCTTCGCGCTGGTGCCGGCGACCGCATCGACCGCCTGCCGGGTGATCGTCGCGACTCCGGAAAGGTGCTGGAGGAAATTGAGCGCCACACGCTCACCGGCGAGCAGCGCGCGCGCCGAGGCCCGCGCGGTGGCGATGGTCGTTCCCGGAACGGCCCATTGCCCCTCGGACACGACCGGGCTCGTTTCACCCGAAGGGTCGAGCGCGCGGAACGTCGCGGCCACGACCGGCAGTCCGGCGACGACGAGACGGCCTTCGGCGATGAAGCGGGCGTGTCCGGGACTTTCGGCGGCGGAACCGAGCAGGCGGGTTGAAGCGTCTTCCGACGCGCGGTCCTCCGCGAGGGCGCGTCGGACCTCGTCGAGGCCGAGCGGTTCAGCCAATGGCGAGCATGCGCTCGATCGAGAGCCGTGCCCGCTCGGCGATGGGAGCGGGAACGGTCACCTCGTAACGCAGGTCGCGCAGGGAGTCACGCAGGTTCTCGAGCGTGATCATCTTCATGTACCGGCATTCGGCGGACTCGGCGGCGGCGATGAACTGCTTCTCCGGATTGTCACGGCGCAGCCGGTGCAACACGCCGGTCTCGGTGGCCACCACGAAGCGCTTCGCGTCAGATGCCTTCGCCCGCCGCATCATCTGTTCAGTAGAGACAATGCGCATCCGGCCCGCCGCGATGTCGCCTTCCTGCTCGGCGTAGTACATCGCGCTCGTCACGCAGCCGCACTCGGGATGCACCAGGAACTCGGCGTCCGGGAACTGCGCGCGGCGCTCCTCCAGCGTGTCTCGTGTGAGGCCGGCGTGCACGTGGCATTCGCCGAGCCAGACATCGAGCTCGCGTCCGGTGACGCGCCTCAGGTAGTTGCCGAGGAACATGTCGGGGAGGAACAGCACGGGGACGTCGGGCGGCAGGGCGTTGATCACCGCCACCGCGTTTCCCGACGTGCAGCAATAGTCGGCCTCCGCCTTGACCGCGGCGGACGTATTCACGTACGCGACGACAAGTCCGTTGGGATGCTGAGCGCGCCACTTTCGTACGTCGGCCGCCTGGATCGTCGCCGCCAGCGAGCACCCCGCGTGGAGATCCGGAATGAGCACGCGCTTGCCGGGATTCGCGATCGCCGCGGTCTCGGCCATGAAGTGCACGCCGCAGATCACGAGCACCGGCGCGTCGATCTCCGTGGCGCGCCGCGCCATCTGCAGCGAGTCGGCCACGACGTCGGCGAGATTCTGGATCTCGGGACGCTGATAGTTGTGCGCCAGAATCGCTGCGTGGCGCTCGGCCTTGAGCGCCGTGATCGCCGCGACGAGATCGCGCGTCGGAGCGTCGAGCGTCGCGGTCATCCGACGGCGACCCGGGCGCGACGGGTGGTGCGGGGGAAGTCGGCGCGGGCGTGGCTGCCGCGGGTCTCGCGGCGGCGCAGCGCGGCATTCACGATCAATCGCGCGACCATCAGCTGGTTCTTCGTCCGCCACGCCGCGGGCGGCACACTCGCCGCGAGCGCCGCGACGGTGCGGCGCGCGTGGAGCAACGACCGCTCCGTACGCACGACGCCCACGTGCGACGTCATGACCTCCCGCATGTCGTGCAGCACGCTTGCGTACGCGGCGTCCGCGCCGGACTCGGCAAGCGGTTCGGCGGCGGCGACGGTGCCCACGCCGTGCGCGTGGTCAGACAACAGATCGCGGGCGACGCGATCGGCGAAGACGATCGCCTCGAGCAGCGAGTTCGAGGCCAACCGGTTGGCGCCGTGTACGCCGGTGCACGCGACCTCGCCCACCGCCCAGAGTCCGGGCAGACTCGAGCGACCATTCAGATCGGTCGCGATGCCGCCCATCGCGTAGTGCATCGCGGGCGCGACCGGAAGCAGGTCCTGCTGGGGGTGGAGTCCGTGTCGCTGCAGCAGCGCGGTGACCCCGGGGAATCGGGCGGGGAAGTCCGCAATGCCGCGGGCGTCGAGCCAGGCGCCGCCCGCCTCGTCTGCGGCGGCGACGGCCTGCGCCAGCACGTCGCGGGGCGCGAGCTCCGCCCGCGGATCGGCATCGGCGGCAAAGCGGTGCCCGTTCCGGTCCACGAGGATGGCGCCGGCGCCACGCACCGCTTCGGAAATGAGCGGTGCGGGGTTCACGCCGGGGAGCCGGAGCGCCGTCGGGTGGAACTGGAGAAACTCGAGATCGCGCAGGCCGGCGCCCGCGTGAGCGGCGAGGGCCCAGCCGTCGCCGGTCGCGACGACGGGGTTCGTCGTGATCGCGTACAGCTGCCCGACGCCGCCGGTCGCGAGGACCACCGGGCCTGTCAGCGTGAGCGCCGAGCCATCGCGTTGGGCCGCGACCACGCCCGCGACGCGGTCGCCCTCGGTGATCACGCGGACGACTTCGGTATGCTCCATCACGGTGATGCGTGGCTCGTCGGCGACGAGGTGGGTGAGGCAGCGCACGAGCATCGCCCCGGTCCGGTCGCCGCCCGCGTGCAGGATCCGCGGCCGGCTGTGGGCGCCTTCGAGGCCCAGGCCGAGCTGGCCGTTCGGATCACGGTCGAAGCGCGCGCCCAGGGCGAGAAGCTGCGCGATGCGCTCGGGACCTTCGGTCGTCAGAATGCGGACGGCGTCCGGGTCCGCCCAGCCATCCGCGGCCGCGAGCGTGTCCGCGGCATGTTGCGCGGGACTGTCCCCCGGCCCGACGGCGGCCGCGATGCCGCCCTGGGCCCAGGCGCTCGCGCTGTCGATCAGGGTCTTCTTCGTCAGGAGCACGACACGGCGTCCGGCATGGGCGAGGCGCCAGGCGGTCCAGAGACCCGCGAGGCCGGCGCCGACGATGATTGGGCTTCTGTTCGAGCGATCCACGGGGACTGCTCCCATTGGTCGTGGTACCGAGGCTGAGGGGCCGATTGGGAAACGCCTCGATCCGCCGAGCGTGGCAGATCGCTCCCAGCCTGGAGCGCGCGTCGCCGCGCGCCGGAAATCAACCTAACCAAAATGTGCTGGGAGCGGGAGTCCGCGCGCCCCGTTCGCACCTTTTGTCACAATCGTCGGTCCAGCTCACAACGTCCTGCAACTTTCCGCCGTACGATGTTCAATGGGTCAGGATGAGCTGATGCGGGTCCACCGCCATCCTCGGGAGATCGGAAGATGAACAACGCACTGATCGCGCGGGTGCTCGGCATCGTGTCGGTCGGGACGCTCGCCGCGTGTACGTCGGTCGGGGTTGTCGGA
>Ga0187780_10004055_pt1 | contig 10978 bp, 7 predicted proteins | sample 1015_Q2_SP10_20__FD_132429 | JGI IMG/M metagenome (GOLD analysis project Ga0187780, IMG submission 132429) | Tropical peat soil microbial communities from peatlands in Department of Meta, Colombia - 1015_Q2_SP10_20_MG | ecosystem: Environmental > Terrestrial > Soil > Wetlands > Peat | place...
CCCGCCCGGCCTTGGATTTGTACCTCAACAGGTGGGTTCGCCGACCCCTCTCACGGCGGACCGTGATCCGGTATCTCAAAAAAAGCGGGCGCCTTTTGGGCGCCCGCAGTGGCCTCTCGTGGTTTCTCTACCTATCTTTCTAACGGTCGTCGTCCCCGAAACCGAGCCCGGGCAGCACAGGTGTACCTTCCTTGCGAACGGCATCCAGGCTGTCGGGGTCAAGGCCCAGAATCTGCAGGATCGTAGGAGCCACTTGAGCGGTTTCCACGAAGCTGTGAATGGTCCGGCCGTGGATGCGGGGGTTGGACACCAGCAACATCACGTTGGTATCGTCCCAGGCGTAGCCTCCGTGCTCGGACTGCTTCTTGAGATTTCCCGTATAGACCACTCCCACATTCGGAATCACTACGATGTCTGGAGTGCGGGGATCGCCGCCTTCCCGCAGATGGCAGCAGGGACCAGGAACGTTGGGGACGCCAGGTGGGTTGAAGAGCGTGTTCAGAGAACCGCCATAGTAGATCTGGCCCCCTCCGAACGCTGAGGAGGCATTCTCCAGAGCCGTCACTGCGTCGCTGGTCTTGGATGAATCCGCCAGCCAGATCTGGGAAATATCGTCCTCCGCGAGTCCGAGTCCGTTGCTGGGGTCGTTGTAAACTGCCGGGAGAAGATTTCCGATAATCCCCGACGGCGGCGTGCCGTTGTTGCCGGAATGGCCCGGAATGGGGAGGAAGCGGTTCGGGTCGATTGGCGACTGCCCGTGTTTTGCGGTGATAATGATGGTGGTCGAATCGAAAAGGCCTTCGTGTTTGAGCGCAGCGACCATCTGCCCGATCGCCGCATCCACAAATTCGATCTCGCCCAACATCAATGGTCTGGGGGTACCTTGGGCATCCTCATAGCCGCCTGAGTTTGCGTCGGTTCTGGTCGCGGATTTGGGCGCAATCAGCTTCTGTCCAACGCTGACCGCCTGGAAGTTCATTCCGAAGATCACTGGGACCGGAGCGTTGCTTCCGCCGAGATGCGTCCTGCCGTGGATCTGGTTGAGTACGGCGTTGACCTTCAGTTGGTCGTTGCATTTGATGGCGTCGAAACCGACGGTCCAGTCATCGTCGGTAATCGGGAATTTCACGCCAGAACTCGAAGTAGAAGGCGTCCCGCAGTCAAAACTGGCTCCGCCCTCAGGCGCAGCTGTCTTAATCCCCGGCAGGAGAATCTCAAGCGAATTAACTTCCGGAGAGTAGTAGTCGTCCACGTTGCTGGGTTGATCGGTTCCGGTGGGGCCGGAAACCGAGGCGTAGCCGGCGTGCTTGTCGGACCACGCTGTGTAGCCGCCCGCGGCGTGAATCACGCCAAAGATGGTGTTCGTGCGAACGAAGTTCCAGGAGTAAACCGGCTTGCAGTTGTTAAACGGATCGCGGATCAGCCTGTCGGGATTGATTGATTTGACGCCACCGTCGATTAAAGAGTATCCGGGGAACCCACCGTTAAGCTGCGTCTGGTCGATTTCGTTGCCTTCCTCGTATTCGGTCTGCGTCCCGTTAATTTGTCCCTCGCTGCAGCTTCCGGCAGGCAGTCCGTTGCCCGTCATAACCTTCGGCGGTGCCAGCACGCGGTCATAGGCCACGTCGTAGAACGCGCCAACCGTTCTCGGCGTGCCGCCCGTCACCAGCGCCATCAACCCGGGGAACGAATCGGATGGCCTCGAGGTTGTGGTGCGAGTGTAATTCACGCCAGTCTTGCCCAGCGCCGCGAGCGTCGGGCAAGTGCCGGACGCTACGCAATTTTCGTAATCAACCGCGTGCATTCCATCGATGCTGATTAGCAGGACATGGCGATGCTTGAGATCACCCTCATGGCCCGGCTTGGCGTGCAGCCCCGGTGTCGGCGCCAGCGCTGCCAGCAGCGCAGCCGCGAGCAAACGAACGGTTACATACTTCCTCATACTTCCCCCTTTGTGGAGAATTCGCTTTGACGGAGTGAGGCAGGTAGATCTAGCCCCTAGCTATCTGGTATGCCCGGGTTTGGTTAGCGGAGTGCGACTGCGAGATGAACTGAAAATGAATGAAGAAATTTTAATTTACGTGTGAGTTGGTTTAGTAGGTTCAAGAGTACCGTGCCTTGGCTCGGTCAGCAGCTCCTCTTCACACCCCATCTTCGACGCAAATGGTGAAGCAGTGAGCCATGGCTGGCCTTCCGAGTCTAGCTGGATACTCCGATTCTCGTATTCATACTCCGCCAGAGCGAGAATTTGCGCCCCCAGGTTAAACCCGTCGGAATCGAGCCATCCTGCGATCAGGATTGTTTCGGAAGTGTTCGGTCGGGCTAGGGTTGCAATAGGACAAAAAGCTTGTTATCGAAGCCGTCGACAACGATAAGGTCTAGGCGCCCATCACCGTTGAAATCCCCCACCGTCATGTAGTCCGGGTTCGAGACCGCCGTTGTGGTAAAAGGGGCGAAGGTGCCGTCCCCATTGCCCAGCAGAATCTTGACGGAGTTGGCGCCATCCAATACCGCAAGGTCCAACTTTCCGTCGCCGTTGAAGTCTCCCGCAAGGATTGCTTCAGGGATACTCCCAGCCTGAACGGGCGAGCCATTTGCCTGCGAGAAGGTCCCATCTCCGTTGCCGAGGAGGATGCTGACCGTACCGCTGTTTGAGTTCGATGTGGCCAAATCCAGCTTTCCATCTCCATTGAAGTCCGCAGCCACCACGTAATCTGGAAGTTTTCCTGCCGCGACAGGTGAGCCCGGTGCAGAGGCAAAAGTTCCATCCCCATTCCCTAGCAGAATGGTGATCGTGAAGTCTCGAGAGTTTGCTATGGCCAGATCGAGAATCCCATCACCGTTGAAATCTCCCGCAGCGATTCCTTCCGGAGAATTGCCAACCGGAACGGGGGTGCCGGCAGGCTGCGTAAAAGTTCCGTCTCCGTTACCTAGTAGGATGCTGACGCTATTGCCGAAAGCATTAGTTACTGCTAGGTCCAGCTTTCCATCACCGTTGAAATCGCAGAGGCTCACCTGCTGCGGATTGGCTCCAACGACGTTTGGCGAGCCCGGAGCTGGGGTGAAGGTTCCATCGCCGTTGCCAAGCAAAACTGCAACCGTGTTGACTGACTTTTCGACGAGCGCTAAATCCGGTTTCCCATCGCCATTGAAATCGCCCACCGCCAACCAATCCACCTCATTCCCGATTGGTATTGGAGAGCCCGCTGCCGGAGTGAAGGTGCCGTCTCCGTTGCTCAGCAATATGTCGACCGTCCCTTGATTGAAGAAGTGCGCGATGGCTAAGTCTTGTTTTCCATCTCCATTGAAATCCGCCACGGCGACTACTCCCGCATTGATTCCCAACTGTATAGGGGAACCAGCGGCGTTCAAGAAACTCGCAGACGTCTCTGGCATAGCCACTGGCAAGAACACCACGTTGGAATTCACGATACCCGGTCCCGGATTCGCCACCGTAATCGAAGCAGTTTCCGCGTTGAGGATGTTTCCGGCGGGCACCGTGCTGGTCAATTGGTGATCATTCACAAAACTTGTCGAAAGGGCCGCGCCGCTGAACCTCACCATGGAGCCGGGTACGAATCCCGTCCCGTTCACCGTCAAAACAAATCCAGGGCTCGCGGGTGACACGCTTACAGGCACGAGCGGCTCGTTTATGAGAGGCACGCCAGCTGTCAGAGGTCTTACGGGCCGGGGTCACTTAGGAACGAGACCGCAACGTCTGTCACGTTTAAAACCCGTTACAAGACGTTCCCGACAAACTCCAAAACGGACTATTGCCGGCCTAACCGAATGCCGCACAGCAGTCCTGTCAATTTGGCGCTGGACGGTCAGCCGTGGGCTTGCCAGACTCTTGGCCATGCAAATCAAGCCCTTTCGCATCGAGCATTACTTCGGCAAGTACGAGTTCACCGCCAAATACCTTTTATCCAGTTCGGATGCGGAATCCCGCACTATCCAGGAGTTGCTTGAGTTAGAACCTGGATCACAAGAGCGTTTCCTGCACCATTGGTGCGGTTACACGGAATCTCCGGGAGCGCCCTATTTGCGCGAAGCCATCGCGGGAATTTATGCGGGAATCGCGCCGGACGATGTTCTGGTCACGGGTGCTACGGAAGAAGGTATTTTTGTTCTTTACCATGCTCTCGCCGGGCCGGGCGACCACATCATTGTGGAGACACCGTGCTATGAAAGCGCGCTCGAACTCGCACGCAGCACTGGCGCCCAAATCAGCGAGTGGCGGCGCAGTTTTGAAGATGGCTGGGCCCACGATCTGACAGCGCTCGAAAAACTGCTCCAGCCCAATACCAAAATCATCTATATCAATACCCCGCACAACCCCACGGGACTTCTGATGGCCCGCAGCGTTTTCGACCAGCTCATTGCGCTGGCGGTCAGCCGCAAGATCATTGTTTTCTGCGACGAGGTTTACCGCGAACTCGAGCACGATCCCGCAAACCGTCTTCCCGCTGCTTGCGAAGTGTATGAACGCGCAGTGAGCCTCGGCTCCATGAGCAAAACCTACGGCTTACCCGGATTGCGCCTTGGTTGGTTGGCCTCGAAAGACCACGAAATTCTCCGCCGCTGCCTCGAATTCAAGTACTACACCACGATTTGCAGCAGCGCTCCCAGTGAATTTCTCTCCGCGCTCGCCCTGCGTCACCGCGAGATTTTGGTGCAGCGCAACCGCCAAATCGTTCTTCGCAATTTGCCGCTCCTGGACGCCTTCTTTCGACAGCACTCCCATCTTTTTTCCTGGGTCCGGCCCAACGCCAGTCCCATCGGATTCGTTCAGTTCAAACCCAACCGCGATGTCTTCGCCTTCTGCGAACAACTCGTGCGCGATTGTGGAGTTCTGCTTCTTCCCGGTAGTGTTTACGACGAGCCTCGCCACATCCGCTTCGGCTACGGCCGCAAGAACATGGCAGAAGCGCTCGCGCAACTTCGCGCTTATCTTGAACTTCCTAAGTGATCTCATCGGAATTCGCGTGGGTTGGATCGCTCGCTGTAAACAAAAGCGGGGATGGATAGGCCAATCCATCCCACCGGAGAGGTACTGTTTTCGGAGCGGTCTCTCTAGATCCTCTAAACTACAGCTTCCAGCTCAAGCCGCTCCCATTGCGCGCCGCTGCTGGAAGCACTCCCGGCAGAATACTGGGCGCCCCTGCGTGGGCCGGAAGGGAACCGTCGTTTCCTTCCCGCACTGGGAGCAGTTGGTTTTCGTTTCTGCGCGTGCCGGAGAGGTGTGCCCGCCGCCCGCTTCGGCCCGCTTCGCCTTGCAGGTTTTACATCGTTTCGGTTCGTTCTTGAAGCCCTTGTCGGCGAAAAACATCTGTTCGCCGGCCGTGAACACGAACTCCGCACCGCACTCCGCACACTTCAACACCTTGTCGTGGTATTCCATGAGCCGCTCTCCCCTGGTCCCGAGTGGGGCAGGGGATTGGGCGGACTTTGCATCGAAGGACCTAGATGCTTGCGGAGACCAGTATCCGGGGACGCCGGGCGCGGATCCCTTGGGCCTGCGAGTACGAAGCTGCGTAACGAACCCAAACGCTCTGCCTTACGGGGGCCTGATTCTCGGAAGTGCGGCGCCAAGCGGCGTGGAAAACAGAAGGGCGACCCCGGTGTCACCGGAACCGCCCCATTTCTTAGTCTGTTTCCCTACGCTGCTTCTTGCGCAGTCGCTTCCGCGAAAGCGCTTCCTTGGCCCGGCGCTTTTCGCCGGGCTTCATGTAGAAGCTATGCTTCTTGATCTCCTTGATGATGTCTTCCTGTTGCACCTTGCGCTTGAAACGGCGCAGTGCATTTTCCAGAGACTCACTTTCCTGGATAATTACTTCAGCCACCTTATGTATTCACCCCCAATCCGGTTCGGATTGGTATCTTGCGGCGCCTCTCGCCGGCCATGCTGCTCCGGCTCGCAAGCTTTTTGGGCGCCGCCCCTCTTTAAATTATCGCATGTATTGCCAGCTTCGTGGTTGCACCCTGAACTGTCGCTGGCCTCTTCTAATCAATTCGGCGGCTCCAAGTCAAGAAATCTTTGCAATTCCTCTTACAAAAGCCCGGTACTAGACTTAGCCCATAACCATTTGTATACCCTATTGACCGGAAAATAATTGCTCCCGGATGCCCATCTGCGCGGCCCCGCGGCCACTTCCCCTGTTCTCACGCGCCCGCCGCTTTTCTTTTTCTCTGCTTCTATTGTTAGAATGAGCCTCGTCTACTTCCTCGCCGCGGAGCAAAACGATGAGTGACATGCGGGATGCCATTGCAGTGCTCCTGGCCGGTGGCCAGGGCGAACGCCTCTGGCCTCTCACCCGCGACCGCGCCAAGCCCGCCGTGCCCTTCGGCGCTCTCTACCGCATCATCGACATCACTCTCTCCAATTGCATCAATTCCGATCTCCGCCGCGTCTTCGTCCTCACGCAGTACAAGGCCCTCAGCCTCAATCGCCACATTCGCGCTGGCTGGTCGCCCTTGGCTGGCCTTGGCGATTACATCGAAGTGCTTCCCCCGCAGATGCGCGTCTCTCAGCAGTGGTATCAAGGCACGGCTGACGCTGTCTATCAAAACATCTATTCCATTGGCAGCGAGCGCTCGAAATTCGTCTTCATCCTCTCCGGCGATCATATCTACAAGATGAATTACAGCCGCATGCTGAAGCAGCACGTCGACTCCGCAGCCGACGTCACCGTCGCCACGATCGAATTCCCGGCCGCCCAGGACGCACGCCAGCTAGGCGTTATTGAGACCGACAAGGACTGGCGCAGCGTCGCCGTAGAGGAAAAGCCCGCCGTTCCCAAGGAATCTCCGCACCACCCCGGTCATTGCAACGCCTCCATGGGCATCTACATCTTCAACACGCAACTGCTGATTCCCATCCTCCTCGCCGATTCCGAAGACACCAAGTCCAGCCACGATTTCGGCAAGGACATTCTTCCGCGCATCATCAGCAAGCACCGCGTCTTCGCTTACAACTTCGTCGACGAAAACGCCAAAGATGCCCTCTACTGGCGCGATGTCGGTACCCTCGACGCCTACTACGAAGCCAACATAGACCTCGTCAGCGTCTCTCCGGTGTTCAATCTGTATGACGATGCCTGGCCGCTGCGTACTTGGCAGCACCAGTATCCCCCCGCGAAATTCGTCTTCGCCGATCCCGACCGCATGGGCGTAGCCCTCGATTCCATCGTTGCCGGCGGCTCCATCATCTCTGGCGGAAAAGTACAGCGCTGCGTCATCGGCTACGATGTCCGCGTCAATAGCTTTTCCGAGGTCACGGATTCCATCATTTACAATCACGTGAATATCGGCCGCTATTGCCGCATTCGCCGCGCCATCATCGACCGTCACGTTAGCCTTCCCGAGCGCACCGAAATCGGCTATGACCTCGAAGCCGACCGCCGCCGCTACCACGTCACCGATTCCGGCATCGTCGTCGTCGTCCGCCAGGAATCCTTGATCGAAGAACCCGAATCCGCGTAGCTGCAGCCAGGCCGCGAAAAACAAAGGGAACCTACCCCCGCTCGCTCTCGTATGGGATGGTGAAGGGGTGTGCTATGAGAAACCTCCTCGGAAATCTGCGTTACGCCCTCCGGCAATTCCGTCTGTCGCCGGTGTTTACCGCCGCTGCCGTGCTTACCCTGGCGCTCGGAATCGGGGGAACCACGGCCATCTTCACCTTGATTCATGCGGTCATGCTGCGCTCCTTGCCCGTTACGGATCCCGCAACCCTCTACCGCATCGGCGAAGGCGATGATTGCTGCGTTGAAGGCGGCCCCCAGGACGATTGGGGACTTTTTTCCTTCCCCTTGTTCGAACGTCTGAAGGCATCCTCTCCCGAATTTGAGGAATTGACCGCGTTTCAAGGCGGCCGCGGCCATTTCAGCGTGCGCCGCGCCGGCTTAGAAACTTTTTCTCGGCCACTCGTCACCGAATACGTCAGCGGCAACTATTTTTCGACTCTGGGTGTCGGGGCTCTTCGAGGCCGAGTGATAACCGTCGACGACGATAAACCCTCTGCTGCTCCCGTCGTTGTTTTGAGTCACCACGCCTGGCAAAACGAATATGGAAGCGACCCTGGAATCCTCGGCTCGACGCTCTTTGTGGAAGGCCACGCACTGAACATCATTGGCATTGCTCCTGTTGGCTTCTTCGGCGAAATGCTGGAGAGCGACCCGCCTGACCTTTGGATCCCTTTGCAGCAGGAACCCATGATCGCCGGGGAGAGCTCTCTTCTGCATCAGCCCATTTCCTCCTGGCTGCGCGCCATCGGCCGGCTGCGCCCGGGCGCTTCCATCGCGGGCATGGCGCCCCGCCTTACCGGGGTCTTGCGCCAGTGGATGCAGACCGACGCCGGGTACCCCGCGAACTGGATGCCGGAAGTGATTCGCCTGCTGCCGCAACAGGTGGTCCACATAGTGCCGGCCGGCGCTGGCATTGCCGCGATGAAAGAGGAATACGGAAGGAGCCTGCAGCTTCTGCTCGCCGTCTGCGGCATGGTGCTGTTGATTGCTTGCGCGAACGTCGCCAACCTGCTCCTCGCGCGCGCCGTCGCCCGCCGCGGCCAAACAGCAATCCGCCTGGCCATCGGAGCCACCCGCCGGCAAATCATCGGGCAAGCTCTCACCGAAAGCGTGCTATTGGCGATTCTCGGCGGAATCGCGGGCCTTGCGGTATCCGTCGGCGCGGCTCGATTGCTGCTTTCGCTGGCGTTTCACAGCGCGCATTTTCTGCCCATCCAGACAACTCCATCGCTGCTCGTTCTGGGATTTGCCTTTGTTGTGGCGCTAGTGACGGGAATCATTTTCGGGGCCGCTCCAGCATGGTTTTTGACGCGCACCGATCCCGCCGACGCCTTGCGTTCCACCGGCCGCGGCCGGACCGACCGTTCTACCTTCGCCCGCAAAGCGCTTCTCGTTTTGCAGGCCGCCGTGTCCGTCGTGCTCGTCGCCGGCGCGACCATGCTGGCCCGCAGCTTGAATAAACTCGAGCATCAGGATTTCGGATTCTCGATCCCGGAACGAGTGGTTGTGGGGTTGCACAACCCTCCCGGCCACACTACGTTTCTTCAACTGAACGCTCTCTACCGCCAGATGGAAGATCGCTTGAATCGTCTGCCCGGCGTGCGCGGTTCAGGCATGGCGCTCTATAACCCGCTCACCGACAACTGGGGCGAACTTGTCCTCGTCGCCGGCCACCCTGCACCCAAGATGAGCGGTGATTCGGACGCATCGTGGGACCGCGTTAGTGCGCACTATCTGCAAAATCTCGGAGTGCGCCTGGTGCGCGGCCGATGTTTTACCGATGCCGACAACGAAACCACTGAACCGGTCGCCGTCGTCAACGAAGCCTTCGTCAAGCGCTTCTTCAATCCCGGCGAAGATCCGATCGATCAGCATTTTGGCATCGACCTGCCGGAAAATGCCGGAACCCTCCGCATCGTTGGGCTTGTTCACGATGCGAAATTTGCCGGCTGGGGCTTGTCCAAGCCGGCGAGACCCATGTTTTATGTGCCCCTTGCGCAGACCGTCGATTACCAGCACCCGCTGTTGAAAAAGATCGAACTCAACTCGCATTTTATCGGCGGAATCGTACTCGAGACGAATACTCCCTCGGGAACGCTCGAGCCGCAGTTGCGCAGCTTGCTCTCCGAGTTGAATCCCGATCTGACCGTTACCTCGGTGCGCACCATGCAGCAACAGGTCGAACGTGTCTTCGACCAGGAGCGCGCCGTTGCCGGCCTCGCGGGCCTCTTCGGTACTGTCGCGCTGTTGCTTGCCGCTGTGGGCCTCTACGGCGTGACTGCGTACGCCGTTGCGCAACGCACCAATGAAATCGGCATTCGCATGGCCCTCGGGGCAAATTGGACGAACGTGATTCGCCTGGTGCTGCGCGGCGCGTTTCAGCGCGTTTTGCTCGGCCTACTTCTCGGCATCCCGCTGGCCATCGCCGCCGGCCACTTGATCGCTTCCCAACTCTACGGCGTTTCCTGGTGGGATCCCCCGGCGTTGACCGTCGCCGTGGGCGCTCTCACGATTTGTTCCTTTTTCGCCGCCATCATCCCGGCTACTCGCGCCGCCTCCATCTCTCCGATGGACGCCCTCCGCATCGAGTAGCTTTGTAGCGCCGGCGCCCCGCCGGCTCTTTCTTGGAGTGCGGCAGCTTGTTTACTCTGAGCCCCGAAGGGCTGCCGCTTTCTCTGCGCCGGTCCTCTGCTTTTCTTCTTCGCCCTTCGTAGCGCCGGGCTTTAGCCCGGCATTTTTCCTAGACCAGCCCGTCGGTGATAAGTCGGCGTATCATTGAATTCCGATGCTCACGGCCAGCGACATTTCTCCGGCTACTTTCGCAATAAGCTTGGCCGCCAAGCGAAGGAACGCTGTTGCGGCGATCCTATTCGGCGGATTGCTTGTCGGACTCTTTCTCGAAGTCTTCTCCTTCAAACCGGCGGGTTTTCTCGCCGGCATCCTTCTCGGGCTTCTCTACGCCAACGCCTATGAGTATTTCTTTCACCGCTTCCTGCTGCATCCCCCGGGACGCACGCTGGCGTACTATCACGGACTGCATCACTCCACCTGGGGCACGCCCGACGAGCCGCTCTATGTGAACTTCGCCAAAAACCCTTTGGTCGTCGTGCTCCTCTTTGCCCTGAATGCTTTGCCGATCTTTGCCCTCGAGTACGTGCTTCGCGCCGGGCTGGCTCCCGGCATGATGGTTGGCTTCGTCGTGTATTTCGTGGCTTACGAAGAAATCCACTGGCGCATTCATTTTGGCGGCTGGCTGCCTTCCTGGCTCGAATCCGCCCGCCGCCATCACCTGCAGCATCACGCCGCTGCCGACGGGCGCTTCAACATCTTTCTTCCTCTCTTCGATTGGCTCTTCGGCCCGTCGCGCGCCCGCAAAACAAGCCGTCCTTGAAGGTCTTCGGTAGAAGCGACCCGTTCCAAAATGGGAAGTACCCCCCACCCCCGGGCACTGTTGC
>Ga0187780_10004056_pt1 | contig 10976 bp, 10 predicted proteins | sample 1015_Q2_SP10_20__FD_132429 | JGI IMG/M metagenome (GOLD analysis project Ga0187780, IMG submission 132429) | Tropical peat soil microbial communities from peatlands in Department of Meta, Colombia - 1015_Q2_SP10_20_MG | ecosystem: Environmental > Terrestrial > Soil > Wetlands > Peat | place...
GCATTGGGCAGGACCGAGACCTGCTTGGTCGAGTTGGCGCCGAGATAGCGCACCGCATCATTCATCTCCGCCGGTCCGGTCGCACAGTTCAGTCCGATGACATCCACATCGAACGGCTCTAGCGCCGTCAGGGCCGCGCCAATTTCGGTGCCCAGGAGCATGGTCCCGGTGGCTTCGAGGGTTACTTGAATGCTGACGGGGATCCGCCTGCCGGCCGTCCGCATGGCATCAAACACGCCCACCAGGGCGGCTTTCGCCTGGAGAAGATCCTGCGAGGTTTCAATCAACAGAACATCCACTCCACCCTCGAGCAGGGCCTGGGCCTGCTCAAGGTAGAGCGAGACCATGTCATCGAAGCGGATGTGTCCGAGCGAGGGCAGCTTGGTGGTCGGCCCAATCGAACCGGCCACAAACCGGGGTTTTTCCCTGGTGGAGAACTGCTCGGCCACTTCCCGGGCCAGCTTGGCCGCGGCCCGATTGATTTCCGCGACTTTGTCCTCCAGATCGTACTCGGCCAGCACTACTCGCGTGGCGCCGAAGGTGTCGGTTTCGACGACGTCACAGCCGACCGAGAGAAAACTGGCATGAATATCTCGAATAATCTCGGGACGGCTCAAGACCAGAAGCTCGTTGCAGCCCTCTTTTCCCCAGAAATCATCCGCACTCGGATTGCGGTATTGAATGTTCGTGCCCATGGCGCCGTCATAAATCACCACGCGCTCGCGAACGGTTTGGAGAAAATCAGACATGTGTTTTTAGATCTGCCAGCTACGGTTCCGGTGGCTTGCTCGAGGCGATCGCCGACGAGGAGCCACGGCGAGCGTAGCGCCGCTCTATACGCGAAACGCCGGCTCACCTTGGGAGGCCGGCGTCAACTCCATTCCCAAATCCTTCGGCGGTCAACTGCCCGGTACCGGCAGAGCCGGTGCGCCTCCAGCCACGTCGGCCTGGTTGAAAATGGCGTTCGCCCCCAGGTGACCGGGCCGGGGAGCAAGCAGCTGTTCCTTGCGATAAATCAAATTCGTAGCATTGAAGGCCGCGAGTTCGAATCCATGCCCGTGGGTGATCGCGTCCGTCGGGCACGCCTCGACACAATACCCGCAGAAAATACAGCGGTTATAGTCGATGTTGTACACGCGAGCATAACGTTCGGCACCACTGACGCGATGCTCGGAGGTGTTCTCGGCGGCTTCGATATAGATGCAGTTCGACGGGCAGGCCGCCGCACAAAGAAAACACGCGACGCACTTCTCGAGGCCATTCTCGTCGCGCTGCAGGACATGCACCCCCCGAAAACGCTCCTGAAACTTGGCTCCCCGCAAAGGCCCCGGCCCGTCGGGATAGTTCTCCACCTGGGTGGGCTGAAACATCTCGCGAAAGGTGATGCTCATGCCTTTCGCGATGGCCGCCATGCCTCTCAGAAACGACATCCCGTCATTAGTATACCGGACATTCGCCAGGCGAACGACGCGCCCCATCCGGCCGGGATTTTCCCGGCTGCAGGCTCGCCCCCGGCCGCCCTCGGCAAGCCTGACTATCCTCATCTGGCCGGCAATCAGGTAATATACCTCCACCCCCTCCCCGCAGAAGATGAACCGCGAATACTACAAAGGCTACAGTCAGGAACTCCAACGCGATATGGAGGTGCTGGTCTTCGGGCACTCGGGGATGCCGCTTCTGGTGTTCCCCACCTCCATGGGAAGATTCTTTGAGTATGAGGACCGGGGAATGATCGGCGTGTTGGCCCCCAAGATCGAACAGGGCGAAGTGCAAGTTTTTTGCCCGGATGCGGTCGATCTCGAGAGTTGGTACAACAGAGCCATCCATCCCCGACAGCGGGTCGTGCGCCACATCCAGTACGAACGTTACCTGCTGCATGAGTTTCTGCCGTTTCTGCGTTGGAAAAACCAGATTCCTCAGCTAGCCGTGACCGGCTGCAGTTTCGGCGGATATCACGCGGTGAATTTTTCTCTCAAACATCCCGACGTGGTGACCCACTGTGTGAGCATGAGCGGAGCGTTCGACATCCATCAGTTTCTCGACGGCTATTACGACGATGATTGCTATTTCAACTGTCCGCAGGATTACCTGCCGAACACGAGCGACGATTGGTTCTTGAGCCGCTACCGGGAGATGAGGATCGTGCTCGGATCGGCCGACTGGGACATGTGTCTCGACCAGAACATAAGGTTATCGGAGAAGTTGCACCAAAAGGCGGTGCCGCATTGGCTGGACGTATGGGGAAATAACTCCCGCCATGACTGGCCGTTGTGGATGGGGATGGCGGGCAAGTATTTCTAGGTGATCCTCCGCCCGATGGCCCTCCGGCACTTGTCAGGGCCAGAGCCTGGCCAGAAAATACCGGAAGACGGTATCCCCGCCGGCGTGAGGAAAAAATCTCAAAGGGGAGGAATGAACCGTGAAGAAAATCGGAATTTTATTTGGCATGGAAAACACCTTCCCGCCCGCCGTGGTCGATAAGATCAACGCCAAGAAAGTCGAAGGCGTGACCGCGGAGTTCATCAAAGTGGGGGCGGTGAAGATGGCGGAACCCAGCCCGTACAAGGTCATCATCGACCGCATTTCCCAGGACATTCCCTTTTACCGGGCTTATTTGAAGAATGCGTCCCTCAACGGAACGATTGTGGTGAACAACCCGTTCTGGTGGACGGCGGATGACAAATTCTTCAACTATGCGCTGGCCACAAAATTGGGCGTGGCGATTCCGCCAACCGTGATCTTGCCTCATAACCAGCATCCCGAGGGCACGACCGAACAATCGATGCGCAATCTGATCTATCCCCTGAATTGGGACGAGATCTTTGCTTATGTCGGCTTCCCCGCATTCCTAAAACCCTATTCCGGCGGAGGGTGGAAGCACGTTTACAAGGTGCATTCGCCGCGAGAGTTCTTCGACTACTACAACCAGACGGGCACCTTGTGCATGACTCTGCAGCACGGTGTCGAGTTCGAGGAATACTATCGCTGCTATGTTGTGGGCCAGGAAAAGGTGCAGATCATGAAGTACGATCCCAAGGTTCCCTTCCATGAGCGCTACGTGAAGGGGAATCCGCCGCCCTCCAGCTCTAAGCTCAAGGAGCGGATGGTCAGTGACGCACAGAAACTGTGCCGGGCCCTGGGCTATGACTTCAATACCGTGGAATTTGCCGTCGAAGGCGGGGTTCCCTATGCCATCGACTTCATGAATCCGGCGCCCGATGCGGATGTGCACTCGATTGGGCGGGACAACTTTGAATGGGTCGTCAACGCCATCGCCGAGATGGCCGTGGCCAAGGCGTTGAGCAGCGAAAACCCGGCGCAGGAGCTCCGTTGGGCATCATTTCTGGCGGGTCCGAAGCCGGCCGCCAGGCCCGCGGCTGCGGCCAGAAAGCGCGCCAAGGGATAGGCAATTAGGTTACGGGCACATCGGGTTTCTTACAACATGCGAAGAGCATCCAACTGACAGTTCAGTAGCAACTCTGCCGCTTGGGGCTACCCGCGCCGATCCGCAGCTTTACGGCTACCCCAGGCCCCAACTCCGTACTCCCGGGTCCGCAATAGTTTGGCCAAGATTCACCCAGCGTCCGACCGCCGTAAGCCTGAGTGGTAGCCCCCCAATTCGCCCAGCCGCCTCTGTTTAGCGACTCAGCCGCGTTATACTGGTGGCCGGCCTTCGGAGCCCGAGATAGATCGAAGGCGCACCTAGTCGGCTTTGACTGAGGTTATGGAACCCTCCTTTACGATCGGAATCGAAGAAGAGTATCAGACCGTCGATCCCGCGTCGCGCGACCTGCGCTCCCACATCCATTGCGAGATGATCGAAAAGGGGAAGATTCTGCTGCACGAGAAGGTGAAGTCCGAGCTGCATCAATCGGTGGTAGAGGTAGGAACCTCGGTATGCCCCAATATTAAGGATGCCAAGGCAGAGGTCAAGAAGCTGCGCCGCGACATGATTAACCTGGCCAAGGAAAATGGCCTGCGCTTGGCATCGGCGGCCACCCACCCCTTTGCCGACTGGCGGGTGCAGGAGATCACCCCGGACGAGCGCTACAAGAACATCGTCGAAGATATGCAGCTCGTCGCCCGCGCCAACCTGATCTTTGGTTTGCACGTGCACATTGGCATCGAGGATCGCGAGACCGCGATCCAGATGATGAATCACGCCCGCTACTTCTTGCCGCACATACTGGCGCTCTCGACCAATTCTCCCTTCTGGCTGGGCATGAATACCGGCCTCAAGTCGTATCGCTGCAAAGTCTTTGACAAGTTTCCCCGGACCAACATCCCGGATTACTTCCCCAGCTGGGGCGAATACGACAATTTCGTCAAGCTGCTGATCAAGACCAATTGCGTCGACAACGCCAAGAAGATCTGGTGGGATATTCGGCCGCATCCGTTTTTCAACACGCTCGAGTTCCGGATTTGCGACATTCCCATGCGGGTGGACGAAACCATTGCCCTGGCGGCGCTGATCCAGGCCACGATCGCCAAGTTGTACAAATTGTATGCCGCCAACCAGGGCTTCCGGCTCTATCGCCGGGCTTTGCTCATGGAGAACAAATGGCGGGCCGCTCGCTACGGTCTCGAGGGCAAGCTCATTGATTTCGGGAAACAGAAAGAGGTTCCCGAGCGTGACTTAATCCGAGAGTATCTCGATTTCGTCGACGATGTCGTCGATGAGCTCGATTCCCGCGAGGAACTCAATTACATCCATGAGATCCTCGAAAACGGCACCGGCGCCGATCGCCAACTGAAGGTGTTCCGCGAGACCGGAGATCTCCAGCAGGTAGTCGACTACATTATGGACCAGACCGAAGTCGGTCTCACCGAAGCGGCTGCGACGACGCCCGCTAGAAAAGTTGGGTAATGGCAAATTCCCTGGACCAAGCCCTGGACTCCCCGCACTCGCCCAGGCAGCGAGAAGGCCCGACCCTCGAGAAGCTTCCCTTTGATCCCGAACTTACGCCCGGGGCGCGCAACGCGGTCGAGGTGTGCCTGGCCATCCAGCCCAACGAGAAAGTAACACTCATAACCGATCGGGCCACCCAGGAAATTGCCGCCAGCCTGGTGCGCGAACTCGGGCGTATCGGGGTGTCCTATCGCGCCTGGCTCCTCGAGGAGCTTGCGCCGCGGCCCCTGGCGGAGTTTCCGCGGGAGATCGCGGAGGATCTCAAGACCAGCCAAGTCAGCATTTTCGCCGTGCAGGCGCAGGCCAACGAGTTGCCCTCGCGCATGCAGATGACTGACGTTGTGAACCGGCACAAGATTCGCCACGCCCACATGGTGAACATCAACCGGCAGATCATGCTCGAAGGCATGCGTGCCGACTTCCGCAAGGTCGATCGCATCAGCACCCGCGTACTTGAGGTGGTCGAGCACGCTGCGGAAATCCGGGCGAAGACGGCGGCCGGCACGGATCTGGTGACCCGCCTCAATCCCCGTTACCGCTGGCTTAAAACCAGCGGCCTGATCAGTCCGGAAAAGTGGGGAAACCTGCCCGGCGGCGAGGTGTTCACCACCCCGGAGGAGGTCAATGGAACCTTCGTGATCGATGGCGTGGTCGGCGATTGGCTGTGCGCCAAGTTCGGCGAATTGCGGCAGGCGCCCCTCACCATCCGGGTGAGAGGAAATCGGTTGACCGAAGCACATTCGGCCAATCGCGAGCTGGAGAATGATTTTTGGAACTACACCCATACCGACGAGAACAGCGACCGCGTGGGCGAATTCGCCATCGGCACGAACATTGAGTTGAAAGATGTAATCGGGCAGATTTTGCAGGACGAGAAGTATCCGGGAGTTCACATCGCCTTTGGCAACCCATACGGAATGCACACCGGGGCGGACTGGTATTCCTCCACCCATATTGATGTGGTGGGCAGGAAGTTCGACATTTGGGTGGACGACCACGAGATCATGCGCGCCGGGCAGTTTGTAATTTAGGCATCGCTCTCCAACTCAAGTGCGGGGCAAACCGTTGACCCCGTGGGTCGATGGCCGGTTCGCCCTGAAGCAGTGGTCGTAGGCTTTGCGCCTCCATGATTCCCTTCTTCCGCCGCCAGTTCAACGAACGCTTCCGCGAGGAAAAATACCGCGCTCTGCTCCAAGCCATGGAAGTGCAGTGCGGTCAACCCGTGCCGTTCCGTATCTCGGAGACTCCCTGCTTTTTCCCGAAAGCGCTCCTCGATCAGATGGCGCAGTACGGGCGGGAATTGATCCAACAACTGGAGAGCGCCGAATACCGCAAGGCTTCCGATGCGGCGATCCCGCCTGCCTTCAACGTCCCCCGGGAAGCACCTTCTCCGATGTTCGTCCAGGTGGATTTCGGACTTCTGCGCGGGCCATCCGGCGAGATCGAACCGCGGCTCGTCGAATTGCAGGGGTTTCCCTCGCTCTATGCCTATCAGGCAATTCTGTCCCAGAACTACATCGAAGTCTTCGACCTCGATCGAAATTTGCGCTACCTGCACAGCGGGTTAGATTGGCCGGGGTATCAGCAACTCCTCCGGCGGGCAGTCGTCGGCGCTCATGACCCGGCCAATGTGATCATCATGGAGATTGATCCCCTCCATCAAAAGACATTGCCCGACTTCCTGCTCACGGAAAAGCTGCTGGGCATTCGCACCGTCTCGATCACCGACATCAAGAAACAGGGCCGGCAGCTTTTTTTCGAAGAGCAGGGTAAGCGGGTTCCCATTCACCGGATCTACAATCGCGCCATTGTGGACGAGTTGGTGCGCAAGAAGCTCGAACTCGAGTTTCGCCTTGATGAAGACTTGGAGGTCGAATGGGCGGGGCACCCCAACTGGTACTTCCGCATGAGCAAGTTTTCCCTGCCCTATCTGCGTCACCGCTGTGTGCCAAGGACCCAATTTCTCAATCAGGTTGAGATGCCGTGTGATCTAGAACCTTACGTGATCAAGCCGTTGTTCTCTTTCGCGGGCACCGGCGTCCTCATTCATCCTCGCCAGGAAGATCTGGCGGCCATCCCCGAGCAAGACCGTTGGCAATACATCCTGCAGGAACGGATGAACTTCGAGCCCGTGATCGAGACTCCCTGCGGCAAAACCAAGGCCGAGGTCCGGATCATGTACATTCGGCTCGAAGAACTGCTGCCCGTCCTGACCATTGTGCGGATGGGTCGCGGGTCAATGATGGGAGTCGACCACAACAAGAATATGCAGTGGGTGGGAGCCTCAGCTGGACTCTACCCGAGCACCTAGGTTGGGGTGGTTCGCAAGAGCACAGGGGTTTCGACAGCCGGGGCAAAAGGAAAAAGGCTGTGACATTGGTTATGCTCTAGCCGCCGGCTCCTGCGAGGAAGCCCGCGGCGTGGAGGCACGCACCGTCACAGCCCTTGATGTAATCACCACTTTCGCAGTTCCAAACCCCACCTGCCTCTCGCAAAGCAGCCGGTTTTTTCGGGTCTGGAGGTCCAACAAGTTACCTTGCCGAACCAATCACTCAGCCTACTTTGGATTGACTAATGTTATTTGAGCCAACCCTTTCGACCGTCGACGGGAGTCACAGTAAATAGTCATTCAGGAAATGTCAACGCCATTTTTCGGTGCAAACACTTCCCTCGGTCGGCCTCGAGGAAAAAAATCCAAGTGATTAAGCAGCAGATAGTTGCGGATCACCGGAGACGGGTGATTCCATTTTTCCACAAAAATGTTCACATTCTCGAAGGCGTTCATTCAGGCCCAGGAGCCGGAGGAAATTCTCCTGTTGCTCCGGGCAGTGTATATTGTGTTCCGCGATGAGTCCTTCGACGGTCATCGACTCTCGGCAGGAAATCCTGCGCGTGGCGGCGCGGCTGTTCCAACAGCGCGGCTATCATGCAACCTCCATGAACGACATCGCTGCCGCCCTCAAACTCAGTAAGGGAGGTCTGTATCACCATTTCCAGAGCAAGGACGAAATTCTGTTTGAGCTGATGAGCCATGCCCTGGATATTACCGAGCAGCGAGTGATCGAGCCGGTGCGCAACATCCGCGAGCCGGAACAACGCCTGCGAGCCCTAATCCGCTTCCACGTCGATGTCGTGTTGAGCGCACGGGACCGGGAGATCACGGTTTTGCTGCACGAGAATCATCCTCTGCCGCCTTCGCTGCGCAAGCAGATCAACGCCCGCAAAAAGAGCTACATCCGTTTTCTGGAGACGCTCATTGCCGAGGTTCAACAGGAGCGGGGACATCTCGGAGGAGTCAGCGCGCGGGCGGCCACGTTTGCCTTGCTGGGCATGATTAACTGGCTCTATCAATGGTACAAACAAGAAGGCACACTCAGCGCGGAACAGATCGCTCACGAGTACACCGAGATCTTCTTCGCGGGAGCCTTTCAAGCCATTTCGCCGGCCGCGAAGACACCCTCGCCAGAACCGTGATCGCAGGTTGTCAGGAACGAGTTCGCAGGCGTGGAGGGGCTGGCCAGAATCGAACTGGCGACCTAGCGGTTAGGAACCGCTTGCTCTATCCTGCTGAGCTACAGCCCCATCAATCAGTTACAGCTGCCTTACAGCTGCCTTCCCCCACAATTCGATTCTAGCATCCGCTCTTTGTAGGCAATGTAGGCATTTCCATCCCAGGCTGAATTGATTTCGAGGCCGCATGATACACCTCATCCAGCACTTGGTTCCCAAGTCTAATCAATCGCTGCCCTATCTCTGCTGCTCGCCAGGGCGAAACTGCAGGCAGAGGCTGTGATGTTTGCGCTACATCAAAGACAGTGACTGGCGAGGAGCTAGATAATTAAGAAGGAACTATGAGGATTCCAACCATGAAGCTTGCCAAACTTACCGAAGTTAGCGTGGACGTCAGTCGCGAGCGAGAGCGAGAGAACGAGTCTCGCCGCCTTAAAGAACTCATCATGCGCCTGCAAACCATGATTTCGCTCAGCGAGTGCGAGGAGAGTGACCGCCCAAGAAGCTGCCTAGCCCCACCCATGCCCTGATTCGATGCCTCAGCCGTCTCCCTGCTCACAATTGTCTGATCAGGACCGCCAAGCTGAACGGTTTGGACCCGAAACTCCTATCTTTGGGAAGTGCTGAGCCGCATTGCCGATCACCCCGTGAATCGCATCCATGAGCTCCTACCCTGAAATCTAGGTCCCACTCAAGCACCCACTCACCGTCCAATACACTCACTTCATAGATGGCTTGTTCCTACCGACCGGCAGTGTAGGTTTGCAAAACAAGTGGACACGACTGGTACGGACAACCTTAGTGATCATTCGAAACGCTTACCTTTCAGCTGACAGGCAAACAGACCTTGGAAACAGGACTAGGTGAATAGATCAGGGCCGGGGCGCCAGGTACCGTCAGCGGTTCCATAAGGGCTGGCGACCACGACGGTGTAGCCGTCTGGATCGCGCATCCAACACTCCCAATGGTTAGGTCCGCCGTCGCCATCGGGAGGGTTGCGATGGCGGGGCAGAACAATCTCGACACTCATTTCGGCGGCGCGCTGCAGTACCGCGTCGAAGTCTTCCACCTCGAACCACAGCAGCACACCATTGCCGTAGGGTCTGTCGGCGCGGTTGCCGATAGGGCCGTGATGGTGCTCGACATCAAAGCTGTGCAATTGCAGAATGAGCGAGCCACCCTTCACCAGTTGCTCATATTGCTTGCCGCCGTGAACCCCGCGGCAACCCAGCAGGCGCTGATACCAGCGACTGCTGGCTTCGACATCCGTGACACAGATGAGAGGTTGGGAACGCATGGCTTCAATAGTAAAGATACTTCAGAAACAGCGGACTAGCACCCGGTCGTGTCCATCTGCTTCCCGGTTCTATTTGAACCAGTGATACCCCACACTGAGCTGGATGCCATTGAATTCTGGATTGCGCAACCCCAAGTTGGCATTGGAAATGTGCGACCATCGGCAGGCCACATCAAGAGACTGGTGTTTCGTGGTGGACACGGCGATACCGCCACCCGCTCTGGCCATGAAGTTAAACTTCGAAGTGTTACCGGGATGCAAGTTCTCATTGCTGATCAGCCCGCCTCCCGCCAACTCGATAAAGGGCGATAGACGTCCGCGATGGTGAGTTGAGTTCCAGCGCAAAACGATCGGCTCGAACCCACCGCCAAAGATATGCCCAGGGCTGAATTGGACAACCGCGGGAAGCAGATTGAAACCGTACTCCAGTCCACCCCGCCACCAACTGGAACCGGCATCGGCGACCACCACCCATCCGAAAAAGGCCCCGGTGGATAGAATTTGCGCTTCGGCGAAAGAATCGGTATTTTCTTCCCCGGTCGCACCTGCGATCCAAACACTTAGGTCGAACTGCCCACGCTCGCTCGTTCCCGGCGGCTCTGTCTGTGCCTGGGTGCGATGGGCCAGCAACAGGCAAAACAATCCGGAAGCTAGCGCCGCAGTGCGAAGTCGAGCGACCCTGGCCATCCGGTCAGCTTTTTTCCCAGACTCTGTAGCGCCTGCCAACACTGTAGCTCAGTCGGTTCAAGACCCTGAGACTTCGAGAAGTCACCGGATCGGACTCAACTGGAGTTAGTGACGTCGAGCCGGACCGGGATAAAGGACCAAGGACAACCGCCTCGAGAAGCAGAAAGAGGACCAGGAAGAAGTGAATCGAACACATGCTGACATCGACCGGAGCGCCCCTATCATAGCAGAAGCGTTGACCAGCGGATTTCCGCCGGATTTCGTTCCGCTTCGCGCGGAACGGGCAACCATGCGGCGCGGCCCACAGAACTACGAGGGGTGGGCGATGGAAAGAAAGGGTTTACGTGGGCGCTTGAATGGAGTCAGGACGAATCAGCAGTCTGAAAGGAGTTCGAAGCAATCGCGGGATACCATCAATCTGGCGTTCGAAGCGCACGGCGTCCGCAGCATTGGCGCCAAATCCCGGAGCGAATGGTTACCAGATAAGTCCCAGCAAGCGCAATGTGCTCACGACAATCATCAGACCGATAATCCCCATCGCGACACAGTCGCCCACACACTCAAAGGCGCCCC
>Ga0187780_10004057_pt1 | contig 10975 bp, 11 predicted proteins | sample 1015_Q2_SP10_20__FD_132429 | JGI IMG/M metagenome (GOLD analysis project Ga0187780, IMG submission 132429) | Tropical peat soil microbial communities from peatlands in Department of Meta, Colombia - 1015_Q2_SP10_20_MG | ecosystem: Environmental > Terrestrial > Soil > Wetlands > Peat | place...
CCCACCCACGGGGGCGTATCCATCCCCCACGGGTGGCTCAAATCCACGACCTTCCACATGCTGGCCTCCCAGCAGGCTGCTGAAAAAGGCCCATCTGCGGCGTTGGCGCGCTCGCGCGACGCTGCGACGTACGGAGCGAGTACGCCTCGCGCCTCGCATCGCGCGCCGCCTTGCATCTGGACCTTTTTGAGCAGCCTGGGCGCAAGAAGGTGCTTCAGTCTCCTGCTACTTAGTGGGCGGTGCGGACCGCCTCCTCGACGCGGTCCTGCGGGTCCGACGCACCCCGGTGGGGAGGATTGTTGCCTTGGCGGTAGCGGGGTGTCAAGGGCTCAATGCGACGGCCGCCCAATCTTCCGGATGCGCCACGCGGGACCGGAGGCTTCCGGAATCCGTCAGCGCTCGGCCTGCGGGATATCAGGCGCCCGACCTCCCGGGACGACCGCGCGGCAGCGCCCGCGGAAAGCTTCCGCGCCGTCAGGCGGGCCGGAGGGGTGGCCCGGGGTCGCTCCCGGCGGCGCGGGGGATCACGCTGATGGTGCCGGTCTCCTCCAGGACCGCGTACCGCGCCTGCGACGGTTCCACCACGCCGTTCTTCCGGAGCGCTGCCAACAGGTCGTCCAGCGTCACCCGCTCTCGGCGCAGGTTCTCGTGGAGGACATGGCCGTTGTGGATGAGGAGCGTCGGCGTCGCCTCCAACAGGCGGCGGGCCCGCTTGTAGCGGAAGGCGATCTCGACCACGGCCCAGTTCAGGAGGAGGATGACGATGGCCCCCAGCAGCCCGCCTCCCAGGGAGTTGTCGGGCCCGATGACGGCGTTCTGAACCACGTTGGAGATGATGAGCAACACCACCAGGTCGAAGGGCGTGAGCTGCCCCACCTGCCGCTTGCCCGTAAACCGGAAGGCGACCAGCAGAAACACGTACACCGCGAGCGACCGGACGAGCTTCTCTGCGACGGAGACCTCGGGGACGAAGATGTGCAGCATGGCGCCTCCCTTGCAACCGCCAAGACGCCAAGATCGCCAAGATGAACCGGCTGCGCCTTGGCGTCCTTGGCATTCCGGCGGCTCATGCGCCGCCCAAGGCCCGTTACCGCGAGGGCCGCGACGGCCGGCTGAAGGTGCGGATGTAGGCGACCAGGGCGCGGATCTGATCCTGCGTCAGCAGGTGGTCCCAGCCGGGCATGCCCGCGGTGCCGCCCAGGGCGGCCGAGCCCTTGGCGATGGACGTGGCGAGGAACTCGTCGCTCAAGGCCCCCATGCGGGTCCGGTCGGTCATGTCGGGCACCTTCAGGAAGGTGAGGCGCGCCTCCAGGCCGTCCCCTCTCCCCGTCTGGCCGTGGCAGCCGGCGCAGTGCTTTCGGTAGATCGCCTCCGTGGCGTTGGCCGGCGGGGCCCCGCCCCGGCCGGCGAACAGGAGGAAGGCCGCGGCTGCCCCCAGCACCACGGTGAACCCGAAGGCGGCCACCGGGATGGCGCGGACCCCCCGCCGCTCGGCCAGGCCCCGCCGCGCAGCCTCGAGGCCGTCCGGCGGCAGGACGCCCCGCTCGCGCAGCGCCGCGTTGAACTGCAGCGTGGCGTTGCGGTCCAGGCGTTTCGGATCGAGCCAGCGGAGGCCGTGCCCGGCCTCCCACTCCAGGAAGGCCGAGGCGATGCCGCGCCCCTGGGGTTCGATGGCCTGGACCTTGTCCAGCAGGCGGGGGGGGAGCCCCGCGGCCGGCCGCGCCAGCGCCAGGCCGATGCCGTACGGGTCGTCCGTGGGCGTCACCTCGTCTTCGTCCACTTCGAAGACGAGGGCGGCCATGGGCCAGCCCCGGCGGCCCTGCTCGGCCATCACCCGCTCCACGTAGGCGTGGCCCGCCGGGGTGTCCGGCACGCAGGCGGCGCGGCGGGCCCCGGCGAAGAGCCCGTGGCGCGCGATGAGGGAGAGATGACGGACGTCGGTGGCGTGGAGGACGCGCATGGCGTCCTCTAACAGGCTGCTGAAAAAGGCCCATCTGCGGCGTTGGCGCGCTCGCGCGACGCTGCGACGTACGGACAAAGTACGCCTCGCGGCTCGCATCGCGCGCCGCCTTGCATCTGGACCTTTTTGAGCAGCCTGGGAGAGAATGGGTTTTTCAGCAACCTGCTGAACCCTCTCCGCTAGGACGCTTGGACGCTGGGAGCCTCGGACGCTTCGAACGAGCGGGCATCGGGGCGTCCTGGCGTTCTAACCTCCCCGCGTCCCACCTTCGGGGGGGGCGAGGCGGGTGCCCTCGAAGGCCTCGATGCGCCGGCGGATGTCCTCCGGGATGGGGACGGGCCGGCCGGTGCGCGGGTCGAACCAGACCAGCGTCTCGTGGCCCTCCGCGATGGGGCGGCCCTCGGGGCCGGCGGACACCTGATAGACGGTGTGCAGGCTGCTGCGGCCCAGGCGCGCCACGCGGCAGCGCACGGTGACCTGCTCCCAAAACCTCACCGGCGCCTTGTAGGCGGCGCCCACGTCCGCCAGCAGCGTTTCGTCCTCGCAGCGGCGCACCCCGGCCTCGTCGCAGCCGATGGCCTCCCAGTAGGCGAAACGCGCCCGGTCGAAGTAGCGGAAGTAGTTGGCGTAGTATACCCGGCCCTGCGTGTCGGTGTCCGCGAACTCCACCCGGAACGTCACGCGCGCCTGGTACAGGTCACCGGTCTCGGGGCCGTCGATCATAGGTCCTGGGCGGATGCAACAGAATGGCCAGCCGACATCTATCGGCTGAAGGCTGACCCGCGCGCGCTCCTCGCAGGTGACTGAATACCCCTGCCTGCGCAGGCCGCTCAAAAAGGCCCAGATGCAAGGCGGCGTGCGAAGCGCCGACTGAGGCGTACGCCGGGTACGCCGCAGGGAGTGCGCGAGCGCGCCAACGCCGCAGATGGGTCTTTTTCAGCGGCCTGCTACGGGCGGCCGACGCCGTGGTAGGCGAAGCCCAGGGCGCGGGCCTTGGCCGGGTCGTACACGTTGCGCAGGTCCACCAGCACGGGGTGGGCCATCAGGCCGCGGAGGCGCTCCAGGTCCAGGTTGCGGAATTCGTTCCACTCCGTCACCACCACCAGCGCGTCCGCCCCCTCGGCCACCGCGTAGGCGTCCGCGCGGCAGTCCAGGTCCGCGAAGAACTCGCGGGCCCGCGGCATGGCCTCCGGATCGTAGGCCCGCACCCGGGCCCCGCGCGCCCGCAGTTCGCCCACGATGGCCATGGCGGGGGCCTCGCGAATGTCGTCCGTGTTGGGCTTGAAGGCCAGGCCCAGCACCCCCACCGCCTTCCCGGCCACACCGCCGGCCGCCGCCTCGATCTTCTCCACGGCCCAGGCCCGCTGGCGCCCGTTGGCCGCCAGCGCGGCCTCCACCACGCCGAGCGCAACATCGTGTTCCCTGCCGAGCTGGGCGAGGGCGCTGAGGTCCTTGGGGAAGCACGACCCGCCGAAGCCGGGCCCGGGGTGCAGGAACTTCTTCCCGATGCGGTTGTCCAGCCCCATGGCCACGGCCACCTGGTGCACGTCCACGCCCAACGCCTCGGCCAGCCGGGCCAGCTCGTTGATGAAGGAGATCTTGGTGGCCAGGAAGGCATTGGCGGCGTACTTGATCAGCTCGGCCGTGGGCACGTCCGTGAGGACGAAGGGGGTCTCCAGCAGATAGAGGGGGCGGTAGAGGTCCTTCAGGATGGCCACCGCCTGCGGGCTCTCGGCACCGATCACCACCCGGTTGGGGCGCAGGAAGTCCTCGATGGCGGCCCCCTCCCGCAGAAACTCGGGGTTGGCCGCCACGTCGAACTCCACGTTCTCGCGCCGGGTGCGCGCGATGATCTCGCGGATGCGCCGCCCCGTGCCCACCGGCACGGTGCTCTTGGTGACCACCAGCTTGTAGCCGTCCAGGTGCCGGGCGATGGCCTCCGCCACCTCGTCCACATAGCGCAGGTCCGTGGAGCCGTCGCCCAGCGGCGGCGTGCCCACCGCGATGAAGAGCACCAGGGAGGACCGCACCCCCTCGGCCAGGTCGTCGATGAAGCGGAGACGCCCCGCCCGGATGCCCTTGGCCACCAGATCGCCCAGCCCCGGCTCGTAGATGGGGACCTTCCCCTCGCGGAGCTGGCGGATCTTGGCCGTGTCCTTGTCCACGCAGGTGACGTTCACGCCGAACTCGGCGAAGCACGCCCCCGTCACCAGCCCCACGTAGCCCGTGCCCACCACGCAGATGTTCATGGGATATCCCCCGCGCCGGCCGCCCCCCGGGCCGCCGCAGGGGCGGCCAGCCCGGCGCGCCAGTAATTCAGTAGGTCGCGCAAAGTCTGCTCCAGCGGGATGGCGGGGGTCCAGCCCAACTCGCGGCACGCCCGCCCCCCGTCCCCCAGGAACCACGGGGTGTCCGCCGGGCGCCAGCGGGCCGGGTCCACCTCCACCCGAATGGGGCGGCGGGCCATGCCCACGAGGCGGTCCAGTATCTCGCCGACGCGCACGGCCACCCCCGCGCAGAGGTTGTAGACGCCCCCCGGCCGCCCCCGTTCCAGCGCCAGGACGTAGCCCCGCACGATATCGCCTACGTCGCTGAAATCGCGCCAGACGTCCAGGTTGCCGACGCGGATGACGGGCTCCCGCTGCCCCGCCTCCGCCTCGGCCACCTGGCGGGCGAAATCCGAGCAGACGTAGCGCGCCTCCTGGCGCGGCCCGGTGTGGTTGAAGGGGCGCAAGCGCACCACGGGCAGCCCCGCCGCCGCGCGCTCCGCCGCCAGCCGGTCCGCCTCGGCCTTGCTGGCGGCGTAGGCGTTGCGCGGCTCGATGGCGTGGTCCTCGTCCATGGCCCGCCGCCCGTCGGGGGCCGGCCGATAGAAGTCACTGGTGGTCACCACCAGCGTCCGGGCCCGGGGCCGGTGCCGCGCCACCGCCTCCAACACGTGCCGCGTGCCGCCCACGTTCACGGCGAAGGTCTCGGCCGGATGGGCCACGGCGTAGGGCACGTAGGCGATGGCGGCCAGATGCACGACGGCGTCGGGCCCCAGGTCCCGCAGGGCGGCGCCGACGGCCTCGCCGTCCCGCAGGTCCACCTGGGGGAGGCGGCCCGGGGCCAAAGCGCCGGGGAAGCGCTGCAGGGCCGGCTCCAGGTTCCGGAGGCTGGTGCCCGGCTCCACCAGGCCGCTCAGGACGTCGCCGCGGGCCGCCAGGGCCTCGGCCAGGTGCGACCCGGCGAAGCCGGCGATGCCGGTCACCAGCACCCGCACGCTCACCCTTTCGCGCGACGGGGGGGGACGGCCAAGCGGGCGAGGTCGGCGTCCACCATCATCTCGACCAGCTCGCGGAACGTCACGCGGGGCTTCCACCCCAGCCGGGCGCGGGCCTTGGCGGCGTCACCCAGCAGCACGTCCACCTCGGCGGGGCGGACGAACCGCGGATCCACCGTCACGTGGTCGCGCCAGGAGAGACCGGCGCGGGCGAAGGCCACCTCGCAGAACTCCTGCACCGAGTGGGTCTCGCCGCTGGCCACCACGTAGTCGTCCGGCACATCCTGGTTCAGCATCAGCCACATGGCCTCCACATAGTCCCCGGCGTAGCCCCAGTCCCGCCGCGCCTCCAGATTGCCCAGGCGCAGCTCCCGGGCCAGGCCGTGCTTGATGCGCGCCACGCCGTCCGTGATCTTGCGGCTCACGAACTCCAGGCCCCGCCGGGGCGACTCGTGGTTGAACAGGATGCCCGAGCAGATGAACAGCCCGTAACTCTCCCGGTAGTTCACTGCGATGAAGTGGCCGTACACCTTGGCCACGCCGTAGGGGCTGCGGGGGTGGAAGGGTGTGCGCTCGGTCTGCGGCGTCTCCCGCACCCGGCCGAACATCTCGCTGGAGCTGGCCTGGTAGAACCGGATGGTCGGATCCACCTGGCGCACCGCCTCCAGCATCCGGGTCACCCCCAGCGCCGTGAACTCGCCCGTGAGCACGGGCTGGTTCCAGGAGGCGGGGACGAACGATTGGGCCCCCAGATTGTACAGCTCGTGCGGCCGCGCGTCGCGGAGGACCGTGGCCAGGGAGGACTGATCCAGCAGGTCTCCCTGGCAGAGGCTCACCCGGTCCCGCAGGTGCTCGATCCGGTCCAGCGTCTCCGTGCTGGAGCGCCGCACCACCCCGAATACCTCGTAGCCCTTTTCCAGCAACAGCTCGGCCAAGTAGGACCCGTCCTGGCCGGTGATCCCGGTGATGAGGGCCCGCCGCGTCATCCTTCCTCCTTTGCCTCCGCACGTGCAGGCTGCTCAAAAGGGTCCAGATGCAAGGCGGCACGTGGATTCCGCGCTCCGCAATGGGGAGGCGGGCTCTTATCAGCAACCCTTTGAACCCCGCCCCGTGCAGGCCGCTCAAAAAGGTCCAGATGCAAGGCGGCACGCGATGGGCCGAGTGAGGCGTACTCCGGGTACGCCGCAGCGAGCGCCCGAGCGTGCCAACGCCGCAGATGGGCCTTTTTCAGCAGCCTGCTAGCGCTCTTCGGCGATGCGGCGCACCTCCTGCGCCCGCTCCCGCGGGCATACCAGCACGCCGCCCGGGCCTTCCACCACCACCAGGCCGCGCAGCCCCACGGCGCCGATGGGCCGCCCGCTGGAAACGACGATGCAGTCCTCCACGTCCACCAGGCGCGCCGGCCCCTGCACGACGTTGCCCTGGCCGTTGGCCGGAAAGACGCGCGGCAGCGCGCTCCACGCCCCCAGGTCGTCCCAGGCGAAGTCGGCCAGCACGACGGCCACGTCGGATGCTTTTTCCATCACGCCGTAGTCGATGGAGATCTTGGGAAGGCGCGGGAACTCCGCCTCCAGGGCGGCCGGCCACGCCGCCTCCTCCAGCTCGCAGAGGCGATCCACCAGCGCGGCGTGGGCCGGGAGGTGCTCCCGCAGGCGCTCCCGGATGCCGGCCAGCGCCCAGAGGAAGATCCCGCTGTTCCAGCGGTAGCCGCCCTCGCGGAGGAACCCCTCGGCCGTGGCCGGGTCCGGCTTCTCGGTGAAGCGGCGGGCCCAGGCCGCCCCCGGCACGCCCGGCACGGGGTCTCCCACCTGGATGTAGCCGTAACCCGTCTCGGGCCGCGTGGGCCCCATCCCCAGCGTGACGAGGGCCTCGGGGCGGGCGTCCAGCACGCGCAGGCCGGCCCCCACGGCCTCGCGGAAGGCGGCCGCGTGGGGCACGGCGTGGTCCGCCGGCGTCACCAGCAGGCGCGCCGCCGGGTCCCGCCGGGCGGCCCACGCGCACGCCAGCGCGATGGCCCCCGCCGTGTCCCGCCCGGCCGGCTCCAGGATCACGTTGTGCGAGGGGAGCTCCGGGAGCTGGGCCCGCACCAGGGCGGCGTGGGCGCGCCCCGCCACCACCAGGCGCCGGGCCCACGGGGCCAGGCCCTCCGCCCGCGCCGCCGCCTGCTGGAGCAGCGTCGCCCCGCGACCCCGCTCGGGGCCGGGGCCGGCCAGGGCCAGAAACTGCTTGGGCGCTTCGGGGGTGCTGAGGGGCCAGAACCGCTCGCCGCGGCCCCCCGCCAGGATGGCCACGTGGAGGGCGCCCGCCGCGCGCGGCACTAGCGGCCCGCCCGGCGGCGCGGGCGCCGGCTGTTGCCGCCCGGGGCGGGGGCGCGCTGGTAATCGTCCTCGAACCGCACGATGTCGTCCTCGCCCAGGTACTCGCCGTTGGCGATCTCGATGATGACCAGGGGGAGGAGGCCCGGGTTCTCGATCCGGTGGTGGGTGGCGGCCGGCACGAAGGTGGACTCGTGGGGGTGGACGTAGAGCACCTGGCCGCTCTTCACCACCTTGGCCGTGCCGGACAGGACGATCCAGTGCTCGCTGCGGTGGTGGTGCATCTGGAGGCTCAGGCGGTGGCCCGGCTCCACCTCGATGCGCTTGATCTTGTATCCCGGCCCCTCCTCCAGCACCGTCCAGCGGCCCCAGGGGCGCTCCTCGGTGAGGAGGGCCCGATGGGTGGTGGTGACGCTGGGCGCCTTCGCCGGCTCAGGCCGTGGCTTTGCCATCGCGCTCCTCGATCACGTCGCCCACGGCCTCGCGCACGGCGGCGGCCGCGGCGCCCATCAGGCGGTCCAGCCGCGCGGGGTCCGCCGCCTCCGCGTACACCCGCAGCAGCGGCTCCGTGCCCGACGGCCGAAAGAGGATCCAGCTCTCGTCCGGGAAGCGGAGCTTCAGCCCGTCCAGTTCATCCAGTGCGGCCGGCCCCTCGCCCGGAAGGCCCCGCCGCAGCCCCGCCAGGCGGGCCAGGACCACCTCGCGCGTGAGGTCCCGGGGGAGGTCCCAGTCTACCCGGCGGTAGTGGGACGGGCCCACGCGCCCCTCGAGGCGATCCAGCACATCGGCCGCGGGGCGGCCCGCCCCGGCCACGGCCTCCAGCACCAGGAGGGCCACCACGGATCCGTCCCGCTCCGGGAGGTGACCCTGGATGCCGATGCCGCCGCTCTCTTCGCCCCCCACCAGCACGTCGCCCCGCAGCATGTGCGCCGCGATGTACTTGAACCCGATGGGCACCACCGTGAGGGGCAGGCCCGCGGCGGCCGCCACCGCGTCCACCTGGCGGCCCACGGCGAAGCCCTTCACGATGCGGCCGCGGCCGCCCCGCCGGCGCGCCATGTGATCCACCACCACGGCCATGAGCTGGTGCGGGCTCCAGGCGCGCCCCCGCTCGTCCACCACGGCCAGGCGATCCGCGTCGCCGTCCAGGGCGAAGCCCACGGCGCCGCGGGCGCGGCAGGCGGCCTGCAGCTCCCGCAGGTTCGCCGGCACCGGCTCCGGCTGGCGGCCTCCGAAGAGGGGGTTCAACTCCGCGGCCAGTTCCGTGACGGGAAGCCCCCGCTCGGCCAGGAAGCCGGCCAGGTACCCCTGGCCGGCCCCGCACATCGCGTCCACGACCACCGGGGCCCGCAGGGCCGCGATCCCATCCATGTCCGCCAGCTCGGCCAGCCGCTTCAGGTACGATAGCCGCGGATCGAAGGCAACGATCCGTCCGGTCGCCGCGTCGCCGCGTCGCCCCGTCGCCGCGTCGCCCGCGCGGTCCAGTTCGGCCTCGATCTCCGCGGTGACCTCGGGCGGGGTTGGGGCGCCGTGGCGATCCTTCAGCTTGACGCCGCAGTACTCCGGCGGGTTGTGGCTGGCCGTGATGACGATGGCGCCGTCCGCCCCGCGCTCCAGGGCGGCCCAGCCGAAGGCGGGCGTGGGGGCGAACGTGCGGGTGAGGTGGGCCGTGAGACCCTGCGCCGCCAGCACCTCGGCGGCGGCGCGGGCGAAGGCGGACGCCAGGAAGCGGGTGTCGTGTCCCACCACCAGCGCGCCGGCGCCGCTGGCCCGCGGGAGGCGGCGCGCCACGGCGGCCGCCACCCGGCGCACGGCCGCAAAGGTGAAATCGTCCGCGATCACGCCCCGCCAGCCGTCCGTGCCGAACCGGATCTTCCGCATGGCTCCTTCGCCGCCGGGCCCGCCACCCCGCGCCCGCACCGCGCTCCACGGCGTGGGGCCCCGCCGAAACGGGCCCGCCGCCACGGGGGCGACAATAGCGGAACCCCCGGAAAAGTCAAGCCGAAGGCCCTCTGCGGGAGGTTCAACATTCGACGTTCAATGTTCGATGTTCAACGTTCAAAGTTGGGAGGGACCACCCTGGGGACAGCGCAGGCCCAGGGAGGCCATGGCGACTCGCGCCCGCCGTCTGTTTGCGGTACAGTGTGCGGCCATGACCACTTCCACCGAACCGCCGCCCCTGCCGGATCGCGCCTCCGTCAGGACCTGGCTCCGCGTGGCGATCCCCATCGTCCTCACCTTCTTTCCCGTCGGGCTGGCCACCGGGCTCACCGCCAAGGCCAACGGGTTCACCGGCCTGGAGACGGGGCTGATGGCGGCCATCATCTATGCGGCCCCGGTGCAGATCGCCGTGGCGGAGCTCTGGACCGCCGGGGCCCCCCTGTTCCAGATGGTGGTCACGGGGCTGGTCATCAACCTCCGCTTCCTGATCATCAGCTTCACCCTGGTCCCGTACTTCCGGCACCTCCGGGGGATCGCCCGCGCCCTGGCGGCCCAGACGGTCTCCATGAGCAGCTTCGCCGGCACCCTCACGCCCATGCAGCGGGCCAGCGGCCCCGAGGCCACCCGCATCTACCTGAGCGTGGGCGTCGTGGTGTTTCCTTGCTGGGTGATGAGCTGCCTGGCGGGGTTCGGCCTCGGCACCCGCATCCCGGGCCGCTACGACGAGGCCCTCCGTTTCGTGTTTCCGGTGTTCATCGCCGCCATGCTGGCCGCCGACGTGCGCGAGGGCCCTTCGCTGGCCGCCGCCGCCGTGGCCTTCGCCGCGGCGCCGTGGGCCGTGGCCCTCTCCCCCCGTTGGGGGCTCATCCTCGAGGCCGCGGCCGCCGCCACCCTCATCTCCTTCCTCACAGGGGGGAGCAGGACATGGATCCGGCGCGCGTCGGGGTGATCCCTCCGACCGCGCCGGCGGGCGGACCATGAGGGGGGATGGAGCCATGGATTTGGCGCGCGTCGGCGTAATCCTCGTCGTGGGTTTGGCCTGCTACCTGGAACGGGCCCTGCCCCAGTTCCTGCGGGCCGAGCGTCTCGTGCGCGGCCGCGTGGCCACCTGGCTCCAGTACGCCTCCGTGGCCGCCATCGCCGGGCTGGGATCGAGCCTGGCCTTCCCCGTGGGCAGCATCCCCCACCCCGCCCTCGGCCCGCGCGCGGCCGCCATCCTCCTGGCCATCGCCGTGGGGGCGGCCAGCAGGCACGCCGCCTGGGCCACCGTCGCCGGCGTGGCCGCCTACCTGGCGCTGGGCGGGCTTCCCTGAGAGCTTGTGAAAAAATCCTTCCGGGGGCCGCCCCCGGGTCCCGCCCGCAGGTGCGAGCACCGGCCCCATCGAAGACGCCGGGGCCCCCGCTTGCGGGGGAAGGCCTGGAAAGGAAAGGCGGGGCTGCGCAGCCCATTGCGTCCCGCCGCGCTGGGACGCGCGACGGTTGGGGCGGGGCCCGGGG
>Ga0187780_10004058_pt1 | contig 10972 bp, 12 predicted proteins | sample 1015_Q2_SP10_20__FD_132429 | JGI IMG/M metagenome (GOLD analysis project Ga0187780, IMG submission 132429) | Tropical peat soil microbial communities from peatlands in Department of Meta, Colombia - 1015_Q2_SP10_20_MG | ecosystem: Environmental > Terrestrial > Soil > Wetlands > Peat | place...
GTGGCTTTATCGTCTCCGACCGCCAGGATTTGTACATGCGCGCAGTGGGCCAGCTTGCCAAACTTGTCGCGCAGGGAAAGATCAAATACCACGAGAGCATCGCCGAAGGCTTGCGCAACGCGCCGGCGGCGTTTATCGGCATGCTCAAAGGTGCCAACCTCGGCAAGCAGCTGGTTAAGCTGGTCTGAGGGTTTGCTGGCGCGGCGGCGTGCCGAGTGCCGCGCAGGCTAGGTCTGAGGTGAGGACATGATCGCGGTTATCTTCGAAGTGTTCCCCGCGGAAGGGCGCAAACAGGAGTACCTCGATCTCGCGGCAGGTCTGCGTGCCGAGCTCGAGAAAATCGATGGGTTCATTTCGATCGAGCGCTTCGCGAGCCTCAGCACGCAGGGCAAGCTGTTGTCCCTGTCGCTCTTTCGAGATGAGGCGGCGGTCGAGGCGTGGCGCAACGTCGAGGCGCACCGTCTCGCGCAGGCGCAGGGTCGCGCCGGGATTTTCTACGACTACCGCATCCGAGTGGCGAACGTTATCCGCGACTACGGCATGCGCGAGCGCGCCCAGGCCCCGCAGGACAGCCGACGAAGACACCGCGCATAGCCCCGCCGCGGGCCGGCCTCAACCCACCCAGCTAGCATCGCGCGTCGAGGATGGGGACACGAGCGCGACGCTCAGCTCGGGATTTGCCTCTCGTGGAGCGAAATCTTCCCGCTCATGCATGGCCAGGATGAGCGAAGCGCCCGAGGTAGCCCCCGTAATCAGGAACGATCCGCTCATAGGACGACGACATCAACGACGAGGAGATCATGAAGTCGGCCGAGGCGCGGTTGCACGCCACTGGGATGTTCCAAACGACGGCTACGCGCAGCAGCGCTTTCACGTCGGGATCGTGCGGCTGGGGCTCGAGGGGATCCCAGAAGAATATTGCGAAGTCGATCTCGCGCTCGGCGATCTTCGCTCCGATCTGCTGATCACCGCCCAGAGGCCCGCTGAGCAACCGGGTGATGGTGAGTCCGAGCGCGTCGGTCAGCAGGTTTCCCGTGCTACCGGTCGCGTACAGATCATGCTGCTCGAGAGTCTCGCGATTGAACCGCGTCCACTCAAGCAGGTCTTGCTTTTTGTTGTCGTGTGCCACCAAAGCGATGCGCTTGCGCGGGTTCATGGCAATCGTGTTGTAGTCGGTTTTCATCAGAGGCTCCAACGATACGGCCGACCACGGGCTTGGAGCGGGTTCGGTGCAACATCTTCAAGAAAAACCCAGTCCGCGTCGCGCTTCGATTCTAAGACTTCACTCTGCGAAACTGGGCGCGGCGGCGTGCAAGTAAACCCACAAGCTTTTTGGCACATCTGCCTGGCGAGGGGATCTCTCGCTGGCCTTGCCCCGACCCCTCAACTGCTGTGGGCTAGCGCAATAGTTTACGCGCAAATTGCGCAGCATCGAGCGTGAAAGGTGGGCTGCAGCCCCGATTACCGAGAGACCCGCGAGTTGATACATGGCCCTTTGCATTCCTCTGTCGTGTGGCGTGCGCGAGCGCAGTTGCGAAGCCATCTTTGGTCTTGGGGTGCCCAGCGCGCGGCCGGTCGTCAGGCCAGTGGCCTTCGAGTAATATCAAACCAATGAAGACAAGCGTTTTCGCCTCGCCCAATCAAATCGCAGAACCATTCAGGAGCCCGCCATGAACGTCCGCCTAGCCGTTTACGCATTTTGTGTCGTGTTAGCCTTGGGCTCAGTGCTCATGGGATCCGCTCGGGCCGCGGACCAGGCTCCAAGCGCAGTCGAGCGAATGTATGTCTTGAATTGCGGCGAGTCGCGGACCACTGACCTATCCATGTGGTCGCCGGGCTTCAATGTCGGCAAAGCCTGGGACTTCAGCGACAACTGCTACCTGATCAAACACGCGAGCGGTTGGATGCTCTGGGACACAGGGATGTCGGACGCCATCGCCAACATGCCCGAGGGTATGAAGGCCGCCGGGGGACTTTTGACGCTGCGCGTAACCAAGACGCTTACGTTACAGTTAGCCGAGCTCGGTCTGGCGCCCACGGACATAACTCGGCTTGCGATCTCTCACTTTCACGGGGACCACTGCGGAAACGCCAACCTGTTCACCTCCGCAACGCTCTACATTCAGGAACCTGAGTACCAAGCTGCGTTTGGCCCGGACCCAGCCAAGTTCAATTTCTCGCCGGCTCTTTACGACAAGCTGCGCGCAAACCCGATTGTGAAGCTCAGTGGCGATTACGATGTGTTCGGCGATGGCTCAGTCGTAATCCTGTCCACGCCGGGGCACACGCCGGGGCATCAATCGCTGCTCGTGCGCTTGCCCAAGACCGGGGCCGTGGTTCTTTCCGGTGACCTCGTACACTTCGAGGAGAACTGGGTCAACCGCAGGATCCCGGCAAGGAATTTCGACCGCGAGCAAAGCGCTCGCTCGATGGAAAAAGTTGCTGCTATCCTCTCCCGGGAGGGGGCTGAGCTCTGGATCAACCACGACAAGGCGCAAAGCGCGCGCATACCTAGGATCCCCGATTTCGTCGAGTAGCCTCTCACCGAGGCATTGCTTTCAGTCGTTAGAGAATAGGTGATGAAAGCTTGGCGATTGCGCAGGCTGGGTAGCCTGGAGCTGGACGAAGTCGATACACCGCAAGCGCGCCCAGGCGGTCTGGTCATCCGCATGGAAGCAGCGCCGGTGCTGAGCTACATGCGGCAAGTCATCGACGGCTCGCTAGGTTATGCGATGCCGCCTCTTCCGTTTGTTCCCGGAACCAATGGAGTAGGAATCGTCGAAGCGGTTGGCGCGGGCGTGTACCACGTCAAACCTGGCGATCGGGTGTCGCTGAACCCGCATCATGTGGTCGACGAGCGCGTTTCGCATCCTGCGCAGATCCTGATTGGGCTCACGGCAATGGGTGGGGCGCGCTTTTCGGACACCCCGCCCGAACCACTCGCCCTGCAGAGGGATTGGCCGGACGGGGTGTTCGCCCAGTACGCTTCATCGCCCTCTGCCTGCGCAACGCCTCTGCTCGGGTTGCATAATTTGCCGCCCGAGCGTCTTGCGGCAATCAGCAAATTCCTGGTGCCTTACGGAGGTTTTCTGCGTGGCGAATTTGCGCCCGGAGACGTCGCAATCGTCAACGGCGCCAGCGGGTACTTCGGCTCTGCGGGGGTGCTGGTGGCCTTGGCGATGGGGGCGACACTCGTAATTGCGGCCGGACGCGATCGAGCCGCCCTCCAGTCGGTGGCAAAGGCGGGAGGCCCTCGCGTGCGTATCGTCGTGTTGTCGGGAGACGTGACAGCAGATACGAGGGTTCTGCGCGAGGCGAGCGAAGGTGCGGCAAGTTTCGCGCTGGACATCGTGGGACGGGCGCAAAGCGCCGGGTCGACCTCGGCGACCCTCGGGGCGCTGCAGCGAGGAGGCCGGCTCGTCCTCATGGGTAGCGTAACCGAGCCGCTTTCCATCAGCGTAGGAGCAATGCTCGCCAACGACTGGTCTTTGGTCGGCAACTTCATGTATCCGAAGGATGCGCCGGCCCGCCTCGCTCGCATGATCTCATCGGGCACCTTGGATCTGGACGCGATAAGGATTCAGCGCTTCCCGTTACATGAGCTACCTGCTGCGATGGACGCGGCCACTCACATGCGCGCGCTCGATTTGACCGTGATCCGTATGTAGAAGACAAGCCGATGCCTGCCAGCAGGCAGGCAGCGCGAGCTTCGCAAAACCGTTCTAATGCCAGATTTTCGCTGACCTGCGCGAGGTCCCGGTCTAGGCCGCCCGCGATGCGTGCGAAGGACTCACGTGCACTGCCCTTGGTATTCGCGCAATGGATACTCGGGCAGGTTTGCCGATCATGACCTTGCTTTGGGAGTTTAGCCGCCTTAGCTACACCCGCACACGTTGCTGGTTTTTGTAGCCACGGCACTACCCTCAGTGGGGTATCCATCGCGTTTCCACCAATCGAGTCCGCCCATCAATTCCTTGACACGGTAACCGAGCTTGGTCATGTTCAGGGCACCCTTTGTCGAGGCATTACACCCAATACCGTCGCAGTAGGTGACCACCAGAGACGCTTTGTCCAGTGTCGCCGTGGTTGACTCGTTCATCGTGCGATGCGGAATGGATACTGCGCCGGGGATGTGCTCTGCGTCGAACGCTTGCGCGGAGCGTGCGTCGACCACTGTTACTCGCTCTCCGCTGTCCAGCGCAAGCTTCAAATCCCACGCATCGATCTCGTAAGCGAGCTTGTGTGCATAGTGCTTCAGTTGCTCATCCAAGGGTGCCTCCGAAGACAACGATAGCGCTTCTCGAATTGACAATTGACCTCGCCCCACTGAGTTTCAGCTACTCAAGCTACCACCGCCCACGACATACCCCTGTGCTCTTTGTTGCGAACCAGGTGCGGTCGGCGAGGTGACGTGTGGAACTCGAATCACGCTTCGACTCATGTTCAGCCCAAACACGCCAGGTCTGCCGGCGTAGTCACGGCCGTAGCATCACTTCTGGTTCGAGTATACAGATACGGTCAATTGCTCCGGCGGCTTGTCGAAACCTCGCAGGACTGCGGCGCGCACCTTCGCCTCGAGCTCGCCCACAGCCAGATCGGAAACCCGTTCCAGCGGAAAGGTAACAGTTACGTTCGTGAGAGTGCCGTTGCGGATGTTACAACCAACCACCGGCTTGGCACCGACTTCCTTCTCGAGCGCCAGGGCTACGGCTTCGGACTTGTGCTGCGCCTCGGCCAGGTCTTGGACCATTTCGCAACCGATAAGCCCGGGGAGCAAGACAATAAGCAACCAAGCGCGACTTCGCATCGAGTAGCTCCCCTAGGGCGCCACTACCCGTTCTCGGGACGGTGAAAGTGAGCGGCGCCGCTTTTGCGAGGTGGCGCAACCCGTGTTGGGAATCGATATCGGCCGGTTGGACAACTCGACCCTCGTCATGGACCCATCCAGTCGAACGGAATGTGCTTGCTCGAGTTCGTCGTCCACTGAAATTGGAAGCCGAACGCATCCACCGAGCACATTGTCGACTTGCCCCAGGTCACAAGCTGAGGGCCTGGCCCTGTCTCGCAGCCCGGCGCGTTCATGAGCTGTGGATACTTTCCAGGCAAGCTGGTGGGGCCCGTCAACGCCTTCGCCCATGCCTTCACCTTTCCGGTGATCTCAGCGCCCCAGTGGGCGCGGTCTGGTGCGATCTCGAACGCAATTCTCGCGCGCTCCACCCCGAGAACCTGGCGGCCTTCGGTAAACAGGGCAGCGACTTGGGCGGGAAAGCCTCCCGCGCGGCCTCCGAAGATGAGCGGAAGCGCCGCAGCCTGCTGCTCGTCAGCGCGCTCGTCGACGAAAAGACCGGCTACTCCCTTGACCTTTCCCGCCCACAGATCGCCTTCCCAACGGCCCACCCTTACAAAACTCAGCCCGTCGAGCTCGACACCCCCGTAGTGGCCACGCTGAATGTGCCAGAACAGGACCGATTCGCAGAATCTGTTGTCGGGCGCCTGGGCGAACGTACAAGGACAGGGAACGACGCAGCTGCAGTTATCGAACCAGTCCCCCGCGATGTGCCATTTGGGAATATCGGTCATGCGAGCCTCCGTGCGTATGGCGGTCGGTGATTGAGGGTGCTGGTTGCAGGCTCGCGGTCACGCCTCGGCAAAACGCAAGTTTTTGACCAGGCATTCGTGCCAATAAAGGTCTTCGCTGGTCAAATTAGTGGCGGGACAATCTGCGTCGCGCCAGCCACCCGCCAAAGAGTGCCAGCGGAAGGTGCAACCCGTAGCCCAGAATGGCGAGGATCCCGGCGTATGGGCCGTCATCAGAGCGAAACAGGAGTATCCCGAGCGCCAGTGACAACCCACCCGCAGCAAGAGCGTGCTTCAGGAACGAATGGCGTGCGATGCGGCCGGCAACGTAACCACCGAGCACGGTAAAGCCTCCGCCGACGACCATCGAAATCAGCAAGAATGGCCAGGACTCGCCCAACCGGTCCAACGCCTGTTGTGTCCCCCCGTCGCTCGGTGCGACCACGATCGTGAAGACGATTACCAGCACCACCCCCGCTATGGCACTGCCTATCAGATCGGTCGCGGCACCGAGCAGCACCGCTTTCCAGCGGAAGCGCCAGTTCACCGGTTCCGGGAAATCCTCGACCCGGGCCCCGGGAGTGGTATATGGATTGGGTTCGCTCATCGATTCTCGTCGCGCGGCGTTGGGACCAAAAGGCGTTTTCGGATAAGGTAGCGCAAACTCGGGCGCCCGAGGACACCCGTGCGGCGCGTCCGGCAGTTTACTTTCGTGCCCCCATGCTCAGGTTCTCGCTTGCTGGCGTAATCATGGCCGCGGTGCATATCGCCATCCTGGCCTACACGCTCGCGCGCATCCTTGTCACAGTGACTGGCGACTGGACAGTTTACTGGAGAATGTTTCTCGCCCTCGATTTCCCCGTCAGCCTGGCGGTGGTGCCACTGACGTGGATTGCCCCGCCCGCGCCCGCTGGACCGCTCTTCGACTTCGCAAACTTCTGGTGGCCACTCGCGGTGCACGGCGTGCTAGGAACGCTTTGGTGGTATATCGTGGGGATGGCCATCGGGGATAGGCTGGCCGGCGTGCGCGCTCGCAGAGCTGATCGCTCGAGGCCAAAAGGCTGAGCACCCAGTCCCGACTGCGTGGCCAGGTGTGGTAAGGATCGCACGGTAAAAAAAGCGCCCGGCGTTTGCGGGCGCTCAGTCTCCAGTTGTATGGAGCAAGTTCAGGCGATTTGGCGCTGCGCCGCCTCGACAGTCGTGGGTTGCTTGTGAAACTGGCCGTCTTTCATAATGGCAAGCAGCTTGTCCGCATCCTGCAGGATCCTCACGTTCGCGAGCGGATTGCCGTCGACCAATAAGATGTCGGCGAGGAAGCCGGGTTTGATCTGACCCAGCTCCTTGCCCATCATCATGATCTCACCGCCCAGCTTCGTAGCAGCGAGGATCGCGTCCATCGGAGAGAAGCCAAGCAAGTTAACGAAATGCTCGATGTCCCTCGCGTTCGTGCCGTTGAGGTTCCAGGCGAAGCCGTAGTCTCCCCCTGGCAGCACGCGTACGCCGCGCTTCTTGAGCTCCTTCATGTTTTTGATCGCGACCTCTAGCTCCCGGCGCAACCCCATGCTTTCGGCTACCTGAGTGGTGATCCCCCACTTGGCGGCTTCGTTGAGCGTGGTGTAAGTAATGCCCAGGGTGGGCGCCACAAACACCGTGTCCTTCGCGTCTTCCAGCGCGGCACAGGCTGCGTCGTCGATCAGCGTCGCGTGATAGATGATCTGCACGCCATGCTTGAGACTCAGCTTTACCGACTCGGCGCTGCGCGCGTGCGCCGCCACCCGCTTATCGTGCATGCGGCCCACCTCACACACCGCTTCGATCTCCGCCTCAGTCATCACCGTGTGGTGAGCGCGACAATGCGGAATAAACTCGTCGCCCGAAGGGTTGATCTTCAACGTATCCACTCCCTCGCGCACCATTTCGCGCGCGGTCTTGCGGAACTCCTCGGCGCCGTCGCAGATAATGGCAAAGGTCTCCCGATGCATGTGGCGCAACCGCACATCGCCCAGACCAGCGGTGGTGGCGAGCTCCGGGCTCGCGGCGAGAGTACGCGGACCAGGGATGTCGCCGGCGTTGATCGCGTTGCGGATCACCACATCGAGTCGCGCCTTGGCCGATGCCGCGCTGTTACAGGCGGTGAAGCCCTGGTCCAGAAGTTTCTTGGCGTTCTTGGCAGTGCGCAGCGTGTGCTCCTCGGGAGGTACGAAACCCAAACTTTCCAGGTCCGAGGTGTCTAGAAAGGTAAGATGCGAGTGGGCTTCGACCAATCCCGGCATCAACGTGGCACCGCCGCCGTCGACCACCTGTGCGCCGTCCGAGGCAATGCTCGTGCCCTTCGGAGCGACAGTCTTGATGCGATTGCCTTCAACCAAGACCTGCCCAGCAAACGGCGGGGCGCCGCTGCAGTCCAGCACGTTGACATTCTTGAATAGAACTTTAGCCATGATTTACGCCTCCTTCACTGAGCCGAGCTTTGCCCCGGTCTGCGCGTCAAAGAACCGCAGCTTGCTCGGATTGAATGTAAAGGGAACCGTGCTGTCGACGGAAATGGCCATGCGCGCGGGCACTGTTGCCTTCAATAGATGCTCATCGACCTTGAGGGTGACGATCTTCTCCACCCCGTGATTTTCCACCCCGTACACCTGGCCTTCAAGTCCCCCACCGGGCCCCACGACCACGTCTTCTGAGCGCACGCCGAGCGTCACCCGGTCCGCGGCGCTGGTGGCGAGCTCTCCGGCGATCTCTCGCTGCACCGGTATCTCCAGTTTTCCGGGGACTACCACCACGCGCCCGTCGCGCATCACGCCCGACAAGAGGTTCATCGCAGGCGAGCCAACGAAAGTGGCGACGAAGGTATCGCGCGGCTGGTGGTAAATCTGGTGCGGGGTTCCGATCTGGACGATGCGACCGTGATTGAGCACGCCGATCTTGTCCCCCATGCTCATGGCCTCCACTTGGTCGTGCGTCACGTACAGGAACGTAGCACCGAGCTTCATTTGCAAATCTTTGAGCTCAGCGCGCAGGATCTCGCGCAGTTTGGCATCGAGGTTGGACAGCGGCTCGTCCATGAGAAACACGCGCGGCTCGCGCACAATGGCACGACCGATCGATACGCGCTGCATCTCGCCGCCCGACAGTCGGTCGGTCTTTCGCTCCAGTAGATGCTCGATGCGCAGCGTCTTGGCAGCGCGCGCCACTCGGCTGGAGATCTCCTCGGCAGTGAAACGGCGATGCTTGGACTTGAGCGGAAACTCCAAGTTCTCGCGCACCGTGTAGTGCGGGTAAAGCGAGTAGTATTGGAACACGAGCGCCACGTCGCGCTCTGCCGCGCTCCACTTTCCCACGTCCGCACCCCCGATCACAATCGAGCCTGAGTCTGGTGCGTCCAGGCCCGCGATCAGCCGCAGCGTGGTGGTTTTGCCTGCGCCCGTGGGGCCAAGCAGAACGAAGAACTCGCCGTCTGCGATCTCCAGGCTGAGCTCGCTAAGCGCGGTGTGCCGGCGGAACTTCTTCGTGATGTTCCTGAGCTCGACCTGGGCCATTTCAACTTAGAGCTTGATCTGAAGCGACTCGCCGGTGCGCGTGTTGAAGAAATGGGTCTGCTTCTCGTCTAAGCGAGCCCAGACAACATCTCCTGCCTTTTCCACGTAGCCGCTGGCGGTGCGCGAGCGCAGCAGCTGCCTGCCGAACTTCAAGTCGACGATGTCGTAAGGTCCCAGAGGCTCGATGATGTGCGCCTCCACCGGAATGTAGCCATCGATTGATTGGCGCGCGACCAGCACTCCCTCCGGGCGCACACCGATTGCGATCTCGTCCGATTCGTGACGGTGCTCCACCACCTTTTGATAAAGTGCGCTCGGAAAGCGCAGCACGGCGTCGTCTTCACCGAGTAAGACTTGCGTATAGCCCTCGCCTGGCCGCACCGCCCCATTGACCACATTCATGATTGGGCTGCCGATGAATTGCGCTACAAACAGGTTGGCCGGGTAATGGTAGACCTCCGCAGGCGAGCCTACTTGCTGGAGAACACCTTCGTTCATGATGGCGATCTTATCGGCCATCGCCATCGCCTCGACTTGGTCGTGCGTGACGTAAACGGTGGTCGCCTCGTTCTGACGATGGATGTGTTTGAGCTCGGCGCGCATCTCCTCCCTTAGCTTGGCGTCGAGTGCTCCGATCGGCTCGTCCATCAGCAGCGCCTTGGGCCGGCGCACAAGCGCGCGCCCGATGGCCACACGCTGCATGTCACCCCCAGAAAGCGCGGAGGGACGCTTGTCGAGCAGCGTTTGGATACGCAGTGCCTTGGCGACCGCGCGCACGCGCTGGTCCACGACGGCTTTGCTTTCCTTTGTTGCCCGCAGCGGGAAGGCGATATTTTCGTAGGCGGTCAGGTGTGGATACAAGGCGAAGAGCTGGAATACGAAGGCGATATCGCGATCGGCGGCCTGGCGCTTGTGCACCGGTTGCCCACCGATCAGGATCTCGCCGCTGTCGATGTCTTCGAGACCGGCGATGGCGCGCAGTGTCGTGGTCTTGCCGCACCCCGAAGGCCCAAGCAGCACCAGAAACTCCCGATCCTCGATCTCCAGGTTGAGCTTGCGAATGATGTAGTTGTCGCCGAAATACTTCTCGACGTCCTTGAGAGCGATGGCCGCCATTGCTAGAGGTAGTCCTTCATTCGTGTCCACTTTGCCTCGCTCGCATCGCTGTCGACCACGGCAGCGATGAACGCCAGCCCTCGCACCCCGTCCTCAATAGTGGGGAAGTCGAGCTCGAGCTCAGTGGGTGCGCGACGCTCCTTGCGTGCGCGCATGGTATCGCCAGCGTTGGCGTAGATGTTGGCGAAGGCCTCGTTGAACGCTTCGGGATGACCGAGGGGAAGCCGCGTGCCGCGCTTCGCCGCCGGGCACAAATACGCCTCACCGCGCCGATAAACCTGGGTCGGGGCGTTGTTGCGCGACAAAGTCAGCGTTTCGGGCTGCTCCTGGTTCCAACTGAGCGAGCCGCGCGTGCCGTAGACCCTGATGCGCAGCGCGTTGCCTTCTCCAGTGAGGATCTGGGAGGCGATGAGCACCCCGCGCGCGCCTTCGTCTAAGCGCAGCAGGACGCTGCCATCATCGTCCAGCACTCGCTTGTGGCGTCGACCCAGGTCGGCGCACAGCGCATCGATCTCGAGTCCCGTGATGTAGCGCATCAGGTTCTCGGCATGCGTGCCGATGTCGGCCATCGCCCCGGCCTGCCCGGAGCGAGCTGGATCGGCGCGCCAGCTTGCTCCCTTGTGCCCCTGGCGCTCGAGAGGCTCAAGCAACCAGCCCTGGCTGTACTCAACGATCACCCTCACGAGCTCGCCCAGCTCGCCATTGGCGACCATGTGGCGGGCCTGCTTCACCAAGGGGTA
>Ga0187780_10004059_pt1 | contig 10971 bp, 10 predicted proteins | sample 1015_Q2_SP10_20__FD_132429 | JGI IMG/M metagenome (GOLD analysis project Ga0187780, IMG submission 132429) | Tropical peat soil microbial communities from peatlands in Department of Meta, Colombia - 1015_Q2_SP10_20_MG | ecosystem: Environmental > Terrestrial > Soil > Wetlands > Peat | place...
CTACGACTACCTGCGGCTCCTGTGGGCGCGGGTGGGCCGGGCGCGCTGCGTGGTCTGCGGCGGCGAGGTGCGCTCCGACACGGTCCAGGAGGTGGTGGACCGCCTGGTGCGGCGCGGCGGCGAGCTGGCGATCGCGTTCCCCCTCCCGCCGGTGGTGCGCGCCACGCACGCGCAGCTGGTCGAGAACCTGCTCGCGATGGGTTTCGTGCGCGTGATGGTCGAGGGAGCGGCGGGCGGGCGGGCTGGCGCGGCGCCGCGGGGCGGCGCGGGCCCGGAGCTGCTGCGCCTGGAGGAGCTGCCCCCGGGCCTCGATCTCGGGAAGGCCGCGCGGGTGCTCGTCGTCGTGGACCGCCTGGCCGCCGCCGAGGGCAACGCGGAGCGGCTCGCCGACTCGGTCGCCACCGCGTTCACCCAGGGGGACGGCACCGCGGTCGCCGTGCCCGCCGACGGCGAGCCGGCGGCCTTCAGCGCCACGCCGCGCTGCCTCGCCTGCGGGGCCGCCGCGCCGGTGCTGACGCCGGCGCTGTTCTCCTTCAACCATCCCCGCGGCGCGTGCCCCGGCTGCAACGGCTTCGGGGCCGTGCTCGAGTACGACGAGCACCTGATCGTCCCCGATCCCGGGCGGTCGCTGGCCGACGGCGCGATCGACCCGTGGACCAAGCCGCGCTACGACGGGCGCCGCCGGCTGCTGAGGCAGTTCTGCCAGGGCGCGGGCATCCCCTTCGACGCGCCGTGGAGCACGCTGCCCGCCGCGGCACGCGAGAAGCTGCTGCACGCGAAGAAGGGGCGGTACCTCGGCATCTTCCCCTTCCTGCGGCGGCTGGAGCGCAAGCGCTACAAGCAGTACGTGCGCGTGTTCCTGCGGCAGTACCAGATGGCCAGCGAGTGCCCGGCCTGCGGCGGGCGCCGGCTGCGCCCCGAGGCGCTGGCGGTGCTGGTGGGCGGCCAGCCGATCGGCGCCGCGGCCGCGATGACCGCGGCGGGCCTCGCGGCGTGGCTGGACGCCCTCGCGCTCGGCGGCCGGGAGCGCGCGGTGGCCGGCGTCGTGCTGGAGGAGCTGGCGCAGCGGCTGCGGGTGCTGAACGACGTCGGGCTCGGCTACCTCACCCTCGACCGCCAGACGCGCACCCTGTCGGGCGGCGAGGCGCAGCGCATCTCGCTCGCCAACGCGCTCGGCGGCAAGCTCACCGAGACGCTGTACGTCCTGGACGAGCCCACCATCGGCCTGCACCCGCGCGACACCGACCGGCTGCTCGCCCTGCTGCGCCGGCTCGCCGACCAGGGCAACACCGTGCTCGCCGTGGAGCACGATCCCGCCGCCATGCGGGCCGCCGACTGGCTGGTCGAGCTGGGACCGGGCGCCGGCGAGCGCGGCGGCTCGGTGGTGTTCGAGGGCACCGGGGCGCAGATGGCGCAGGCGCGGACGCTCACCGCCGCCTACCTCTCCGGCGAGCGGCGGATCGCCGTCCCCTCCGCGCGGCGGCGCATCGGGCCGCGCTGGATCACCGTCGAGGGCGCGACCGCGCACAACCTCAGCGATCTCACGGTCGCGATCCCCGTCGGCACGCTCACCGTGGTGACCGGCGTGTCGGGCTCCGGCAAGTCCACCCTGGTGAACGACGTCCTGTTCCGTCAGCTGGAGCGGCACTTCGAGGGACGCCACAGCGCCAAGGAGCACCTCGGCGAGGTGGTGGGCGGCGTGCGCCGGATCACCGGGCTCGAGGCCCTCGAGGGCGCCGTGCTGGTGGACCAGTCGCCGATCGGCCGGACGCCGCGCTCCAACCCCGTCACCTACATCAAGGCGTTCGACGAGATCCGCGAGCTGTTCGCGGCCGCGCCGCTCGCCCGCCAGCGCCGCTACAGCCCCGCGACCTTCTCGTTCAACGTCTCGGGCGGCGGGCGGTGCGACGTGTGCGAGGGCGCCGGCCACGTGCAGGTCGAGATGGTCTTCCTCGCCGACGTGTTCGTGCCGTGCGAGGCCTGCAACGCCACCCGGTACCGGCGGGACGTGCTCGACGTGAAGCTGGCCGGCTTCTCGATCGCCGACGTGCTCCAGTTCACGGTGGACGAGGCGCTGCGGAGGTTCCGCCACCAGGAGCGGCTCGGGCGCGCGCTGTGGCACCTCGCCGAGGTGGGCCTCGGCTACCTGCGGCTGGGCCAGCCCGCGACCACGCTCTCGGGCGGCGAGGCGCAGCGTCTGAAGATCGCCCGTGAGCTGGCGGCCGCGGGGCGGCGGCGCGGGCGCAAGCTCTACATCCTCGACGAGCCCACCACCGGCCTGCACCTCGACGACGTGCGCGTGCTGCTCGGCGTGCTGGACCGGCTGGTGGACGCCGGCAACACGGTGCTGGTGATCGAGCACCACCTCGACGTGATCAAGCGCGCCGACTGGGTCATCGACCTCGGCCCCGGCGCCGGCGCCGACGGCGGCCGCGTGGTGGTGGCCGGCCCGCCCGAGGACGTCGCCCGCTCCGCCGACTCGGTGACCGGCCGCTACCTGCAACCGCTGCTCGGCGCCGAGCCGCCCGCGTTGACCGGCGGCGTGAGCGAACGTTAGCTTCTCCCGATGCGACGCCTCCGCTTCGCCCTCGCGCTCCTGTCCATCGTCGCCACCGGCACCGCCGCCCGAGCCCAGAACCCGACCCCCTCCCCCGCCGGTCCGCCGCCCTCCGCCGCCATCCCCGCGCGGGCGCCCGGCGTCGACACCGTCACGTCGGCGCTCGCGATCCGGCCCGGCGACGTGGTGAAGATCCAGGTGTGGGGGCACGAGGAGCTGTCGGGCGAGTTCCCGGTCGACGAGAACTACAACCTGCTCTTCCCGCTGGTGGGCTCCATCAACGTCCGCGACGTCACCGTGAGCCAGCTGCGCGAGCGCCTCAACACGGAGCTCGGCCAGCTGTTCCAGCGGCCGTTCTTCACCCTCACGCCGCTGTTCCGGGTCGCGGTCCTCGGCGAGGTGTGGAAGCCGGGCCTGTACAGCGTCGATCCGACCCTCACCGTCTTCGACCTGCTGGCCCTCGCCGGCGGGCCGACGCGGCAGGCCAACGAGAAGCTGCAGCTCATCCGCGGCGGCGAGGCGGTGCGCGTCTCGCTCGAGCCGACGGCCATCGCGCGCTCCACCCTGCGCGAGCTGGGCGTGCGCTCCGGCGACCAGCTGGTCATGGGCCGGGCCACGTTCACCAAGGAGGACTGGGGCCTGCTGCTGGCGGTCCTCAACACGATCCTCCTCGCCTACTCGATCTTCCGGAAGTAACCCGTGAAGATCGCGTTCATCGGCTCGCACGGCGTCGGCAAGACCACGCTCTGCTTCGACCTCGCGTCCCGGCTCAAGCGGCAGGACATGGGCGTCGACATCGTCAAGGAGGTCGCCCGCAACTGTCCGCTGCCGATCAACGAGGGCACCACCCTCGAGGCGCAGGCCTGGATCCTCCACACCCAGATCGCCGAGGAGCTGGCGTCGGCCGCCCGCAACGACGCCGTCATCTGCGACCGCTCCGTGCTGGACAACTACGCGTACCTCGTGCACCGCTGCGGCCGGCGCCCCGAGTTCGACGCGCTCGTCTCCGCCTGGGTGACGACCTACACCGCGCTGTTCAAGGTCCCGGTGCTGCAGCCGCCGTCGTTCGACGGCACCCGCGCCGTGAGCCGGGACTTCCAGCTCGAGATCGACCGCGGCATCGACGCGCTGGTCGACGAGTTCCGCGTGAGCGTCCACCGCCTCGATCCCAACGACCGGCCGGGCTGGGTCGAGGCCGTCCTCCACGCCACCAGCCTCCCGCTCGAGCCGCCGCAGATCGACCTCTTCTCGCTGCGCGCCTGAGAAGCTGAAGCCCGCCCGGCGGGCTTGACGAATCCCCCCAAAGGGGACTATCTAGCTCCGCAATCGTGCACATCCGGCGTCGCCTCTCCCGCGGCCTCTGGCTGCTGGTCGCGTTCGCGCTCGGCGTCTCGTTCGTCGGGCGGGCGCTGGCGATGCGGTCCGGCGTCGCGGCCGCGATGGCGCAGGCCGCGCGGCACGCCTCGACCGGCGGCGCGCACCGGATGCCGATGGGCCCGGCCGCGAAGCACGAGCCGATGCCGTGCCCCTCGCACGATGCGCAGTGCTGCGCGCCGTGCCTCGCGTGCTGCGCCGCGTGCGCCAGCGTGCCCGTGCCGGTGGACCAGCGCGCCGCGGGCGCTCTTCCCGCGGCGGCGCGCGTTCCCGACGTCGTCGCGTGGTCGTCGCCCGCGCCGCGCACCCCCGGCCGCCATCTCCTGCCTCCCCCGATCGGTCCGCCCTCCCCGCTGGTCAGCTGATCGCTTTCCCGTAGGACGAAGCTGACACCGGCCGCCGGGACGTCCCCGGACGGTCCACACGCGGAGCACCCATGCGTTGGTACATCCTCGGGCTCGCGCTCGCCGCGACGCCTGCGGCAGGCGCGGCCCAGCAGCCGAGCCCGCCCGACACGGCCCGCGCCGACACGCTGACGCGGCCCCCGGTGATGCTGCACGCGGTCACGATCGCCACGACCGAGCCGGAGCACTTCGACCCGTCGAGCACGGCCCGCGTCGGCCCCGCGCAGGTGCGCGCCGCGCCCGCCACGGACGCGTACGATCTGCTGCGCCAGACCGCCGGCCTCGAGATCCACGAGCAGGGCCAGGGCCCGGGCTTCGCCTCCGACGCGTCGATCCGGGGCTTCAGCTCGGACCACTCCACCGACATCGCGCTGTGGGTGGACGGCGTGCCGATCAACGAGCCGGTGAACGGGCACGCCGAAGGCTACGACGACTGGAACCTCCTGATGCCGGACGCCGTGAGCCGCATCGACGTGCTGGAGGGACCCACCAGCGCCCTGTTCGGCAACTTCGCGATGGCGGGCGTGATCAACGTCACGACGGTCGAGCATCTGAGCGGGTCGCAGTTCACCGCGAGCGCCGGCAGCGCCGGACACCTCGAGGGCACGCTGCTCCTGGGGGTCGACACCAACGCGACCAGCGCGGTGCTGGGGATCCGCGGCGTGCACGACGACGGCTGGCGCCCCAACGCCGGCTACGACCTCGGCCAGGTGCACGGCCGGCTCGTGGAGCGGCTTGGCGGGCGCTCCACGCTCGACGCGGGCATCGAGCTCTACGGGACGAACTGGAGCTCGCCGGGCTTCCTGACCGACAGCCAGTTCCAGCTGCACGCCTACGACAACGTGACCAACCCGACCGACGGCGGATTCAAGCGCCGGGCGCAGGAGCGGCTGAGCTACCGCCTGATCGCCGGCCCGTCGCTGTTGTGGCGCAGCACCGCGTACGCGACCCAGGGCCGGTGGCAGCTGTTCCTGACGATCCCGCCGGAGCCGGGGGCCGGCGAAGGCACCGGCTCGCAGACGGAGGAGGAGGACCTGCGCTACGGATTCGGCGCGACGAGCGCGCTCACCTGGCTGCTGCCGCGGGGCGAGGTCACGGCGGGCGTGGAGGGCCGGTGGGACCACTCGGACTACCAGAACTGGTTCACCACCGACCGCCACCGGGACTCCGCCCAGACGCTGGTCACGGCCCGCCAGGCGTCGGGCGCCGTGTTCGCCGAAGCGTCGCTGGATTTCACCCGGCACCTCCGGGCCACGCTCGGCGCGCGCTACGACGCACTGGAGAGCTGGTCGCTGCCGCCCGGGCAGCCCGAGCTGAGCCACGCGAAGGGGCTCTTCGTGCCGAAGCTCGGGCTGCTGTATCACCTCGTGTCGTTCGGCGCGTTGTACGCGAACGCCTCGCGCGGCTTCCGCCAGACCGACGGCGTCATCACCGACCCCACGCTGCCCTTCATCACCGAGTGGGCCTACGAAGCCGGGGTGAAGGTGGACCGCGGCCCCCTGGAGGGGCACGTGGCGCTGTTCCAGATCGACGTGAGCAACGAGCAGACCTTCGATCCGATCACGCTCACCTCCACGAGCGGGGGCGCGAGCCGGCGCCGCGGCGTCGAGGCCGGGCTCACGGTGCGCCCTGTGCCGGCGCTCGAGGTCACGACGAACTGGACCTTCCTCGACGCGCGCTACCGGCACCTCGTCACCGCGGACGGCGACACGGTGTCGGGCGAGCGCGTCTTCAACACGGCCAAGTACGTCGGCGTGGTCTCGGCGACCCTCCAGCCGCCGGGGAGCGGCTGGCGCGTCGGCGCGAGCTGTGACGCCCTGGGGCCGTACAGCCCCTTCGACGAGCCCGGGGTCGTCCGCTCCGGTTACGCGCTGGTCCACCTGACCGGCGGCATCCGCATCGCTCCGGGGGACTGGCTGGAGGTCGGCGTCCGCAACCTGTTCGACCGGGCGTACCGGGAGCTGGAGGCCGGCGGGTTCGTCTCGCCCGGGCGGTCGCGCTCGCTGTACGCCGCGCTCCGCACGGGGCTGTAGAACGGCGACGGGACGGGATCATGCGCCGGTCGTCGTCCACCGGGATCGCCGAGGGCTCGCGCCTGCCGTACGCCAGCGGGGAGGCGTTCCTCACTGCGTGCGTGGCGCGGGCCCGCAAGGAGGACCGCACCACCATGCATACACACGCGAACGCGATGCCTGCGGTGAGCCGGAGCCGCGCACCGGCTGTGAATCAACCCGGTATCCACGCGGCCGTGACGCCGGCTACCCGCCGCCTCCTCTGGGCGGGTGCCCTCCTGTTGGCGACCGCGCTGCCCGTGGCGGGGGATGGGCTCGCCGCGGTACGGCAGAATCCGCGGGCGCCCTCGGTCGCGTACCTCGACCTGGCTGCGACCGGATCGAGGGACGTTCTGAAGGGACCTCCCGCAACGGCCGGGATGCATTCCGGGTACGTCGTGCTCGCGCCCGGCCAGTCGGTTGGAGTACACTCCACCGAGGCGTACGAGGAGGCCGTCGTCGTCTTCGCCGGGGTGGGCGAGCTGCGCTACGGCGACCAGCCTCCGATCGCCCTCCGTGCGGGCGCGGTGGCGTACAACCCGCCCCACTCGACTCACAATGTCGTGAATACGGGCTCGGGACCCCTGCGGTACGTGTACATCGTGAGCCCCGCCTCGGCTTCGCGGTGACGTCGCGAAATCCACCGTCATGACGCTTCAGCCGGGGGAATCCATGCGAGTGTCGGCGATGCTGGTCGTCAGCTTGGGGACGATGCTCCGGTACGTCACCGACGGCGGCGCGCTGCAGGCGCCGCCGGCGGTTGGCCATCGCGGAGACCGACGCCGAAACGCCCACCGAGGCGGCAATGTCACATCGTCGCCACGACTACGCTGAAGTGGTCCGGTCCATCGACCCTGCGTAGATCGCCGCTTGGCCGCGCGTTACACGGCCTCTTGGCCGCGTGGCTCGCCTTCGCCCTCGGCGATCCCGCTGGCCTCGCTGCGTGCCCGATGCACGGCCCCTCGAGCAGCGCTTCGGCCGTGCCGGCGGACCGTGCGGCCCGCGACGCCGGCACGCAGACGGATGGCTTGTGCGGGCATGCCCCGCCACGTGCGGTCCCCATTCCAGGCTCCCACGGCCGTCAGAGCCCGCATCACCCCGGCGCACCTCCATCGCCTTGCTGCTGCCTCGGCGCCTGCTGCTGCGCCGACCACTCCCCGTTGCGCGCATCGACCGCGGCGGGAATCCGACCAGCGCCGCCGCGGCAGGCGAGACCAACCTTCGTGCCCCGCTCTCGGCCGGTCGTCCTCCGCACGGACCATCGTATTCCCTATCCGAACGGTCCCCCGTCATCCTCGCAGGCCTCCGTGGTCTGATGGCCACCGCTGCCGCTCGTCGCCTCCCGGGACGCGGCACGGTGCACACGGTGAATCACCGGCGGGGACAGGCGCTCGTGTCTGGCGCGCCCGCCAACGGGTCCTTTCACGGCCGAACTCAAGCGAGGATTCCATGAATCGCAGCCAGTGGCTCGGGGGGAGTCGCGGTGTCGCGCAGGGCGCGTGGTTGGCAGCCGTGGCCGGCGTCGTCATAGCAGCCAGCAGCGGTGGCGGAAAACGCCGGGCCGCCGACGCGCCGGCGACGGCGCGCGCCGCCGGCGCCCCGGCCCCCGGGGTGGGGGCGTCCGCCGCTGTGACCGGCCAGCAGATCTACCAGCGCTGCGCGGTGTGCCATCAGGCCACCGGACTCGGAATGTCCGGCTCGTTTCCACCGCTGGAAGGGTCGGAGTGGGCGGCCGCCGAGAACGCCGCGGTCCCCATTCGCATCGTGCTTCACGGCCTGCAGGGTCCCATTACGGTGAAGGGGCAGCGGTTCAGCAGCGCGATGCCCGCCTACGGAACGGGTCAGCCGCTGTCCGATGCCGACGTCGCGGCCGTACTCACCTACGTGCGGAGCGCTTGGGGGAACAAGGCGAGCGCCGTGACCACAGACCAGGTGGCCCAGCAGCGGGCGGCAACCGCTTCGCGGACAACCATGTGGGCGGCGGCGGATCTCCTGCCGCTTCTCAAGGGGACCAGCCGATGACCGCGCACCGCGCACTGTGCGGGCTCGCCACCGCGACGGCCGCCACCCTGGCGGTGGGTTGCGGCCGGCACGTTGCACCCAAGGACGCGGATCGGTTTCACCAGGCCGGGATCGTCGTGAGCGGCGTCATCGCCGCGGAGCCCGTGGCGACGGCGTCGCCGGCCGACGCGACGATGGGTGTGTACCTCACCATTACCAATACTCGCGACGTGGACGACACGCTCGACGGCGCCGAGTCACCCGTGGCTGCGAAGACGCAGATCCACGGCACGATGAGCCAGGGCGGCATGAGCATGATGACGCCGCTCGCGGCGCTTCCGGTGCCACGTCACACGGACGTGCGTCTCCGCCCCGGCCGCATGCACGTCATGCTGGAGGGACTCCGCCAGTCGGTGAGTGCGGGGGACACGGTCCCGTTGACCCTGATTCTCCGCCGGGCAGGGCGCCTCCTCGTGCGGGCCCGAGTGGTGAAGTACGACCGGTTGGAGCAGTCGCTCGGCGCCGCGGACGGCGCGGGCTCCGCCGGACCCGCGCTCAGGCTGCGGGAGAGCAACGGGCGGATCTTCGACCTCTCCCAGGAGCGGGGCAACGTCGTGGTGATCCTGTTCGGGTACACGCATTGCCCCGACATCTGTCCCCTGACGCTGGCGAACTTCGTGAGCGTGCGGCGGCGGCTCGGACCCAGAGCCGAGCATGTGCGGTTCGTGTTCGTCACGGTGGACCCCGGACGCGACAGCCCGGACGGCACCATGCGGTACGCGCGCCAGTTCGATTCCACGTTCGTGGGCCTCTCGGGCGACTCCGCCACGCTGGCCGCCGTGCAGCGCTCGTTCCATGTCGCTTCGTGGGTCAGCCGCGACTCGTCCGGCAACGTCCTGGTCGCGCACTCGGCGAGTGTGTTCGTCGTGGGTCCGGATGGTGGCCTGGCGCGCGTAGTCCCGCACGACGAGGCCGACGTGGAGCGGATCTCCGCAGCCGTTGAGGAAGCGCTGGGAACATGAAGCTTCCGGGCTGGGCGCCGAGCGCGCTGCCGTTCCTCCCGCTGCTGGTCGGCTTCGCGCTTGGCGCCCTGTTCCTCCGTGGCCGCACCATGACCGTCGTCTTCCAGCTTGATGGTCGCGAGTACCGCGCCGGGGACGAGCGCTGGCGTCCCATCCCCGCGACCTTCACGCTCCACGATGCCGAGCAGGTGCGGCTCCGCGTCGTGAATCGGGATACACGCCCTCACGCCATCGGCGTGCTCTCCGTGGATCCTGGTGACAGCCTCGAGGTGCGGGCCGATGTCTGCGCCAGCGTGTGGCGCGGGACCGACCTCGTGGTGCTGGTCAGGTGAGGCTTGCGTCCGTGGCGCCAAAGGCGGCGCTCGGTTGACGGGCCCGCCCTCCCCGTCTACGATTCGCCGCTGAGGCACGACGCGGCGCCGTGACGCCGCGTTCCCGAGTAGCTCAGCTGGTAGAGCAGCCGGCTGTTAACCGGCGGGTCGGGGGTTCGAGTCCCTCCTCGGGAGTTCGAGGTGTCACAATGGCGCACCGCGTGTGTCCGTGGTGGCTCGGGTACTTTCTCGCCAGCCCGCTGCGCAAGCTCCAGCAGGATCCCAAGGCCATCTGCTCCCCGTTCGTCACCGAGGGGATGACGGTGCTGGAGCCGGGCCCGGGGATGGGGTTCTTCACGCTCGAGCTGGCGCGGCTCGTCGGGCCGGCCGGCCGGGTGATCGCCGTGGACGTGCAGCCGAAGATGCTCGCGGCGCTCCGGCGGCGGGCCGTGCGGCGGGGGCTCGAAGGCCGGATCGAGACCCGCGTGGCCATGGACGGCGGCCTGGGCCTCGCCGACCTCGCGGGACGCGTGGACTTCGCGCTCGCCTTCGCGATGGTGCACGAGGTGCCCGACTCGGCGCGCTTCTTCGGCGAGGTCGCTGCCGCGCTGAAGGGGGGCGCAAGGCTGCTGTTGGCCGAGCCCACGGGCCACGTCACGCCGCGGGACTTCGACGCCACGCTCGCTCTGGCCGCCGACCGCGGGCTCGCGGTCGTCGACCGGCCGCGGATCTCGGCCAGCCACGCCGCCGTGCTCGCGAAGTCGTGACCGCGTGACGGGCCTCGAGGCGTTCGGCGCGCTCGACCTGAGAGTGGGACGGATCGTCTCGGCGGAGCCGCTCGCGGGCGCGCGCAAGCCGGCGTACAAGCTCACGATCGACCTCGGCCCGCTCGGCACCAAGGCTTCCAGCGCGCAGATCACCGACCTCTACACGCTGCCGGACCTGGTCGGCCGCCTGGTCGTGTGCGCCGTCAACCTCGGCGTGCGGCGCATCGCCGGGTTCGAGTCGGAGGTGCTGGTGCTCGGTCTGCCGGACGAGGCCGGCCGGGTCGTGCTGCTCGCGGTGGAGCGCGAGGTGCCGCTCGGAGGCCGGGTCTACTAGTCTCGCGAGCCGCGCCCGGCGACCGGGCGCGGGCTAGTGCACCCGGGCGGGGATGATGACCACCGGCTTGCCGACCCACTGCAGGCGCTTCTGGATCGCCGCCGCCGTCTCGTTGTGCAGCAGGTGCTGGTACCACGCCTCGCGCTGGAA
>Ga0187780_10004060_pt1 | contig 10971 bp, 7 predicted proteins | sample 1015_Q2_SP10_20__FD_132429 | JGI IMG/M metagenome (GOLD analysis project Ga0187780, IMG submission 132429) | Tropical peat soil microbial communities from peatlands in Department of Meta, Colombia - 1015_Q2_SP10_20_MG | ecosystem: Environmental > Terrestrial > Soil > Wetlands > Peat | place...
ACCGCCGATGAATTCACCTACACCAATCCAGCTCCTACGGTCACAAGTATTGACCCAACAAGTGGACCTGGCAAAGGTAACACCCCTGTGACGATCACCGGCACTGGCTTTACCAGTAATGCGAGCGTCTCATTTGGTAAGGCAGCGGCCAGCAATGTGGTCGTGAAGAGCGACACCCAAATCACAGTAACAAGTCCTGCTGGCAGTGGCACGGTCGATGTCACGGTCACTACTTCTGGTGGTACTTCAGCAACGAGTGCTGCCGATCAATTCACTTACACTACTCCACCTCCTACCGTCACAGGTATTAGCCCAACTAGTGGATCGAGCAAAGGTGGCACTTCTGTGACGATCACCGGAACAGGATTCACCGGGGTCACTGGTGTCTCTTTTGGCAAAGCAGCCAGCGAATTTATTTTCGTGAGTGACACTGAAATCACTGCAACCAGCCCTGCCGGCTCGGGCACGATCGATATTACGGTCACCACACCCGCTGGTACTTCGGCCATCACTACCGACGATCAATTCACCTACACTACTGATTCCCAATCTGGTCAGTCAATCCAAATAGGTTGGATTCAAGCACGTATGGACTATCAGCACCTAGCCAGGTAACTTTGACAGCCAGTGGTAATGCGGGCAAACTTTTCAAACTCTCAAAGAGCATACTTCCTGAGCCTCACCTCTTCACCTATCTTCAGATGAACCCGGGGGATTTGCCCTCCTGATAGACTGCTTATTGTCTGTGCGTTCAGATGGTCGCAACCACAGGGAGACATGGCTTGGCTGCATTGTCTCCTGCACCACAGTAAGCAAATGCTCACGTAACTGGTTCAAATCGACTTCATTGCGCAGTGTGACGCTGAAAGCAGCAAGCGTTTTGGCAGCATCGTACTTGCTGCGGTAAAAGCGACGATCGATGATCTGCTGGATGCGCGCGCGTAGAGGTTGAAAGAGGGCTGCAATAACGAGTGTAGAGATCACGATAGCGATACTGCTATTCTGGTTGATCAATTCTCGCAGCAGGTATTGAATGGCAAGAATGAGTCCAATGTAGACCAGAGCTAGGATACTGGTCAATGTGCCATACACCAGCGCTTTGTTGATGATGACATCCACATCCCAGAGGCGATAGCGCAGGACTGCGACCCCAATGCTAAGAGGGATGCAGAGTTCCGAGATGACTAGCAGGGGATGACCGATCAGGTCGTATATTGAGCCATGAGGACTCAGTGCGTGAAACAAGAAGATTTGCGGGATAAACCATCCCATGAATGCCACCATTGAGAGTGTGATACCAAAGACCACCCACTTGATTTGCTGCCGCTCCAGAGGAGTTGAGACGCGGCGATAACGGTAGATGATAGACCCCACAACGAGCGGAAAACCGCTCAATACAAAAAATGTTTCAACCAGGCCACTAACTAGTAAAGAGGGGAAAAGGCTCGCTGGTAGGTCAATCAAGCAGAGCGCCAATAGCACCCAGCCGATCCAACGAGGCACAGGGCGGCCATTGGGAAATAAAGCTACACTGAATAAAACAAGTATAGGAGAAAGGTACGCGAGCAGCAGGCCTACTATTTGCCAGGAAGAAGAGGTAGTGTCGAAGAAGCCTTGCAAGTAGTTATCCTCGTAGAGTCCCTGGGTAATGAGTGTGCTTGTGACCAGAAGGGCCATCCAATCTCGAGGTCTCTGCCAGAGTATGACGGCCGCCACCGCGCAGCATACCACACCGGAAACGATGACGAGTCCCACCGCGAAAGCAGCATAGGCATTAACCGAGAGTCCAAACTGGCGCAACAACTGCGCAGTTTCCTGTGAAGGTTGTCCTTCCAGGCACGATCCAGGATGACATGACGCCTGCACAACTAGAAGGTACCCATGAATACTGGTAATGAAGTTGATCAGGCTGAAAAGCGCCAGGATACTCCAGCCCCCCCAGGCCAATGCCAACCAACGCCCATGCAGGCGTGTGTCCGTTTGACCCAGGTAATCTGGGCTTGCAGTGACCTCGGAGACTTTCATTTCCCCTCACTTGTAGCATTGATAATCACTTGCGAAGTACAACCATTTGCAGACATCATATCACGCGTGCGTTACAAAATCGTTACGGACTGCTTGCCCTTAGTGCTATTAGTAGATTTCATCGATCTGTTTACATTGCTCTCACTCTAGCCCCGGTGCGTATCTCGCCACCTGACCAGATCTTTCACCGCGTCGAAATCCCACTGTTCGTCCATACCAAGGATGAGATGTGTCGCACCCGCTTTTACATATGCATCGCGTTGAGCACCGGATGAGAATTTTTGCGTGCCGGTTGACCGTTCAATTTCTCGAGGGTTACGTCCAATTTCAGCGCACCAGCTGTCCAGGACCTGCATTTTGCGAGTGAAGGTCTCTACATCGCCGAAGGTGTGGGTTATATTTGCATACCTGGCAGCAATACGCAACGTCTTCTTCTCTCCACCACCGCCGATAAGAATCGGGATCGGATTGCGTACAGGTTTTGGAACGTCAACTTCCCAGCGATGCTTGATGATTTCCATCGATCTTTCCAGATTTGCCAGGCGCTGGCCACCTGTGCCGAATTCATAGCCATATTCACTATAATCTCGCTGGAACCATCCCGCGCCTATGCCAAGAATCAATCGCCCGTTACTTATGTGATCAACAGTTTTAGCCATGTCCGAGAGCAACGCTGGATTACGATAGGTATTGCACGTAACCAGGCAGCCTATTTCAGCCCGTTGTGTCAGGGTTGCCATAGCAGTAAGCAATGTCCAGCCTTCAAAATGGTTCCCCTGCGGATCACCATACAGTGGAAAAAAGTGATCCCAGTCCCAGATGGTGTCGACTCCCAGATCCTCCATGCGACGCACTGCACTGGCAAACGAAGCATAGGTGGTATGTTGCGGGTGGAATTGTACTCCGACCCGTAAAGGATGCGAGGTGGTTTGTTCTGTCACGAAAAGAATCCTTTCTCATGAATTGATGTTTTCATAGGTACTAACTTATTGTAGGTATATTTACCGCCTGATTGCAAGGATTGAGATAGCAGTTAGCGTTGCTTTCAACATTACTCTTCTAGCAGCTTATCCGCGGAAATGCTCCTGCAGATAGAGAATATGTGATAGCATAGAGAGAGTCTTCGAAAAGCAGGTTCTCAAACTTCACGTGGAAGGAAAATGAGATGCAATCTGATATTATTTTTCACCCAGAGCCTGTACGTTGGGGTATTCTCAGCGTGGCCAACATCGGCGTCAAGCATGTCGTTCCGGCTATACTGGCATCTTCAAATGGACAACTCATCGCGGTAGCCAGTCGCAATGCACATCGAGCGCAAGAGCTTTTTGCCCATATCCCACAAGTGCGCATCTATGGCGCTTATGAAAGCCTGCTTGAAGATCCAGACATAGAAGCTGTCTATATTCCATTACCAAACAGCATGCACGCGGAATGGACTATTCAAGCATTGGAAGCAGGCAAGCATGTCTTATGTGAAAAACCACTTGCCGTCACAGCATATGAAGGTAAAATGATGGTTGAAGCAGCTCGTGCAAACGATCGGTTGCTCATGGAGGCATTTATGTATCGCTTCCACCCACAGATCCTCTGGGCATTGGAGCAGGTACATGCTGGGCGCATCGGGACAGTCAAATTTGTACGCGCATCATTTGCGTTCAACGTGATGCTGCCACCACGTCCCCATAATATTCGATTACAATCAGCTCTGGCAGGTGGCTCGCTTATGGATGTTGGTTGCTACCCAGTCAATTTCTGTCGCGCTGTCTTTGGTCACTCACCTTCTGCCGCCTCTGCACGGGTTTATAAGCCAGATGATAGCCAGGTTGAACTTGCCGCCAATGCCGTTCTCGATTTCGGAGAGGGATGCTTCGGATTGATCGATTCGAGTTTCGATTTACCAACACGGCAGGTAGCAGAAATCCATGGAGAGGATGGAAGCATCAGTATTCCCATGCCATTTACACCGGGTGATGTCGAGGTTGAAGTCGTGCTGTCTATAGAGGGTCAGACTATTCACCAGCACATTGCTCGCGTCGATCAATACCGGCTCGAGGTTGAGCACTTTGGAGCAAGCGTGCGCTCTGGCACAGAACCAGTCTTGAAATTGACAGAAACCATTGAAAATCTCGAAACAATTGAGGCTATTTATCAATCCGCAGGCTATCCCTGGCCAATTGTTTGAAGAAGATAGCATATGTCAAAGCAAGCAAAGAGTCCGATCAAATGAAATAAACGTCACATTTATACATCAGGTCTTTAGCTGCTTCTGATAACAACCCTTACAACTTGTAATTTTCGCTTTCACAGTACTATACTAGCAGTAACGGCTCTGTTAATGTACATTGACCATGTGATGCGATATCATTCTATCTGCCAGTGGGCCGGTAATGCTCATGAACGAAATATTCGAGCCATTTGTAGGGGCCGATTTATCGTGCCAAGCTCCGATTTACTGGCCCTCTTTGGCTTTTTCTGATATCTCGCATGTTTTGTTACACTTCATAACCGGTGCTGGGTGCAAAAAGGACTATTTTTTAGAGAGGAGTCTAGTGGGTGAAACATCGTAACAGGAAAAACATGCCACAGGATGCGAAAATCCTCGAATGGCACGGTTTCCTGGGTTTTCCTACAAGAATACGCTACCAATTCCCAAATAACGAGGAAGTAGAGTGGATTTCACGCAGGCAGCGGAAGCGAAGGAGACTTCCATTCACTAACCGTACAAGAGAATGGTGGGAGTCAGAACGCATATCCCAATGGATGTGCGTTTTATTTATGATTGGTTCCTTCGCTTTTACTCTTGGCGCTCTACTGTGTTTTGATCTCTCACTCCCTTTAATAGTGCCCGGAGTGATCTTTTTTGTGGGATCGCTTTTCTTTACGTCCGCGGCCTATTTACAGTTTCTTGAGGCAATCAATGTGCCGGATACATCTGCCGGAGCAACTGCTGATGGTACGCATCAAGCAAAGTATTTTGCATGGGAGCCAGACCGTATCGACTGGTGGAGTACCATTACGCAGTTCATGGGTACTCTCTATTTTAATTTTAGTACCTTTAATGCGATGAGATTGAGTTTGTCTCCTCTGAAAAGTGATAGGCTGGTCTGGTCTGCTGATTTCCTTGGGTCGGCTTTGTTCCTCGTGTCGAGCTGGTTAGCGTATGGAGAGGTTGCTTCTGCTCTCACCAGTCCGAAAATTAGAAGTCTCACCTGGTGGGTCGTGCTCTCAAATCTGCTCGGCTCTGTCGCATTCGGAATTTCAGCAATCACATCCTTCATTCTCCCTCATGTAGGAGAAATGATCAACGCAAATGTAACCAATATAACGACAGCTATAGGAGGTGCGTGTTTCTTTGTTGGCGCGTTGCTGCAACTCATAGAAACCAACAGGGAAAATGCGAGAGAGAACAAGGATACTTCTACAAATGTAGAGATCTCAACCCCCGGCACATCACAACTGGTAGATGGCCAGACTTGAAAGGCGAGTCGATTTTGATACATGTGAGCGCAAGGCGCAAAAACTATATCCAATCTATATCCATTGGGCAATAGTTTTCTTGAGCTTTATCATGTAGTGTGGTTCTCAGGATAGCTTAGAAAGGTAAAGGATGAAACGACTATGCTCCATAAGAAAATGAAAAGCAGTTCAGAGAGTGATACTGAGATCATTCCTCTCTACAACCGGCATGCTCTCAATGCAAACGTTGCTCGTTATGACTTTCCAGAGATAGAGATGTTACCGGTGACTGCATACAACATCGTGCATGATGAACTCATGCTCGATGGCAATTCTCGCTTAAACCTGGCGACCTTCGTCTCCACCTGGATGGAACCAGAAGCGCGCTTGCTCATGAGCGAGACCTTTGACAAGAATATGATTGATAAGGATGAGTATCCACAGACCGCTGAGCTGGAGTTGCGCTGTGTCAATATGCTATCGCGTTTGTGGAATTCACCCCATCACGAGGAAGCTGTGGGATGCTCAACCATTGGGTCCAGTGAGGCTGCGATGCTGGGAGGGCTTGCGCTCAAATGGAAGTGGCGCGAGCGCATGCAAGCCGCCCATCAACCAACCGATCGACCCAACCTTGTGATGAGTTCCACCGTGCAGGTGTGCTGGGATAAATTCTGCCGCTATTTTGATGTCGAACCGCGGCTTGTCCCTGTAGAAGGAACACGGTATCATTTGTCTGCCGAAGAAGCGATCAAGTACTGTGATGAGAACACCATTGGTGTGGTCGTCATCATGGGGAGCACCTTTGATGGCAGTTATGAGCCTGTGACTGAGGTGAACGATGCACTGGATGCGCTTCAGGTAGAGAAAGGGTGGGACATACCCATCCACGTTGATGGAGCCAGTGGCGCCTTTGTGGCCCCTTTCTTGCAGCCAGATCTCGCCTGGGATTTTCGTGTGAAGAGGGTCAAATCGATCAACACCTCGGGCCATAAATTTGGGCTGGTCTATCCAGGGGTAGGCTGGATTATTTGGCGCGACGAGAAAGCCTTAGCGCAAGACCTGGTGTTCAAAGTGAACTACCTGGGTGGCGAGATGGATACGTTTGCGCTGAACTTCTCGCGCCCGGGCAGCCAGATTGTGGCGCAGTATTATAACTTCCTGCGTCTTGGCAAAGATGGGTACCGGCGCATACAGCAGACCTGCCAGGATGTGGCGGTCTATCTCTCTGGCGAGATTGCCAAACTAGGGCCGTTTGAACTGTTGTCAGAGGGACGTGATATTCCGGTCTTTGCATTTAAACTCAAAGATCCTACCAATTTTACTGTCTTCGATCTTTCCGAAAGGCTGCGCGATCGCGGCTGGATTCTGCCAGCCTATACATTTCCGGAAAATCTGGAAGACTTAGCTGTGCTGCGTGTCGTGGTGAGAGATGGGTTCAGCCGTGATATGGCTGATATGCTCCTCGCTGATCTGCGCCGTCACCTGGAGTTCTATGCTTCGCAACCAGGTTACAAACCAAAGCGTACAGGTGGAGGTGATAGCCATGGAATTGCCCCGCGCAAAAAGAAAGCAACGCATGAGGCTTCAATCAAACACTAATCAGTAGCAATAGAGACGAAAAATATATAGGGAATACCAGGTAGCAAGGTGGTAAGGAGCTTCCAAAGTGACTTACCACCTTGCTACCTGGTTCATGAGACTTCGAAAATGAAAGGAGATAGTCATGTCAGACAAAAAACGTGTGTTAGTCCTGCAACATATTCATGAAAATCCTGCTGGTCGCGTTGGCGCTATTCTGGATGAGTATGAAGTCTTCTACCACCTGATTCATGTAGGGAAGGATCACCTGCCTGATCCCACCAGGTACGATGCGATTGTGGTCCTGGGTGGAGCAGCACACCTGTACGATACGCACAGGTATCCCTATAGTATCCACGAAGAAGCCTACCTGCATCAAGCGATCAAGCAAGGTGTTCCATACCTGGGCATGTGTCTGGGCGGGCAACTGCTTGCGAAAGCATTTCAAGCCGAAGTGAAGAAATTGCCGAAATATCATATCGGTTTTTTAGAGATACATTTCTCAGAAGAAGGTAAGCATGATCCGCTGTATCAGGGCTTTGAGAGTTACCAACTGGCTTTCCAATGGCACGCGGATTGCTTCGAGCTGCCAGAAGGCGCAGTTTCACTCGCTCATCATAGCCAGGGCTTCAATCAGTCTTTTCGCTATGGTGAACGAGCCTATGGATTGCAGTATCACTGCGAACTCACTGAAGATATACTCGATCTCTGGTTGCATGAACCCTCAATGAAGAAGGAGTTTATCGACCTCTACGGTCTCGAGAAATATCAGAAAACAGAACGGGATGCCATTGATCTCTATCCAAAGTATGCAGCGCATGCAACCAGGATGCTCCATAACTATTTCAGACTCAGTGAAGTGATTTAGTCCCGCTTGTCAGCCTTCGCTTCAGGCTTGTCAACCCTCACTCCAGGCTTGTCAACCTGAGCGAAGCGAAGGATCTCTCACTTCAGGCCGTGAGATGCTTCGCTGCACTCAGCATGACAAACGAAATGGCATGCTTCAGCTACTCCTCGAGAGAAAGCCAGCTTTTTCCAGCCTCTCTAACACCTGATCTTTCGATCGGAACATCTCTGCTTCATGTTCTCCACCGGCGATAGCATAACCGGTATGGATATTTTTGTGCGGGTCGTGTATGAGTGCAAGCGGTGCTATCCCTTTTTGGCCATCCTGTGGGCGAAACATCAGCTTTTCTTTCAGAAGCAGTTCTACGATAGCGCAAGGATCAGCAACTATGCCTTCGAATTTAAACGCCGCGAGCGGATGGTCGCCTGTTGCTAAACCCGCTATTTCCGCAAATGCCATGGGAGGTACTGCATCGGAGACTCTTTTGCCATTGCGTTCAATGCCGACTGGCACATAGCGGGCATCTAGAGCCATTGCAACTGGCCACATATCTTTTAACAGCAATTTTGCCTGTTTTTCGCTCATTTCGTGTAGATCGACGATCGCAAAATCCGTGCTTCCTGTATCGGCAGGATTATGGTCCGGTTCTTGCTGTAATGCATTAATAAAGCGTTGCTGGTAGATGGCGATGAATCTTTCCGTTCGTGCCAGTTCGTTTTTAGGGATAGGTAAGGTGACTTTATAACCATTTCCAGCATGTGCTGTGCCATTTAGATATTGGATGCTATATGCGGGACCTTGTGTGGCTTGAATATCCTTTCGTAATGGAGTAGTAATATAGTTGTGAGCGTCCTGCCATGAGCAGATTGATACAATTGCGGGAATGGTTCCCTGCAATTCAACAGCAATCATCTCTCCGTTGTAGATCGGTTCCCGAACACCCCAACTATCCCATGTTCGTACTGTGGAGAGAGCTTCTTCAACGTTTGTAACCTCATTGATCAAGTATCCTCCTCCTGCAATGGCTGCTTTGACAAAGACGTGGGGATTTTCAGTCCGAGTGGCGACCTCTTCATAGGCTGCATGAATTTCAGACAAGGTATAACCCACGCGAGAAAAGGGATAGGGTAAGCCATAGCGCTCTGCGAATTCAGCAGACCCACTGCGATCATGAGCATTTGTTCGACCATAATATTTGGGGCCAAAAACGGGGGTGACATGAATACCGGCCCGTTCAAAAGCGAAACAGACTTGTTCGGTTTCCGGAGTAAACGCGTGCGATATCAGCGCATACATGGTACTCCTGTTAGGGGTTACAGAGGTAATCTGTTCAATGACTTCAGGTTGGTTTGCAACAGCTTCATCAAAGACGCCAAAGTCTTTCCCTGGCTCAACAGGATCGGGTCCCCAAATTACTCCTGGGGCAGGTATTCCATAATAGTTGTATACACACGTGAGTGCTTTGAAGGTTTCTTTCATAGCCGGGGTTTCGGGGAGGATAAGAAGTGAAGGCATCTCTTCGTTCTTAGAGGTGGTAAAAGCAGCTCCACGGATAGGATACGTATAAAGTGAGGGGTGGATTTTCCCGCCATATTGAGCTTTAACGTCTACAACATATTCCTTTGGACAAGAGAAGAGAATCAAACGAGGAGAAGAATTCTCGATTACTTCTTGTATCGGTTTGTACAAAGGAATGGGTGTATGCATATAAATGTCCTTTTCTCTTGTAGGAACAGGTGTTACCATCTCCAGGCCTCCTTGCCATATATCTACTCAAACCTTCTTTTCAATCAGCAGAAGTGATCCACTGTCTTCAATATCTAATGATATCATGAAAAGATCACATATGCCTCACTAAGCATGGCTAAAGCGACACGGAATTGTCACAGGCACGCATTTCTAGTTGAACCTGGGTACTTCCCATTTGCCGGGTATCAGCCTCAAAGTTCAAGTTCTGCTCTCACCAGCTGGGTTTCAGGCGAATAATGGATGCTGAATCCGAGCTTCCGGCATACCTCTTGCATTCCACGATTTTCGGTAAGGATATCACCTGTTAAGCGTTGGATGTTTTCGTCGTGGCCGAACTGGATCAACCGGCGCAGCAATTCGGTTCCCAGACCTTTGCGCTGAAACTCGTCGGTGACGAGCAGCGCCATTTCTGCCTCATTTGTGCCATGGATTTTGATCAGATGTCCAACACCAATAATCTCGCCCTGCCCAGTCTGCGGGTTGGTATACTCGGCGACGAGTGCCATCTCCCGGTCGTAGTCAATGAAACACATGCGGATCAACTGCTCATGGGCGACTCGCTGGCTCAGGCTTATCGTGTGCAGCCAACGGAGAAAGACGCTGCGAGCCGAAAGCGTTTCGTGAAACTTGACCATGAGTGGTTCATCCTCCGGGTGGATGGGGCGCAGTGTGACTGGTGTGCCATCATGCAGCGTCCAGGGTCCTACATACTGCACGGGATATGGGCGAATGGCAAGCTTCGGCAACTCATCCTCTCTGGTTGCCGGTTCGTGCAGGACCATCCGCGCGTCCAGTGCTAGCAGCTGCTCAGGAGAGGCGAGCAGCGGGTTCACATCGATTTCCTTAATCCAGCGTTGCTCGATTACAAGATAACTGAAGCGAACCAGGAGGTTCTCGAGTGCGGTGAGGTCGACAGGCGGGCGGCCCCGTACGCCTTTGAGGATGGTATAGATGCGCGTCTGTTCCATCACTAGCTGCGCCAGGGTGGTGGTGAGTGGAGGGAAGGCTAAGGCCTGATCCTGTTGGACTTCCACGAGCTGGCCGCCCGAACCGAAGAGCAGCACCGGGCCGAATTGTGGGTCGAGGCTACTCCCAAGAATGAGTTCGTAGCCATCGAGCGTAATCATCGGCTGGATTGTTACCCCCAGGAAGTGTTCGGCACCCACTTTCTCGCGAACCGAGGATTCAATAGCTCGATAGGCAGCGCGTACCGCTTGTGCGCGGGCCAGGTGTAACTGCACGCCGCCCACATCGCCCTTGTGCGTAATCGTTTCTGACAAGAGCTTGAGCACGACTGGATAGCCGATTTCCTCGGC
>Ga0187780_10004061_pt1 | contig 10970 bp, 14 predicted proteins | sample 1015_Q2_SP10_20__FD_132429 | JGI IMG/M metagenome (GOLD analysis project Ga0187780, IMG submission 132429) | Tropical peat soil microbial communities from peatlands in Department of Meta, Colombia - 1015_Q2_SP10_20_MG | ecosystem: Environmental > Terrestrial > Soil > Wetlands > Peat | place...
ACCCGCGATGAACTGGACAAGCTCTCCTCTCGTGAACTGCACGACCTAGCGGTGCGGCGCGCGCTGCACCATGCCGACGTGGAGTTTCTCTGGGAGTTGGTGCGCGCTATCCCGGCCGCCGAGGCCTCCGAGGGACACGACGCCGAGGCCGGCCGGGACATCACGAAGGTATCCGCGCTGATCTCCGACGCGATCGATTCAGGGAAAGGCGATCTCGCCGAGGCGCTGCGCCCGCTCTACCTGGACTACCTCGTCAAGCACGGCACCGGTAGCTGACGATCTGCGCCTTCTGGCCGCCGTGGGATCGGAAGGGGGCCGGAGGTCCGGCGACCCGGCTCCCTCCGGCCCCCGAAGGCCGATCATCCGGGCGGGCCTGGTGGCTACGCCCGGTTGTCATTACTCGTTCGCGTTGAGAACGGCCTCGATCTCGAGGTTGATCGTGGCCTTGTCGCTGAGGACCATGCCGCTGCCCGCACCGGGGATCGGGCCGTTGTAGCTGACGTTCCAGTCCTGCCTGTTGATCTCGGCGGTGGCGGAGAAACCCGCCCGCGTCCCGCCGTAGGGGTCGGGGCCGAAGCCGTTTACCTCGAGGCGGAACGTCACCGGGCGGGTGACGCCGCGGAGGGTGAGGTCGCCGTCGAGCAGGTAATCATCACCGGCCGGGCGGAGGCCGGTCGAGCGGAAGGTCATCGTCGGGTGCTTCTCGGTGTGGAAGAAGTCCTCGCTGCGGATGTGGTTGTCCCTGGTCTCGTTTCCGGTGTTCACCGAGCCGAGGTCGACGGTGGCCGTGACGGTCGACCGTAGCGGGTCCGGGTCGGTCATGATGGTGCCCTCGAACTTGTCGAAACGGCCGCGGACCTTGCTCACCATCATGTGCCTGACGGTGAACGACACCTCCGAGTGCACAGGGTCGACGGTCCAGGTCCCAGTGACGTAGCCGGGAATCTCCACGGCAGTGTCGGTCATTATTCCTCCAGATGTGGCTGGTACTCTCTTGTGTGCAACTTATCTTGCGTATCTAAGTTCTGAATAGTAACCGACTACACTTGAACCGTCAAGGATTTCGCGACAACCAGGGCTGCGCCAAGTAACCTGGTGGGATACGAGGAGGGGCATTTCGTGGATTCCGGGCAGGTCGGCCCGGTTTGCGAGCCGTCGGGGCCATCGGGTCCATCAGGTCCATCAGGTTCGGCTGGCGAACCGTCCGCTTGCCGTGCCCGCGAGGTGCTCCAGCGGGTAGGCGACAAGTGGTCGGTGTACGTGATCGACCTCCTCGGCCAGGGCACCATGCGGTTCAGCGAACTGCACCGCTCGATCGATGGCATCACCGCCAGGATGCTCACCGTCACGCTGCGCGGCCTGGAGCGGGACGGCATCGTGACCCGCACCATCCATCCCGTCATCCCGCCCCGCGTCGACTATGCCCTGACCCCGATGGGACAGACCCTGCTTGACACCATCGGCCGTCTCGTGACCTGGACGGACAGCCACCTGCCCGAGATCGAAGCCGCCCGGGCCGCCTACGACGCCAAGCAGCCGCCCCGGTAGGTGCCCGCCCCGAAGTGACGCAGGAGGATGACCTGACCGGACCGGAGAGCCCGGCCGAGGCGGCCGACCGGCTGCGGCACGGCTCGTCGTTCGGCGCTGCCGCGGCCGCGTACGCGGAACACCGCCCCGGGTACGCCGAGGCGGCTGTCCGCTGGGCCCTCGAGCCGGTCTGCGCCCGCCAGCCGCTTCGGGTGCTCGACCTGGGCGCCGGAACCGGCAAGCTGACCGCGACCCTCGTCCGCATGGGCGTCGATGTCACCGCGGTGGAACCCGACCCGGCCATGCTCGCCGAACTGCGGCGCGCACTCCCCTCGGTGCGCTCGCTACCCGGCCGCGCGGAGGAGATCCCGCTGCCCGACGGCGGTGCCGATGCCGTCCTGGTCGGCCAGGCCCTGCACTGGTTCGACCTGGACCGGGCGATGCCCGAGATCGCCCGGGTGCTCACCGGGGACGGTGTGCTCGCCGCGCTGTGGAACGTGGATGACGACCGGGTCGGCTGGGTCGCGACGCTGGCCGCGATCAGCAAGCGCAATTCCAGCGTCACGCTGCTCAGGTGGCGAGATGACCTCGGCCGGTCCCGTCAGGAGCGGCTGGCCGCAGCCGGAGACGGCCTCTTCGGCCCCGGCCGGGTCCGCGAGTTCGAGTACGGGCAGCGGCGCACCGCCGACTCCCTGCTGGCCACCATCGCGACCCACTCCCACCTGCTGGTCATGGAAGAACCAGAACGCACCCGGCTGCTGGCCCAGGTCAGCGAGTTCCTCCACGCCCGGCCGGAGACATCCGCCGGCGAATTCGTCCTGCCGATGGTCACGGTCGTGCTGCGCATTCCGAAGCAGTAGCCCGGCCCGGCACACGAGAGATGACCAAGGTGGCAGCCCTGGGCCGGTTTCACGCGGTCATCGGGGTTCGCCAGCCAGCCAGGCGGTACCGCGCCGGTACAGGCGCTCCACCTCGGGGCCGCGCAGCCCGGGCATGTCGGGCTTCACCGGATACCCGGCCTGGACCTGCAGGTACGCCAGGTACCTGTAGCCCTCCGGGAACCTCGCCAGCAGGTCGGGATCCAGGCTGAGCGAGGCCGCCGGGTCGACCGGATCCAGCCGGTCCTTCTCGTAGATGGGCTGCCGCAGCACGATCCCCCACCGGCCCCCTCGTTGCTCGAAGAAGTCGTAGAACCGCCCGGTGCAGGCCACGTCGCACAGCACGCCGTGCACCTCGGCGCGCTGCATGATCGTCATCCTGGTCTGCGCGATGGCCCGCGCCCCGGCCAGCGTGATCCGGCAGCCGCCGGTGAAGTGCAGGATGTTGACGCCCCTGGCCTGGCCTTCCCGGCTGACCCTGATGAAGTCTTCCTTCGGGCCCTGGAACCAGGTCGCCATCATGTAGCCGTCGTCATGCCAGCAGGCACGGAAGGCGTCCCAGTCCCCGCAGTCCCTGGCACTGACCCAGGTCTCCACGACATCCCTGATGGCCAGGCGGTCAGCAATCGCGGCGTCCATCTGGGCACGGTAGTGCATGCCGGATGGCACGCACCACTGCTCGTTCGGGCACATGTCTTTCCCGCGCCTGACGGCGGCTGGTCTTAGAATCACGGCGTGAGCGTGCCCGGCACCGGAACCAGCGACATCGTCGGGTCGGCATCGGAGGTCCTGCGCCGCGTTTTCGGCTATGACTCGTACCGCGGGCAGCAGCAGGAGATCATCGAGCACGTCTGCGGCGGCGGGGACGCGGTCGCGCTGATGCCCACCGGCAGCGGCAAGTCGCTGTGCTACCAGATCCCCGCGCTGGTGCGGGACGGTACCGGGGTGGTCATCTCGCCGCTGATCGCGCTCATGCAGGACCAGGTGGACGCGCTCAGGCTGCTCGGCGTGCGGGCCGGGTTCCTGAACTCGACCCAGGATCCCGACGAGCGCCGCGGGGTGGAGTACGCGTTCATGGACGGCAGGCTCGACCTGCTGTACCTGGCGCCGGAACGGCTGCGGACCGAATCGGTGCTGCGGCTGCTCGACCGGGGCACGGTGGCGCTGTTCGCGATCGACGAGGCGCACTGCGTCGCCCAGTGGGGGCACGACTTCAGGCCCGACTACCTGGGCCTGTCCGTGCTGCACGAGCGCTGGCCCGCGGCGCCGCGGGTCGCGGTGACGGCCACCGCGACCAGGCAGACGCTCGCCGAGATCACCTCCCGGCTCGCGCTGGGCCGGGCCCGGCACTTCGTGGCGAGCTTCGACCGGCCCAACATCACCTACCGGATCGAGCCGAAGAACGAGCCCCGCAAGCAGCTGCTCCGGCTGCTGCGGACCGAACACCCGGGTGAGGCCGGCATCGTCTACTGCCTGTCCCGGGCGTCGGTGGAGAAGACGGCCGATTTCCTCCTCTCCGAGGGCTTCGTGGCGCTGCCCTACCACGCCGGGCTCGACGCGCGGACCCGGACCATGAACCAGTCGCGGTTCCTGCGGGAGGACGGGCTGATCATCGTGGCCACGATCGCGTTCGGGATGGGCATCGACAAGCCGGACGTCCGCTTCGTCGCCCACCTCGACCTGCCCAGGTCCGTCGAGGGCTACTACCAGGAGACCGGCCGGGCCGGGCGTGACGGCGCGCCGGCCACGGCGTGGCTCGCCTACGGGCTGGCGGACGTGGTGCAGCAGCGGCGGATGATCGACGAATCCGACGGCGATCTCGCGCACCGGCGGCGGCTGGTGGCGCATCTGGATGCGATGCTCGCGCTGTGCGAGACGGCCGGGTGCCGGCGGGCGCAGATGCTCGCGTACTTCGGCGAGACCGGGACGGGTGCGTGCGGGAACTGCGACACCTGCCTGGCGCCGCCTTCGGTCTGGGACGGGACGGTGGCGGCGCAGAAGCTGCTGTCGACCGTGGTGCGGCTGGGACGGCTGGGCGGGCCCTCATTCGGCGCCGGGCAGCCGATCGACATCCTGCTCGGGAAGAAGACGCCCCGGGTGCTGTCCTACCGGCACGACAGGTTGCCGGTGTTCGGCATCGGCGGCGAGCTGCGCGAGGCCGAATGGCGCGGGGTGGTGCGGCAGCTGCTGGCCGGCGGGCTGCTCGCGGTCAAGGGCGAGCACGGAACGCTGGCCCTGACCGATCTGAGCGCGGAAGTGCTGCGCGGGGAACGGCAGGTCCTGTTCCGCCGGGACGCGCCGCGGCCAGCACCCGCGGCCCGGGGCGAGCAGGGGGTCAAGGCGGGCGGTGCCGGCCCTGAGCCGGGCGGCAAGCCCCGGCGGACGGCGCAGAGGCAGGCGACGGAGACCGAGCTGCCGCCCTCGGCGGAGGCGGTGTTCGGGCGGTTGCGGGCCTGGCGGACGGCGACGGCCAAAGAACTGGGCATGCCCCCGTACGTGATCTTCCACGATTCGACCCTGCGCCAGATCGCGGCCTCGCCGCCGTCCACGCTGGCCGAGCTCGCCCTCATCAACGGCGTGGGCGAGACCAAGCTGGCCCGGTACGGCCAGCAGATCCTCGACATCCTCGCGGACGGGACATAGCGGCTGGGCTCGGCGCGCCGGGCGCGTAGCGCGGGATGGCGGCGGCCGAGTTCGGACCGGGAATGTCATCCCGGCGGACGGCCAGTGCCCTTCCCGCGGTGGTCAGCTGCCGTCGGGGTAGCCGCCGCGGTGCAGGACCATCGGATAGTACGAGAGCGCCCTGGACGGGTGGGGCTTTGGGGCCCGGCGCGGGCGGTGAGCAACCCGGCCGAGCGCAGGCGTCCGGTCCTGGCGGCTGCCTCGTGGTCATCGCGTTCGTGGCCGGCCACCACCCGCCAGCCCGTGCGCGCGAGCAGTTCTTCGGCTTCGTCAGCCTCGAACACGGACCTGGCCGGCTCGCCCAGGGCCGCGACCGAGTCGCGGAACCGGGCTCGCGCCGCGCTGTCCGCGCCGGACACCGACACGCTGATCGCCAGGCGGCTGCCTCATTCTGCCATGCGGCCGGACGCGGGGCCGGTGACCACGCCCGGGCCGTATGGCAGTGTTGGCCCATGACGACTGACTCGGCGCATCGAGGCGTGCGGCTCCAGCGCATCGAGAACAGCAGGTACATAGCCAGCAACGACCGCGGCGGCCAGATTACGATCGGCGCCGGGACGGGGACCGACTTCACCCCGGTCGACCTGCTTCTGGCGGCCATCGGCGGCTGCACGGCGATCGATGTCGACCTCCTGACGTCACGCCGGGCCGAACCTGACGCGTTCGAGATCGGTGTGGACGCGGAGAAGGTCCGTGACGCGGCCGGCAATCACCTCACCGACCTGCTGGTGACCTTCCGCATCTCGTTCCCGGACGGCGAAGCGGGCGACAAGGCGCGGGCCCTGCTGCCGGACGCCGTGAAAAAGTCACATGACCGCCTGTGCACGGTGAGCCGGACCGTCGAGATCGGCACGCCCGTCGCGACGCGCATCGAATAAGGCGCCCGCCTGCTCATCGAATCGGTAACCGGCGGGTCGTGCAGCATCACGTCCCGCATGAAGGCCGGGCCGCTGTTGGTAATCCTGTGGTCCCTGTTACAGCCTGAAACGATAACGACCTTCGGCAGGGAGAGGCCGGGACCTTTGCCGCTATGCACCCGGACCGGGCTGGTTCATCCTCGGTGTCTGCAGGACAATGCACGACATCACCGACCGCAGCAATAAGCCCGTCCCCATCGTCGTAGACCTGGCCATCGCGACGCTGGGCGATCTGCCCTTGCCAGACAGCGGCAGACGCGCAGCCCGGCCCCGGAAGAGAAGAAGGCATGATGGAACCCGTAGATCGTGGAGAAGACATTGAGGTACTGGCGCACGTCCACCTCAAGAAGGAAGTAATCAATCTGGAACATGCGCTGCAGGCCATCAGCGACTGGGTCAGCTCCGGGAAGGGCGAGGGGGCGAACTTCCTTCTCACGCGGCTCACCGGACCGATTGGCGAAGGCTCGCTCTTTGGCGGGGCAGACATCAGCCGATTTACGCCGGCCGGTGCTCGGGGTTCGCTCCACAGCCAGGGGGGCGTCGCCTATCACCTGGACTTCGGTGGCGGCAGCCACGTCAATTTCCCGCTCGAGGCGCACCTGGACCTCAATTCGGGAGAAGTCACGCTTAACTGGGCTCCGCCGAACCAGTCACCCCAGTCGGCGACGTTCCGGCTCGCCTACGTCCAGAAGCTGGCCTCCCACGGGCCGACCTACTTCTTCGACACTGAGCGGACCGCAGACGAGGCCGTCTATTCGTTCACGGTGGTCCTGGTCTAGTGCCGCAGCAGATCACCTGGGCGAGCTTGAACCACGGACCTCGGGCGGTCCGAGGCGCAGCTTCTCGGCCGGCGAAGGGCCGATCTAGTTGTGCCAGCGGAAGCGCCACACGACGAACCCGGCGCCGGCCGCCGTCCACAATCCGAGGTTCGCCAGATCCCACGCCGGGAAGGGCCGCACCGCGTAGGCGTTCTGCAGGACCTGCGCGAGCGCCTTGACCGGGAACGCGGCCACCAGGCGCGACAGCCATTGCGGCAGGCCGCTGAAGGTGGGGTCGAACACGCCAGAGATGATCGCGATCGGCAGGAAGCTGGCGTACGCGACCGGCCCGGCGGATTCCGCGCTGGTGATGACCGAGCTGATGGCCAGGCCGAGGGTCGCGAAACACACGACCCCCAGGACCAGCCCGGCGGCCAGGGCCAGCAGCCCGCCCGGGCGCGGTCCGGCGCCGAACGCAAGCCAGCCGATCAGCCCGGTGCAGGCGGTGATGGCGATCGCGGTGATGACGGTGCTCGCCAGCAGGCCGCCGAGGTAGGCCCCAGACGGCAGCGGCGTGGTCCTGATCCGCTTGAGCACGCCGTCGTGGCGCAGCACCGCGATCTTGGATCCGAGGTTCACGTACGCCGTCACGATCACCCCGAAGGCCAGGATGCCGGGCACGAAGACGGTCGTGTTCTTGATGTGAGTGCCCGGCAGGTAAGAGCCGACGTTGGCCGCGCCGATCAGCAACAGGATCATCAGCGGGAACACGAAGGTGAACAGCGCGTACTCGGCGCTGCGCCAGAAGCTGCGCTGCTCGAGCAGCGCCTGCCTGGCGGCCAGGCGAACCGATCTCGTCACGGGTGATCTCCGTCGGCTTGACTAATACGGGTCAGCTTCCCGGGCCTGTGCCGGTGAGCTGCAGGTACGTGTCTTCGAGGCTGGGCGCCGCCACGGCCAGGCCGTCCAGGTCACCAAGGCTGTTCTGCTGGGCCCAGTCGAGCAGCCGTCGCAGTGTCACCGCGGCGTTGTCGGTGTGGCAGACCGACAAGGGGCCCCATACCGCCAGGTCGATCCCGTCAGGCAGCGCGACCTGACCTTGGCGCAGGGCCGATGGCGTGGTGAAGGAAATCCGGGTGGCCAGGCCGGCCCGCACCGCGACCTCGTGCGTCGTCCCGGCCAGTTCGATCCGGCCCGCCTTCAAGATGGCGATCCGGTCGGCCAGCCGTTCCGCCTCATCCAGGTAGTGGGTGGTGAGCACGATCGTCTTGCCCAGCCCGCGGAGGTTCTCGATCGCCGCCCAGCACCGGCGGCGCGCCTCGGGGTCGAAGCCGGTGGTCGGCTCGTCGAGGAAGACCAGGTCGGGATCGCCGGCCAGCGCCAGGGCGAAGTCCAGGCGGCGGCGCTGGCCTACCGACAGCTTGCGGACCTGTGTGTTCCTGACCTCGGCGAGTTCCACGACCTCGAGCAGGTCGCCGAGCGGGCGAGGCTCCGGGTAGTAGGTCCGCCACAGGTCGATCAGCTCGGCGACGCGGGCCTGCCGGGGAAACCCGCACTCCTGCAAGACCATCCCGACCCGCTCGCGAAGCTTGGCTGCCTCCGCCGCCGGGTCCAGGCCGAGGACGAGGACCGCGCCGGCCGTCGGCGCCCGGAAACCCTCCAGGATCTCCAGGGTGGTGGTCTTGCCCGCGCCGTTCGGGCCGAGCAGGCAGAACACCTCGCCGGAGGTGACGTCGAAGTCGACGCCGTGCAGGACCTCGGTGGCGCCAAAGCTCATCCGCAGGCCGCGGACCTGAACCGCGAGGCTGTCGGTCACTGCGGACGCGGCCGCTCATGTATGACGCCCATGTCAGTCATCACCGGGATTATATGAAGAAGACAGCAGTTGATTAACCGCACGAACGAAGACAAGCCGGAAGTTCCCATCTGGCGGAACGAGGAACGATGAAGCCAGCCGGCGTGACCTCGTTGCGGACGTTGCGCCGCGTGGTAGGGGACAGACCCCTGCCTTACAGTTTGTCCATGGCGGATTCCGAACCCGGCAGCCAGGTGGTGGCCGGCCGGGTCGGCAGCGGCCAGTTCATCGCGCGCCCGCCGCACCGGACGTTCTGGCAGTGGCTGACCAGGCAGCCCAGGCTGTACGAGATCCCGGCGGGCTGACGTGCCGACTCGTCTGGTGCACCTGGTCATCGACGCCGCCGAGCCAGTTCGGGTGGCCCGGTTCTGGGCGGCCGCCCTCGGCTGGGACATAGCCGCGGAGGAACCCAGCGAGGTCGTGGTCTGGCCCCGCGGGTACAGCTACCCGGATCCGGTCGCGCTGCCGCTGGTGTTCGCGGGAGTCCCCGAGGCCAAGACCGGCAAGAACCGCGCCCACCTGGACCTGGCCACCGAATCGGCGCGGCACCAGGCGGCCGAGGTGGACCGGCTGCTCAGCCTGGGCGCGGCGCCCGGCGACGTCGGCCAGGGCGACGTTTCCTGGACCGTGCTCACCGACCCGGAAGGCAGCGAGTTCTGCGTGCTGACGCCGCGATGACGCCAGCCGGATCACGGCAACTGGCCGAGATCCAGGCCGGGCTGAGCCGGCTGGTCCGCTACGACGACGAGTTCGGCACCTGGCGCTACTGCGAGCAGGCACTGATCCCGCTGCGGCCGCGGATGCGCCAGGTGGCCAGGGCGCTGCTCGTGCATCCGCGCCATCTGCCGTACGAGGTGGCGGCGGCGATCGCCGACGGCGGCGGCCTGGGCTAGCTGGCGGACTGGTACCAGCCGGGGAAATCCGCGAGCGAGTCGAGCACCACGTCAGCGCCCGCGCTGGCCAGCTCGCGGCCGGAGAACGAGCCGGTCGCGACGCCGACCGCTCGCACGCCGACCTCCACGGCGGCGGTCATGTCCGGCGGGCTGTCGCCGACGTAGGCGGCCGCGTTCAGGTTCCGCAGTACCACCGCTTTCTCCGGCCCGTGTACGCGGGTGAACAGCTCGTCTGCCGTCAGCCCGACGGCCCGCAGGCTCGGCTCTACGGACACAGGATGCTTGGCCGTGATGATCACCACGCGTTCGCCGGCCGCCCGGACCGCTGCCAGCGCCTCCCGCGCGCCGGGCAGGATGGTCGTCAACTGCGGTGCCAGCCGCACGTAGTGCCGCCGGTAGCCCGCGGCCGCTGCGACGTGCTGGTCCGGCGGGAACCAGAACGCCACCTCGTCTTCCAGCTTGATCCCCAGCCGGCTGTCCACCGCAGCCAGGTCGATCGCGGTGGTTGTCTCCCGGGCGAGTTCGGCGAATGCGGCCATGATGGCGGGCCGTGAGTCGATCAGCGTCATGTCCAGGTCAAAACCGACCGGGCCCCGAAGCCGGATCATCTCAGCATTCTGCCATGTCGCTTGTCTAGAATCGTGAGCGTGAGCGATCGAGTCGAGGAACATTTCCGGTTGTTCAACGAGGGTGTTCCGCAGCCATGACTGGACGGCATTCCTGGCGACATTCACCCCTGATGCTTCGGTGGGCCTGAAGTGCGGGGCCTGCAGGGAGGCGGCGGATGAGTGGCTGCTGCGGTACCCGGCCGACGCCTCCGTGATGGCCTACATCGGCTGGTCCGGATGGAATACGCTGCGGATCGGCGGGGCCATTCCGGACGACGAGCTCATGGAGGCCACCGAGGCCTGCTACGCGGCTGTCGTCAGCAAGCTGCCGAAGAAAGACCGTCCGCCCCAGAGCTGACCGTATTACGGGCCTGACGGTCATATCATGACTGCGGCCTGGTCTTTGACCATTCCGGCACCCGGTCAATAAAGTAGCGAGTATTTCGATATAAACTAGAGCAACGCCGATCCGCGGCGGGCAGCCGCTTTCAGACACTTATTATTTATAATGGCTGCCGTGACAAGTGACGGCGATTTGAGGACGGACGGTGCCGACGCAGCCGCGGGGCTTCCTGGGGCCAGCGGACGTTCTGGGCTCTTCGGGACCGAAGCTGGCGCCGCGACCCCGGAGGCGGAGGCTCTCCCGGCGATACCGGTATCCGCCGGGGCGCTCATCTTCGACCGGGCGGGCCGGCTGCTGATCCTCAAGCCGACCTACAAGACGGGCTGGACGATCCCGGGCGGCATCATGGAGGCGGACGGGGAGACCCCGTGGGAGGCATGCCGGCGCGAGGTACTCGAAGAGTGCGGCATCGACCTGCGCCGCGGGCGGCTGGCGGCCATGGATTTCCG
>Ga0187780_10004063_pt1 | contig 10965 bp, 5 predicted proteins | sample 1015_Q2_SP10_20__FD_132429 | JGI IMG/M metagenome (GOLD analysis project Ga0187780, IMG submission 132429) | Tropical peat soil microbial communities from peatlands in Department of Meta, Colombia - 1015_Q2_SP10_20_MG | ecosystem: Environmental > Terrestrial > Soil > Wetlands > Peat | place...
CGCGCACCGGTGGCAAACTGGCTCGAGTTCCACGCCACGACGGGCGGCTTTAACGTCGAGTTCAAGCGCGATGACCGGTCGCCGTCGAATCCGGGCGGCCGGGCGGTGGTTCGCACGACTTACCGGTATCAAATCCAGGGACCGAACGCGAAGCAGATCATCGAGAAGCTGAACGGCGGGCCGTTCCCCGAGATCAAGTTCTTCAACATGGGCGAGATCAAGATCAAGGGCCGTACCGTGCGGGCGCTGCGTCACGGCATGGCCGGCGCTCCAGGTCTGGAGATCTGGGGACCGTACGAAGAGCGAGACGAAATCCGCGCCGCGATCGTGGAGGCAGGGGCGGACTACGGGCTGAAGCAAGTGGGGTCGCGCGCATACGCGTCGAACACCTGCGAATCGGGCTGGATCCCCTCGCCGCTGCCGGCCGTTTACACCGGCGAGAAAATGAAGAAGTACCGTCAGTGGCTGCCTGCCAACAGCTATGAAGCCACCGGCTCGCTGGCGGGAAGCTTTGTTTCCAACAAGATCGAGGACTACTACAACACGCCGTTCGAACTCGGGTACGGAATCTTCGTAAAGTTCGACCACGACTTCATCGGCCGCGAGGCGCTGGAGAAGATGGACCAAAAGGCGCAGCGGAAGAAGGTCACCTTCGCGTGGAACGGTGACGACGTCCTCAAGACCTACAAGTCCCTGCTTGAGCCGGGCGAACCCTACAAGTTCGTCGACCTGCCGATTTCGAACTACGCATCTTCGTCCTACGACAAGGTGGTGAACAAGAGCGGAAAGGTCGTGGGCCTGTCGATGTTTGCCGGATATAGCTACAACGAGCGGTCGGTGCTGTCGCTCGGCATCGTCGATCCGGACGTCGAGATCGGCGCCGAGCTGACGCTGGTTTGGGGCGAAGAAAACGGCGGCACCAAGAAACCCACGGTCGAGCGCCACAAGCAGTTGGAAGTGCGCGCGACTGTCAGCCCGGTGCCTTACTCGAAGGTGGTCCGCGAGACGTACGCCGAGGGTTGGCGAACAGCTCAGAAGTCGGCTTCGCGCTAAACCAGTCGCTTCGTACGAAAGCCAGGCGGGTCGTCTCACAGAGACGACCCGCCTTTTCGTTTACGCCCTGCCGGATTGCTCTAGCGAAGTTAATTCCTGCGAAAAACCCTGCTAGCTCTGGGAACTGCAAATCCCCTGCCGTCCAGTATGATGGTACGTGGGACAGTTGCCGCAGGACTGGCCCCCAGGGAGATCCAAGAACATGTCTGTACTGTACCGAGCCGACCAAGTGGGAAGTTTGCTGCGGCCAGCCGATCTGCTGGCGGCGCGAGCGGGCGGAACCGATTCGGGTCGCTTGAGGTCGATGGAAGACCAGTACATCTTGAAGGCGCTCGCCAAACAAAAGGAGCTGGGATTCCAGATTTTTACCGACGGTGAGTTGCGGCGGCGCAATTTCATGAGCGAGCTCACGGACGCAGTCGATGGCTTCGACATGCAGGATTCGATCGCGCGCGATTGGGACGCCGCACAGGAAAAACCGAGGGTGGCGTCAGTGACGGGAATCGTAAACCGGAAGCTCAAGCGAATGCATCCGTTGACGGAGCGTGAACTGCCGTTTCTGAAGCTGCACAGCCCGGGCGACATCAAGATTCTGCTGCCGAGTGCCACGCAGTTTCCGGCGATCGCCTTCAAGCGCGGGGTGACGGATAAGGTTTACAGGGATCATTCGGCGCTGCTGTGGGACATCGTCGAAATCATGAAGCAGGACATGGCGCAACTTGCAGCCGAAGGCGTGAAATACATCCAAATAGACGCGCCGCGCTACAGCTATTACCTCGACCCGAAGTGGCGCGAATGGATCAAGAAAGAGATGAACCAGGATCCGGAAGAAGCGCTCGACGAGGCGATTGCCGCGGACAACGCGTGCTTCGACGCGGCGCGAAGGCCGGGAGTGATCGTCGCGATTCATCTGTGCCGTGGAAACAACCGCAGCCACTGGTACGCAGAAGGCGGCTACGATGCCATCGCGGAAAAGCTCTTCAACTCGCTGCGAGTTGACCGCTTCTTGCTGGAATACGACGACGAGCGGGCGGGAACGTTCGAACCTCTTCGATTCGTGCCCAGGGACAAAATCGTGGTGCTCGGCCTGATCACTACGAAAAAGGCGCAGCTCGAGAAGTCCGACGACATCGTGCGGCGCATCAAGGAAGCGGCGCAACATTTTCCGCTGGAGAACATGGCGGTCAGTCCTCAATGCGGTTTTGCGTCGACGGCCGAAGGAAACCTGCTCACGGAAGACGAGCAGTGGGCCAAGCTGAAACTGGTGGTGGATGCCGCCCGGCGCGTGTGGCACTAATTCCGGTCGCCGGAACCATTCAAACACAAACCAAATCTTAGCCCATGGCCGCCGGTTCATCACGCCAGCACACAAGATTGGTGTGCCCGGGGGACCCCGGAGTTCTCAGGTAAACTCCTGCCCGCATTCGGGGTAGAATCCAGGCTCCTTTCATGATCTTTCATCTGAACCACACCCGGCGAGACTCTGCCGCCGCGAGCACGAGCGAGATCGTCAATACGTTTCTCACGCTGCTCGAAGAGGGACATCTGAGCGCGGCGGAATTCGCGCGGCTGCAGATCTACATGGACTGGCTCCAATACAAACAGAACTTCCGCGAGCCGGTCACGGTGATGCAGATCGCTGCAGGGGAAGGCGGCCAATCGGGAGGTATGGAGGTTCGTATCGATTCGAGGCAGGTCTTGCCGGGATGCCTGCGCCAGCTCGTTCAGAACGCGATCAAACCGTCGACGACGGAGTTGGGGACTGCACCGGGCCGAATCTATCTTGAGGATTTCCGCTCGCTTCGATCGAGCATCGTCTGGGACTTCAACCAGCTCTACTGGCAACGGCTCAAAGACTGGGAACTTGCGACGGGCAAGAGCTACGAAAGGGCGCTGCCCGGCGGGGCTTCGGATGGTCACCACCCCCAAGCCATTGAGGATTCGGCGCGAGATTTCTGGAAGCTTTTGAAGGATCTGGAGACGCGCAATCAGTTGCCTCCCGAAATTTTCGTTCTGGAAATCGGAGTGGGCCTCGCCATGCGCGCGGGGATGTGGCTGGACCGTTTTGGGGCGCTCGATCAGGAGAATGGGACGAACTACTACCCGCACATCCGGTTCCTGCTGGGAGACTACTCGCTCTCCACGCTGGAACGATCCAGGCCGGCCGTCAAGAAGCACATCGATCTGTGCAGCTTTATTGCGCTCGACGCCCTCGATCCAACGAAAGCGCTGTCGTTTCTGCGCCACAAGATTCTTCACGTTCATTCGAGCAACATGTACGACAACCTGCCGGACGAAGAGATCGTATGGCGCGACAACCGAATGCACTGGGTGGAGGTTCGCGCGTACATCCCGCCAGTGGACGCCGCGCGAATCGCCAGCGCCTGCAGCATTGCGATCTCTGAAGTCCCAAGGACAATCAAGCGGCTTCTCGAAGTGGGCGCGGACGCGCTGCCCGAGCGCGACACGGGAATGACCTTCTGGATGGAGGTCTGGAAGGCGATTCGGCTGGAGGAAAGACTGGTGGACGCAGTCGATTTGCCGGAGGTTTCGCTGCCTGCGGGATTGAGTTACCAGCAGATGGAAGACATCTTGAAGGACGCCCCTGGCGACTTGCGATTCCATTTGAGTTCCGGCGCGCTCGAAAGCTTCCGCAACACGCTACCGCTGCTGCATCCGCGAGGATATCTGCAGGTGCAGGATATTTTTGTGACCGATTTGAACGAATACTGCATGGGCTTCTATGGACCGGGAAAACTGGACGGTTCGATTGTGAACTGGGTGAACGGGGCGCTGCTGCGCGAGGTGGCGCACCGCGCGGGCTACGACCTGCATTTTGCGCCGTTCCCATACCGACAAGGCTCGAAGACTTCGACACTGTATACGACTCAACGGGAGTAAGACGCATGACTCTTCCGATTCTTCCGACGACGATGGTTGGCAGCTATTCGATGCCGGGCTGGCTGGAACGGCTGAAGACGGACTATTTCGCGCGGCGAATCAGCCGGCACGATCTCGACGAGATTCACGACTGCGCGGTCAGGTCCGCGATCAAGGACCAGGAAATGGCCGGGCTCGACATCATCACGGATGGAGAACTGCGCCGCGACAACATGATCGACTATTTCGTCGAGCGCCTGCCGGGAATCCACATCGACCGAGCGTCCAAGAAGTTCTACTACGACTTTTACGATAGCGAAGTGCTGGGAAAAATTCCGATGGCGGCGCTGGGTCTCGCCGATGATTTCAAGTTCCTGCTGGCCAACACGGAGCGCGCAACGAAATTCTGCATTACGGGGCCGCATTCGCTGTGCAAACGCGTCCGCAACAAGTATTACCCGAGCGACGAAGCGCTCGCCACCGACATCGCGCGCGTGATGAACATGGAGCTGAAGGAGCTCGTGAAGGCGGGAGCGAAGCTCATCCAAATCGACGAGCCATATTACTCGGGCTTTCCGGAGGATCTGGCGTGGGGAGTCAAGGTATTGAACACGCTCGTGGAGGGCGTGAACGCGAAGATCGCGGTTCACATTTGCTACGGGAACCGCTACGGAAAGCCTTCGTGGGAAGGAAGCTACCGGTATCTCTTCCCGAAAATTCTGGATGCCAAGATTCAGCAGCTCAGCCTGGAATTCGCGCGGCGCGGCGGCGAGGATTTGGACCTCTTCCGTGAATTTTCGCCTCCGTTCGAGCTCGGGGCGGGCGTGATCGACGTGAAAGACCAAGCCGTCGAGACGGCCGACATCGTGGCGGAGCGGATACGCAAGGTCATGCAGTTCGTGCCGCCGGAGAAGATCGTCGTGCTGCCGGATTGCGGGCTGTTTCATTTGCCGCGGGATATCGCCTTCGCGAAACTTCGCGCGATGGTAGAAGGCACGCGAATCGTGCGTAAGGAACTCGGCAAATAGGGCGATCATCCGGCACCGACCGAAAGAACAAGATCGGCCCGCTTTCCATTCTTGCGACAGGGCGACGATGGAGAGCGGGTGTTGTTGCTCTCGACTCGATCAGGCGACTCTCCGACAATTCTGGCGGCCATCTTCAGACTACTCCCCGACATCTGCAGCCAAAGGTTTGGGTGGGTGCAACGCGATGAAGTTCACTGCCGGTAAATTGCGTAAAGGGTCTCTTTTGGTCCCAAGGCTCCCGAAGGGGCGTAGCGCCCGCACGGTGATGCAAACAGCTAGACACAGCCGAGAAGTTTTGGATACTATGCAGCCGTAATTATCATGCCAGCCAGCGCTACGCTCGCCGTCGCCGCAACGCCGCCTCCCATTACGTGTGTTTCGACCGATGGAATCAAAGTGTCGGACCGGCGGGATTTCTGGGAAGCGTGCACGGCTCCGGTTTTCGGCTCGCTCGACGTTGAGCTTCGGGGAACGCAACCATTTAGCGCGAGCTTCGAGTACACCACGATCGCGGACTTGATTTTTTCACGGTTGAAATCCCCGATACCACATCGAGTGATTCGGACGGGCGCGGCGGCGCGGCGGGATGGCCGCGCGTTCGTGAAGGCTGTGCTGTTAACGGGCGGGGGGAGCGCGCTCGAGCAGGACGGCCGCACGACGACACTCCGACCGGGCGAGTGGAGCATCTACGACACGGCGAAGCCTTACGACGTGACGATTCCCGAGCACGCGGAAATGCTGCTGCTGCTGATGCCTCGAGAGAAGCTTTTGGCCCGCAGCCTCGATCTGCGAGAGTTGGTGGCGCGCCGCTTTTCGGGGCGTCGCGGGCTGGGAAAGCTCATCTGGAGCCTAATCTCTGATACCTTCGCTCAGATTCCCGATATTCAAAACGGCTTGAGCGGCGACGTCGCGGATATCGTCATCCAAATGACGCGGCTCGCGCTGGCCGATTTTTCCGCCGACCATCTGGCCGCAGACCCGAAGGCGGCCCTTCGAGATCGCATCAAACTATACATCGCGAGCCACCTGTCCGATCCAGAATTGTCAATCACGAAGCTGGCGAACGCGACCGGCTGCACCAAGCGCTACCTCCACATGGTATTCCGGGCAGAAGGAATTTCGATCTCCGATTACATCCTCAAGCAACGGCTGGAGCGGTGCCGCGACGACCTCCTAAATCCGGCGTGCGCTCACCGATCGATTACCGACATTGCGTATTCCTGGGGCTTCAACAACTCGAACCATTTCAGCCGGTGCTTCAAGCAGTCGTATGGCGCCCCGCCTCGTCACCTGCGAAGCGAGTTTGCTCCATGGCTTGCAGCCGCGTCGGAGGAACGCGAGAAGCTCCGCTGAGGAACGCATCGCTGCGGCGGAGCGGCCAAGTTGGGTTTCGGTCCAAGGACTGCTTCTTGAAGGCACTTCCCTCTGAGATAGGTTTTTCTTCCTCGTCAGGAGAGACCGCTTTTCCGTGATTTCGCTACCCTTTTGCAAAGCAAACAAGGTCGGTAGTGTGTCGCTGGCTCACGGGTGGGTTGAGCCGACCCTGGCACAAGCAACCTAACTCAGAGCTTGACAAACCGCGGCATGGGCGTTACACATGCAGCAACTTGTAGTCTGCGCATTGGACGCTGTGGGGCGTCCCTGCGGCTCGTGCGAGCGGCTTATCTTCGGAGGAGTTAAATGAAGCTACGTTCCCTACTGGCAGTTCTGCTTGGTGTAGTGGTGTTGTTTGGCTGCGTGAATTCGGCTTTCGCGCAAGGCGGTGTTGCCAACGCGCAGTTGAACGGGACGGTGACGGATCCGAGCGGAGGCGCCGTTGCGGGCGCAACGATCAGCGTGCGCAACGTGAGTACCAACATCACTTATACGGCGACCTCGAACGACCGAGGATTTTATGCCATTGCCAATTTGCCTCCTGGCAACTACGAATTGAACGCGTCTTTCACGGGATTCGCCAATTACAAGCAGACTGGCATCGTGCTAGAGGTCGGCCAGGTGGCAACCATCAACGTGGGCCTGCAGGTCGCCTCGGCAGGTATCAAGGTCGTGGTGACCGAAGTGGCGCCGGTGATCGAGCCGACCAAGACCGAAATCAGCCAGGTAGTCGAGTCACAGCAGATTCAGTCGCTGCCGATCAGCGGCCGGCTCTTCACGGATTTTGCGTTGTTGACGCCGGGCGTGGCGACCAGCCGCACCAGCTTGGGAACAACATTCACGGAATACGAAGCAACACAGATTTCCTTCGGTGGAATGCGGTCGTTCAGTAATGAGGTCACGGTGGATGGCGCGGACTTCGTCAATACGGCCAGCGGCATCCAGCGCTCGACGCCTCCGCAGGAATCGGTCCAGGAATTCCGAGTGGTGAACAACAGCTTCGGCGCGGAATATGGCCGGGCAATCGGTGGCATCGTCAACATCGTCACCAAAGGTGGCACGAACGATCTTCATGGTTCCATGTACGAGTATTTTCAGAACGACGCCCTCGATTCGCGAAATCTTCTGCAGAAACCGGAACCGGGACTGCAGAAAGTGCAACTGCCAGACGTGCTGCGGCAAAACCAGTTTGGCGGCACGCTGGGCGGCCCCATCGTCAAGGACAAGACGTTCTTCTTCATGAATTATGAGGGCAAGCGGCGCGCCGAGTCGCCATTGTATCCGCCGGACCTAGTCAACAACATACAGGTCATCGACGACACGAAGGCGCTCATGGGACTTGCCCCAGAGGGTTGTACACTGGCGGGACTTGCAGCGTGCGGCGGCGCGCCAGGTTCGACGATCAGTGCTTCAAACGCCGCCGGATTCCTCAGAACGTTCCTTAAGACGGCGAACAACGACTACGGATTCGCACGGCTCGATCATCAGATCAACGCCAATAACCGCCTGGCGCTTCGCTACACCGTGGAAGATGCACGCGACACCGGCGAGCTGGTTGGCCAGACGCTCGATGGCGGCGGCATCGGCGTGCCAAGCGGCGGGCGCGATCTTTTCATCCGCGACCAGTCATTGGTTGGCACGTTGGATTCAACTCTGACGCCCAACCTAATCAACACGGCCCTCGTGCAGTATGCTCGACGCCACTATAACTTTCCGGGCATGACCGGCCAGCCTGACTTCAGCCTTCTGAACGATCTCGAAGTCGGCCACAACTTCGGAACAAACGATAGATTGTACGAATCCCGCATCGAGGTGGGAGACTCCATTTCTTGGGTCAAGGGTAACCACGTTGCGAAGTTTGGGTTCGATGGCGACTATCTCTGGAGCCTAGAGAATTTCCCAGGCTTTACGCCGACGCGCATGCTCGTGCCTACCGGAGGGGTCAACCCGGCGGCGTGCATGGCGGTCTTCGCAGAGTACTACAATAGCCTTCTCGCAGTTCCCCACGCCGTCCCGGCCGATGTTAACTCCGCGGCTACGACCGGCGCGTGCCCCGTTCCCTTTGACAACGGCGTCGTATTCGATTATGCGGGCGTTCCGTTGCCGGTGACGGCAGGGTCCTGCCAGCCGTTCTGCACTCCCACGGTGACGTCGACGACGAACACGCTCAATACCGCCACGTGGGCGAACGCGTACCCGCAGCAGTTTTTCAACCTGTATACGCGGCAAATCGATCATGGATACTGGGGGCCGTTCGTTCAGGACCAGTGGCGAATCACGCCTAAGCTAACCTTGAACTATGGCCTCCGATGGGACTACGAAACAGGACTGGCGGGCTACGTGAATAAGGACTTCAATGAGTGGCAGCCGCGCGTTGGCCTCGCCTGGTCTCCCGATAGCAAGACCGTGATTCGCGCTGGATTCGGAATGTTCTTCGACCGGCAGAACCTGACGTTCTTCTTCGTGCCGAATACGCAAAAGATAGTCGCGGGCTACCAGTGCGGGAATCATCTCTCCCAGGCCAGTGCACTCGTTCAAACAATCTGCGGTTCGGCGGGCGTGGTTCCCCAGCAGTTCCCGAATATTCTGGCGAACCTAGGCCAGTCCGTGCAGGGCTATCAGATTTTCGGATTCCCCGCGGCCCCCGCCGCGGCCGGTCCTTGCGTTGGGGTGTCGGAGGCGGCTTGTGCGGCGGCTTCCGTAATCAGACTCGGCGGGTATGACTTCTACACGAACAGCGGCCTACCCACCGGCTCGATTGCTATGGCTGGAACGTGCTTCTCGGATGGTGCTTGCGGCGTAGGCGAGGGCGGAATGGATCACAATTCCAGGACACCTTATGCCGAGCAGGCCAGCTTTGAACTGGATCACCAGTTCGGCAGCGGGTTTGCGCTCAATGCTTCTTATCTCTTCGTGGGTGCGCATAAGCTGGTTCGCGGAAACAACATCAATATTCCCTGCCCCGCCGGTACGACGAAATCGGAGCCGGTAGACGCGGCCTCTGTGCCTGGGCTTGTCGACCCGAGCGGAACTCTTACACCATGCACCGGCACTCCGATCCTCGGCTCGGGCGCTATTGCCGGTCTAGGACCATTCTTCGGAGGCAAGTTTGGATCGGGTCTGCAAACGCTCAGCGGGGGGCTCGAAGACTACAACAACGACGTGGCGAACGCCGTCTACCATGGCGGAACGTTGACGGCCATCGAGCGAATTAAGAATTTCAACTTGACCGCCAATTACACCTACTCCCACACCATCGACAATGGCAACTTTACGACGTTCATTAACCTTCCGGTGAACCAGTTCGATTACCATGCGGAGCGCTCAAACTCGAACCAGGACGCTCGCCATCGCTTCGTGGCGAACTTTACGGCAAATGGACCCGAGGACACTTGGGTTCGCCATTTCACCCTCAGCAGCATCGTAACTTTGCAATCCGGCCGTCCGTTTACGATCTTCTACGGGAACAATACGCTTAACGACGTGGCTGGTGGAGCAACCGACCGCGTGGGCGGGCCACTGGTTAAGAGCGTCTGCCCCAGTGTGAGCAACTGCGCCACGATGATTGCCCGCAATACGTACGTCGGCGATCCACTGTACTCCTGGGATTTCCACCTCGGGCGGTATTTCCAACTTACGGAGCGGATGAAGCTGGACGTAAGCATGGACGCCTTTAACTTCCTCAACCGGTCGAACGTGGATGAGATCACACCCGTGTACGGTTCGCCCGTGTTCTGTGGCAACGCTATCCCGCGCCGCTACAGAGATGCGGCAAGCCGGGCAGTTCAGGCCGACGCTGCCGCTTGCCCGTTCGGCGGTATAGGGATTCCGGGCGGCTCTCTTGCTCCAACTCCAATCGGCACAGATTTGTTCATCCCCACTGACGCGAATCCCACGTTCGGACTGCCGAGGACAATGCTCAACCCGCGGCAATTCCAGTTCGCGGCGAAGTTCTCGTTCTAGGCGTCGCACAACTGAAAGTCTAACGGAAGGCCGGACGAAAGCCCGGCCTTCTTTTTTCTGAGCCAGCTTATTCCAATCATGACGCCCGTATCCGCTGCGGGAGTGCGGTATTGTTCCGGCGGAAGTCTGGTAGTATCCTCGCAACCTCTCGGAAGGCGAGCGAATTCCTGCTGGCAGATGGGCCTGCTCCCGGGATTCCAGAAGACACGCCGGAGATTCATCGTTGGAAACCTTCGTCCTGATCCATGGCGCGTGGCACGACGGGTCCGCCTGGGACACGACGGTTCGGCATCTAGAAAGCAGAGGGCACAAAGCCCTTGCGCCGACAATGGCCGGCCACGGCAAGTCGTCACCAAGGAACGTCAACCACGCGCAGTGCACGGAATCGATCGTGCGCGCGATTGTGGATCGCGGCCTTCGCGATATCATCCTTGTCGGCCACAGCTTCGGCGGCACCGTGATCTGCAAAGTGGCGGAGGCGATCCCCGAGAGAATCAAGCGGCTGGTTTTCTTCAATGCATTTGTGCTGAGGGATGGGAGTAGTCTGATGGACGAGTCGCCGCCGCACTATGTGGAGCTCTTCGAGAAGCTTTCCAAAGAATCCGCCGACGACACTGTGATGATCCCGTTTCCAATTTGGAGAGAGTCGTTCGTCAACGACGCGGAC
>Ga0187780_10004065_pt1 | contig 10963 bp, 8 predicted proteins | sample 1015_Q2_SP10_20__FD_132429 | JGI IMG/M metagenome (GOLD analysis project Ga0187780, IMG submission 132429) | Tropical peat soil microbial communities from peatlands in Department of Meta, Colombia - 1015_Q2_SP10_20_MG | ecosystem: Environmental > Terrestrial > Soil > Wetlands > Peat | place...
ACACCGGCACGATCGGCAGCCAAGACGGCGAGATCCAGATCAAGCTGACAGCCGACCATGGCCAGACCGCGACTTACGTGAGCGAGCTGCGGCGCCGGCTGCCGGAGAAATTCCCCGGCTACACCTTTTCATTTCTGCCCGCCGACATCATCAGCCAGATCCTGAATTTCGGCGCACCGTCGCCAATCGACATCCAGGTGCGCAGCAACGATTCCGACGCAGCCTTTGAGCACGCCAACCGCATTCTCAACCGCATCCGCCGCATTCCCGGCATCGTAGATGCGCGCATTCAGCAGTCGCGCACCGCTCCGGTGTTCGACGTCGACGTTGACCGTACGCGCGCCCAGTATGTCGGCCTCACGGAGCGCGATGTCACCAATTCCCTGGTCGTCAATCTCGCGGGTTCGGGCCAGGTCCAGCCGACCTATTGGTTGAACCGCGACAACGGTGTCACCTACTCGGTCGTGCTGCAGACGCCGCAGTATCGGCTCGATTCGCTCTCCTCGCTGAGCAACTTGCCGATCATGGCGCCGGCGGCGAGCTCGCTGCAGGTGCTTGGCGGCGTCGCCGACCTCAGGCGCGATGTGGCCAACGCGGTGGTGACCCAATACGACCTGCAGCCGCTGGTCCAGGTCTATGCCGGCGTCCAAGGCCGGGATCTTGGCTCTGTCGCCACCGACGTGCGGAGGGCGGTCGACGAGCTCGCCAAGCAGGCCCCCAAGCAGGTCCGCGCCGTCAAGGTGGTGGGACAGGTCGTGACCATGCGCAACGCGTACCGCGGCCTGCTGTTCGGTCTTTTTGGTGCCGTAGTTCTGATTTATCTGTTGATCGTGGTGAATTTCCAGTCGTGGAGCGATCCTTTCATCATCATCACCGCACTGCCTGGCGCGCTTGCCGGCATCGTCTGGATGCTGTTTGCCACCAACACCACGCTGTCGGTGCCGGCGCTGACCGGCGCCATCATGTGCATGGGTGTGGCGACGGCCAATTCCGTGCTGGTCGTGAGCTTTGCCCGCGAGCGGCTGGCCGAACTCGGCGACGCGTCGGCTGCGGCCCTGGAGGCGGGCTTCGTGCGCTGCCGTCCCGTGGTGATGACGGCGCTTGCGATGATCATTGGCATGCTGCCGATGTCGCTGGGTCTCGGCGAGGGCGGCGAGCAAAATGCGCCGCTTGGCCGCGCGGTGATCGGCGGCCTGATTTTTGCGACTATTGCCACGCTGATGTTCGTCCCGGTCGTATTTAGCGTCGTTCACCGCAACCACGGCAAGCATGTCGCCGCCGCAACCGATTCGCCTGCTCATCATGAGCCGGGACCGGCCCATGACGACTGAGCCTGCCGTCCGCCCGGTGTCGCGTCGCAGGCTTGCCGTCGCCGCGGTGGCCGTCGGGGCGGTTCTGCTGTTCATCGTTGTGAACGGCATCTGGAGCCGCAACTCGAGCGAGGCGCGTCTTCAGGAGCTTGCTGACATCGAGGCCGTACCCAGCGTGGCGGTTATCCAGCCGGCGCTGAGCGCCAACAAGTCATCGCTCGACCTGCCAGGCCGCCTCGAGGCCTATGCGCGCGCGCCGATCTACGCGCGCGTGAGCGGCTTCCTGAAGGCCTGGTACGTCGATATCGGCGGGCCGGTGAAATCGGGCCAACTGCTGGCCGAAATCGAGGCGCCGGATCTCGACCAGCAATTGCTGCAGGCCAAGGCGGCGCTTGCCAGCGCCCAGGCGGCCGAGGCGCTGGCGGCGGTGACGGCGCAGCGCTGGCAAACCATGGGCAACACCAACGCGGTGGCGCGCCAGACGGTGGACGAGAAGACCGGCGACCTCAGCGTAAAGCAGGCGCTGACCCGGGCGGCGCAGGCCAACGTCGACCGCCTCACCGTACTGTCGGGTTTCAAGCGCGTCACTGCGCCGTTCGACGGCATCGTGACCGCACGCAACACCGATGTTGGCGCGCTCATCAACGCCGATTCGAGCAGCGGCGCGGCGCTGTTTGTCGTTTCCGACATTCACCGGCTGCGGCTGTTGGTAAGCGTGCCGCAGAACTACGTGCCGGCGGTGAGGATCGACACAAAGGTCGACATCACCGTGCCCGAATACCCCAACAAGGCGTACAGCGGACTTGTGGAGGCCTCGTCGCGCGCCGTCGAAGCCGCCTCGGGCACGACCCGCATGCAGGTTGTGGTCGACAATCTTAACGGTGAGCTGATGCCCGGCGCCTTCGCCAATACCCGCATCCAGCTGCCGGACACCATGAAGACGCTTAGCATCCCGGCGACCGCGCTGATCTTCGACAAAAAAGGCCTGCGCGTCGCCACTGTGGATGCGGGCGGCAGGGTGACGCTGAAACCCATCACCATCGCGCGCGACCTGGGGCAGGTGGTCGAGATCGGATCGGGCATCGAGCGCGACGACAGGATCATCGACAGCCCGCCGGACGGACTGTCGAACGGCGATCAGGTGCGCGTGATCGACGCCGCCAGGCAGGCCGGCAAGAAGGGCTGATCCGCCGGCTATTTCCTGATCTCGGTGAGGGCGATGCCGGCGGCGAGGAGACTGTCGATCTCGGCCGCCGAGTAGCCGCGTTCGGCGAGCACCGCACGGGTATCGACGCCGAACTTCCTGGGCTTGCTGCGCATGGCGGGCGGCGTGCGGGAGAGCTTGACCGGATTGCCGACATTGCGATAGCCGTCGTTCGACCACACCATTTTGCGGTGTCTGGTGTGCGGATGCTCCATCACGTCGGGCACTTCCTGCACCGCGCCCGACGGTACGCCGTTTCTCATCAGCTCGTTGGCGAAGGCCTCTCCGTCGCGGTCACTGGTGAGCTGGCGGAGTTCCGCCTCGAGCTCGGCTTTGTGCGCCAACCGGTCCCTGTTGGTCCGAAAGCGTGGATCGTCGGCCAGTTCCGGCTTGCCCAACATCTGCACCAGTTTGCGGAATTGCTGGTCATTGCCGGCGCCGACCACGATGTTCCGGCCGCGCGTGGGGAAATTGGCGTAGGGGGAAAGATTGCCGTGACTGTTGCCGAAAAGCTTGGGCTTCTGTCCCGACATGAAATAGTTGGGCGCGTGCGGATGCTGCAGCGCCAGTGCGCTGTCGTAGAGAGTCGCATCGACGAATTGGCCCTTGCCCGACTTGTTGCGCTCGTAGAGCGCCATCAGGATGCCGATGCAGGCGTTCATGCCGGTGGAAAGGTCGACCACCGGCACGCCGATGCGCACGGGACCCGAGTCAGGCGCGCCATTGACCGACACCAGGCCGGCCGAGGCCTGCACCATGGCGTCGTACCCGGGAAAGCCGCCGAGCGGTCCGTCGGCGCCGAACCCCGAGACGCGCGCATGCACAAGGCGGGGAAATTTCTTCGACAGTGTATCGTCGTAACCAAGGCCCCATTTTTCCATGGTGCCGGTCTTGAAGTTCTCGATCAGTACGTCGGCGTCGGCGAGCAGCCGTAGCAGCACGTCGCGGCCTTCGGGCTTCGAAAGATCGAGCGCGATAGCGCGCTTGTTCCGGTTGATGCCGGAGAAGTAGGCCGAGATGCCTTCAGCGTCGAACGGCGGGCCCCAGGCGCGCGTTTCGTCGCCCTGCGGCGGCTCGACCTTGATCACCTCGGCGCCGTGATCGGCCAGCATCTGCGCGCAGTACGGCCCGCCCAGCACACGCGACAGATCGACCACCTTCAGCCCGTCCAATGCGCCCGGCATGGCGTTTCACTCCCGCGATTTCACGACATCGACAGGTGGGTTATAGAACAAGCCGCCAGATTTCCCGAGCGTGCGGCATGGGTTCATGAGTTCTTCTCATGATGCCGCCGACATCAATGGGAGTAATGAGCGGCCATGATTCAAGCCTCCGTCAGCTATCTCGCCGATCTCAACGTCAAGCCGGTGACGTACAATCCGCCGCCGGGCACCGGACTGCCGCGCCGCGAAGGCAACTATCGCGAGTTCAAGGTCGATGTTCATGACGGCCGCGCGCTGGCGGCGGGCCTGTCGCTCGACCGGCAGGCATTCAAGCTGGTCAGCCACGACACCAAGGTGCGCGATTTCCTCGACGAGAACGAGGTGAAGACGACTTACTATGCCGAGGTCGAGGCTCTGGTGAAGCGCGAGACGGGCGCCTCCAAGGTCGTGATCTTCGACCATACGGTGCGCACCGCCGACCGCGCCGTCGAGCGCGGTTTCAGGACGCCCGTCCGCTCCGTGCACAACGACTATACGGAAAAATCCGGCCCGCAGCGGGTGCGCGAACTGCTGCCGCCGGTGGAAGCCGAGGCGCGGCTGAAGAAGCGCTTCGCGGAATACAATGTGTGGCGCAACATTGCGGACGATCCGGTCGAGATGGCTCCGCTCGGCTTCGTCGATTCGGGCAGCATCACGCCCAGGGACTTCGCCGTCTGCGACCTAGTTTATGCCGACCGCACCGGCGAGATCTATCAGGGCGTCTATAATCCCGGGCATCGCTGGTATTATTTCCCGAGGATGCGGCGAAACGAGGCGGCGCTGATCAAGTGCTATGACTCGATGAAAGACGGCCGCGCGCGCTTTTCGCTGCACTCGGCCTTCGACGATCCGACATCGCCGGTGAACGCCAAGCCGCGCCAGAGCATCGAGGTTCGAACCTTCGCCTTCTTCGACTGAAACCTCAGGAGCGCGCGATCTCTTCCAGATGTTCGGCCAGCTCCCAGGGCTGGCTGTAGAACGGCGTGTGACCGCATTCCATGGTGATGACCTTGCACGGCACCTGCTTCACGATGGCCCGCTGGCGGGCGATCAAGACGGCGCGATCCTGCGTGCACTCGATGTACCAGCGCGGCACCGATCCGAAGCGCTCTTCGGTCAATGTGACCGGCGTCGTCGAGATCGCGATCGGCTGCGGACGCAGGCGCTCCATGGCGCGATAGCGGTCCTCCGGTGAAACGTCCTGGTAGAACATGGCCGGCAGCTGGGTGCGGGCAAAGCTGTAGGTGACGCCATCGGCGCTCATCTCGCGCGAACGGCGGAACAGCATGTCGGGGTCGCCGGAGGTCAATGCCGTGCTCGCCGTGCCCGGGGGCGGGATCAGTCCGCAGATATAGACCAGTGCCTTGATCTTGCGCCGCCGCGCCTCGGCGGTCTGGCTGATGGTGACGCCGCCCAAAGCGTGGCCGACCAGCACCGCCGGCTCCTCGATCTTGTCGAGAAGCCGCGAGATCTTCTCGACGTTGTCGGCGAGCGTCACCGCGGCCGGCGGGGTCGGATCCATGCCGAGCCCCGGCAGGTCGGGCGCGAACACCTTGTGCCCGTGCTCCTCGAGGATCGCAACGACCTTTTCCCAGCACCAGCCGCCATGGCAGGCGCCGTGGACCAATATGAACGTCGACATTCGCCGATCAACCCCGCCCGACGACGGTCCGCGCGTCCGGCGCGGGGACGAAGAAATCCGGCATCAGCGGCGTGCCGGGCGAGACGGCGTATTGGTCGAAATTGGTCACGCCTTCCGCCGCCAACACCTCGTCGTCGATGAAGAAATTCCCGGTGCAGTCCCTCGCCGGGCGATTGAGGATCACATAGGCGGCATCGGCCATGATCTCCGGCTTTCGGCAGCGTCGCATGGCCTCCCCGCCGCCCAGCACGTTCTGGATCGCGGCGGTCGCGATGCCGGTGCGCGGCCACAAGCAGTTGAAGGCAATGCCCTTGTCCTTGAATTCCGCCGCCATCGCCCAGGCGTAGATCGACATGGAAAACTTGGCCAAGGTGTATGCCGGATGGCCGGCGAACCATTTGACGTCGAAATCGAGCGGCGGCGAGAGGTTCAGCACATGCGGATTGGCGGCCTTCATCAGGTGCGGAATGCACTTCTGCGAAACCAGGAAGGTGCCGCGCGCGTTGATCTGGTTCATCAGGTCATAGCGCTTGATTGGCGTCGCGAGAGTGCCGGTAAGGCTGATGGCGCTCGCGTTGTTGACCAGGATGTCGATGCCGCCGAACTTCGCCACCGTATCGGCGACGGCTTTCTCGACACCCTGCTCGTCGCGGATGTCGCAGGGAACCGGCAATGCCTTGCCGCCCGCCTTCTCGATCTCCTCGGCCGCCGTGAAGATCGTGCCGGGCAGGCGCGGATCGGGCTTCACGGTCTTGGCGGCGACGGCGATGTTGGCGCCGTCGCGGGCGGCGCGCAGCGCGATGGCGAGGCCGATGCCGCGGCTCGCGCCGGTGATGAACAGCGTCTTATTCGCAAGGCTCATCCCGATCCCCCCAATCCCTCGGGCTCTATAGCCGGACACGCGGGGTGCGGCTAGGGTAACCGGCGGGCGTCGGGGAGGTCCTCATGCATCCTTGCTTTGAAACGGCGACACGGCTTGCCCGCGCCATACGAAACGGCAGGACGACTTCGCGCGAAGTGACCGAGGAGCATCTTGCACGCATCGCGCGACTGAACGGTCCAATCAACGCCCTGGTGGCGGTCGACCGGGAGGGCGCGCTCAGGGCGGCGCGCGCTGCAGACCGGGTGCTTTCGAAGAAAGGCGCCAAGACAGGGCCCTTGCACGGCGTTCCGATCACCATCAAGGAGGCCTTCGACGTCGCCGGCCTGCGTACCACGTCGAGCCATCCGCCGCTCAAGGACAACGTCGCCAAGTCGGATGCCAGCCTGGTCGCCCGACTGCGCGCGGCCGGCGCGGTGATCCTGGGCAAGACCAACGTGCCCGAACTGTGCGCCGACTTTCAGACCGACAGTCCGCTCTTCGGCACGACCAAGAATGCCTGGGACGCACGGCGAACCGCCGGCGGTTCGACCGGCGGCGGCGCCGTGGCCGTGGCGGCGCGGCTTTCTCCGCTCGAGATCGGCAGCGACATCGGAGGCTCGGTGCGCAATCCGGCGCACTACAACGGCATCTTCTCGCTGAAGCCGACGGAATGGCGGGTTCCCGGCCACGGCCACGTGCCCGACGTGCCTGGGGTAACCCGCACCAGCCGATACATGGGCACCTTCGGGCCGCTCGCCCGCTCGGTCGAGGACCTCGAGACGGCGCTGCGGATCATCGCCGGCCCCGACGGCAACGAGGTGGAGGCGCCGCCCGTGCCGCTTGGCCCGGCACCCAGGCTTGCGGCGAAAGGCCTGCGCATCGCAATATTGGAAAGCAATCCCCTGGTAAAGGTCTCGGCCGACACCGCACAGGTCGCTCATTCGACGGCACGGTTGCTCGCCAGAGCAGGCGCAAAAGTAAAGCACGCCTCACCTGAAGGCCTCGACTGGCGGCAGGCGTGGGACGACTGGTGCGACCTTATTCAGTACATGATCCGGGCGCTCATGCCGCTGGCCGAACGGGAACGCTCGTTCGCCATGACCGAGTCAGCCAACCCGTCGCAGCGGTCGGTCGCGCGCGCCTCGCGGCTCGACCTCGCACAGTTCTTCGCCGTGCTCGACCGGCGCGATCACGTGGTCAGGCGGTGCGAGTCTTTCCTCGACGATTACGATGCCTGGCTGATGCCGGTGATGCCCGATGCCGCCTTCGTGCGCCAGAAGCAGAGCGAGCCGCTGGTCGTCGACGGAACGCCCTATCCCTATTTCTTCGCCGGCACGGCCTACAATTTTCTCGCCAACCTGACGGGCCAGCCCTCCATCGTGCTGCCCTGCGGTTTCTCGAAGGCAGGTCTGCCCATTGGATTGCAGCTCACCGGCAAGCGATGGGGCGAGGCGAGACTGCTGGGCGTCGCCAAGGCTTTGGAAAGGCTGCTGCCGCCCTGTCCGGTGCCGCCCAATTACGCCTGAGCGGCGGCCATCGTCACCAGCACGGTTCGGCTCGACACCTGCTGGCCCTCCTTGACGGCGATCGATTCGATCTTGCCGTCGAGCGCCGATTTCAGCTGGTGCTGGATCTTCATCGCCTCGAGCACGACGAGCGTCTGGCCGCGCGCCACCCTGTCGCCCGCCGCCACTTTGATGGCGACTACCTTGCCGTCCATTGGCGCGCGCAGCTTGCCGTCGCTGCCCAAAGCGGCTGAAGTCGGCGGTGCGTAGGTCTTGTCGGTGAAGCGCACCGTCAGACCATCGAGATCGACGACAATTTCGGCGCCGTCGACATGAAACGGCACGGCGTCGCCGGCCGCGTCATCCGGTGTCACGGGGACCGTGCGCTCCATACCGCCGGCGGAGAGCCTGACCGGCGTCGGTTCGGGATTGGAGTTCCGCCAGCCGCGCAGCTCTGGCGGCCAGCGCGCGGCTGATTGCCGCCACAGGAGCGATGCCGCAAGCTTCCAGTGATGTTCGCTGATTTCGGGCGGCGGGAAGGAATGCCTGCCGATGAACGAGGTAGTCGCCTTGCCGGCGACGAACTCGGGGTGCCCGAGCAGGCGGATCAGGAAATGCCGGTTGGTCGTCGGGCCGAGCACGACCGTGTCGCGCAGCGCCTTGATCAAGCGCAGCCGCGCCTCCTCGCGTGTCGCGCCATGTCCGATCACCTTGGCGATCATGGCATCGTAGAACGGCGAGACCGCTAGGCCGTCCTGCACGCCGTGATCGATCCGGATGCCCGGTCCCGAGGCCGGCTGCCACAGGCCGATGCGGCCGGTTTGCGGCAAAAAGCCAGCATAGGCGTCCTCGGCATAGAGGCGCGCTTCGATCGCGTGGCCGGCGAGTCTCACCTGCTCCTGGGCGAGCGGCAAACTTTCGCCGCGCGCCACGCGCAGCTGCCATTCGACGAGATCGAGTCCGGTGACCGCCTCGGTGACCGGATGCTCGACTTGAAGCCGCGTATTCATTTCCAGGAAATAGAAGGCCCCGTCGCCGCCCAGCAGAAACTCGACCGTGCCCGCGCCGCGATAACCGATCGCCCGGGCGGCGGCCACCGCCGCCTCGCCCATGCGCCGGCGAAGATCGGCATTCACGGCGGGCGAGGGCGCCTCCTCGATGACCTTCTGGTGGCGGCGCTGCACCGAGCAATCGCGCTCGCCGAGATGAAGGACATTGCCGTGATTGTCGGCGAAGACCTGGATCTCGACATGCCGCGAGTCGACAACCGCTCTCTCCAGGATGAGCTCGCCCGAGCCGAAGGCGCTTTCGGCCTCGCTGCGCGCCGTGCGAATCGCCTCGGCGAGTTCGCCCGCGCGCTCGACAAGGCGCATGCCGCGGCCGCCGCCGCCCGCTGCGGCCTTGACCATCACCGGCAGGCCGATCCTGCGCGCCTCCCTCTCGAGGCTGGCTTCGCTCTGCGCCTCACCCTGATAACCCGGCACGCAAGGCACCCCGGCCTCGATCATTCGGCGCTTGGCGGCCGCCTTGTTGCCCATCGCGGCAATCGCCTCGGCAGATGGCCCGATGAACACGAGGCCGGCTGCCGCGCAGGCGGCGGCAAAGACCTGGTTCTCGGAGAGAAAGCCGTAGCCGGGATGGACGGCGTCGGCGCCGGATCTGTGCGCCGCTTCGAGGAGGCGGTCGATGTTGAGATAGCTTTCGCCGACCGGCGCCGGGCCCAGCCGCACCGCTTCGTCGGCGAAGGCGACGTGCGGCGCGTCCTTGTCGGCGTCGGAATAGACGGCGACAGTGCGATAGCCCATCGCCTTGGCCGTGCGTGCGACGCGCCAGGCGATCTCGCCGCGATTGGCGATCAGGAGCTTGGAAAACCCCGTCACTCGGTCGCCCATTTTGGCGGGCGCTTCTCGGCAAAGGCGCGAAGGCCCTCGGCGGCCTCCGGACTGCGGCGTGCCTCGGCGAATTTGTCCGACGCGAAATCGAGGACCGACGACAGTGGCTCGCTGCCGACCTTCATCACGACCGCCTTGGTCGCGGCGTTGGCGAACGGCGCGCAGCGGTCGATCTGCTTCAGCACTTCCTCGAGCTTGGCGTCGAGGGCGGCGCTGTCCTTCACCAGATAGTGGACGATGCCGAGGCGCAATGCGTCCGGCCCCCTGAAACGCGCTCCGGTGAGCGCGAGATGGCGGGTCTGCGACACACCGATTCGGGCGGCGACGAAAGGCGCGATCTGCGCCGGCACGATGCCGATTGCCGTCTCGCTCATGGCAAAGCCCGCATCTTCGGTGCAGATCGCCACGTCAGAGACGCAGAGCAGGCCGAAGCCGCCGGCAATGGCGTAGCCCTCGACCGCCGCGACGACGACCTGAGGCGTGGTATTCACCATTTCGAGGAACGCGCCGTACTGGCGGTTGTTGTTCGCGATCGGATCCCTTTCGCCCGGCACCGGCTTTTCGGTGAAGCTTTGCTCCATGTTCTTGAGGTCGGCGCCGGCGCAGAACGTGCCGCCGGCGCCGCGCAGGATCACGGCCTTGATGTCGCGCCGCTCGCGCAGATTCTCGAACACCGTCCGCAGCTCGCCGATCAGCGTCGGATTGAGCGCGTTCTTCACCTGCGGGCGGTTCAGCGTGACGTATAGCCGCGAGCGTTCGCGGCGCAGCAGCAGGGTTTCGTATCTCGAGGCAAACTCGGCCATGGCGTCCCCCAATCAGAGCCTCTCCGGCCTCGGCAAGGTGCCCATCAGCTTGGAAATGATCTGCAGCATCACCTCGTCGGCGCCGCCGCCGATCGAGGCGAGCCGCGAATCGCGGAAGGCGCGCGCGGTGGGAGATTCCCAGAGATAGCCGGCGCCGCCCCAATATTGCAGGCATCCGTCGGTCACCAGGCGCACCATGCGGCCGGCCTTCAGCTTGGCCATCGAGGCGAGCAGGGTGACGTCCGCGCCGTCGAGATATTCCTCGCAGGCGCGATAGCAGAGCGAGCGCACCAGCTCGACCTCGGTCCTGAACTCCGCGAGCTTGAAATGGATGATCTGGTTGTCGAGCAGCGGCCGGCCGAACACCTTGCGCTCGCGCGTGTATTCGGCCGTCTGGTCGATCAGCCGCTCCATGCCGACCACCGCGCTGATCGCCCCCCACAGCCGCTCCTCCTGGAACTGCTGCATCTGGTAGACGAAGCCCATGCCTTCCTGACCGATCAGGTTCCTCACCGGCACCTTTACCTCGTCGAAGAAGATCTG
>Ga0187780_10004066_pt1 | contig 10963 bp, 9 predicted proteins | sample 1015_Q2_SP10_20__FD_132429 | JGI IMG/M metagenome (GOLD analysis project Ga0187780, IMG submission 132429) | Tropical peat soil microbial communities from peatlands in Department of Meta, Colombia - 1015_Q2_SP10_20_MG | ecosystem: Environmental > Terrestrial > Soil > Wetlands > Peat | place...
GCTCTTCGTCCTGTGTCGTGGGATCGGACGCAGGTCGTTTCGCTTGGCCGCGGATGAAATCGATCCCCGCCTTGACACCTTTCAGTATCGCAGAGGCCTGGTGGAACGGTTGCCAGAGCTTCGTGCGGAAGGTCGACCCCGCCTCTTCGATCACTTCGAGGGCACCCGTCAGGATCTGGTCGGCTTTCACGACCTGTATGCGTAGGCGCTCGACAGCGTCGGTGAAGACGCGATCCACCTTCTGCGCCTGGCTGCGAGCGATTTCCGTGAGCTCCGCCGCGTTGCTCATGATCGTGCGGACACGGTCCTCGGAATCGTCCAGGATGCGACTTGCACGGACCAGGATGGGGTCTACGCGCGACTGAAGCTGCGCGGTGACTCGCGTGAAATGCTGGATGGCGGTCCGCATCTGCACATACATGGCCGCGAGAATGGCCATCTGGATCACGATGGCAATCGCGGCCACTACGATAAACGCTTCGAGCCAGCCCGACATCTGGCCTCCAGAGGTTTACGAAGCCTTCGCTTCGCGCTTGTACGCTTCCTTGCCTGCTTCGACAGCCGAATTTACCGCTTCCTTCTGCCGCGCCATAATCTCCTTGCTACGTTCGATCAAGTCTTCGGCGCGTTCGCGAAGCTCGCGCGCTTTCCGCTGCGCATATTCTCTGCCTTCATCCGCCTTGGAGGAAAGGAACTCACGTGTTTCTTCGCCGGATTTCGGCGCAAAAAGAATGCCGATGAGTGCGCCAATTCCCAATCCCACGAGGAAAAAGCTCACTTTGGAGCCGACGCTATCTGCCATTTGACACCTCCGAGTGTCACAGTAGCATAGCACTCTCAGTACAGGCAAGGCTGTGTCCGGCAAAGGTTTGCGAACCGGAATCATTAAGACGACGAAGATGTTCCTGTGTTGCGCGGCGCGGTTTCGTGCAGGCCATCAAAAACCCGTTGGGCTTGTGCCCGCGGCAGCTCGGCCGTTAGGTCATCGAGTGTTAGCTCCCGGAGCCGCGCCAGGCTCCCGAATCGGCGCAGCAGCCGTTGCGCCGTGCGCTCTCCTACGCCAGGGATTTCGACGAGTGCCGTCCCAATCTGACGCTTCGCGCGCCGCTGCCGATGAAAGGTGACGGCGAAACGATGGGTTTCATCTCGAACCTGTTGAATCAGGTGCAGAACGGGCGAATGGCGCTCCAGCACGATGGGCTCATGTTCCCGGCCCAGCAGATAAAGAATCTCCTCTTTTTTGGCGATGCTCGCGAGCGGCTGATTGATGACCTCGAGGGTGCGAAGTGCCTCCGCCGCAGCGTGCAGCTGGCCGATGCCGCCATCGATCAGAACGAGGCTTGGCATCGGTTTGTTCTCGTCGCGTAGGCGGCGATATCTGCGTTCAACCGCCTCACGCATACTGGCAAAGTCGTCGCGCAACAGGCCTTCGGATTTTTCGCGGCCCTCCCGCATCTGATCGCCACGAATAATGAATTTACGATAGTCGGATTTTTTCATTCGGCCGTCCTCCCACACAACCATCGAGGCGACGGTGTCTGATCCTTGGATGTGCGAAATGTCGAATGACTCGATCCGCTTCGGTGGTTCGGGTAGACCCAGCGTGGATTCCAGGGCCTCGGCGATGGCTTTGGAGGTGGGTTTGAGCACGCGAAAACGCTGGACGAACGAATGCTTGGCGTTCCGCTCAACTAGCTCGAGGAAGGCATGCTTTTGACCCCGCTGTGGATGGACGATTTCAACCCGGTGCCCTGCGTTGTCGGTCAACACGTCTTCTAGCAGCCCGCACTCCTCGAAGTCGATGGGCACGTGGATGTAGCGCGGCAGATAAGCTGCGTCCAGGTAGAGCTGTTTCAGCAGAGACGGGAGGAACTCCGACGGGTTGAATTCTCCAAGGTCCTCCCAGTAGAAATCCCGCCGGTCGACCGCCCGCCCGCCGCGCAGGTGGAAGAGATTCACCGCGACTTGCGGCGGCTCCGCGTACCAGGCGAGCACGTCGGTGTCATCGCCCTGCGCGGCGGCGATTTTCTGGCGCTCCTCCATCTCCCGCAGGGTGCGGAGCAGATCCCGGTAGCCGGCGGCCTCCTCGTAACGTTGCTCACTGGAGCAGTGCTCCATCCTTTCGGTGAGACTGCGCGTCAAATCGGTTCGGCGACCCTCAAGGAACATCCGGACGTCGCGCGCCGCCTCCCGGTAACGTTCGTCGCTCACCAGGTCTGCACAGGGTCCGAGGCAGCGATGAATGTAGTATTGCAAGCACGGCCTCGGATGACGCACGTCGAGGTCCACCGTGCAGGACGGCACCAGAAAATGTTTGTGTATGAGGTGGACCAGGCGGTGCGCAAGACTCGCCGGAAAATACGGCCCGAAATAGATCGAGCCATCCTTATTGAGGCGCCGCGTTACGTAAACCCGTGGATAGTTCTCAAATGCGGTGTATCGAATATAGGGGTAGGTTTTGTCATCCCGCAGCAGGACATTGAACTTGGGCTTGTGCTGCTTGATCAGATTGTTTTCAAGCGCCAGCGCCTCCCGCTCGTTGTCGACAACGATATATTGGATGTCGCTGATTTCACGGACGAGTGATCCAGTCTTGGCGTCCTGGGACCGTGACTCGAGGAAGTAGGATTTGACGCGATGGCGCAACGACCGCGCTTTGCCCACATAGAGAGTTTCTCGAAGGGCGTTTTGAAAAAGGTACACACCGGGTTGCAGGGGAAGTTGCTCGACTTTTTCGAGGAGTTCCATGGGCGGCGCGCTAAAATATCAGCGAGCTGGTGCGCCCGAGCAGAATGTTGGCGCGGTCAAATAGATATGATAGCAAAGGCGTTGTAAGCGGGGCGAGATACGACATGCCACAGAACCAACTGGCGTTTCTTCTGTGCGGCCTTCTGGCGCTGGGACCCGCCGTGTGTGCGCAGCAAAAGCCCGACTCGACCCCTCCTAGTGGGAAATCGCCCAGCGAGGCGAAGGCCGAGGAGGCTGACTCCGGCGCCCCGCTGCCCCCGTCCTCCGCCGAGCAGGACATGGAGGTGGCCTCCTACTACATGCACAAGGGCGACCCCGACGCTGCAATTCCGCGCCTGGAGGACGCGATCCGCCTCAAACCGAAGCTGGCGAAGCCGCGCCTGATGTTGGCCGAGATCTATGAAAAGAAGGGCGACGCCGCCGCTGCCGTGAAGTGCTACAGGGAGTATCTGCAGGTCTTTCCGAGTGCGCCCGATCAGAAAAAGATCGAGAAAAAAATAGAAAAACTGAACGGCCAATAGCTGGGAATGCCTTTCGGTGCAGGGAAGTCAGCGGAAGCGGGCCAAAAAACGCATGGCTCGGCCGTAGTGCTTGAACCGCTTCTCTTCCTGGCGAAATTCGCCGGAATGGGAACTGCGCCGGCAGCGCTCAAACCGCATGGGGTGCTTCACATGCAGCATTTCGTGATAGAGCACGTAGGAAACGACATAGCTCGGCACCCGAGGCTGATCCAGCTGGCGACTCAGCACGATTTGGTTGAGCGCCGGATCGAAGGACCCCAGCTGGGTCCTCCAGATACGACGGCTCCAGCCCAGTCGTGGTCGGGGGAGGGAATCGGCGAAATAGCTACGATTGAGCCGTCGAAACAGGAGAGCCAGATCGTGATGGCGTCCCTGTGCGCGATGCTCCACTTTTCCGGCGCGGCGCCGCCGCAGTAACCACAGCCGGCGACGTGTCGATCGGGCATACGAGAAGCGGCGGTAGCGTTCCCGCAATGCATCCGGCGGACGTCGGCGATAGAGCCGCGCCAGCAGGAGAGCGGCGACGGCTTCCAAGATGGCACGAGACGCGGGCGCGAGCGCATCGGAGAGACGAACATGCGCCGTATCGTCGCGCAGCCGGATGGTATGGGTCAGATCGACATAGGGGTGATACTCGATTACGAAATGGGGTGGGCGGCCTTCGCATCCCAGACGCGTGTAGATTCGCCTGAAAACTTGTTCGCCCCCGGGAACCTGCTTGTGACGTTGGCCGGACGTCCTCAAGAAGGCTTTCTCCTAACAGGGGCGGGCAGCATTTCCTTCTCGGCCTCCTCCACGTCGGACAGAGCATCCTGCGTGCCCTCGATCGCGTCTTTCAGAGTGTCCCGGTAGATGTCGAGGTCTTTGCCACCCTTGTCGTATTTTTGGAGCTGGTTAAGAAATTCGTTGTACTTGGTACGCATCTGCTTTAGGACGGCCCGTATATCCATCTGTTTCTCGCGGGCCATGGCAATCTGATCGGCGCCGTCGTCCACGCAGCCCACGTAACCATTCAACAGGGTATTTAAGATCTCCGATCGACCCCGCTGCGGAGGCGTTCGATTGAGCTCATAATCAAACTTCTTCAAGCGGTCCTCGGCAAAAGCGAGATACAGCTTGATCCGAGCGGCGGGGGTATCGGCGTCGCGAATCTTGTCGGCTTCTTCCTCACTCAAGTAATCCCTCGGCTCGAATTGGGCCGCCCGCACCCACGGGATTGCTGAGATCCATACCGTTAAGGACAGCAAGGCCGCGATGAGACGATACGCCATCAACCCCTATTGTACGATCTTATCGGATTTTGGTGGAGGCGTTCGCCCTGGAAAAAGTTGTTCGATGAGACGGCGGTTCACCTCGTCCAAATCCTTGCGCACCCCGAGGAACGGCGCCTGCTCGTCGCTGGTCATCGTTGGAAGCAGTGCATCGATGCGCCGGAGCGATTCCCGTACGGAGATCTGCAGCTGCTTGAAGCCGGCGGGGTGCTTTTCGGGGTCGACGTTGGTGCTCTCTAGTGCTTTCATGCACGACGCCACCTGGCTGTTGTACTCACGGAGCAAATCCAGGGCTACGGAAAGGCGGTAGGTTTCCACTTCTTTTTGAATCTGTTGGAATTCCGCCTGCCCGAGATCGGGCATGAGCTTCGCCTTTTGGACGGGGTTTGTCTCGTGCTCAAACCGGGAGCGAAGGTCGGCGGTGCGGTCCTGTGCCCCGGCAGATGTCGTTGAAAGCGTCGCAGCCAAAAGAACAGCCCCCCAGGTTGCGACGAAAGTGCGCAAAGCCTTACCTCTTTTTGTCCTTCAGTTCACGGGTCAGTGTGCGGACGCGGGACGTGGCTACGAAATACATATCGCTGTTTTCGTCTTTGTTCAACTGAAGGAACGTCTGATAGGCATCGAGGGCCTGAGGGAGCTGGCCCAGTTTGTCGTAGCAGGTTGCCCGAAGGTACCAGCTTGCCGCGGGGAGCTGCTGGCGTTTGGAAAGCGCATCGAGACCGGACAGAGCCACCGCGTAATTCTTGTTGAGGTATTCCGCCTCGACCACTTGGCTCAGCAAATCGTTTGCGGTCGGGTCGATCTCGTAGGCCGCAACCAGCCAGTGCAGGGCATTGGGATAGTCCTTCTTCTCCAGGTAAACGCGGCCGAGTCGGTCCGCCATATTCGGATCGTGCGGGGCAAGCGTTGCCGCCTTTTCGAGCACGGGGATGGCGTCATCGTAGCGCTTCTTCTCCCAGTAGATTTGCGACCGTAGTTTCAGCGCCGCGAGGCTCTCGGGTCCTGCCGCAGCCGCTCGATCGAGTTCGGCCAGAGCGTCGTCGTCTTTGCCCAGGTCGACCAGCGCCGAGGCTCGTTCGATCCGCACGCCGGCATCGTTCGGCGCCAGGGCAAGATAGGCGGCGAATTCCGACGCGGCTTCGTCCAACTTCTTTTCGGCAACCAGGCAGTTTGCCAAGCCCAGTTGAGCCTGGCGTAACGCTACACCCTCCGGATGGAGCGACAGCGTCGCTCGGTAGGCGGCTTCCGCCTCCGGAAAACGGCCCGCGCTCAGTAGCGCGTAGGCCAACGAGGCACTGATGGCCACATCTTGCTCATTCAACTTCTGCGCGGCCTCGAATTGCTCAAGGGCGGGCTGGAGTTGACCGCTCCTTTCCAGTGCGGTGCCAAGAAGCCACTTGGTCTGAGCGTCCTGGGGTTCGAGTTGGGCCGCATGTTCGAGTGGATCGATGGCCGCCGCGGGGTCTTTCGCCAGCAGGGTCAGGCCCAGATTTCGGTAGGCCGGCGCCATCTTGGGGTTTGAGGGATCAAGGGCGATGGCTCTCTCGTACTCGGCTTTCGCGTCGTCCGGGCGCTGCAGGGCCGTGTAGGTGTAGCCGAGGTTGAAGTGCGCCGACGCATCGTCGGGCTTTTTCGCCAAATAGCTCTGGTAGTCCTCGGCGGCAGTTTCGAAGTCCTGCTTGCTGACGGCTTCCTCGGCCGCCACCAGTAGGCGATTGAGTTCTTGCGCGGCGGCATCGTGCTTGATGGGGTTCGGATTCTGTGCGCAGAGCGGGAAAGGCCCGACGAGCAGGCAGAGCGCGCAACCGCCCAGGGATTTCCACCACAAGGTCATGCTCTTCCTAGCGGCGATCTGTTACTGCGCCGAACCATCCTGCGGAGAGCGATGTTCCGTTGATTTCGCCGAAGGGTCGGAATGGCCCCCATTGCGATGATTCAGCACGCGCGCCAGAAATTTGCCCGTGTGCGACTGCGAATTGCGTGCCACCTGCTCCGGCGTTCCCGCGGCAACGACGCGTCCGCCGGCGTCTCCGCCCTCCGGCCCAAGGTCGATGATCCAGTCGGCGGACTTCACGACCTCCAGGTTGTGTTCGATGATCAGTACAAAAGCGCCGCCGTCGATCAGCTTGCGAAAAGCGGTCAGCAACTTCTGGATATCATCGAAATGAAGCCCGGTGGTAGGCTCGTCGAAAATGTACAGAATCCCGGCGTTGTCCTGCCGAGTGAGATGCGCGGCGAGCTTTAGGCGTTGTGCCTCGCCGCCCGATAGGGTCGTCCCCGACTGGCCGAGCCGCAGGTAGCCCAGACCGACTTCCTCGAGCACCCGCAAGCGCGAAGTCACCTTCGGATGTGCCGCAAAAAACGTCAGCGCCTCGCGGACGGTCATCTGCAGTGTTTCGTGGATGTTTTTGTCCTTGTAGCGCACGTCCAACACGCTGGTTTTGTAGCGCGTGCCCCGGCACTCTTCGCAAACGAGTTCCACGTCGGCCAGAAAACGCATCTCGACCGTCACCGTGCCGTCGCCCTGGCAGGCTTCGCAGCGCCCCCCGGGAATATTAAACGAGAAATGGCCCGCGGTCAGATTGCGTTTGCGGGCATCCGGCGTCGCCGCGTAGACTTCGCGAATGGCATCGAACGCCTTCAGATAGGTGGCGGGATTTGAGCGCGGCGTCCGTCCGATCGGCGACTGATCCACCATTTCCAGGGCCTGGATGGCTGCGTCGCCTTCGATTCGATCACAGCACTCGCGCCAGTTCCCGCCGAGCCGCTTGGCCTCCAGTGCTTTGTATACCACGTCGTAGACAAGCGTCGACTTGCCCGAGCCGGAAACGCCCGTTACAGCCACGAGCATGCCCAGCGGAATCGTGACGTCGACTCCTTTCAAATTGTGGCTCCGCGCGCCCAGGATCTTCAGAAACTTCCCGTGTGGCCTCCGGCGATACTGCGGCACGGGGATGCGCAGATCCTGGCGAAGGTAGCGGCCGGTAAGGGACTGAGGATCGGACAGTAACTCCTCGCGGGTACCGGCGAACATGAGTTCTCCGCCGTGCTCTCCCGCGCCGGGTCCCAAATCGAGGACGCGATCGGCCGCCAGGATCGTATCCGGATCATGCTCGACGACCAGCAGCGTGTTTCCCAAATCGCGCAGCCCCTTGAGGATCTCGATCAGTCGGTTGGTGTCCCGCGGATGGAGTCCGATCGACGGTTCGTCCAGCACATACAGCGCGCCTACCAGATGCGATCCGAGAGACGTGGCCAGCTGAATTCGCTGTGCCTCGCCGCCCGAAAGGGTGGAGGTCAAGCGATCGAGAGTGAGGTAGTCGAGCCCGGTTTCGTCGAGAAAGCGCAGGCGCAGCTGAATCTCCTCCAGCACCTTGTCCGCAATCACCCCTTCGGCGGGGCTGAGTTCGAGGTGATCGAAGAACGGTCGCGCTTCCTTGACCGTCATCTGGCACACTTGGGTGATCGATCGCCCGGCGATCGTTACGGCACGGGCTTCGGCGCGCAGGCGTGTACCGCCGCAGTCCGGACAGGTGGCGTAGCCTCGATAGCGGCTGAGGAAAACACGCACGTGGAGCTTGTATTTCTTCCGCTCCAGCCACGCGAAGAAGCCTTTGACGCCGGGAAAGTCTTCGTTCGCGTCGCCATCGAGAATCGCGCTGCGCTGCGCCGCGGTCAGATCTCGGAACGGGACGTCGAGCGGAATCGCCTTCGCTCGCGCATAACGGCGCATCTCGAACGCCAGCTGCCGATAGCGCGGCTTGGTCCAGGGCTCGATTGCGCCCTCGGCCAGCGTTTTCGCCTTGTCGGGCACGACCCGATCTAAATCGAAATCAATCGTGTTGCCGAAACCCTGGCACCGGGGGCAAGCCCCGTACGGATTGTTAAATGAAAAAAGCCGCGGCTCCGGTTCCTGATACGTCGCCCCGCATTTTTTGCACTCGAACCGCTCATTGAAGACAAGCCTTTCCGGCGCTTGATGGGTGGGGTCGTCGGAAACAAATTCCAGAATCGCCTCCCCGCCGCCCTCGCGGTAGCAGATTTCAAGCGAATCGATCAGCCGTGACCGAATCTCTGGCGAAAGCGCCAGGCGATCGACCAGCACATGCACGGGCTTGCTGAAATCCACATCCAGCAGTTCTTCCGGGGCCGCAAACTCGAAGACCCGCCCCGCCTGGTAGAGTCGATTGAAGCCACGTTTTCGAAGGCGAATCAAGGCCTGTCGAACGCTGTCCGGGTTCGGTCGGGCCGCTTTTCGCCCCCTGGAAGCGGCCGCCTCTGCTCTTTGGCTCGCGGGCGTTTCCGGCTGCAAAGAAAACCGATACAGCAGGTAGAACCGTCGGCCGCCAGCGAGCGACAGCACCCGGGTCGCGATTTCGTCGAGCGTGTCTTTACGGACCTCCTCCCCGCATCGCTGGCAAAAGGTGTGGCCGGCTCGCGCGTAAAGCAGTCGTAGATAGTCGTAGATTTCCGTGGCCGTCGCGACCGTCGATCGCGGGTTGCGAGTCGAGTTCTTTTGCCGGATGGAGATGGCGGGCGCGATGCCGGTAATCTCGTCGACATCGGGCTTTTCGATGCGCTCGAGGAATTGCCGCGCGTAGGCGGAAAGCGACTCGATATAACGCCGCTGGCCCTCGGCGTAAAGCGTATCAAACGCCAGACTGGATTTACCGGAGCCGGAAACACCCGTCACAACGGTGATGGCGTTGTGTGGGATGGTGACATCGACGTTCTTCAGGTTGTGGACGCGGGCGCCGCGGACTCGTATGGCGTCGGCCGTATCGGATTCCGAAGAAGGCTCTGCCACGCTCCTAGGGGTCGGGGTGACACTCTCAGTGGGTTCCGTGGCCATCCGCCTAAACGAAGAATTATACGCCTTTCACCGCAACAGCGGTAAACGGGGGGGACCGGTCCTATCGAGCTGAGCCCTCGCGCGGTTGCCTTTAGCCGGGGGGCAGGGAGGCGCGCCGATCATCGGCCGAGGATGTCGGCGCATAGTATCCGGTGCGTGTCCGGACGGAAAGCTTGCCGCGGCCGTTCGGCGGGATTACCTTGAGCTGGACGGTGCGGAATGTGCCGTCGCGCGCTGTGTTCGTGGGATAGTAGCCGATCGTATACTGGTTGCGAATTTCCCGCGCGACCTGTTCACAAATCGGCGTCACCTGGCTCAGGTTTTCCGGAAAGTACGCCTCTCCCCCGGTCGCCTCAGCCAGCTCTTCCAGAACCTTCTTGGAATGGCGGACCATGCGCTTTTCGTGTTCGCGGTCGTCTTGGCTGAAGACGCCGATCGTATAGATCGTCACATTGGACTGTTCGGCAGCCTTGATGGTGTCTTCGAATGTCTTTTGGCTGGCGTCGTCGTCGCCGTCGGTGACGATAAGCAGAACCCTCTTGTCTTTGTGTCCCTTCTTGATGTGAGCCAGCGAGCCGATGACGGCGTCATAGAGCGCCGTGCTCCCGCGCGTATCGATACGTCCCAGAGCGTCGTTTAGATCTCTCTGGTCGCTCGTGAAGTCGCCTTCGGTATCGAGGTAGTACTCATCGTTGAAATTCACCACGAACGCTTCGTCTTGGGGATTGCTGGTGCGCACAAATGTCATCGCCGCCGTGTTCACCTGTTCCCGTTTTTCACGCATGCTGCCGCTGTTGTCGATGACGAGCCCCATGGTCACCGGAATGTCCTGGCGCGAGAAAAACGAGATCTTCTGCTCGATGTTCTGCTCGAACACGCGGAAGTTGTCCTGCTGCAGATCGGGGACGAATTGGCCTCGGTCATCGGCGACCGTTACGTGCAGCACCACAAGGTCCACGTCGCTTTTGATGCGGTGACCGCTCTGTGGCTGGCTGGCCGGTGGCGGGGGAGGCGCGGGCGCGGGTGTCGGAATCGCCGGGGGTGTCTCTTGCGTCGAAGCGCACGTACCAGCCAGCAAGGCGAAGCACAGCACGCCTAGCCGGAACAGGCGAGCGCCGTTAGTGTCCTGGCGCGAAGTATCCAGTTTTTGCCGAAACGGTGAGAGGCGGAAGGCCCTTCGGCGGGCGAAGCTTGACCTTGATCTTGCGCCACTTTCCATCGTGTTCGCGGTGGCTCGATCTGTATCCCAGAACATATTGATTGCGCAGCTCCATGCTGATTTTTGAGGCGACGTCCGGCAGTTGATTCAGGTTCTGCACTGCGAACGTGCGGCCGCCCGTCATCGACGTCAAATCGGCCAGCATTCCGGGTCCCTGCCGTTCTTCCGGTGTGGGGCCGCCGTCGGGCTCAAAAAGCCCGATCGCGTAGATCTGGACATCCGCCTCGCGTACGAACTTGCGGATTTCCGTCTCGCTATACCTGCTATGATTATCGCCCCCATCGGATAGGATGAGCAAAGCTTTCTTGGTGTTGTGTGCTCCACGCATCTGGCTAAGTCCGAGATACACGCC
>Ga0187780_10004068_pt1 | contig 10956 bp, 8 predicted proteins | sample 1015_Q2_SP10_20__FD_132429 | JGI IMG/M metagenome (GOLD analysis project Ga0187780, IMG submission 132429) | Tropical peat soil microbial communities from peatlands in Department of Meta, Colombia - 1015_Q2_SP10_20_MG | ecosystem: Environmental > Terrestrial > Soil > Wetlands > Peat | place...
CCGAGATAAGCAGCGCGGGCCAGGCTCATCACTCTTTTGCTGTCTCCGAAATCGCGCCGGAAACCATCGTAAACCGATGCCGTGTGGAATAGAGGATAGATGTTATAGAAGTGCGTGCCCGGACCGATCGAGAACATATCATTCTCAGGATCGATGTCCGGTTCCGTTTCATCCAGCCAAATGTAGTCAAATCCATATGGCTTCACGTAGCGGTCGCGAATCTCGCCCCACCACCACTTCGCTGCTTCGGGATTGGTGGTATCGAGATTGGGCCCGATAACGTCTTTCGCCCATCCCGGATCGGGTGTTCCGTCCGGCTTGCGAATCAGCCAGCCTTTGCTCGCCAGCATGTCGTAAAACTGAGTGCCATGCGCAAAGTGCGGCCATACGCTCAGCAGCGTATTCACGCCCATCTCATGCAACTCACGATTCATCCCCGCAGGATCCGGCCAGCGCTTCGGATCCAGGTCCAATTCGCCTTGCCGGGTCATATTCAGGAAGTCCACTACGATTACGTCGAGTGGCAGCTTCCTGTCGCGATAACCCTTCGCGACCTCCAGAATCTGGTCTTGCGTCGGGTAGATCGCCTTGCTCTGAATATAACCGTAGGCTGCCTTGGGTAACATGTGCGCAACGCCGGTCAGCAGACGATAGCCTTCGTAGATTTCGTCGCTCGTATTCCCAGAGATGACGAAAAACGAGACACGATCGCCAACTTCTGACGACCACACATTCCGATTGTTGAAACCAAGGTCCACGGTAGTCTTCGATGGATTGTCCCATACCAACCCATAGCCACGAGTTGAGACCATGAACGGTACGCAGACATCTTCGCCGCCAATTGCACCGTAGTCGTGCCAGCAGCGAATCTGCTGATCGCGAAGGTCCATCCAGCCCTTTTGCTGTTGTCCTAGGCCGTAATAGTGCTCGTCCGATGGCGAGTCAAAGGTGGCGGAAACGCGATAGGTTTTCGCGCCCGTGTCTGTTCCGTCCGGCTGGGGCGCCATCATCCAGGTGCTCATGCGCAGCAGCGTCTTTCCTTGGGGCGTTGTGACCAGAAGCGCATCGTTATACGGACCATGGCCCCCATTGCCAAAATAGATTTTGCGTAGATCGAGATTTAGCGCATCCAACGGCATTGGCTGTGGCAGGTTGTCCTTTGGAAGATCTCCCGGTGCCACACGAACCACCATGCGCGCCGACCGGAACAGGTCCCCGCCTTCGGCATCGCGCTCGCGTGTCCATCCTTCTGCCGCCGGACTGGCCGCAAATCCGTATCCCGGAGCACCCGTTGCGGCGCTCTTGTCCACGCTCATGGTGATACGTAAAACGTTTGGGGCATACGGCACCAAAGATATGACGCGCCCGTCTCGTTCCAATACGAGCGCACCTTGCTGGCCCTTTGCCGCGATCGCCAGAACTGAGGAAATCAACGAGGCACTCAACACTATCGTCAAAAATTGTCTATTCATCACCATCCTCATTCCATGTCCGTAGAGTTCCTTGCGTGCGTCGGCGACCCAAAGCCATTACTTGCACCGCTCTGTTGAACGTCGCACGATCAACTCCGGTTGCAAGACGATAACTTCACGCTTCGGCGGTACCTTCGAGTTCAGGATCCCCAGCGTGATGCGCGCGGCCTCCGTGCCAATGCGCCGGCTATCTTGATCAATGCTGGAAAGCGGCACACGCAGCGAATCGTCATAGTGCAGATTTCCGCATCCGATGATCGCCAGGTCCTCAGGAATCCGGACTCCGTGATCCAGCGCATAGTTCATGGCGCCCATCGCGAGCGGATCATTAAAACAGAACACTCCGTCTGGTCTCGGCTTGCGCCCCAGCAGTTGTGCCATTGCGTCCGCACCACGCTGCCGCGTTTCTACGTCACCCTTGAGCTCTGGGATTATGTAATTTTCGTCCAATTTCAAACCGGCTTGCGCCAGGGCTCGCTCGTATCCTGTCAGTCGGCCGTTGCCCGGACCGGTTTCCGGTCCGCGGATGTGCGCGATCCGTTTGCAGCCAACCTCGATCAAATGCCTAGTGGCTAACATTCCGACCGCTTCGTCATCCACACCAACGAAATTTGCCGAAAGTCCCGGCAGATCGCGGTCGATCAGCACGTAAGGCGTCTTTTGCTTCTCGATTTTGAAAAACAGGTCGAGCGTTGGGCGGCATGACGCGACGATCAAAGCGTCAAGCCGACGCGCGAGCAGTTGAGCTATCTCTTGCTCTTCAAGGCCGGGATCCTCGCCAGACGATGAGATCAGCAAATAATAGCCGTTCGCCTTGAGACCATCGGAAAGAGATTTGGCAATCTCCGCGAAGAAGGGGTGGAGCAGGTCCGGAACGACCAAGCCCACCAGATAGGTGCGTCCCGTAGCCAGGCCACGCGCTGCCAGGTTTGGACGATAATCAAGCTCCTTTACGCGAGCCAGAACCCGCTCGCGGGTTTCGTCTCCCACATCTGGGTGATTCCGAAGGACCTTGGAGATCGTGACCACGGACACGCCGAGGTCCCTCGCAATATCTTTCATTCGCACGCTCATCTGGTGTGTGCCCACGCTACGGCACTATTCTCGCATGAATCGGGCATTGACACCGGTTACTTTACCGCTTACTATGCCTTGAGAATTTCGCTAGACACCAGCAAGAAAATCGGGAATGGCCGATGCCGCCTGCCAGCGTGAACCAACTCACCGCCCAGAACCTCCGGAAAGCTGAGCCAACTCTTCGAAATAACTGCGTTTGGTTATGAGGGCCTTCGTCATTCAGAGCCCAGGACGCGCCTCCGTCGCTGAGGTCCCAGACACCGTCGTCAAAGACGGAGACATTTTACTCAAGGTCCGCATGGTCGGATTCTGCGGCAGCGACCTGAACTCCTTTCGCGGACTTAATCCTCTCGTCTCGTATCCCCGCATTCCCGGCCACGAAGTTTCTGCCACAGTCCTTGAAGGGAAGGGCGAGCTTCGTTCTGGAACGGACGTGGCGCTATATCCGTACACCAACTGCGGCCAATGTTCGTCGTGCCGGCTTGGACGCACGAATGCCTGTCAGTTCAACCAGACACTCGGAGTGCAGAGGGACGGCGCGCTCGCGAAATTCGTAGCGATGCCGCCAGACAAGCTCTATCCGGCAAAGCTCAGTGCAAAGGAGTTATGCCTGGTTGAGCCACTGACGGTTGGCTTTCACGCCGTGGCTCGCGGATCCATCACCGAGAAGGACACGGTCGCCGTCTTCGGCTGCGGCGGAGTGGGGCTCGGCGCCGTGGCTGCCGCCGCTCTTCGAGGAGCGCGTGTTATCGGCGTTGATGTGGACGACAAAAAGCTCGAGATCGCACGCGCTTGCGGCGCATGTCTCACCATTCATAGCGCGCGGGAATCCTTGCCCGATAGCTTGTCTAGACTGACCGAGGGCCGCGGCCCCGACGTGGTGATCGAAGCGATTGGACTTCCTGCGACCTTCCGCGCTGCCGTCGAGGAAGTTTGTTTTTCGGGCAGGGTTGTCTATATCGGCTACGCCAAAGAACCCGTCAGCTACGAGACGCGACTTTTCGTCCAAAAGGAACTGGACGTTCGGGGTTCAAGGAACGCTCTGCCGGAAGACTTTCGTGCGGTGATTCGCCTTCTCGAAGCGGGCAAGTTTCCGGTCGATCAAGCCGTGAGTTCGATTGTCTCTCTTGAGGAAGCGCCAAATGCATTGCGTACCTGGAGTGAGAACCCGTCGCGGTTCCACAAAATTCTGGTTTCTCTGGATTAGCGGCATGCGCAGCCTCGTAAGGCACAGCGTATTCGCACGGGGATATGTGACGTAACCGGGATCAAAACGCTCAGTCATGAAAGGACGTCATGTTCTCGCATAGCTTTCTCCGGCCGATTCGCAAGGCAGCCGTGCTCTTGTTGGTGCTACTAGCCCCTCTCGTCATGTGTGCTCAAAATCCCACCGCCCCGACCACGTCCGAGGACCCTGAGAAGATCGATCAGCTTTGGCAAAAGGCTAGCAGTAAGTACGACGCGCAACGAACAGCGCTGCTACAGGATGTGGATAACGCGGGTCATCAAGGGCCGTTTCGTCCAGACTGGGAATCACTCAAGGCCTATGAAGCTCCCGATTGGTACCGCGACGCGAAGTTCGGAATTTTCCTTCACTGGGGCGTTTACTCCGTTCCCGCGTTCGGTAACGAATGGTATCCGCGGCTCATGTATGACAAGAAGTGGGGCGAATACAAGCACCACATCGACACCTACGGGCCGCAGGATAAATTCGGCTACAAGGATTTCATTCCGATGTTCAAGGCGGAGCATTTCGATCCAGTCGCCTGGGCCGAGTTATTCAAGAAGGCCGGCGCGAAATACGTGGTACCAGTAGCGGAGCACCACGACGGGTTTGCCATGTACGACAGCGGCCTGAGTGACTGGACGGTCGCCAAAATGGGGCCGCACCGTGACACGACGGGAGAGCTGGCCAAAGCGGTGCGGGCAGCCGGTTTGCATTTCGGGGTGTCGTCGCATCGCGTCGAGCACAACTTTTTCCTGGGTCCGGGCCGCGCCATCCCTTCCGATGTGAACGATCCGAAGTACGCTGCCTTCTACGGCCCGGCTCACACCTGGGTCATGAATCCGGGCGGGACGCCTCTAAACAATGATTTCACGTATGTCTCACAGGCCTGGGCGAACGATTGGCTGGCGCGCTCCACAGAGCTCGTCGAAAAATATCATCCTGACATCGTTTACTTCGATTGGTGGATCGGCCAAGCTTCCATTCGACCGAACCTCACACGTTTTGCCGCGTTCTATTACAACAGCTCGCTGAAATATGGCGACCACGTTGGAGTAATCAATTACAAGGATTACGCCATGCAGGAGCATTCCGCCGTGCTCGATCTCGAACGCGGCCAACTGGGCGACATTCGCCCCTCTCCATGGCAAACCGATACCTCCATCAGCAACAAATCGTGGGGTTACATTGAGAACGACACGTTCAAGTCCGCCGAATTCGTTGTCCATCAGCTCGTCGATATCGTCAGCAAGAATGGCAATTTGCTCTTGAACCTCGGCCCACGATCGGACGGCACCATCCCAGAGCAAGTGCAGCAAGTCCTTTTGGATGTCGGTGCCTGGTTGAGTGTGAACGGCGAAGCCATCTACGGTACGCGGCCGTGGCGTGTTTATGGCGAGGGCCCTACAAAGGCGGCGGCTGGGTCGTTTCACGATACCGATGTGCAGAATTTCACAGCGGAAGATTTTCGCTTTACGACCAAGGGAAACGTACTGTACGTCATCGGGCTCTCTTGGCCTTCGAATCAAGAAGCCGTGATTCATGCGCTCGCGCGGACCGTGGGCGCGGAATCAGTTAAGTCAGTTGACTTGCTTGGCGGCGGCAACAAACTGCAGTTTGAGCAGCAATCCGACGGTTTGCACGTGCACGTGCCTGCTCAAGGCGCGGCCAAGTACGGTTATGCGCTTCGTGTCACGTTTTGAAGCTTCCGGAAATTGACCGCGCAGCGACAAAGCAGCTCGATTTTGAATTACCGGACGAAAGTGAGGGAACGGTCAAATGAAACTGTGGATCGGGATAGCGTCGCTCGTACTTGCAACTTCGTGTTGGGCGCAGGAATCCGGGACTTTCCAACCAGCCTCGACCAACGTTTGGGGTGCGGAGTATCCGCGTGTGGACAGCACCGGCAGCGTGCAAATTCGCGTAAAAGCTCCCGATGCAACCAAAGTGAGATTGAATTTTTGGAGCGGCCCGAAAATTGACATGGAGAAGCAGGCCGACGGTTTTTGGACGGTAACAACCCCGCCACTCGTGCCTGGCTTGCACTACTACACGCTAATCATAGACGGCGCGGAAGTAAGTGACACTGGCAGCCGCGCGTTTTTTGGCGGCGGCAAATATGCCAGCGCAGTGGAAGTGCCGGAGCCGGGTGCAACCTATTATTTGCCGCAAGACGTTCCGCATGGCGCGGTTCGCGAGGTTTGGTACAACTCGAAGGTCACTGGCAGTTGGCGTCACGCGCTCGTCTACACGCCACCGAATTATGACACGCAAACTGGCATTCGGTATCCAGTGCTCTATCTTCAGCATGGCGGCGGCGAAGACGAAACCGGCTGGATCCGTCAGGGCAACGCAAACTTCATTCTCGACAATTTGCTCGCTGCCAGAAGCTGCAAACCCATGATTATCGTGATGGCTTACGGCTACGCTCGCCGCGCCGGCCAGGCGCCGCCAGACTTGGCCGGAAAGCCATTCGGGTCCCCCGAAATGATGAAAGCAATGCAGGACATGGCGGCCGCTTTCGAAGACGATGTAACGCAAGCGCTTATTCCGTACATCGATTCCGACTTCCGTACCCTAGCGGATCGTGACCATCGCGCCATGGCGGGACTCTCGATGGGTGGAATGCAGACGTTCCAAATCACGCTGAATCATCTCGATCTTTTCTCTTACATTGGCGGATTCAGCGGAGCTGCTGGTCCCCTGGTCCTCGGAGATCGCAAGCTGGATCCAAAAACCGATTTTCACGGAGTATTCGCCGACCCCGCCGACTTTGCAAAGAAGGTACATCTGCTGTGGGTGGGCGTGGGTACGAAAGAGCCTGAAAGGATGCGCGCTGGGCTTTTGCGTCTGCATAGTTCTCTAGAAGAAGCAAACATCCAGCACGTTTTCTATGAATCGCCGGGCACGGATCACGAATGGCAAACGTGGCGCCGCGACTTGAGAGATTTTGCGCCAAGGCTATTCACTAAGTAGAGATGGAACGCAGGCCGTACTCAAACAGCAAAATCTAAGCAGGGGTGGGGGGATGCGCACGATCATTCTGAAAGTCAGTGTCACGGTTGTTGCTTTGCTCGCGGCGGGGCGGCTCTCTGCGCAGAACTCCGCCTCTCCAGCGTATTTGAACCCTTCTCTTCCGGCGGAGCAGCGGGCCGAAGACCTGGTAAAGCGCATGACCGTGGAAGAAAAGGTCACGCAGCTCACGAACCAGTCGCGTGCCATCCCGCGACTAAATGTGCCGGCTTATAACTGGTGGAGCGAAGCTTTGCACGGAGTCGCCTCGAGCGGCACTACGGAATTCCCCGAACCGGTCGGCCTGGCCGCTACGTTTGACACCGACGCGATTCACCGCATGGCCATAGCCATCAGCATCGAGGGACGGATCAAGCATGCGCAGTTTGAACGCGAGGGCCACAGCAGGGTGATGGAGGGGCTGGATTTCTGGGCGCCGAACATCAATATCTTTCGCGATCCACGGTGGGGGCGGGGGCAGGAGACTTACGGCGAAGACCCGTTCTTGACGGCGCGTATGGGAGTCGCGTTTGTTACCGGCATGCAGGGCGAGGATCCGAAATACTACCGCGTTATCTCAACGCCCAAGCATTACGCCGTTCACAGCGGCCCCGAACCGACCCGCCACACCGCCGACGTCAAAGTCAGCAAGCATGACGAACTGGACACCTATCTGCCTGCGTTCCGCGCGACTGTCACCGAGGCAAAAGCGGGTTCCGTGATGTGCGCGTACAACAGCGTGAATGGGCAGCCCGCGTGCGTGAATGAGTTTCTGCTGCAAGACCAGTTGCGCGGGAAATGGAAATTTCAAGGCTATGTTGTGTCGGACTGCGCGGCGGTCGTCAACATTTTTAACGACCATCACTTTACCAAGACTCAGGCAGAGGCTTCCGCTCTGGCCGTGCAGCGCGGCATGGATAACGAATGCCTGAATTTCGCGGATATCAAGGACGATCGCGACTACAAGCCGTACCTCGACGCGTACAAGCAAGGCTTCTTGAAAGAGAGCGAGATCGATGCCGCTTTGATCCGCCTGTTCACGGCTCGCATCAAGCTTGGCATGTTTGATCCGCCGGAATTGGTCCCATATTCCAAAATCGATGAGAAGGAACTCGACAGCCCCGCGCACCGTGAGCTGGCGCGTGTGATCGCCAACGAATCGATGGTGCTGCTCAAAAACGACGTCACTCTGCCGTTAAAGAAGGAAGCCATCAAAATCGCTGTGGTGGGCCCTCTTGCGGACCAGACTCGCTATTTGCTTGGCAACTACAACGGCCAGCCGACGCATGTCGTTTCCGTGCTCGACGGAATCAAAGCGGAATTTCCCGGCGCGCAAGTCACCTTCCACCCAGGCACGCAGTTTCTGCGCGCTGACGGCGAGACAGTTCCTACTTCGTTCCTCACCACCGTCGAAGGCCAGCCAGGACTCACCGCGGAGTTCTCCACCGGAGAAGTATGGGGAGTGCAGCGAACCGTGCTTGCGGTTAGCCAAGTGAAGAACGTCGATCTAAAAGCGGAAGACATTCCTCAGGAAGCGTCAGGCAAATATCCGCTGCGAATCGAGTGGACCGGTTTTGTGACGCCAACAGAAACAGGCGACTACACCCTCGGCGTGCGCCTGCAAGGCGGCTTTGCGCGTGTGCGGCTGGACGGCAAGCCTATCGCGGCAGGCTGGGCTGGTAGTCATGACGGGCCGCAGGCAAAGGTCGGACACGTACACCTCGAGCAAGGAAAGAGGGTGTATCTCAAAGTGACTTACGGGCAAGGCTCCGCAGGCCCGGCGAGCGTGCAATTGATGTGGTCCAAGTACGATCCCAAGCCGAACCCTTCCGCCATTCAATCCGCGAAAAACGCCGACGTGGTCGTCGCCGTCATGGGCATTACTAGCGAACTCGAAAGCGAAGAAATGCCTGTCAACGAGGAAGGCTTTAAGGGAGGTGACCGCACGAGCATCGATCTTCCGAAGCCGGAGGAAGCTTTGTTGCAGGCTCTTGCGGCTACAGGAAAACCTGTCGTGCTTGTGCTCGCGAATGGCAGTGCGCTGGCCGTGAACTGGGCCAACGAACACGCGAACGCGATTCTCGAATCCTGGTATCCCGGGGAGGAAGGCGGCACAGCGATCGCGCAAACCTTGTCAGGTAAAAACAATCCCGCGGGGCGGCTGCCCGTTACGTTCTACACAGGAATCGAGCAACTGCCCCCCTTTGAAGATTACGCGATGAAGGGGCGCACCTACCGGTATTTCGAGGGCAAGCCGCTGTATCCCTTTGGCTATGGCCTCAGCTATACGACCTTCTCCTATCACGGACTGCGGCTGCTGAAGAAAGCGATAAGCGCGGGCGAACCGCTCACGGCGGAAGTAACTGTGACCAACAGCGGGAAGAGAGAGGGCGACGAAGTCGCGCAACTTTACCTCAGCTTTCCGAATATACCGGGAGCGCCGCTGCGTGCTCTTCGCGGATTCCAACGCATTCATCTGCAGCCAGGCGAGTCGAAGAAACTTCGTTTCGAATTGAAAGATCGCGACCTAAGTATGGTCACCGAAGCCGGCGAACCGATCATCCCAGAAGGGGAGTACTCGTTTTCGATCGGCGGCGGACAGCCGGACACTGGTGCGCTCATAGTGACGGGAACATTCAACGTGAAGGGAACAAAAACCTTGCCCGAGTAGGAAACAAGATGGTATTGCCATCGTGAATTCAATAGTCAGGAGTTTGACGCTAATCAGTACTTAATCTTGCAGCCACTCTGCCGTTTGCTGTCCCTGTGCGAAGATGGTTTTGAGGAACAGCAGATACTACCTTTCGAGTTACGCGACCGACTTTTCCCAACTTTCGGACATGGGCCGTGCAAAAATCTTAAAAACCTGGGAGAAGGAGCAGACTGTTCGGCAAGTTACACTCCTCAACACTTCCGACTTGGACGGTTTTGGACGGTCGTCGTAATTATCATTCGTGATTTCAACGACATGCAGGGAACGGGGGCTGGGTTCGATTCCCATCGCCCGCTCCAGAACTTCAGCAAACAAACCACTTAGGCTGCGCTTGACTCCAATTCAATCGCGCTGCGTTCGATTTTCTCGGCCAGAGCGTTGACCGCACGGCGTTGCGAACCACCCACCACGTGCCCGTACTTCTGCAACGCGGTCTTCGCATCACCGTGACGCAGTTGCCACTGCTCAACAGTCAGGGGTGCTCCGTCTTACAGAAGCTCGCTTGCTGCCGCGTGACGGAATGCGTGAAGCTCACGTGAGAAGGCATCGCGAAGACGTGATCCTGCCGGACGGCACCAAGAGACGGGTTGAAAAATCCGTGATATTGGGCCCGGTGAACGAGCTCAAAACGAAAAAGAACGCGCAGCATGCGTTCGATCCGTTTCTTGCGCGGGTACTCGGTGGATTACCGGCCGGGAAAATCCGCAAAGCTCGAGGGGTTCGCCAATGTATGGGAAAGGGAAGTGCTGCAGCACGAAAAACCGTCGAGCGTCAAAGCCGTGAAATCGCCTCTGCGGGCCTATATCCGTCGGTGGCTTGCGGAGACACGGATGGAAGAGTCCACCGGGCAGGCCCAACAGATTTTTGTTCCCTTTCTCGGGAGGTTTCGCGAAAGACTGTGCAGAGCATCATGGGAACACTCGCTTCGATGCTCAAGACGGCAAAAGCCCCGGGCTACGATGCAGAGGGATATGACCTACTGTTGGCAGTGCTAAACGATGAAGGAAAAGCTCAGAAGGTCGCTGGATTTGAGGATATGGACAGACCGCCATGACAGATGGTCGACTCACCATCTGCAGTCAACTGCCCGCTGAGTTTCGCGCTGCGGCAGGCGATTTCTCAGCAGAGTGCAAGTCTGGTGAAAACCGGTTGCCTATTCTGTCACGCCCACGGTCTCCGGTTCTTCGAGCCTGTTTAGCATCGCAGTCCGCTTCTCCGTTTCCTGAGCATCGACTACTGCGATTGCCGCGATATTCACAATCTCTTCGACCTCCGCGCCGCGCTGCAAGACATGCACGGGCTTGGACATACCCATCAGAATCGGACCAATCGGCTCTGCCCCGCCGATGCGTGCCAGCAGTTTGTAGGAAGTATTCGCGGATGTCAGATCCGGAAACACCAGCACATTGGCTCCTCCGCGCAGTTTCGCGAACGGATAGGTTTCGTCAATGATCTCC
>Ga0187780_10004069_pt1 | contig 10956 bp, 9 predicted proteins | sample 1015_Q2_SP10_20__FD_132429 | JGI IMG/M metagenome (GOLD analysis project Ga0187780, IMG submission 132429) | Tropical peat soil microbial communities from peatlands in Department of Meta, Colombia - 1015_Q2_SP10_20_MG | ecosystem: Environmental > Terrestrial > Soil > Wetlands > Peat | place...
CGTGCGGGAAGGCCTCGGCTTCACGTCCAGAACAAGCTGTACCGCTGAGTATGAGACGAACAGCACGAACACAATCGCCAGGTATCGGGTTGGCAGCTTTTCGGCGATCAGAGTCCCGAGCAGCGTGCCCACCGCCAAGCCGGGAGCCGCGTCGCGCACGATGTCCCACCGCACCGCGCCATGCTTATGGTGCGCACGCAGCCCCGAAATCGAGGTAAAGATGATGCTGGTGAGAGAGGTGCCGAGTGCGAGCTGCAACACGCGGTCGATCGGGAGATGCTGGGCGCTGAAGAGGAACACCATCAACGGCACTAGCACGACGCCGCCGCCAAGACCCAGCATTCCGGCCAGGAATCCTACGGCCAGGCCCATGACCAGGTAGATGATCCACCACTCCATCGCTACAGCCCCCTCACCCTAGCCCTGTCCCGCAGGGGGAGAGGGGGCTGTCACTCTGCCCTCTCCTGCAGAGGTAAAAGGGAACGCTCAACCAGCGTAGACGTAGGTGCAACCCCGCGAGACCGCCCCATTACAGGCCACCACGCCAGATGGGACGACCTGAATGCCAGGGAGCACCGCGTCGGTCCACTCCTTCTTCACATCGTCTGCCTTCAGGCCCATCTTCTGAGCGACCATGCCACTGTAGACGGTGATCGCGAGGTTGCACGCCGCCACTTTCACGCCGCGAGCAATGAGCTTCTGCAGAGCAGCGTCTGGAATCGGAAGCGGGAGGGCATTGGGGTCGAGGTAGAACGGGTTACGCAAAGCGGGGGCCTTGGTCTCCGGATCGTTGATCTTGAACACTTCGCCGAGCTTGTATTTCGCCCACACAGAATCGTTGAGAGCGAGGGGGATAGTGTTGTGCCGAAGCACCACCACGACACCGAGCTCGCTTTCAGGGAGGCCATAGGCTGGCGCACCGGTCAAGAAGAACGCAAACGACCACAACAGTCCCATTCCCCCGTTGAGCTCGGGCATGTCGTAGAGCTGCTTCTGCGTGCCGGGAATGCTATCGAGCCACCGAGTGAAGTCAGTGCTCGCGGCGGCCTGCGCAGCCGTCACAGGCACCATCGCACCGAGACCAGCAACGGCTGCCGTTGCCGCGGCCCCCAGGAATTCGCGACGGTTAGCGGGGATTTTCGGGTCACTCATGGTTGCCTCCTACAGTTGCTGTGGGATGGGAAGTTATCGTTGTTGTTGAGCGCAGCGCTACCTCCGCGGAAAACCGAAGAATGCCCCTGCCGAGGGAGCACAGAGACAGCGCGTCGATAGCGTATTCGCACCCGACCTCAGTGTCAAAGCTGACGTCTCAGGGGGCGGATCCTCATGACGACGTATTCCTGCGCAGTGTAGGCGGCCGACGTATCAGACGAATTTCTTTTTTGTTTCGTCTGTTTCCACAGCAGGCTCGGATCTACCTGCCTTTGCCCCGCCCCTCCACGGGGCCTGGCGCGCCGAGCACCAGCCCGTCGACTTCGCGGCCGTAGTAATCGTATTCGTGATCGGCGTGGTACAGCTCTCGCGTCTTCTCGATACTCTCCGTGAAGCGGGGATCCGGTGGGCGCGGACGGCTGTTCACGTACGCCGCCACGTCCCACGCCTGTTGATCAGTCAGTGTGCCACCAGCGCCGAACGGCATGCTCGTCTTGATGAAACCGGCCGCACGATCGACCTGATGCATGCCCGCGCCCCAGTTGAACGACTGCGGACCCCACAGCGGCGGGAAAACCTGCTGTGCGCCCCCGCTCCGCCCGAGACCATCCTCGCCATGGCACATCGCACAAGAAGATGCGTAGACTTTGGCGCCCCGTTCCGGGCTCGGGGGCTCCTTCGGGGCATCGAGCTTCGGATAGCCCGCCGCTCTCGGCTTGACTCCGACCGGCAGTCCGCTCGCCATCCAGTAGAAGTAGGTCACCAGCGCGGTGAGCTCCCGGCTGTCGGCCTCCGGCACGGTTCCGTTCTGGCTGTAGCGGAAACAGCCTTGGATGCGCATCTGGATCGTGTTGACCAGCCCATCCTTCTTGCGGTACTCGGGATAATGCACGTATGCCGCCCACATTGGCGACGACTTCGGATCGCGCCCACGATCGAGGTGGCAGTTGCGGCAGCTCAGCGTGTTTCCCGCATACGGCGCGCCGTATTTCGGGGTGTCCTCGAAGATGCTCTGGCCGAGACGTACCAACTCGCCGTAGGGTCCATCTGGAATCGCGGCCTCAGGCGGGGGAACAAAGGTGTCCGGCGCCTGTGCCTTCGCGATGTAGGCTTCCGGCGCTGCGGGGCGCGGGATCTGGGGGCTAGCGCCGGATGGCAGGCTCGCAATGTAGAGCGCCGCGTGCCCGATGTCCTCGCTGCTCATGCCGTGTGCAATGCGGCCCATCAGCGCGAGCGGACCTGCGGGACGCTCGCCGCTCTTGTAAGCGTAAAGTTGGGTCGACAGGTACTGAGACGACTGGCCGGCGAGCGCCGGTATTGCTGGAGCGACGCCCTGCAGCGCCGAGCCGTGGCAGCTTGTGCAGGCGGGAACGCCCAAATCCCAACGTCCTAGCGCGACGAGGCTTTGGCCACGCGTCAAGCGAGACTGGTCCGCGTTGGGTGCTGCGGCAAATGGTGGGTGCTCGCGTTCGAGAAAGGCAGCCACTGCGGCGATGTCCTCATCGCTTAGCGCGGCAACCATGGGCGACATCAACGGGTTGGATCGTCCGCCGTCCCGGAAGGCCTTGAGCTGAGCCTCGAGGTATGCGGCTGGCTGGCCGGCAATGCGCGGGTATGCGCCCTGTCCGCCGCCCTCGCCGTGCGGGCCGTGACAGCTCGCGCAGGCCGCGAGCTTTCCCGGGACACCCTGCACGAACAGCTCCTCACCCGGGCGAGCAGCCCAGCCGCTGAGGCGCATGCCCATCGCCCCGATGACCACGAGCGCAAAGAAGGCTAAGGCCCGCCTGATCCGGATGATTGCTTGCTCACTCGGCCGGAAGAAACCCGTACTTTGCATAGACCGCCTGCCCCTGCGCGCTCCGCAAGAAATGAAGGAAATCTTCTCCGGCCTTGCGATGCTGTGCGTCGGTCATCAGGCCGGCGGTGTAAACGGAATAGCGGTTCTGGGAATCAGGCAGCGTCACCATCGAAATGGGGTGCTTCGCCATCACCGCATGGAAATAGGCCTCCGTATACCAGACCGCTCCGGCGGCGCACTTATCCTCCAGGATCCGCAGCGGCGTTTGACGATGGTGAATCTGAGTGACGAAGTTGCTTCCGTCCTCGACTTTGCGTGTATAGATCTGATCCACCAGTTGCTCGCCTCCGGCATCGCGCAGTGCCGGGATGATCTGATGGACAGCGATGGCCTCCCACTTCGGGTTTGGCATGCAGATCGGAAGATCCAACCGCGCCAAGTCACTCCATCCGGCGATGCGGTCGGGGTTCCCAGCTCGCGTCATGATCGCCAGGCGGTTGCGCGCGTAGTCCGCAGTCTGGGCGAACCAGCCCTTGTCGCGCTGCAGTTCCTGCATACGCCGGCGGCCGGCTGCATACACATCGGGCTTGAGGCTGATACGCAAATTGCCGACGATCAGCGCGCCCTGTTCGATCTGCTGTACGAGAACGCCAGGCGGTAACGTCTCAACGAACACGCGCTGGTATGCCGGGTAAGCTTCTTTGAAGGCGAGCACCAGATCGCGCACCACCATGTACTGATTGCCGGCCAGAAAGACGACCAGGTCGGGATCGTTGACGTCGCCCTGCAGGTCAGGCACGTTGTCGATCCCCGGCACCGTGAAGTTCTTACCATCGCCGGGCGGCGGGTTCCACGGCGGATCGAAGCCCCCCCCGCCAGCCCCGCCCGCTGCCACGAGCAGGGCTATCGTCATCAACCAATTCGGCACTCGCATCGACGCGCCCGCTTAGTTCGGGTATAGCACGTACCCCTGTTGCTCCAGCATCACGATATCGGTTATCGCCGAAAGTGTGAGCTCGACCTCCCGATTCACCCAGTTACGCTGCAGGTTATTTGCAGCGAGCGCCTGTGCACACACTTCGATTTTGACGCCGGCCTTGTTGAGCTCGTCAATGAGCTTGGCGTTGGGATTGTCAACGCTGAACTTTTGCTGGTAGTGAGCGTTGTCGAGCACCGTGGGGGTTGCGGGTCCATGGATCACGACGACAAAGTGCAGATGTGACAGCGGCACACCTGCTCCCGTGAACAGATTTACCGCCCGCGCGACGCGGTCCAAGGAAGAGTTCACCTTGTCTGCGTCCCCGCCGCCGGTCGTGCTGAACACCACTTTGTACTCGGCGTCCTTGGCCGGCTGCATGGATGCTTCGGGAGCGGGCGAGATCTTCCCGAACCCCTGAATCGTCGGGTAGGTCCATTCCGAATCCGCCGCGGTCGCGGCAGTGCTCATAACCAGGGTGGCGACGCTCAGCGCTGCCAGAATTTTTTTGCTCATGAGTTGCTCCGTTGTCGGTTTAGAACACAAATCAGCTTGCATAAAAACCTCCCTGCCCTGCTCGCGAAGAAAGGTTGGAAAAAAAGGTTCAGCGATGCGCGCTCTTCAGATGCCCGTAGCGGGCCACGCGCAGATCGGCCTGCGCCTTGTGTCCGGCGAAGCCCTCGATCGCGCATAGCCTCGAGCAGTACTCGCCGATCATTGCCGACGCCTCGGGCTTCACGCGCTGGTAGGTGCAGGTCTTCATGAACTTGCCGACCCAAAGGCCGCCTGTGTAACGGGCCGCCTTCCGGGTGGGAAGCGTGTGGTTGGTTCCGATCACCTTGTCGCCGAACGAGACATTGGTTTCGGGACCGAGAAATAGCGCGCCGTAGTTGGTCATGCGGTTCAGGAAATAGTCCGGGTCCTTGGTCATTACTTGGACATGCTCAGAAGCGATGCGGTCCGCCTCCTGCACCATCTCATCGTAGCTGTCGCAGACGATCACCTGGCCGTAGTCTTTCCACGCCTGACCGGCTATGGCGGCGGTCGGCAGTGTCTGCAGTTGCTTGTCGACCTCGGCCATCGTCGCACGCGCCAGCGGCTCGGAGTTGGTGAGCAGAATCGCTGGCGAGGTCGGTCCGTGCTCAGCCTGGCCCAGGAGGTCAGTGGCGCACATCTCGGCGTCCACAGTCTCGTCCCCGATGATGAGCGTCTCGGTCGGGCCGGCAAACAGATCGATGCCCACCCGTCCCGCGAGCTGGCGCTTGGCTTCGGCCACGTAGGCGTTGCCCGGGCCCGCCACCATGTCGCATGCGCCGATGCTCGCGGTCCCAATCGCCATCGCGCCGACGGCCTGCACGCCGCCGAGGCAGTAGATCTCGTCGGCGCCGGCAAAGTGCATCGCGGTCACGATCGGCGCGGCCGGGCGCCCTTGGAACGGAGGCGCGCAGCCGATCACACGCTTCACGCCGGCCACCTTTGCCGTCAGGATAGTCATGTGGGCGGAAGCGAGCAGCGGATATTTGCCGCCAGGCACGTAGCAGCCCACACTGTTCACCGGGATGTTTTTGTGGCCGAGGACAACGCCGGGCAGCGTTTCCACCTCAACGTCGCGAAGCGCCGCTTTCTGGATCTGCGCGAAATTGCGGATCTGGGTCTGCGCGAACTTGATGTCGTCGATATCGCGCGGCGACATCGCGTCTATGCACGCGCGAATCTCGGCCACCGACAGGCGGAATGCGGAGGGATCCCATTTGTCGAACTTGCGTGAGTAATCGCGCACGGCTTCATCGCCGCGTTTGTCGATGTCCGCGAGAATACCTTCCACGGTTGTGCGCACCTTCGCGGACTCCGCGGCGTCCTGTTCGGCGCTGACGCCGGTCTTCATAAAGCGAACCATGTCTTCTCCCCCATCGCGCCGAGCGCTTGGCAACCGCCCGGGCCAAATCTGACGGCTGAATTATAGAGACCCGCAGCCCGTTACGTCCGCACAACGCACTCGGGTTGCCCGCGCGTACCCCATCCGTTAGCATCGCGCATCGAGCAACCGGCCGGGAGTCAGAACGCGGCCGGCACACACAGAGTTCTCCATTGAGCAAATCTCCTCCCGCCACATCCGGCGCCGGCGAACCCAGTCCGCTGCCCGAACGCTGGCTCGGTTTGATCGGCCTGTGCCTGGGCGTGTTCATGTTCACGCTGGACGCCAGCATCGTGAACGTGGCCCTGCCGACGCTGGTCGCGGCGTTCCATACGACGTTTTCCACCATACAGTGGGTCGTGCTGGCTTATCTGCTCATCGCCACTGCGCTGGTGATGGTGGCGGCACGCATGGGCGACATCCGTGGGAAGAAGCAGGCCTACCTCGCGGGCCTCGCCATCTTCACTCTGGGCTCGCTGCTCTGCGGGTTGTCTCCATCGGCCGGCTGGCTGATCGCGTTTCGCGCGCTGCAGGCGCTGGGGGCTGTGTTCGTCTCCGCGCTCGGCGCGGCGATCGTGGGCGAGATGTTCGGCATCACCGAGCGCGGGCGGGCGCTCGGCATGATCGGTTCCGCCGTGCTCCTGGGTGTAGCGCTGGGACCGTCCGTAGGCGGCTTTATCATCGAGCTGGCCGGATGGCGCTGGATGTTTCTGGTGAACATTCCGGTTGGCCTCGCGGCCATGTGGGTCGTCTATCGCTTCGTACCGTTGATCCCGGGTCGTCCCGCCGCCGCCGCTTTGGATTGGCCCGGCACGCTGCTCGCCTGCATCATGCTCGGGGGCCTGGCGCTCGGCCTCACCTGGGGTCAGCGCGACGGATTCGGAACGCCGCTCGTCGTGGGGCTGCTGGCGATCGCCGTTGCCGGGTTTGCTGGGTTTCTGTACGTGGAAGCGCGCGCTGCCAGCCCCATTCTCGATCTGCGCGTGTTTCGCAACAAGCCGTTCGCGACGGGGCTCTTGATGGGCTACCTGGTGTTTCTGGTGCTCGGGGGCACGGGTTTCCTCCAGCCGTTCTTCCTCGAGGTGATCGCCCGGTTTCCCACTGCGAAAGTCGGCCTATTGCTGGCGGTCGCGCCGATCGTCGGCGGCGTCACGGCACCGATGGGTGGCGCATTGGCCGATCGCGTGGGTGCGCGCGGCGTCACTCTGATCGGCCTGCTACTGGTGGTATTCGGATGCGCGCTGTTTGCGGGCATCGATGAGCACGTGAGCGCGTTGGGCTTCGCGCTGCGCGTCGCCCCGGTTGGACTGGGCATGGGGTTGTTCAACGCGGCAAACAACAGCAGCGTGCTCAACGCAGTGCCGCGCGATCAGCTCGGCATCGCTTCGGCGCTGTTGTCGCTCATGCGCACGCTGGGGCAAACGACGGGGGTGCCGGTGATTGCATCGATCTTTTCGTTGGTGGCGATAGGCGACACCGGCGGCGGGCGTCACCACGCGCTGCTCACCCTACCGGCCGAGGCGCTGCTGCGCGGGCTGCACTGGTCCTTCATCGCTGCCGCGCTCCTGGCTTTGGCGGCCTTTGCGGTCGGAGCGTGGGAGTGGAAGCAGCGGCGCGTGGCGACTGAGGCGAAGACGGGCTAATCCGGTTGGTTCAACCCCCGCGATCGGCCACAACTGGATTCAGCGACGCGCGCCGCAAAGCGGTGTGAGCGGTGCTATCGACCCAAAGACGAAGTTGACGAGCGTCTGCTATTGGACCGGCTCAGCTGGCTTCACTCTTTTATTTTTGCCAATCACACTTGACTATTGTCACTAGGCGATTGGCCGAAAGGTTATCCACCCTGTAGGCGCAATTACCGCTGATTCCAGCGTATCTTCCCGTGCCACCGACGAGTTGGCTTTTCCCCTCGCCCGTCGAACCGGCAGTGACATCGCCTGACTTCCTCCTGGCGACCGAAAATATCTTGTCCCCCGCCGAGGACGTCGTAGTGCAATCAGCTTCCAAGTCAATACCGGCCGCGTTCCTCTTAGCAAACACGATGCACTCGGCCAGGTCACTTGACCCCTCGACGAATGGACCACCACTGGTCTTGATCACGGTCGCCGTTCCGCTGGATGATCCTCCAATTACGGTTTCACCAGGAGCTCGCTCGGACTTGCTGTAATTCGTCAGAATGCTCCAGACCTGCTCATATGTGCCGCTATCTGCGATGCATCCCGTGGATGCGATCAAGCTGATGCTTAAACAACCGAAGCAAGCGATCTTGTTTTGCGTCTTCATATGACCTCCCGTTTGAAAGCACTATCCGACTCGCCCCCGGGGTCGGTATACCGGCCAAACATTTCATCGACAGATTAGGCAACGGGCACTTACGGATGCCATACGGATGGCGATGGAATGCTGACCCCCACCTTACTGAGAACCTGGATTCATCAACCCAAAAGTTTGCTTGATCACAGGCAACGTCGGGTGGGGCTGGCGTTCAGCCAGCGTGAAGTTACGCCCCTATCGACTCGTTATCGTCTTCCGAATGGCAGGTATTGGCGTCGAGTTCGGGCCACTGGATGTCGCAAAGTGCGTCCGAAAGCAGCGCCATGAGTAACGGACGTCCCACGTCGGAGTCGACCCGAAGCTGCAGGCCACGTTTCCCAATAGCCGACGCTCGCCTCCCGGGAGAGCGGTCGTTCAAAGTCGGCTGGACTCCAATGGGATAGTCTATCTGACCACTATGTTCCAGAAGACCGGGGAGGAGAATCTGAGGACGCCCTGGACGCTGCTTCGGAAGGCCGTCGGCGAGGACCACTCTCCGAACGGCACATACGCGACCTCACGCAGAGCGATCTTCTGGATCTCGTCGGCGAGCTGCTTGCGCTTCGCCTGATCGGTGGCACGCACCCACTGGGTGGTGAGCTCGTCGAGCTGCGGGATGTCGGGCCAGCCATACCACGCGTTCGAGCCGGCGCCGGATACGCCGAAATGATTTGCTGGACTCATCAGATCCACCGCCTGCCACCAGGTGTGAAACAGGTTCCACCCGCCCTCGCTGGGCGGCTCTTTGCGGGTGCGCACGACGAGGCTCGTGGACCAGTCCATCGGCCTGAGCTCCACCTTGAAACCAATACTCTCGAGGCGCTGGCGCGTGACGAGGGCCGCTTGGTAGAGGAAGGACACGTCAGTGACGTAGATCATTACAACCGGGCGGCCGTCGTAACCCGACTCCTGTACGAGCTGCCTCGCTCTGTCGGCATCGTGCTTCATGAGCGCGTCGGCGCCGGCGATCGTTGTGTAGGGACTGCTGGAGGGGAAAACCGAGTAACAGGGCCGGAAATACTTCGGTTGTCCAATGGACATATACAGATATGTCACCTGCTCCATCATGTGGACCAGCGCCTCCCGCGCTTTCCTGTTGTTGAACGGCGGATGGAGGTGGTTAGGCTGGAGCCAGCCCTGTACGCCGAAGGGATCCGGGAGGAAGGTCTGCAGCGTCGGATCCTCTTCGATCTTCGGAATGAAATCGAGCGGCGGCACCTCCCACCAGTCGACCTCGCCCGCAGCGAACGCATCCGCGGCCGCCTCGGGATCAGGAATATACCGCCAGAGTACTTTGTCGAGATCGACTTTCTTGGCGCCCGTCGAGCCGCTTGGCGCTTCGTTGCGCGCGACGTAATCAGGATTGCGCACGTACACCGCTTGATGACCCGGCTGCCATTCGTCCCTGACGAACTTGAACGGCCCCGAGCCTACACTCTCTTTGATCTGCTCGTCCGAGGACGTGGCCGCGATCCTCGCCGGCATCATGAATGGCACGTTGCTCGACGGCTTTGCCAGCGCGTCGAGCACTGGGCCAAAGCGCTCGGCGAGCTCGAGCGTGAATGTCTTCTTGTCAACGGGCGCAATCTTCCTGGTGTGCGCCATGAGGAGCCGACCGAAGCGATCCTTCTTCCCCCAACGCTTGAGCGACTCCACGCAGTCTTCAGCTAGGACTGGCCGTCCATCGTGCCAGCGAAGGCCGTTGCGCAACGTGAATGCGTGGGTCATGCCGTCCGCTGAAACAGTGTAGCGATCCACCATCTGCGGCTTGATTCGAAGCATTTCGTCGGTGCCGAAGAGGGTGTCATACACAAGGTAGCCGTGGTTGCGCGTGATGTACGCCGTCGTCCAGATAGGGTCGAGGACCTTCAGGTCACCGTTCGGAACGAATCGGAGAGTCCCGCGACGCTTCCGGGCATGAACTGATGGGACGCCCAGCGTCAGTGCGGCCGCCGCGGCGGCCGCGCTTCCTATTACCTGTCGACGACTGAGGCCGCTCATGTCACATGCTCCTTCTCGCGCTAGACACGTACGCGCCTGCAGTGGCCCCTCAGTGCTCGTAGAACTTCGGGCGCTGGCCGTACTTGGCTTGGCAGCGGCGCACTTCATACTCATGGCTGGATACGTCGATGTCTTATCTTACACCAAGCTTACGCATCATCTAATCTGATTGTTGTGCTTAGCCGGCGAGCGCATCATCATCCGGCGATTATGGGTAGAACGCATGGTCAGGTTCGCTAGTCCACAAATGACTTCTACGGGAGGAGCAATGAACAAAGCGACGATAAAGGTGGTGAACAAACATGCTGCACTCATGCTCGCATCGGCGTCCGTGCTCGCTGTTTCTCAGCAAGTGGCGAGAGCCGAGAGCGGAACCTTCGAGGCCTTGAATAGCGGCCAGGGTAACAGCCACCAGATTGAACGAGGTAATGGAGAAACCATAACGGGCGGCTCTTTTGCTGGCACCCTCACTGTTCTAAAAACCAGCGGAGAGCTGTTTCCCGAGGGTTCTATCGCACCAGTAGACTGCGTTTTTCTGGTCAAGAAATCCGCGACCGCGTTCGACCTCGAATCGCATTGCGTCATCCCGTATTCGTCCGAAGACAAATTATTCGGGGTCTATAGGAGAAAGTCTGGGGATAACGCGCCAGGCACGGGAGGTGAAGGGAAATTTGAGCTGCTTGGGGGAACCGGAAAATACGCTGGAATCCATGGCGTCTGCCCGTACAAGACCGGCTATCTGCCAGGGAACCGTGTTGTAACGAACATGCAGTGTCAGTGGCAAAAGTAGAGGTCGCTGAA
>Ga0187780_10004070_pt1 | contig 10955 bp, 11 predicted proteins | sample 1015_Q2_SP10_20__FD_132429 | JGI IMG/M metagenome (GOLD analysis project Ga0187780, IMG submission 132429) | Tropical peat soil microbial communities from peatlands in Department of Meta, Colombia - 1015_Q2_SP10_20_MG | ecosystem: Environmental > Terrestrial > Soil > Wetlands > Peat | place...
CCGGATCCAGGCGCGTCTCGCGCGTCACCTCCCGAATCTCGAGTCGTCGATCCTGAAGCGCGTCGTGCTCGGGCCGCACGACCTCGAGCGGATGAACGTCAACCTCCACCAGGGCGACCCCTACGGCGGCGCGCTCTCGCTCGACCAGAACTTCCTCTGGCGGCCGTTCTCGCGCAGCCCCGGGCATGCAACCACGGTCGAGCGGCTCTACCACATCGGCGCCAGCACGTGGCCCGGCCCCGGCCTCGGCGCCGGCTCGGGCACGCTCGTCGCCCAGGAGCTCCTGAAGCCGCCCGTGTCGGAGCGTGCCCTCGCGAAGCTGCGGTCACTCGCGAGGCCGAGCGGCACGGAGCGGTCTTGACCCTGGTGCCAGGCACGGTGCCAGGCACCGTGACGGAAAGTTCGCTGCTCTTCGGCGAGCAGCCAAGCGGAAGCGGGCACGCAGCGCCGATCGCGTGCGACCGTGCCCACGCCTCCCTCGCACCTCCGTCAACCCCCGGTGCCAGGCACGGTGCCTGGCACCGGGTGGAGGCCGCGCTACCCGAACCGATCGCCCTCGACAGGGAGGAGGACACCGGCTTCGCCGCCGTCCACTCCGCGAAGCCGAAACCCGGCCCGCGCGAAAGCGCAGCTTTCGCGCGGAGACTAGAAGGCGAAGATCGAGCGGCCCTTGAGCTCGACCGTGTAGATGTCGGTCGCGGACTCGAGGTGGGCGTACAGCGCGGCCGCGGCGCGCACGGGGTCGTGGGCTGCGCATGCCTCGAGCAGCTCGACGTCGAGCTCCTCGTGCCGGTCCTGCAACTCGCCGGTCGAGGCGAGGAGGACGGGCCGGTACCGCTCGCAGCTGTCCCATGCGGGGCGGATGAGCCGCACGAGCCAGTCCGAGCCGGATGCCTCGTACAGCGTGAAGTGGAACGCCGTGTGCTCGCGGATGGCGGCCCGGGTGTCGGCGCGGTGGCGAGCGTCGTCGAAGGCGGCGAGGTGCGCGCGGGCCACCTCGTCGTCGGCCGGACCGAAGAGCTCGGCAGCCCGCTTCACGGCCATGGTCTCGAGGGCGAGTCGGATCGAGAAGAGCTCCCGCAGCTCCTCGACGTCGAGGCCCATCACCTTCGCGCCGTGGTGGGGCACGTGCTCGGCGAGCCCGAGCGCCTCGAGCTGGCGCACCGCCTCGCGGATCGGCGAGATGCTCATCCCGAGCGAGCGCGCGAGATCCTCGAGCCGGAGAGGCGTCCCGGGGGTGAGCTCCCCCATGATGATCGCCTCGCGCAGGCGCTCGAGGGCGGCCTCCGCCATCGTGCGATGGCGGACGGCGACGCCTCGCGTGACCGGAAGTGGGCTCTCCACCGAGGCGGAGCGTGAACCACACTTGATCAGATGTCAAACGCATGACACGATTCCGGTCTCCCGCGTGCCGAGCCAGCCTGACCGCCCGCCTCGTCTTTCCCTCTCGCAGGTGACCACCCTCCCTGCGGCCTTCGCCGACGACCTCGAGATCTACGCGGCGGCGGGGCTCGACGGGATCGGCATCTGGGAGTCGAAGCTCGGCGACGGGCCCGACGACGCCGCGCTCGCGGCATTCGAGGCGAGCGGCCTCGGCTCCGCCACCGCCGTCCCCGCGGTGCCGTCCATCCTGCCGCTTCCCCACCTGCCCGGGCCGGAGGATCCTCGCGCGCGCATCGAGGCGGGTTGCGCGTCGATCCACCGGCTCGCGGCGTTTCGTCCGGGCGCAGTCCTCTTCCTCACCGGCTCGGGCCGGGGACGCGACGCAGACGTGGCGCGCTCTGTCGTCCTCGAGGGCCTCCGCGAGCTCGCAGACGAGGCGGAGCGTGCCGGCGTCCGGGTCGCGCTCGAGCCGTACCAGCGGAACGGGATGGAGGACTGGTCGATCGCGAACACGATCGGCGACGCGGTCTCGCTGATCGAGGAGGCAGGGACCTCGGCGGTCGGCATCCAGTTCGACGTCTGGCATCTCTGGAACACGCCCGACCTGCTCGCCGAGATCGAGCGCGAGTTCCACCGGTTCGTCGGCGTCCATGTCGGCGACGCACGCGAGCCGACGCGTGGCTGGGCCGATCGCGTGCTCCCGGGGGACGGCGTGGCAGACGTGTCCGCGATTCTCGGCGCGCTCGACGACGCGGGCTGGGAGGGCTTCTACGACATCGAGATCTTCTCCGACAACGGCGCCTTCGGCACCGCGTACCCCGACTCGCTCTGGGACGTCGAGCCGGCCGAGCTCGTGCGCCGTGCTTTGGAGAGCTTCACCAGGTGCTGGCAGGAACGGAGGGTTGCGGCATGAGCCGGACCCGGAGAGGAGTGGTGATGACACGAAGCAAACGGGCGCGCCTCGCGCTCGTCATTGCCGCCGCCGCGGCGCTCGTCCTCGCAGCGACCGCGGCGGCCCGGACCAACGCGGGCGCGCCGATCGTCATCGGCTGGGCGCACGACTCGACGGGGCCGATGGCGCCCTTCGACGGGCCCGCGCTCGCGGCGGCGGAGCTGCGGGTGACGAAGATCAACTCGACCGGGGGCGTGATGGGCCGTCCGCTCGAGATCAAGACGTGCGACACGCAGGGCGACAACCCTGCCGTGTCGAAAGCCTGCGCGGACAAGCTGATCGGCGAAGGCGCGAACGTGATCTTCACCACCTGCGACGTCGACCTCGCCGCGCCGGTCGTGCAGGAGTCGATCAACAGGGGCCTGCTCACGATCGCGCCCTGCATCGGCACCGACCAGATGGGGCCGAAGCGCTTCGGTGCGAAGGGAAAGCTCGCCTTCACCTTCGGCAACGTCGCGCAGGACGAGGGATCCGCGATGGCGCAGTTCGCGTGGGCCAAGGGCTGGCGGACCGCCGACCTCGCCACGGACACGGTGATCGTCTACTTCAAGAACGTCGTCCAGGCGTTCGCCGTCCGCTGGAAGCAGCTCGGCGGCAAGATCGTCGACCAGGAGTCGTACCAGGATCCGGCCTTCCACGGCAACAACGTCCAGAACGCCGTCAGCCGCATCAACTCCAAGCCGGCGGACGTGATCGTGACGTCGACGGCGGGCGCGTACGGCGCCCTCGCTCCGCTGATCACCGGGCTCCGCACGCTCGGGAACAACACGCCGGTCCTCAACTCGTGGGCCGGCGACGGCGTCTACTGGCTGCCGAAGAGCCCGCCGGTGACGAACTACTACTTCGTCACGTACGCGAACGCGTTCGGGCAGGACCCGAACCCGGCCGTGAACACGCTCGCGAAGCAGATCAAGGCGGCGACCGGCGGCTTCATCACCGGCCCGGCCGCGATCGACGGGCTCGCAACCGCGATCCGGCGTGCGCACGGCTCGCTCGACGGCAGTACGCTGGCGGCGGTCATGGAGCAGTTCCACAAGGTGCCGACGCTGTCGGGCCTCGTGAGCTTCTCGCCGCAGCTGCACGCGGTGTTCGGCCGCGCGTACCGCGTGATCGAAATCAACAACAACAAGCCGCGCGAGATCACGACCATCACGGCGAAGGTCGTGGTGAAGATCGGCTAGCAGCGTTGTCGGCTGTCCCGCACGAGCTGGAGAGGAGGCCCGGAGGATCGCTCCGGGCCTCCTCCGTGTCGCGCTCGTTCCAGGGCGTCGAGGCGCTGCGAGGCGTCTCGCTCGAGTTGCGGCGCGGCGAGATCGTCGGGCTGATCGGCCCCAACGGCGCCGGCAAGTCGACGCTCGTGAACGTCCTCAGCGGCTTCGACAGGCCGACGCGCGGGCAGGTCCTTCTCGGGGAGCGGGACGTGACCCGGTGGCCCGCGCACCGGCGCGGGCGGCAGGGGCTCGCCCGCACGTTCCAGCACGGTCACGCCTTCCGGTCGCTCTCGGTGCGGGAGAACGTCGAGGTGTCGGCGCTCGGAGTCGGCGCCGCCGGCGAGCGTGCCGCCCGCCGGGCGGACGAGCTGCTCGAGCTGCTGGGGCTTCGCGCCTACGCGGACGCGCCGGCGTCCGCGCTCGCGCATGGGGACGAGCGCAAGCTCGGCGTCGCCCGCGCGCTCGCGACCGATCCGAGCTTCGTCCTGCTCGACGAGCCGGCTGCCGGCCTGCCCGAGGCCGAGGTGCCCGGCTTCGCCGCGGTCGTGCGCTCGCTCCGCGACGACCACGGCGCCGGCGTGCTCCTGATCGACCACAACATGGCCCTCATCATGGACGTCTGCGACCGCATCCACGTGCTCGACCAGGGCGAGACCCTCGCGGAGGGAACACCGGACGAGATCCGCGCCAACCTCGACGTCGCCGCCGCCTACCTCGGCGAGAGCGCGGTCGTGGAGGACGAGCCGTGACGGCGACGCTCGCGGTCGAAGGGCTCAGCGTCCGCTACGGCGCGGTCGAGGCCGTGCGCGACCTCTCGCTCGAGGTGAGGCCGGGCGAGATCGTCGGACTGATCGGGCCGAACGGCGCCGGAAAGTCCTCGACGCTGCACGCGATCATGGGTGCGGCTCCGGTCGCAGGCGGCGACGTGCGGCTCGACGGAGCCTCGCTCGTCGGTCGCCGCTCCGAGGACATCGCCCGCAGCGGCGTCGCGCTCGTGCCGGAGGGACGCCGCATCTTCGGCGAGCTCAGCGTCGAGGAGAACCTCCGGATCGGCCATGCGGCGCACCGTGGCCGCGGCGACCGCCTCGACTCGGCCTTCGAGCTGTTCCCGGTTCTGCGGGAGTTCCGGAAGCGCTCCGCGGGGGCGCTCTCGGGCGGCCAGCAGCAGCAGCTCGCGATCGCGCGCGCGCTCGTCGCCGAGCCCGACGTGCTCCTGCTCGACGAGCCCTCGCTCGGGCTCGCGCCGCGCATCGTCGACGTCGTCTTCGACGCGCTCGCGAGGATCCGCGGGCGCGGGATCGCCGTCCTGCTCGTCGAGCAGCGCGCCCAGCGGACGGTCGCCCTCGCCGACCGCTCCCACGTGCTCGCGAACGGTGAGTTGCGGCTCACGCTCCGCCCGGGCGACGCGGGCGACACCGACCGGCTGGTCGCGGCCTACATGGCATGACCCTCGCGATCCTCAACATCTCGTGGCAGACGCTCGCGGACGCGCTCTCGCTCGGCGGCGTCTACGCGCTGATGGCGGTCGGGATCGGACTCGTGTTCGGCGTGCTCCGCCTCGTCAACTTCGCGTACGGGCAGCTCGTGATGGCGGGCGCCTACGCGCTCGCATACTCGTCCGTCTGGGGCTGGCCGACCTGGGCCGGGATCCTCCTCTGCTTCGGTGTCGTGCTCGCACTCACGCTGCTCATGGACAGGCTCGTCTTCCGGCCGCTGCGAACGCAGTCGCCTGCGGTGATGCTCGTGGCCACGTTCGCGGTCGCCTTCCTGCTGCAGAGCATCGCCGTGCTCTCGTTCGGGCAGCTCGGGACGATCGCCTCGTCGATCGCGCCGCTCAACCGGCCGTGGATCATCGATGGCGTCGCCATCCGCAAGATCGCGATCGTCTCGATCGCGGTCGCCGCCGTGTGCCTCGCGCTGCTACAGCTCCTGCTCACGCGTACGTCGGTCGGCCTGCACATGCGCGCCGCCGCGATGGACTTCGGGACCGCGCGGATCCTCGGCGTCCGCGCGAACCGCGTGATCGGCGGCGCCGTGCTGATCTCGGGTCTCCTGGCGGCGGTCGTCGCCGTGATGCTCACCGTCCGCAACCCGCAGGTGACGCCGACGTTCGGCCTCGACGACACGATCATCGTGCTCGCGGGCGTCGTGCTCGGCGGGCTGAACCGGCCGATCCCGGCGACGCTCGGCGGCTTCGCGATCGGGTTCGCGAGCGGGATCCTCGGCGGCGCGCTGCCGACGAACCAGAGCCAGTACCTGCCGACCTTCCTCTTCGCCGCCGTGATCCTCGTCCTGCTGGTGCGGCCCAACGGGCTGTTCACCCGGAGCGGCGGCGCCGTGGAGCGCGCGTGAGGAGGCTCGTGGAGCTGGCCGGGCCCGTCGCGCTCGTCCTCGCCACGGCGCTGCTCGGGCTGGCCGTGTCGACGTCGTTGCAGACATACTTCCTCGACACGCTCGTGAAGGTGTCGATCGTCGTCGCGCTCTACGTCTTCATCGGCAACTCGGGCGTGCTCTCGTTCGGCCACGTCAGCTTCGTCGCGCTCGGCGTCTGGGTCTCCGGCGTGCTCACGGTTCCGGTCGGTGAGAAGCCGGCGATCATGCCCGGCCTCGCGCACTTCCTCCTGCACGCGCAGGTGGGAAACGTGCCCTCGCTGCTGCTCGCGGCGGCCGCCGGGCTCGTCTTCGCCTTCGTCGTCGGCCTGCCGCTGATGCGCCTCTCGGGCCTCGCCGCCGGCATCGCCACCTTCGGCGTGCTGGAGATCACGAACAACGTGCTCCGCTACTACGAGAAGATCGGCCCCGGGCTCAACGCGTTCTCGTCGGTGCCGCAGACGACGGGGATCTGGCAGGCGGCGATCGGGGCGCTGATCTGCGTCGTGCTCGCCTTCGCCTACCAGCGGAGCCGCTTCGGGCGGATGCTGCGCGCGACGCGCGAGGACCCCGCGGCGGCCTCGGCCGCCGGGATCTCGATCTATCGGCAGCGGCTCGTGGCGTTCACGCTCTCGGGCGGTCTCGCCGGCCTCGCCGGAGGGCTCTACGTCCACATGCTGCCGATCGAGGTCGACTCGCTCTCCCTCGACCTGACGTTCATCACCCTGGCGATGCTCGTCGTCGGCGGCTCCGGCAGCCTGCTCGGCGCCGTCGTCGGCGCGCTCGCCGTCAGCGGCCTCGACTCGTTCCTGTCGGCCGCCGAGAACGGCGTCGACGTCCTCGGCTGGCACCTCGACCTGCCGACCGGAACCGCGCTGATCGTCGTCGGCGCCCTGATGGCGATCGTGCTCGTCCTCCGTCCGAGCGGCCTCAGCGGCGGCCGAGAGCTGTCGCTGCCGCGCCGCCGCCCGAGGGCCGCGCCGCCCGCCGCGGAGGCCGCCGGATGAGCGACTACTCCGACCTCGAGGTCTCGCCGGAGGTCGTGCTCGCACGCGGACTGCTCGAGACCGACGAGGAGCTCGCGGAGGCGATCGAGGCGCCGCGCGCGGACCCGGAGCGCTTCAAGAGCGCGATGCGCGCCTTCGCGACCGGCGTCGTGATCGTGACCGTCGAGGTCGACGGCAAGCTCTCGGGGCTGACGATCAACTCCTGCTGCTCGATCTCCACGCGACCGCCTCAGGTGCTGATCTCGCTCGCGCACACGGCGAGCTGCAGGGAGCCCCTGCTGCGGCGCGGCCGCTTCGGCCTGTCGATCCTGGGCGAGCAGCACCGCGAGCTGGCTGACCTGGGCGCGGTGCCGGGCGGGCCGAAGGTCGTCGACGTGTTCGCCGAGCGGCTCGGCGACGACGGCCAGGCGACGATCGCCGGAGCGCTCGCGCATCTCGACTGCTCGGTGGCGGAGACGTTCGAGGTGAGCGACCACACGCTCGTGATCGGGCTTGTCGAGCGGGCGCTCGTCGGCGAGTCCGGCGAGGCACCGGCAAACCCGCTCGTCTACTACGACCGCACCTTCAGACGGCTTGGCGACCCCCTGTGACGTCGGGGAGAAAGCGAGGGCATCGATGAGGTTCAGCATCTACTCCGAGCTGCAGAGCTGGCCCGGGAAGTCGTACGACCAGCTGTACGGCGAGGTCCTGGAGCAGATCGAGAACGCCGACCGGCTCGGCTACGAGACCTACGCCGTGATCGAGCATCTCTTCTTCCCGAAGTTCTCCGCCTCCGCGAACGTCTTCGGACTGTTCGGACTGGCGTCGGCGCGCACCCGGAACATCCGGTTTCGCACGATGCTCCACATCCTCCCGTATCACAACCCGCTCGTCCTGGCGGCGATGATCCACGAGTTCTCGCTGCTCACCGGCGGCCGCTACGAGTTCGGCGTCGGGCGCGGCCACGGCTGGATCCCCCTCGCCGCCGGCCTGCCGCTCGACGAGACGTCGCGGCCCCGCTACGAGGAGGCGCTCGACCTCTTCATCGAGGCGCTGCACCACGACACGGTCACGTTCCACGGCGAGCACTGGAACGTCGACGACAGCCTGATCATCCCCTTCAGCGGGCATCGCTTCCGGGTCGTCCTTGGCGGCACGTCCGACCGCACATACGATCTCGCCGCCCGGCACGGCTGGGCCGTCGCCGTCCCGCCGCTGCTGCCGTACGCGGCGCTCAAGGACCAGCTCGACCTCTACCGGGCGAAATGCGCCGAGTACGGCACGACGCCCGACATCGTCTGGATCCACGCCTGCTACGTCGACGAGGATCGCGAGCTGGCCAGGCGCGAGGCGGAGACGCACATGCGTGGCTTCCTCGAGGGCAACGCGTCGCCGCTGACCGAGTTCGCGCCGCCGCCGACGGACGCGCTCAACGCCGCCGGCTACGGCTTCTACGCGTCGGGGATCATGGAGAAGCTCGCGGCGACTCCCTACGACGAGATGATCGCCGGCGACATCGTCTGGGTCGGCACTCCCGAGGACGTCGCCGAACGCGTCCAGGAGACGATCGACGTATGCGAAGGGCTGACCGAGATCGCGATCACGACGAATCCCGGCGGCGTCGAGCACTGGAAGGCGATCAAGGCGCAGGAGCTGTTCGCGAAGCACGTGATCCCGCGCTTCCGCGGGGCATGATCCGCTCCGTCTGCGTCGCCGGCGCCGGTGCCATCGGCAGCCTGTTCGCCGCGCATCTCGCCCGCGTGGCCGACGTCTCCGTGCTGACGCGGCGCCCCGAGCATGCGCGCGCGCTGCAGGAGCACGGCCTGCGCGTCTCCGGCCGTTCCGACTTCACCTCCCGCCCGGCCGCCGCCACCGACCCGGACGACCTGCCGGAGCCGGAGCTCGTGATCCTCGCCTGCAAGGGGACCGACCTCGAGCCGCTCGCGCAACGCCTCGCCGGCCACTTCCCCGCTGCGACGGTGATGACCGTCCAGAACGGCCTGGGCGCCGAGGAGATCGTCGGTGCGCACGGCGACTGGCCGCTGCTCTCCTCCGTCACGTTCATGAGCGGCACGCGCCACGCCGACGAGCATGTCGAGTACGTCCTCGACACTGCAACCTGGATCGGGCCCTATCGCGGCACGACGGTCGACGACGCGCGTGCGGTGGCGGAGCTGATCGTGTCGTCCGGCTTGAAGGCGGAGGCCTTCGACGATCTGCGTCCCGCGCAGTGGTCGAAGCTGATCTTCAACGCCACCGTGAACGCCGTCGCCGCGCTCACCGGGCTCTCGCACGACTTCCACTTCGCGCAGACCGAGGAGGTCTCCGACCTCGGGCATCTCGTGCGCGACCTCGTCGACGAGGGCAAGGCGGTCGCTGCGGCCGCCGGCGTGCAGCTGCGCGAGGATCCGTGGGACATGAACGTGCTCGCCACGCAGCGCGGGCATCGCCATTACCCGTCGATGCTCGAGGACGTCGAGGCGCACCGCCCGACCGAGGTCGAGCTCATCACCGGCGCGCTCGTGCGCGCCGGGCGGCGCCATGCCGTCCCGGTGCCGTTGCACACCGCGCTCTACCGGCTCGTCAAGGCAAAGGAGGCAAGCTACTCGTGAGGGTGTGCATCGTGGGGTGCGGTGCCGTCGGCTCGCTCTTCGCCGCGAACCTCGCCCGGCTGGACGACGTCGAGGTGTGGGCGTACGACGCGGCACAGGCACACGTCGACGCGATCAACGCGGACGGGCTTCGCCTCTCCGGCGCGGGCGAGGTCGTCGGCAGGCTCCACGCGACCGCAGACGCCGGGGAGCTCCCGCCGTGCGACTTCGGCATCGTCGCGACCAAGGCGATGCACACGGAGGCCGCGATCGAGGCCACCGCGCACGCCTTCGAGGATGGTTGCGTGGCGACCGTACAGAACGGGCTCGGCAACGAGGAGACGCTGGCGGCGCATGTCGCGCGCGTGATCCGGGGTACGACCTTTCCCGCGGGGAAGGTCCTGGCACCGGGCCACGTGCAGTGGGACGTCCGGGGCGACACGACGCTCGGCCCGTTCGAGCCGCGGCCGGCGCCGGCCGCCGAGATCGCACGGCTCGCCGAGGCGTGCACCCGCGGCGGCATGCCGACCCACGCGGTCGCGGACGCGCGCGGTCCGCAATGGCGCAAGGTGATCTTCAACTCCGCCACGAATCCGGTCGGGGCGCTCACCGGTCTGACGCACGGCCGTGTCTGCGAGCGACCCGATCTGCGCGCGCTCGTCTCGGGCCTCGTCGACGAGGGGAAGGCGGTGGCGGCTGCGCAGGGGATCGAGCTCGACTCCGACCCCGAGGACCTGATCGACCAAGCCGCCAGGCCGGAGGTCGCGTACGACCACAAGGCCTCGATGCTCCAGGACGTCGAGGCGCACCGTTCGACCGAGATCGACTATCTCAACGGCGGTATCGTCCGCTTCGGGCGTGAGCTCGGGGTGCCGACGCCGTTGAATCAGGCGATCTGGGCGCTCGTGAAAGGGGTGGAGCAGTCGTGGCAGCGCTGAGCGGCGAGCCGACGTATACCGGCCTGCCGAAGGACGAGATCGACCGTCGCTACCGGCTCGTGCGCGAGGCTGCGGAACGGGACGGGCTGGACGCGGTGATCGTGTGCGGAAACGAGTACACGGGCTTCGAGGGCGCGGTCACGTACCTGAGCGGCTTCGTGATCGTCCATCGCTACGCGTACGTGCTGCTGCCGGTCGAGGGCGAGCCGTCGATCGTCTTCCCGAGCGAGGCCCGCTACGTCGGCGAGCACGCCACGACGTGGATCGAGGAGCAGGAGTTCGTCGACCGGCCCGGCGATCGCCTCGCCGAGAAGGTGCGAGGCCGCCGGGTCGGCGTCTACGGCCTCGACTACGTGATGACCGTGCGCGACCACACGGCCCTCGCCGGTGCCTGCGAGCTCACCGGCTGGGACGTCGCCTTCGACCACGCGCGCATGGTCAAGTCCGAGCTCGAGCTCGCCTCGGTGCGCGAGAGCGTGCGCATCAACACGGAGGGCTTCTGGGTGTTTCTCGAGGCGTTCGAG
>Ga0187780_10004071_pt1 | contig 10949 bp, 9 predicted proteins | sample 1015_Q2_SP10_20__FD_132429 | JGI IMG/M metagenome (GOLD analysis project Ga0187780, IMG submission 132429) | Tropical peat soil microbial communities from peatlands in Department of Meta, Colombia - 1015_Q2_SP10_20_MG | ecosystem: Environmental > Terrestrial > Soil > Wetlands > Peat | place...
ACTCGTTGGCTTCCCACTTCTGCGCGACCGGAAGTATACGGCGTGCTTGGCTTAGTTTGAAGTAGGAGACTTGGCCAGCCCCGGGCTCAGACGCCGCCTGCCCGAACGCCAGCGTACTCAGCATTCCCAGATTCAGCAAAAGGTTGCGAAGATGGTTTGCGGCCGACACGATTCGTTTTTCGCCCCCCTCACCTCGATCGTTGCCCGAGCGTCAAGTCCCTCTCACCGGCATTGATCCCCGGTCCTCTTCGGCAGTCAACCGACTCATTCCGGTTGCTTCGTAGCTTGGATGGTGTTGGAAATGCCGCTCGTGAAGCGGCACCAGGATACAACGAGGCGAGTTGAAAGCCGAACCAATTTCAGCGGGTGTTCTGCCACCGATCAGATCGCTTATGACTACAAAGGCAAGCGAGCTCGACTCCACCACTGGCGGCGATACGCCCGCCTTCCGCTGGTCAGGTACCCTGCGAGTCGCATTTCAGCCTGCCACGACCTACTGGTGAGAACAATGCAATTCGCTGAACCACGCTCACTGCGGGGCGGGCTCAGCGTGCAGGCACTCAAGGTTCATCGTCTGCCGGCCCGGCGGCACCGGCGAGATCCTGGGGTTTGATCTTGTCGGCATTAAACCTGGCTGCGCGCTCGCGCATGGTCCTCAGTACGTCCTCGAGTGGAGGCGGCTCCCCCTTGATCCAGCGCAAGGGGTTGATGCGCGCCACCACAAACGAGCGTAGGTAAGGGCTAACGAGCCCACGTTCCTTCAGCTTTGCCACCACGGCTACGACTTTTTCTTCAAGTTCGAGAACCATGGCGGCACGGCGCTCGTGATTCTGAATGGCCTTGCGCAACGCGTCCTCCACAAAGCTTTCAAGCCGCCGCAGTATAGGGTGATATGCGCCTCCGCCAAACCGCGAGATCCGTTCATAGCAAACGCCGAGGGTGACCAGAGCCGCTTCCTCGAGGTAGAACGCAAACTGGGATTCAGGTCGCGATCCGTCTTCCTCCACGAGACCACGATAAATGCGTATGACTTCAAGCGAGCGCTCCTTCAAGTTGTGGGCCTTCTCCGTGTTCAGGGCCAGTATCTGCCAGGCAATCTCGCGGTCGGGGATCACCAGTGCGGCAATCGACTTTGCGCCCAGCCGACGCATTGCCTCCAGACGATGTCTCCCGTTGGGAGTCCAGAAGTTGCCACCCGGTGCGCGCACGGCGATGATGGGATCAAGAAAACGTCCGGTCTTATCGATGACGTCGGCCAGGCGTTTATGGTGAGCGTCGGAGAGATCTCGCTGAAAGGGAGTAGGCTCGACCGAATCGATCGGTAAAATCGAGAGCAACACCGAATGTCCGCCGAACGGGTCCTTATAAAATCCCACCAAGCAGCCTCCCGCTCGCTCAATGCCCTCTGCCGCCTCGGCCGCCGATCCTGCCAGTTCTTCGAGCCGGCACTCCTTGGGGCCAAGGCCCTTCGAAGCGGGTTTGGCCTTTCGCGGTCGCCGCCGGGCTGGTGCACGCTGGACCATAGCCAAGACTCTATCCTAATTGCGGCCGAGCGATCCAGGGCATCCCCGGGCTTGCCTTCTTGATCTTCATCAAGAATTGGTATGCTCATGAAGGGTTAATAAAATTTAAGGGAGAGGCGGGCAGCGTTGGCCCGGTTGCTTGGTCGTCGTTCTCGATTCAGCACAAGTCTTACTAACACCGATTTCAGTCCCCAGAAGTTATTTCAAGGAGAGGTATGTCAACCATAAAAAGCATCGATGCCCTGGAGATTCTGGACTCGCGCGGAAACCCAACCGTTCAAGTGAGTGTGATGCTTGATACCGGCGCCACGGGTGTGGCCAAGGTCCCCTCGGGGGCGTCCACCGGGAGCCGGGAAGCGGTCGAGCTCCGTGACGGGGATAAGAAGCGCTACGGCGGGAAGGGTGTCCTCAAGGCGCTTCACAACGTGATCAGCGTTATCCAGCCGGCGGTGAAAGGTTGGGAGGCGGCCGATCAGAAATCGCTCGATGAGCGGCTGATCGAGCTCGACGGCACGCCGAACAAGTCAAAGCTCGGCGCCAACGCGATTTTGGGAGTTTCGCTGGCAGTCGCGAAGGCGGCTGCGGCGGACAAGAAAGTTCCTCTGTATCGGCAATTGTCGGCACGGGAGGAATACGTCTTGCCCGTGCCCATGCTGAACGTGCTCAATGGAGGCAAGCACGCCGACAATAACGTGGATTTCCAGGAGTTCATGATCGTTCCCTTCGGTGCCCCAAGCTTTGGCGAAGCGTTGCGGGCAGCGGCAGAAACCTTCCACGCCCTGAAGGATGTTTTACACCGCAAAGGATACGACACGAGCGTGGGCGATGAGGGTGGCTTCGCTCCTCGCCTCAAGTCCAATGAGGAGCCGATGGAATTGATGGCCGCGGCGGTCGAGAAAGCCGGCTACCATCTGGGCAGGGATGTTGCCATTAACCTGGACCCGGCGGCAAGTGAGTTTTACGAAGACGGAGCCTATGTGTTTCGCAAGTCGGATCGCTCACGCAAGAGTTCCGAGGAAATGATTGCGCTTTGGGCGGATTGGCTCAAAAAGTATCCCGTATTCTCCCTCGAAGATGGACTTGGCGAAGATGATTGGGCCGGTTGGAAGAAACTAACCGCCCAGCTCGGCGGAAAAGTGCAGCTTGTCGGGGACGATGTCTTCGTCACCAATCCGGCAATTTTCGCCAAAGGCATCGAGGAAGGAGTGGCAAATTCGATCCTGATCAAACTCAACCAGATCGGCACAGTCACGGAAACCCTGCGCTGCATCGAAATGGCGCGCAACAGCAACTACACGGCCGTCGTATCCCATCGGTCCGGGGAGACCGACGATACCACCATTGCGGATCTTTGCGTGGCGACCGGAGTGGGACAGATCAAGACGGGATCGAGCTGCCGGGGGGAACGGGTTGCCAAGTACAATCGGCTGCTTGAGATCGAGAAGGAATTGGGAGGGAGGTCGAAATACGCGGGTCGATCGGCCTACGGAAGATGGAAAACATCGCAAGCTAACGACTGAGGCCGATGGCTTCCAGCTGCGTTTCGAGCTCGAAGGGACCGCGCTACGACGCCGGCTAGGTACGGCCTTCGATACCCGGCGCGCCCTTCGGTCGACGACCGTGATCGAGCGGGTAGAGAAGACCGGAGCCTGGCGTCAACCCTAGTTTTCCCAAACCTTGCGAGCCTTCTTTACGTTGGCGTGCTCTTTCCTCTCACGGCGCGCCGTATCTCCGAGCGGAACCTCCTGCCGTTCGGGTACCGCCTCCCAAAGCGGCATTTCACCCTGGGCCACAGTGACCAGACCCGTTCCCGAGAACAAGCTCTGCGTCGGGGCCATGGGCACCGAATAGGCGTGCATCGGATGGTCCGGTGCAGCATACGAGGATCCCATCGGGGCCGTTCCCGCTCCAGATTGACCCAGTGCTACCGTCGCCGAAGCGAGGCAAAACCCTAGAAATAAAGCGGCTTTCACAGATAAACCCTTTTTCATCGATCATTCCCCCGGAAGTGTAAACAGCAAGTCCGCTGCCAAAACTTGAACAGCGGAAAGGGAGGGCTTTTCGGGGCAATCAGCCGTATTGTGCAATTGTTTGCACATTTGTGGAGGCACCCAACCTAAGGAAGCTCGCGACGATAACCAGGGACGCGAAAGTTCACAGGCATGAGTTCGATAGGGGCGATGAGAAGAGCGGGGAGGACCAGAATGCCCGTCCAGAGCCGCTTTTCGCGGATTTGCCCGTCAGCCGAAATTCTTGACGAGTCCTTGACAAGCCGCCACCGTAAGGGCAGAATCGTTTGGCATTCAGGGTGAGCGCCAGCCGCCCCCCGGAGTATCAGTCCACACTTAGCTGTCACCCACCCTAGCCCAGCTGTTTTAGCTGTGGCATTCGAAAAAGGAGGTAGTGCATGGTTAACCTATGGCGAGAGCTTTGGCTAGAGGACAGCGGGCAGGACATCGCTGAATACGCGGTGATGCTGGCCGTCATTTTAGTGCTCGTGGTTGGCACGGTTCGTTTGATCGGAGGCAATGCCAACAACGCCTTTTCCGCCACTGCGAGTGCCATCGCCCAATGACAAGAGATCAGCAGGCTCAGCCCGAGCTTGCTGTGCGCTCGAGCTGATGTGCCGGCTGATCAGCGTGCCCCCAGCATCAGTTGGTGATGTAGCGGACCGCCGAATCCGCTACTTGACACATTCCTTGGAAACTTAAAACATAGCCTCAGATTCGTATCTCGAGCTTGTGGGGTGCCCGATCGAATGCGAGGCATGGTGTTGTACGGATTGGTCAGCGCAGTTGTGCTCACGTCCCTGGTGTACGCTGGGGATTACCTTTCCTTGCGGTCTAGACTGTCAGCCAACCGCCAGCCCTTCGGCAATGTGGCGGTGCAGTCGGTATATGTAATTCACGAGAAGAGCGGCAAGACGGAATATCAGTTCCCGCCGCCCGAGAACCAAGTTTGTGTCGAGTCCCTATTTCCCCACCTAGGGTACAGCCCCTGCTGGTATCTGAAGAAGCACGCCGAGAAGCGGATTGACATCTAGGGAGGGGAGGGAAGGTTTCAAACCGTGCACTCTGCCGGGAGCGAGTCTCACTACAAATTTATCTGGGCTGGGTGGGGAGCGTGGTCGAGAACCTGCCTGCCGTCATCCTCGATATACCCGCGTCCGCTAAAAAACGATTGGCTGAGCATTGTCGGCGATTACCACCGCTTGGCTTGTACCGGCGAAGTGAATTTCCAGAAGGGTGCGCGATCCCTGCCCAGTTCCCCGGCACACGATTTCATCGTGCTGGTAAGGGATTTGCCGGCTTACCCACTTTGCTTTGGCGGTCGTGACAACTGTGCCTCCTTTCACAAATCTCACAATGGCATCCGGGCTGTCGGATTCCCAGGCGACCTCGAAATCGCCAAGGCGCAAAGTTCTACTGCCGGCGCTTGAGGTCCGAGATAGTAGTAGCAGGGTCTTCGATTCCTTTGGGACGGGTCGAGGCGTAAAGCCGTCGGACTCCAGTTTCGCGCGTGCTGTCTCCGCCTCGTTCTCCGTGCCAAAGGGTCCTGCCAGCACATGGTAAAACTTCGCCCAGAATTGGGCTCTCGGTACGACTGTGGGATGAAACCCGGCTTGCGCCACCCTGTTAGCCACCTTGTCGGCTTCCGGCTCGTCTTTAAATCTTCCCACCTCGAAGTATGTTCCTAAGGGGACGTTGCCATTCGGCTCTGCAACGTCCTCCGGTGGTTCGGTCGAACCGCTGCCGGCCGTAGCCGGTTGGACGTGGACATCGCCACTCGTGCTCAATTCAGGCTGCCGACGATCGGCGGATCTGTCGGCGGTCGGACTGGAAGCTGCCGGCTGCGGAGAAGTTGGCGTTGACATTGACGGAGCCGTCGCCGCGACTGCGCTCGTCGGTGCCCCCGACTCGGGTTTTGCAGACTGCGGGTTCACGGTTGCCATGGAGGCAGGCGACGGCGGCAAGTTGTGAGCTGGCATTCGAACCGGTGGGGGCATTGTCGGCCGTGCCGGCGCTGGAGGGTTTGCCTTGGTGGGTGGAAGCGAAGTCACCGCGGCTGTTGTACGCCCGGTTGTGCGGGGAACTTCCGGTGATGGCTTTAAGGCGGAGGCGGCTACCGACGGTGTGGCACTGGGCGAGACGACGGGAGGCGAAGAGGACGAAGCCGCGGGAGGCGGGGCTGGAACCTCATGATGATCGGAGATCTCGGGGCTCTGCCGGTCATCGGTTGCCGGCGTCGCCATGCTCCCCGAAGCGGTCGGCGCTGTGGCCGGGTTCGACGCACTGGACACCGGGGGATTGCTGGTGGCAGTGGGGGCGTTTCTCGGCCAGCGATAAGACTCAAACCAGAGCAACAGAGAGAACAAAAGAAGCGCCGCTCCCGCTCCACTGATGGCGGTCCAGGTGCGCGCTGTTTTCCGTCGCGTTCTTGGCTGCTCGGGTTGTTCTGGCCGCAAAATCGGAACCAGTAAGTGGGCGATGTGTTGCAAGGCGGCAATGTGGCGCGGGCTGAAGGCGGCCGCTCGAGAAGAGAGTACCTCTACTACCCCCAGAACCGAGCCTTGCCCTTCGACGGGCACCGCCACCATGGAACGTAACCGCCAGCGCGGCGCTGCAAGTCCTGCCCGGAAACCTTCTTCGCCGCCTTCCTCGAAGGTCACGACCTGTCCGCTCTCCATACATTTTCTGGTGAGGGTGGGTTCAGATGGGAGCTTGGATCCAACGTCCGGAGCTTTTCCCGTACTGGCTCGACATACCACTCCCCATGCGTCACTCACGCCAATGAAGGCGCCTTCGGCGTCGGTCAGCGAACGAGCCCGTTCAATTACTCCCTCTAGGACACTGGACAGAGGCTGATCTCGATGGTCGTTGAGCTCCTTCTCAATCTCGCCTATTTCGATTTCCTCCTGGTTACGACCGTAGGCAAAGTCGCTGGCTGTAAGGTTCAAAGGTTGGGCACTTTGTCTGGACATGGAACGCCACCATTCCTTCCGTGTGCGAAGGTCGCGGGGGGGCGGGCTGTGGCTAGCCAAATCGGCAGCAAGTATAACCCTTAGATGGGGCTTCTGGCGAGCTTCTGCCGCGACTGGCAAGGCTTTTGGAGGTTTATCGCTTTCGAGAGATGGGGCACCGTGGGAGACCGACTCGATTCATTTTCGCCGAGGACCACTGGCTTCGACCGCTCCAATTATTCACTTTGATACCCCAGTTACTAACGTTAGGTAGGAGGGTGGAATTTATTAAGATATAACCCCTTGAGATATACTGTGCACACTGAAAGCTGGGTTGATTACGCACTCGCCGGTGTGCATTCCAGCAGCAGGTTGCATGCTCAACACACCTAGCTGTCGTGGAGGTAACTCAACCCGATAGCCCGTCATACCGTCTCGCAAATTGACGGGGAACTCCGATCGAGGCTATCGAATTCCGAGCCTCAACACAGGGACAACAGGCAAAAGGGTCTCTAGCACGACGACCCCCGCGTGTTGATCGCTGGTTTGCGGTTCACGATGTCACAAAGGTTTGATGGCACGCATTTTCCTCGTAATTTCCATGGCGACTTTGATAGGGCCTGTGGCCTACGCAGACCTAGGCGCGCAAATTGCTGCCGAGGATGCCAAGCTCGGTGCCAGCCCTGGTCAAATCCAGGTTACAGCTTCCGGGGTAATCAGCGAAGGTAAGGTATCGTTGTCCGAAGGACACGATTTGGTATGCCAGCAGGGCGTTACCATTTCGCTGAAAGCGGGTTCTTACCTTTATCAGAATAGCCACACTAGCATCGAGAATTGCATCATAGCCGCCACCTCCACTCCCATCACCGGTGAAATTCAATCTGTCGACACTGAGCAGATTGCGCTGAAGCAGGTAACCTTCGTAGGTGGGGGGAACTTAGTCTTTTGGTCGGGCGTGAGTGGCTTTACGATATCTGACAACACCGTGGCCAGCATCACCGCTTTTATCCCTGAGAGCCAGGCGCCGGCCGCCGGGATTTATCTGATCAATTGCTCGCAGGGGGTGGTCGATCGTCTGAAATCCGACGGTTTCGTATTCCCGGCTGGGACCAATTACAGCGCTATCCTGGAAGTTAACCTATCGAACAACATAACCATTAACAACGCAGCGATTCATCATGTGGACGGCAGCTACATCCGTGGAGGTGCGGCTAGCATCGACATCAACGGCTCCACCAACATAACGATCAACGGCGGCAACATCACCCACAATGCCAACATGGATGGTATTCTTACCCAGACGTACGGGAGTAACATACCTTCCTCGAATATCACCATTGAAGGCGTTAATGCCTCTTACAATGGCGCGCTGGGCCTCAATCAGGATGCACCGCTGGCACTGGGCGACGGTCTAGACATTATCAGCACAAGTCACGTGCGGATATCCCACTCTACTCTGAACGGAAATGGGAACCTTGTTCACGATGATCAGCCCGGAATATGGTTCTTCCTGGACGACGATGTTGAGGTCTCGGATTCCGACATCAGTGAAAACTCGGCGGCCGGGGTCTCCTCGGCGGGCACGCCCAGCGTCGTGTTAATCAGGGATACGATCAACCGCAACCAGGCCAGCGGGGTTTATACCGAGTGGCAAGGCTGTGCGGCGACGAATGTGGGCTCCGAAGTCTCGTTCGTGTCCGGTCCTTCCGGGGGGTTCGGCCTGGATTGGCTACCGGGTACATCCGTCGTCTTAGACGGCGTGACGTATCAGCTTGCGCGGGTGGTGGACTCGGGCCACATAACACTCACGACGAGTCCCCCGGACCATTCTTCGCCGGTGACTCTAGGTATAAATACGACGCAGAACATTATTGATAGCGTCATCAATGATAACGGCGTGGGTCAATGGAGCGATCAGGTCAGTGATCAGTTTCAGGTAGGTATTAGCTGGGCCGACGGGACGAGTGGCACAATTTCCGGAGTGACGTCCACCAACACGGGTATAGGCGCTCAGCTCTACGGCCTGTTACTGACCAACACCTCTAGCGTAACCCTGTACAACGATAACTTCTCCGGCAACTTGATGGGCGGAGATGGGATAGCCGCCTCCCCCCAGGTGCTTTCGTCGACTGTTCTATCGTTTCCCGATCAGCAAGTGGGCACGACCAGTTCGGCACAAACGATTGAGTTTTTGCCGGGCATGATTAATGCTCCGGGTTTAGTCATTCGGACCAGCGGAAATTTCTCCGAAACCAACAATTGCGGCGATAGCGCACCAGCCTACAGCAGGTGTCAAATTCAGATCACGTTCACCCCGACGTTTCCCGGTCCGCAAAGCGGCACTCTCACCATCACAGACGGCGCGCCAGGCAGCCCGCAAACCGTTGCCTTGACCGGCAGCGGGGTTACCCAGGGCGCGGGAATCTCCTCGACCGTTGTCTCATTCCCCAATCAGGCTTTGGCGACGACCAGTTCGGTGCAAACGGTCGCGTTGTGGGCAGGAGCTACGGTCATTAACAATTTGTCCATTAAGACCAGCGGCAGTTTCTCTGAGACCAATACCTGCGGGAGCAGCTTGGCGGCGCACGCCACGTGTCAAATCCAGGTCACGTTCACCCCGACGGTTCCCGGTCCGCAAAATGGTGCGCTCATCATCGCCGACAGCCTTTCGAGTACCCCGCTAACCATTGCCTTGACCGGCATCGGGATCGGCGAGAACCAGGGAATTTCCTCGACCAGGGTCTCGTTCCCCAGTCAGGCGGTGGCGACGACCAGTTCGGCGCAGGCGATCACGCTGTGGGCAGGAACTACGGTCATTAACAATTTGTCCATTAAGACCAGCGGCAATTTCTCTGAGACCAACAATTGCGGGAGCGGCTTGGCGGCGTACGCAAGCTGTCAGATTCAGGTAACCTTTACCCCGACGGTTGTCGGTCTGCTTCAGGGAACCCTTACGATTACCGACAGTGCTCCGCAGAACCCGCCGGCGATTTCTTTGACCGGCAGCGGCGTTTCTGGAGGCATCGGACTCACCGTCGCCCTGGGCGCCTCTAACTCGGCGACAGTCGCGGTCGGAGCAACCGCAAAATACTTGCTCTCGATTGGTGGTTCCGGAGTTGGTGGCATGGTTTCTTTGAGTTGTGCGGGAGTACCCGTAGGCGCGACTTGCAGCTTACCGACTACAGAGTCGGTGAGTGCGAGTCAGCCCACGACGTTCACCGTCAGTGTGACCACCTCGGCTCCAACCATGGGCGCCCTTCGGGCAACCGATCCCCGGCATTTGTCTTGGCTGTGGGGGGTGGCTATTCTCGGCGTCATGTTCCCCGTGAGGGTCAGAACAGGGTCCAACCGCCGATACCCAGTCAGGCTGTTGCTTCTGCTGTTGGTTCTCTGCGCGTGCGGCGGGGGAGGGTCGCAGTCGACCTCGAACGGTACGCCGCCCGGAAATTACGTTTTGACGATCGTCGCCAGGACCGGAAGCACAAGCCAGCAAATTCCACTCATGCTCACCGTGCGGTGAAGGCTTGTCGTCTGCGCCTTAGCGATATCTGAAGGCGGATGCCCATTTGAGTAACGCGGGGATAAAGATCAACTACGATTGTGATCTCCCGGGTGCGGAAAAGGAGATCAAAGAAACTCTTCGCCTTAATCCCAATCTAGCTCAAGCACATGCAGTTTTTGCTGACTACCTCACCTCTGTGCGCCGTCATCAGGAGGCCCTCGACGAAGCCCACCTCGCTCAGGAACCTGACCCGGAAGGCACTCATGAATCAGCAAGTTTCGTAGCGACCGGTCAATATGATCGCGCGATTGACCAGCTCCGGAAGTACCTGGAACTCCACCCGAACGATGGCACCGCCTATATCGATAATCAAGGACTTATTGACGCATACGCATTCAAGGGAATGCGTCGCGAGTCCGTCGAAGCCTTGGCGCGGGCTTGGACTCTATTTGGATTCAAAAGCATTGCGCAAGGCGTGGGTGAGGGCCTACGCCACCTCTGGCTACGAAGCAGCCTATCGGTACTCTGCCAAGCAGTTGGAACGATTATATTTGAATGGAAGGGTGTATAAGCCAGATTGGATAGCTTCCTGGTACGCACGTAGCGGAGACAGCGAGGAGTCCCTCAAATGGTTGAAGATCCTTTCCGCAGATAATAACGGCTGTACGCTGGTTGTTGAACGGAACCAGGATTTCGCTTCTCTGCGCTCGGATCCACGATTTCAGCAATTGGTCAAGCGTCCCCGTTGACGTGCGAAGAGAAACGTATCGTTGCGTAACCAGCCTAGCCTCTCCCGTCCTCCTCGATAGAGCCCATGTGCACGGGCTGCCGGATTGCAATTCAAGCCCATTTTCATTGTTATATCAAGCTGGCGGCGATGAATACAGCCGCCTTCTTCGCCGAACGACGGGAGCGTCGAATAGCTCCCGATGCAACCTTGCGGTATATCCATTTGGTTGAAACG
>Ga0187780_10004072_pt1 | contig 10948 bp, 9 predicted proteins | sample 1015_Q2_SP10_20__FD_132429 | JGI IMG/M metagenome (GOLD analysis project Ga0187780, IMG submission 132429) | Tropical peat soil microbial communities from peatlands in Department of Meta, Colombia - 1015_Q2_SP10_20_MG | ecosystem: Environmental > Terrestrial > Soil > Wetlands > Peat | place...
CGGTAGCGCCGCCGCGCGAAACCGCTGCGCCTTGTCACCGCCATCGCTGCCTTCAAACGCCATCCTGCGATCCGAACCCTCATTTCGGCGCGTTATCGCCGGCCGTTGCCTCCACCACGATTGTCCCGGTCATGTGCGGATGCAAGGCGCAAAAGTACTTGTAGCTGCCGGGTGTCGTAAATGTGAACGAGAATTTCTGATCGGAGTCGAGCGCCCCCGATTTGAACACCTGGGTGCTCGACGTCACAGTATGTGGGATGTCGTCCTCATTGGTCCAGACGACAGTGGTGCCGGCCTTCACCGTGACTTGCTGCGGGCTGAACGTGAAATTGGCGATCTTGACCGCCGTATCCTCTGCGCGGGCCGGTGTGGTGGCCAGGGCAGCAGCCATTGTGGCGGCAAGCGCGAACCGCGCGATTAGTCCTGTCATGTCGGTGACCCTTTTGTGCCGCAGTTATGCCGTCAGCTTTTCAACGACGTGTCGATGATGGCGAGCCGCTGCTCGTTCTGCTTGAAGTTGACGCTGGCGATACCGAGCATGGTGCGCAGCTTGTCGTCGGGGACTTTCATCGGCCCAGCCGACGGTGCGGTACCCGGCGCCGGCTGCGGGAAGGCGGTCGAGCGCGCGGTGTGGAAGGTGACGTTACCCTCGACCTTTTGCATCACTTGATGGATGTGGCCATTAAGCACGGTTACCGAGCCGAAGCGTTTCATATAACCGAGAGCGCGTGCGCTATCCTCGGTGCCCCAGCCCCACTCCGGATAGACCGTCCACAATGGGATGTGCGCAAACACCACGATCGGCGTCGATGCGGAGCGACCCTTCAGATCGTCTTCGATCCATTCGAGCTGTTCGTCGCCGAGACTGCCCATGCCGCCCGCTTTCAGATTGGCGACATTAACAAGACCGAGGAAATGCACGCCGTTGGCGTCGAAGCTGTAATAGCCCGGGCCTTTGGTGCCGCGGCCGTATCGCTCCTTGTAGATCTTGATCTCGGGATCGACGATGTCGTGCTCGCCCGGCACGTAATGCACGTCGAGCTTGGCCTGCGAGATGATGTGTTCGGCGTCGTCGAATTGTTCCGGCTTCGACAGATGCGTAATGTCGCCGGTGTGGATCATGAAGGACGGCTTCGCGGGCAGCGCCTTCACCCGCTCGATGGCTTCTTCCAGCGTGCCCTTTGCGTTGGGGTTTGCTGGCTTGTCGAAGCCCATGTGGCTGTCGCTGATTTGCAGGAAGGTAAAGTCCTTCGTTTCTGCAGCCAGTGCTTCGTCGATAATGCCGAGCGAGGTCGGCACCCCGCCGGCCAGTGTCCAAAGCACACCAGTGCCGGCCCAGGTCATGCATTCCAGCACCTTGCGCCGGCTCGGATTGTCGTCGTGATCGTGCGTGCTCATGGTCAGTCTCCCTGCGGTTGCCACCTTCGGGGGACTGGATCGGATTGCGGGGTGGTTTATTCCCGAAAGAATTTCATGCTATTTTTCTTGGCAAAGAGCGGCAGTTTTTGCCGCGGCTCGTGTCCGGGGAGGATGAAATGGCGTACGACCTCAAGCAGTTCATCGCCGATTGCCGCACAGCGCTTACGCGCGACCCTGGCCCAGTGGGGCGCGAAAACGTGCGCCAGAACCTCGAGCGCCTGCTCGCTAATCCCGAATTCATTGAGGAATACTGCGGCGACAAGGTGCCGCGCGGGCTGAAGGTGCTCTACGAGGACGATAAGCTTGGCTTCCAGGTGCTCGCCCACATTAATGACAAGGCGCGCATCTCACCGCCGCATGATCACGGCGCATCTTGGGCGATCTACGGCCAGGCAACCAAGTACACCGACATGACGGAATGGGAGCGCGAAGATGACGGCAAGGATCCCAAGCGCGCCAAGCTCAAGCCAGTCAAGAAATATCGCCTGACGCCTGGCAAGGCCGGCATCTATCAGGATGGAAAGATCCACTCGATCGATTATCCCGACTATGCGCGCTTCGTGCGGGTAACCGGCACTAATCTCGACAAGATCGACCGCATTAAGATCGATCTGAAGACCGGCGTAGTCGAACAGATGTACGTGCAGCAGGCGACATGAGCCTGCACGCGAAGCTTTCGCTTCGCCCCGTCAAGGCCGCCGCCGTCAAGGCCATGCTCAGCGACGGCGGCGAACTCGCGCTCATCGATCTGCGCGAAGAGCTGACCTTCTCGCAAAATCACCTGCTGTGGGCGCGCAATGTGCCACTCAGCCGGCTGGAGTTACGCTTCGCGCGGCTGGTGCCGCGCAAAACGACGCGTATCGTGCTGTGCGACGACAATGATGGGCTCGCCGTGCGCGCCGCTACAATTCTTTCGCACGCCGGTTATAGCGATATTGCCTATCTCGACGGCGGCGTGGCGGCCTGGGAAAAAGCCGGCTTTGTCACCTTCTCTGGGGTGCATGTGCCGAGCAAGGCTTTCGGCGAGTTCGTCGAGCACGATCGTGGAACGCCGAGCATCAACGCGACCGAGCTCGATGCGCTGATGCACTCGAGCACCAAGATGGTAGTGCTCGATAGTCGACCGTTCGACGAATATTCGCGCATTTCGATTCCTACCAGCATCAACGTGCCGGGTGCTGAGCTGGTGCTACGCGTGCACGATATCGCCCCCTCACCCGACATCACCATCGTCGTCAATTGCGCTGGGCGAACGCGTAGCATCATCGGCGCACAGTCGCTCATCAACGCCGGCGTGCCGAACAAAGTGGTGGCGCTGCGCAACGGCACGATGGGCTGGCATCTGGCGGGACTCACTTGTGCCACCGGCAAATCTGACCGTGCGCCGAACGTGTCGAGCGAAAGCCTTGCGTGGGCGAGGTCGGCAGCGGAGCAAGTGGCGCACCGATGGAATGTCGAACGGATCGACCGCGCGACGCTCGAGCAATTGCGCAAGGATGACACGCGGACAACTTACATATTCGACGTGCGCGATCCGGCTGAATACAAAGCCGGACATTTGCCCGGCGCGATTTCTGCGCCTGGCGGCCAACTCGTGCAGGCTACTGACATCTATGCCGGTGTGCTCGGCGCGCGCATCGTCTGCTGCGACGACAAGGACGTGCGCGCGCTGATGTCAGCTTCCTGGCTCAAGCAGATGGGCTGGAAGGAGGTCTATATGCTGCGGGAAGCGGGCAGCGAAATCGGTGATCCCACGCCAACCATACTCGGCTTGGCTCCCACTGACGCCGCGGTCGAGCCGTCGACAATTCTTGAGATCGACAATGTATCGGTCGTCGATCTCTCGACCAGCCCGCGTTACCGACGCGGTCATATTCCCGGCGCCTGGTTCGCCATCCGTGGCAGGCTTGACCGCGCACTACCGAAAATCCCACCTCACCACGCTATCATTCTCACCTCTGAAGACGGCGTACTCGCCGGTCTCGCTGCTGAGGAAGCGCGCGCGCTGACGCAAGCGCCGGTACACTGGCTTAAGGGAGGTAACGCCGCCTGGGCCGCCGCTGGCTTCCCGCTCTCCACCGCCGGGAAGATGGCGGACGAGCCACTCGATGTCTCGCTCAAGCCCTACGAGCAGCCGAGTGACAACGAAGCGGCGATGAATGCCTACCTGTCGTGGGAAATCGACCTATTGGAGCGCATCAAGCGCGATGGCACCACGCATTTCCTGCCCGCGCGCTAGGTGCAGAACACGCCGCGATAGTCTATATCGCGGCCATGAAATTCCTCGACGAAGCCAAGATCTATATCCAGTCTGGTGCGGGCGGGAACGGTTGCGTGTCGTTCCGGCGCGAGAAGTTTATCGAGTTTGGCGGGCCGAACGGCGGCGACGGCGGCAAAGGCGGCGACGTCGTCGTGCAGGTCGTCAACGGGCTCAACACGCTGATCGACTACCGCTACCAGCAGCACTTCAAAGCGCAGCGCGGCGGCAACGGCATGGGCAAGGACCGACACGGCGCCAACGGCAAGGACGTTGTGCTGAAAGTGCCGGTCGGCACACAGGTCTATGAAGAGAACGGCGAGACGTTGCTCGCCGACCTCACCCAAGTCGGCCAGCGCGTCGTCATCCTGACCGGCGGCAACGGCGGCTTCGGCAACACGCATTTCAAGTCGTCCACCAACCGCGCACCGCGTCACGCTAATCCCGGCGAGCCGGCGGAGGAACTTACCATTCGCCTGCGTTTGAAGCTGATCGCCGATGCCGGCCTCATCGGTCTGCCCAACGCCGGTAAGTCCACCTTTCTCGCCGCGGTCACCGCGGCTAAGCCGAAGATCGCTGACTTTCCGTTCACCACCCTTCATCCGCAACTCGGCGTGGTGCGTGTCGACGATCGTGAGTTCGTACTGGCTGATTTGCCGGGATTGATCGAAGGGGCACATGAGGGTATCGGGTTGGGCGACCGTTTCCTCGGCCACACCGAGCGCTGCAATGTACTTTTGCATCTCGTTGACGGCACTGCTGAGAATCCTGGTGAAGCGTATCGCGTCGTGCGCGGCGAGCTCGAAGCTTACGGCCAGGGCTTGACCGACAAGCCGGAAATCGTTGCCTTGTCGAAGGCCGACGCCATGACGCTAAAGGAAATAAAAACGCAAGCCGCCAAGCTGAAAAAAGCGTCGAAGAAAACGCCGCTGGTGCTTTCCGCGCAATCCAGCCAAGGCGTGCCGGAGGCGCTACGCGCGCTCCTCAAGGTGATCGTGGCCGAGACAAAAGAAACAGTTTAGCGGCATTTTGGCAGGATCCGCACGCAGCCCCGCGCTACCGTCACTAGAAGGCGGTGAGCTGCTCACCATTGAGACGAGTAGCGGAATTTATTTCGCGCAGAGTTTGCGCGGCCCGTTCGACGGCTGATAGGTGCAGTCGGCCGGATTAAACGTGAAATAAGCCTGCTTGCACGCTTCGACATGACAATTCGGCGGTGATTGCGCGACGTCTTGCTCGGAGGCTGCGATCGGTGTTGTGCCAGACGCGGCAGAGGCTTCCTGCGGCTGCGGCGCGCCCTTGTCGCAGATACGGCGCGGGCCGTCGAAGGGCTGCCAAGTGCAATCGATCGCACGGAAGGAATGATAGGCGGCAGCGCACGCCGCGATGTCGCATTTCGGCTGCGCTAGCGCAGCCGTTGGAACAGCGCCCGCCGGCGCCGTCTCTTGCGGCTGTACGATGATTGCAGCGTCCGGCGTTGTATCAGCGTCCCGCGGCAATGGCCTCGCCGGATAGACTGATCGCACTTGCGCCACGGTCCGACGGCTACCCGGTGGCGGCACATTGGCGGCGAGCTTGGCGGCCTGCACGGAGGCTTCGGTTTCCGGCATCGGCGGTAGCGGCGCGGCAACCCAGTCGAGGCCGATTACCACGCTGCCAGCGGTCACCAGCAACACTGACGCATAGAACATGAACGAGCCTGATTGGCCGGAGCGCGACGATGACATTCTCAATTCACCCGAAAACTATCGGCGCCAAGATTTTAGCGAGGTGCAAGGCATCGCCCATTTCTGATCATTATCGAAATAAATATATACGTATAATGTTCCCATACACCAGATCGATTGAATTGCGGCAAAGTCGCGGCGACTTCGCCCCAGATATGGCCGCAGCCTTAACAAAAATCCGTCCGCTTTTGATTTCAAAAGCCGCAGGCAACGGGGGATTTCCCTTTCATTCAATCGTGGCCGCACGTCTTCCGTAGGGCCAGTCAAATTTGAGGATTCGACGGAATGCGGCAGCTTTTCGTGCCCGCCTGCCTGTGTTTGATGACGTTGTCAAACACGACTGGTTTCGATCTGCCGCTCGATAATTTCTCCGGCTCGTCGAGCTTCGATAAGAAAGTGCTCATGCGCGCGGCCAAGGCCGACGATACACCCGATAAACCGCTCGCGAGCGCCCCCGACGTGTTACTTTCGACTGAACAGGTTGCATCTACCGTAGCGGATATTCCGGACGAAGCCGCGATCGGCCGGCAGCCGGCAATTGATCCGCTGAGAATTCCGCTGCCGCCGATTCCCAAGCCGATCATTAATCGCTCGCGCGCCGAAATTTGCGACGCACTCGCCAAAGCGGCACAAAGCAATGCATTGCCGATGCCATTCTTCATCCGCCTGCTTTTTCAGGAGAGCCGCTTCGAGCCGGGCAGCGTTAGCTCGGCCGGCGCAGAAGGCATTGCGCAATTCATGCCGGAGACCTCCGCGAGCGAAGGTTTACACAATCCATTTGATCCCCTCGAGGCGATCCCGGCCTCCGCCCGCCTGCTGCGAAAACTTTTCGCGCAGTTCGGTAATCTCGGGCTTGCTGCCGCCGCCTACAACGCTGGTCCCAAACGCATTCAGGATTGGATCGCCAAGAAGGGCTCGCTGCCGCAGGAGACACGGGGCTACGTCAAGACAATTACTGGTCGGCCGGCCGAAACTTGGCGCGTTGCCCGCGCGAGTGGCACTCAGCTTTCGCTGCCACACCACGCACCATGCAAAGAGTCAGTGCCGCTGGCACCCCGACCCGCGCACACTGTGACAGCCGCGATCCCGCAAGCGAAGAAATCCGAGCATCGTGTGCAAGTCGCTGCTACCAAGCTTGGCAAGCCGGTCAAGGCTCCAGTCCCGCAGAAGAGCCCAACCCGCGAGCTCGCGGCACATAAAGTCGCGCACAAGAATCAGCTCGCACAAAGGTAGCCCGTTGCGAGCTGCGCCGCACTTGCGGCCTCGTGCCGGCGCGTTATAGTTTTACGTATGGCGCTTCGCACCGGCGTTTACATTGTCCCAACGCACCGCTGGTACATTGAGCGGACGGTTTGGCTAATTGCCGGCTTCGTGCTGCTCGCCAGCACCGCGCTCGCGCTGCTGGCAAATCCGTTGTGGATTTTGGGCGTCGCCGCCACCGGACTGTTTTCCATCAACGTCGCTCTCACCGGTTTTTGTCCGGTTGGCAATTTGCTGCATCTCGTCGGCTTTACGCCAATGCTTGGTGATACCTCGTCGCGCTTCTATTTCCTGCAAACCGACCGCTGGTATCTCGAGCGCCGCATCTATCTCGCGGTAGGCATCAATATCACCGTCGCTTCGCTGCTGATCCTGACCTATTCACCGTGGGTCGCCCTGTTCACCATCTTCGTCGGCGGCGCCATGGTCTGGTTCGCGGCTACCGGCTACTGCGTGATGGCGAATTTCTTGTATTGGCTCGGCTCCGAGCCGCGGCTCAATCCAGCGGCCCCGCCCTCAGGGCGTTGCGCGCGTTGCGCCATGTCGCTGGTCTGCGTCAGCGGTCACGCCAAGTGCGCGTGAACTAACACTTACGCCGCCTCGCTCGCCACCTCAAGCAAGCTCACAAGCCCGCCCAAGTCCGTCACGGTGCGCACCACCATTGGCTCATCGCGGCCGCGGATGGCAACTTGCGTGCGCGGCAGGTCGGCCACAATGCCCGCCGTCGAACAGATCTCATCCGAAACAACGAGTTTGCAATCGAGCGACTTCGTCATGTCCTGCAGCCGCGCCGCGACATTGACCGCATCGCCGAGCGCCGTGAACACCGTATGCTCCTTGAAGCCGATATCGCCGATGATGACCTCGCCGCCATGAATGCCGATGCCGAACTGGATCGGCTCGCGCAGATCTGACGCAAATTGGCGGTTCATGCGGGCGACGTTGTCAACCATCTTGGCCGCCGCTCGCAACGCCTGGCGGCACGCTATCTTCGGATCGGTATCGATCCCGAATAGCGCGAGCAATCCGTCGCCGATGAACTGGTTAGGCTGGCCACCGGCATCGACCACAGCCTGTGAGGCCGCGCCGAGAAAGCGGTTAATTAGAAACACCACGTCGAACGGCAGCCGCGTTTCCGCGAGCTTAGTCGAGCCGCGCATGTCCACGAACATGCTGACGATATAGTGCTCCTTGCCGATATTCATGCGGCGACCCTTGCGCAGGAGATCGGCATTCATCGTCGGCGGCAAAATCGGAATGACATCGACATCCGCGCGCGGGCGCAGCTGGCAGGCAAGGCGGATGAAGGGGTTTTCGGCGACGCCGACGCGTTTGAGCACGAAGGCCTCGCGCTGCGACGGTGGCGGTAGCGCGGCGCGATCCCCCACAACGCGGATGCGGCAGGTCGAGCAGCGCGCGCGGCCGCCGCAGACGCTGGCGTGCGGGATATTGTAGCGCATGCTAGCTTCAAGCACGCTCAAGCCTATCGGCACGCGCACCTCGCGGTCGGGATATGAAATTGTGATCAAGCCGCGCTGGTGTTCGCGCACCGTGCGTACGCCGCGCGCGGCGAATACGAGCAAAATCGCAGCAGCGTAGCCGATCGGAAAGTAGAATAGCGCGATGTTATTGATCGCCTTGAATTGCGCCTCCGGTATCCTGCGCAGATTTTCCTTGCGCCATTCCGGATCGTTGGCGAGTTCGACAACTTCGCGCCCGCCATGATGCGCGCCGATCATCGCGAGCGGCGGCAGCAGCACCGCAAAGCTGAGCATGATGGGTGCCGCCCAGCTGAAAAACGACTTTAGCCGCAGCCAGAAATAGAGCCCGATGCAGGCATGCGTCCAGGCAACTGTCAGCAATATGAACTGCACCGCAATGAAATGGGGCATGAGACCCCAATAGGCGAACAGCGTCGTCGCGTAATTGAAAGGCGGGATTCCAAACAGCAGGCCGGAGAGCCGCACCCCTCCGAAATGGCCGGCGAGCCATAGCGGAATGCTCAGGCCAAGGACGAGTTGTGTAATCTCGGGAGCCGTATAGCGGAAGTGCCGCCGCTGATAGAGCGCCCACAAGCCGAGCGAAAAATGTGTCATGGCGGCGGCGTAAAGCGCGAAGTTGACAATCGGGATCCGCCAAAACCAGATGTGCCATTTCAGCCATGTCTCCATCGTCGTATACGAAATGTTGCCGAGTGCATGATTGAAGAAATGCGACAAGATGTAGGCGAACATCACGAGCCCCGTGGCGAGGCGCACCTGCCGCACGCCAATGCCGTGCAGCCACGCTGGTAGCTTCGACGTCGTGTCTGTGCGCGGCGCACGCACATCATCGGTCGTGGGCGACTGAATTGTCATCAGCTATGCTTTTACGGCCTCGGGCCCGCGCAGCCACGTTGTAAGCTTTGACGAGGTGTCCGTGTATGCCGCACGCATGTCAAGGATCGCAGGCGCCTGGAGTGTCACGCTGGGACCATGGTCTGCATTGTGAAAACGGCCTTAGCAATCAGACGGCCGCTGCGACGTCCCTGTAATCAATAACGCCGCAATGGAAGAGATATTAGGAGGCAAGCGCGGGCGATGGCAATGCGCCGTCCGGGCGTAAGCTAGGACTCCTCAATAGATCATGAACTTGCGGACACGCGGAACTCACCGCCGCTTCGAACATGGACCCACGAGACGACGAACTTATAAACAGGCAAATGCGGACGGTTATTCGGTCGCGCAAAGGTGCGCCTCGTCGGCCTGACGGTCGTCACTCGCCAATCTGTGTTATTGAAGCTTTCTAACTGCGCGGGGAGTTTGTGACCTCCACGATCAACATCCATGCTTACAGCGATGCCCTTGTCGTACTAGGCACGGCGGGCATTGTTGTACCAATCCTGCGGCGATGCGGCGTGAGCCCGGTCCTCGGCTATCTCGGAGCCGGCGCCGTTCTTGGCCCGCTCGGCCTCGGCTCCTTTCTCAAGGCCTATCCGTTTCTCGATTGGTTTACCGTCATCGACGCCAAGAACGTCGCCGGTATAGCTGATCTGGGAGTTGTTTTCCTGTTGTTCGTAATCGGGCTCGAACTGTCTCTAAATCGATTGATGACCATGCGGCGTCTGGTCTTCGGCCTTGGCGGCTTGCAGGTGCTACTCACGGCCGCAGTGATAACCAGCATCATCGTCATAATCGGACAAAAGCCGGCCGTGGCCATGATCGCAGGCGCAAGTCTTGCACTGTCGTCAACCGCGATCGTGCTCGAACTCTTGTCGAATCAAGGACGGCTCACCACTAGTGCCGGCCGCGCGAGCTTCTCGGTGCTGCTGGCCCAAGATCTCGCAGTAATTCCAATTTTGGTCTTCATTTCTGTTCTCGGCATCAGCTCCGGCGGATCAGTGCTCACAAGTCTCGCTACTGCACTCATTCAGGCCGTGATCGGCATAACAGTCATTATTTTGTTCGGCCGATTTCTGCTGCGTCCTTTATTCCATCTGGTCGCGGGTCCGCATTCCACCGAACTCTTTATCGCCGCGGTGTTATTCGTCATCGTCGGCGCCGGCGTCGTCGCTTATCAGGCCGGTCTATCGATGGCGCTTGGGGCGTTTGTTGCTGGGCTTATGCTCGCCGAGACGGAATTCGGCAAGGCGATCGAAGCAACGATTGCGCCATTCAAGGGCCTGCTGCTCGGCATCTTCTTCTTCACTGTCGGAATGAACATCGACTTGCGTGAATTCGCGCGCGAGCCGGTCTGGCTGCTCGCAGCGGTCGTAGGCCTCATCGCGATGAAGGCGCTTCTTCTGACAGGCCTCGGCAAACTTTTCAGGCTTTCATGGCCCACCGCCGTCGAGACTGGCTTGCTGCTCGGCCCCGGCGGAGAGTTCGCCTTCGTCAGCATTGGCGCCGCGTCTGCTTTAGGGTTGATAGAGAGCGGCGTGTCGAGTTTCACGCTGGCGGTGACGTCCGTGACGATGGCGCTGACGCCGCTGCTTGCGAGCGCGGCAAGGCGTCTGAGATCAGTTTGGGCAACGGCGCGGCCGCGCGATCCCGAGCTTGCGGTGCGACCACCTGGCGGAGAAAAGCATGCCATCGTTGTCGGCTATGGCCGGGTCGGCAAGGTCGTGTGTTCGCTGCTCAAGCAACATGGCATGCGCTACATCGCAGTCGATTACGATGCTTCGAGCGTGGCGCGCGATCGCCGCGAGGGTGACATGGTTTATTACGGCAACGCGGCGGACCCTGCTTTTCTTCAGACCTGCGGTCTGATGAAGGCGACCGGCCTCATCATCACGATCCATTCGCCA
>Ga0187780_10004073_pt1 | contig 10948 bp, 9 predicted proteins | sample 1015_Q2_SP10_20__FD_132429 | JGI IMG/M metagenome (GOLD analysis project Ga0187780, IMG submission 132429) | Tropical peat soil microbial communities from peatlands in Department of Meta, Colombia - 1015_Q2_SP10_20_MG | ecosystem: Environmental > Terrestrial > Soil > Wetlands > Peat | place...
AACAGCCCCCTACAAACGCGTCGCACAAATCTCCCGGAGGTCCAATGTCGAACTCAACGCCCGCATCGGCACAATCGCACGCCGCCGAGTCCGCGCCAGCCTCGCGTCCCAGCGATGACGAAATCCTCGGCCTCGTAACCACCGCGTCAACGGCCGCGAATTCCAGCGCACCCGGCCCGACCGACTTCGACTCATCCGAATCAGACCAAGGAGCCAATGCACACGGGAACTCGACAGCGTCCGATCCCGCACAATTCCAGGCCATCTTCGAATCCAATCCCGAGCTCCGCGACGCGTGGCGTGACGCACAGTCTTTCCGCGAAATCTTTCCGGACGTAGAATCGGCTCGGGCAATCCAAAAGCTATTCCCGACGCTGGAAGACGCCCGCGCGGCAAATTCTCAGGTTGCCGACTTGGCACGGCTGGACACACTCTTCTTCAGCAACCGTCCAGAATCCCATGCCGAACTAGCTGCCGCTATCTATCGTCTGAATCCCACCGCCTTTCGCAATCTAGCCCAAACGATGAACGCAATTGTTTCCCCGATCGGTGACCGCGTTCAAACTCCAGCGCCGACCGGTCCCACTTCTGCCGCGACGGTGCAATCAGATGGTGAGCGCGTAACCGGCGCATTCGCGCCGAACCGCAACGGCGAGCCTAACTCTTCGTCGCAACGAATTGAAGGCCGCCCTCAGGACGGGTCTGAAGACTCTCATCCACAGCAGCCCATCACTGCCGCCCATGAGCATGCGTTTTTCCACGAAACCAACGCCGCAGCTGTAGAAGGAGTGCTCAGTTCCATCCAAACCCAACTCGATCGCCTGCTTCCCGAAGGCACGCCGCAAAACACGCGCCAGCGTCTAACGGGCGAAATCTATCGCGAAATAGACGCCACCCTGCAATCGAATCGGGCGTTCGGCCAACAGTTGCGCCAAGCGTTCCGCCGCGGCCAACTGACGCCAGAGAATCAACGCGCCATCGTAGGCATGGTGGTAGGCCGCGCGAAGCAAGCCCTGCCAGGAATTGCCAAGCGAGTCCTCAGCGAGTGGACCAGCGGTGTGGTGGCGCATGCAGGGGCGCGCCAGGAACGTCAACGGAACGCCGCAAAACGAGTAGATATAGCTGGAGGCGCCCCAGGCGGTGATTCGCCACGCGCGCTCATGCCCAAAGACATTGATTACCGCCGAATGAGCGACAACGACATTCTGAATCTGTAACGCGGACCCGATAGGGAAGGCTGCCAGGATTTTTCTGCGTTCCGAGCGTTGCTTGAAATGTGAAGGCGGCAGGAAAAAGGGAAAAGCCGCTGCGGCCCTCCCGTGTGTATACCCGCGCGCGCCTGAGCCGACGCGGGTTTGGCCCCCACGCAATTACAAACTCTTTCTATTGGTAGCTATCTTGTACGTTTCGATGGCCTGCGCCACGCCGACCGCGAACTGCGACACTTGCCCCCCGTTCATGCTCGATGGGATCTTGATCATCCCTGAGCCGATCATGTTCGTCACCGCCGTATTCAACGCGCTGTTGACCGAAGTCCAATTCACGTTCCCGCTCGAATCCGTATACGTGGTCATGTAAGAATCAATCATCCGCAGCACGGCGCCGGGCGAAAACGACGGCCCATCGTTTGTATTCATCTTGTCGGTGATCTCACGCGCAAACTGCTGCACCTGGCCTTCGCTCACGTTAGTTGGCAGCGTGACCAGTCCGTTGGTCAATGCCGCATCGATAATTGCATTTACCGCCCCATCTTGCGCCGCCTGGTTCGCCGAACCATCAGCACTAGTGGGCGGCATTGCATCGGAAATCGCCGCGCTCGCGCCCAGCACCATGAAATAGGTGTGCCCGGACTGCAGGATCCGCAGTACCGCCACTCCGTAAGCCTGAAACTGCTGCATAGACATCCCGGCCGGGATCGAGAGCGTGCCCGACTGGACCGCGTTATTCACGTAGCACTTTGCAGCTAGTGACTGGCTGGTCCCGCAGTAATACAAGGTCTGCGCATGTGCCGGAAGCGCACTGGCACACAGCGCCAGAATCACTACGGGAATTATTTGACCGAGAACTCGCTTCATGTGCCCTCCGGGCGACAGATTTCCATCTGCAGCAGGCCCGGGGACGGCGGGTGCTGCCACAAAGTATCACAGGATTCCAACGTACGCTGCGCCCATTTTTGAGGCGACTGGTCTGGCGGGCATAAACGGTACTTTCACAGTTCCTGCCCTCCGGTGCAGAAGCTATGAAACGCGTCTGCCTGCCAGTGCAAATGTGCACCAGCATCAATAAAATTCAGGCGTTTCAACTAAGATGTTGTTCAAACCTACAGTCGCCGGAATGAACGCATCTTTCGTTACCCTCATCCGTCACGGACACCATTGCACTTAAAAATCCACCCAAGGGGAATTTCCTGCTATGCCACAAATGCAAAATGCCCAGACCGTCGCGCTTCAGCTAGAAAAGGTTCGCGACAAACTTCCGCTACTCTATGAGCGCGACGACATCCTCCTCACCATGATTCAACAGCGCGGTGACGTTGAGCGCGTCAGCTCTCGCAACATGCGTCTCCCGCTGCAAATTCGTCCGGGAGGCAAGCCGGGGCTTGCCAATCTCGACGGCGGCGATCTCGGTCGCGGTTCGGGAACTACTTACGATGTGGCGCAAGTCACGCCCATCTTTTTCCGCCACGCGGTAGAAATCTCGAAACTCGTCGAGTACGCCTCGAACTCGCCTGAGAAGGCGATCGAGAACGCCGCCAAGCGCGAAGTCAAGAACAACATGCAGCAGTTCCGCTCCTTCCTCGACAAGGTCATGCAGACCAACGGAAACGGCGTCCTCGGCACGATCTCCAGCGTTTCCGGCAGCACCTTCACTATGGCCAAGCCCCCCGGCAGCGTCCTCGTCTATTACAACCAGACCATCCAGGTCTACGATTCCACCCTAACTACAAATCGCAACGTTGCCGCCGGCGTCACCACCAGCGTCACGGCGGTCGATCCTTTCGCTGGCACCATCACCGTGGACAACGTCCCCAGCGGGACGACTGCCAATGACGTAATCGTTCACGATGGCCTCACCGGCGCGCAGCCCACGTCTCTTTTCGGAATCCTCTACCACCAGACCAACGCCACTACAGGAACCTGGCTCAATCTCAATCGCTCCACATACCCGGTAGAACTTGCCACGCCCCGCGTCGCCGGAAACAACTCTGCTCTCACTCCCGGCGTCATCCGTCTCGCCATTAACAAAGTCCGCAAGTCGTTGGGAACGAGCCAGGTCGGCAAGCTCATCGCCTACACCTCTCTCGAGCAAGAGCATGCCTGGGAGCAGCTCGGCGTCACCATCTCGCAAATCATCAAGGAAGGAGCCGGCGGCCGCGCCAGCGATCTCGACTTGCTCTTCACCGGAGAGAAAACTATGGCCGGCGTCCCGATCAAATCCTCCATCAACGCCAACTCCACGCGGGTGGATTTCCTGGATCTATCGCATTGGGGCCGCGCCGTAATGCAGGACATTGATTTTTACGACGTTGGCGGCCAGACGGTCTTCCCAATCTACGGCACTAGTGGTGGCCTTGCGGCCGCCTACATCTTCTACTTTGTAACCGGCTTGCAAGTGTGGAATGAGAGCCCGCGCAGCGGCGCCTTCATCGACACACTAGCGATCCCCAGCGGCTACTAAAAACCCAAGCGCAATGACGCGTACACCCCGCAGCGCCGGCTGGCTGCCGGCGCTGCGGCATATTCGCCTAATCCACCTGCACGCAACTCATCTTACCCATCACTCGGAGCAGATCATGGCAATCACTATCAACGTTCAAAACGTCGACGCCTCCGGCATCGTAACCTGGGTCACTGGCACCATCACCTTCTCGGGCAACTATGCCACGGGCGGCGACGCACTAGATTGGAGCACAGCTACAGAGCAACTGGGTCAATCCGGCCAAGCGCTCGATACTGCAAGCCCCCCGCAGCAAGTAATGTTCGACAGCCAAAACGGCAACGCAGGCTACTACGTGGCCGTGCAGGGCAGCGCCCTTAACAACTGGAAGGTGAAATGTTTCCTGGGAAGCGGGTCGGAAGTAGGCGCGGGCGCATACCCGTCCAGCGTCACCAGCGACGTGGTCGTGTTCCAAGCTCAATTCAAGCGCCTGCAGTAGGGGAGGGTCTTCAGACCCTCCCGCCGTTCGGCCCTCTGTGTTTTTGCAATTCTCAGACTAATTTCATCGAGATGCGTTTCCGCCGTCCTCAAATCCAGAAGGTTCCATTAGCCAAGTTAGACGGGTGCATCTCGATTCCAACTCTAACTGCCGCGATCGCGGCCGCGGCTCTCCCATGATTCACATCCTCCGTGAAACCCACACTCCTCCTGACGCGCTTGTGTCCCGCATCTCCCACGCCGGCGGGTGGAATCGCTTCGGTCAGCCGAACTTCCGCGTGGTCTGGGGCTGGTCCCGCCTCAGCTGGATCGGCGGCAAATGGACGGACCGCGACGCGAGTGGCAATATCCTGCGCGAATCGATTGAACTCCGCCGCGTGCCAAAATATGTTCCGCACGATCGCTGGCACATCGAGCGGTGGGTGCCGCCCGAGACCTATGGCACGCCTGAATCTTGGCGCTCGCTGACGCTCGAGCGCGAAGACGGCATCGTAATTGCAGCTCTGGGTCCATATCCGTCGCGCGGCGAGTACGAGCACTGCTTCACGTTGGCGGGGCCCCGCGGCGAATTCGTGCCGTTAGACCCGAGCGCCTGCGACAGAGTAATTCGGGCCATCGAATGGGCGCGAAGCCAACCGCGAAGTGTGAGGCGCGAAGCCATTAACGATCGGGAAGCGAGAAGCGATCGCCAATGGGATACGAAGGCCGACTCAATCCTGGACGACGCCGTCCCCGCCTTCCATGGCCAACCATTCACAGCAGTGGTGGGCGGGGATTCGCCATCGGCACGATAAGCACTCAGGTTTTAGGTGCCGCGCCGCAACATAAAACCCAATCCAACCTCCACTCCGGGAGCGGCGTAGACCTGGACTTTGCACACCGATCGCCACGATTTTTTCTCTAATCGCTCAGGAGATTCTCTTTGCCCTCACAATCCCAAGAACGACAGCAACGTAATGCGAATCTGGCGCCCGTCGCGGCCACTCCGCCCGAATCACGCGAAGCCACAGTCTCGATCGTCAATCTCAGCGATCAAGACTTCTATATTTCGCGCACCTATGGGATCTTTCACATCCCTGCCTGCGCCAAAGGCGAGCCGTACGCCCTGCTGCTCGTAACGGCACGAGGCGACGCTCTCGATCTCGGCGACAATCGCCGTTTCCCGTTCACTATCTCTGCTCGCGAAATCGCTGCGGATCTAATCCAGGATCTCGAGCCGCACGGCATCTTCGTCTGCGTCGGCGCCCGCCCTAGCGAGGACGAGCTCGCCTCGGGACAAGCAAGGCGCCTCGAGTGGTATCAGCAGCTAGTAGCCGAAGCTGACACGATGTGGGCCCGCGGCCATTCCTACCGCGAAATTTCCGACATGCACCGCCGTGCCGCACTCTCACTCGGCATCGAGCGCGATTGGGCCTTCGTCCCTCAGAAATTGGTCGAGTGCCCCGCCTGCGGCGAAAAAGTGAAGCCGCAAGTAGCCATCTGCAAGCATTGCAAAGCGGTCTTAGATGTTGAGAAAGCCGCCAAACACGGAATAGCAGCTCAGAAATAGCGGCTCCCGCATAAAACGATCGCGTTCGTCACCGACCTGTGCACAATAGGGACGCCCACCCATATCAATTTTTCGCGAGGAAGGGATTTACGATGACCTCGACGCCCTCACTTACAAAAATGAAGTCATGCGCCGCCATCTTCTGCGCTCTATTTGTGTTCGCCGCGCCGCGCGCTTTCGCCCAAGGCTCCCGCAAAGACGACATCGCCTTCGGCACCAACGGCCGCCCGCTCGCCGGAGCTACGATCACGGTCTGCAACAGCGGCGCGGCGGGGACGCCCTGTTCTCCTTTAGCCACTCTCTATACCGACGCCACGCTCACCGTCCCCTCACCCAATCCTTTCCAGGCCGACGGCCTCGGCAACTATCACTTCTACGCCGCTCCAGGCCGCTACGTTGTACAAATCTCCGGCAACGGCATCAACCCCTACACAATCAAAGACACAATCCTCCCCAATGATCCCTCTACTCCTTCGTTCAATTCCGTCACCGCCACGTCCATCTCCCTCGGCGGCAATCTCACCGTTGGCGGAAACGCCAGCGTCACGGGCACGCTTAGCGCAGGGGTTTTCAATCCATCGAGCATCAGCACCGGCTTACTCAATATCAGCGGCAACGAGAGCCACGCAGGTCCGCGCCCATGGATCGATGTCACTGCGCCGCCTTACAGCGCTCAGGGTAACGGCGTCGCCGACGATACCCTCGCCCTCCAAGCGGCCATCAACTCCGCGTGCACCAGCTCCACTGGCGGTGGCACGGTCTATTTCCCGCCGGCGTCCGGCGCGAATCCAATTTATGTACTCTCGCAACCCAGCCCGCTCTCCATCAGCTCTATCTCGCTCGCCAGCAACGTCGTCACCGTCACGGTCAGCGGAGGAACGCTTCCTTCGGCCTACGCCACAAATTTCCCGGTTATCATCAGCGGCGTCACCAACGACCTTTTTAACGGCACTTGGAGCATCGCAGCGGTCAGTAGCTCGACACAATTCACGTTCAATCTGACTGCCGCCAACACGTCATCGAGCGGCGGTCAGGTCAACCTTCCTGCCGTCTATATTCCGCCCGGCTGTATCGGCCTAACGTTTCAAGGCGGCGGATCGTACGGCGGCAATGGCGCGCAATTTTCGCGCCCGCCGCTCACGCGCGTGGGCGTCGGCTCAAGCAGCTCCAATCTCGGTCCCGTGTTTCTGGTGGCGAACAGCGGCGCGGCATCCGCCGTTACTTTCCGCGACCTTGCCATCCAGGGAAACAACCAGGCGGTGCAGGTCTTCAACACAACGAGCGCCACCTTCTTCAATGTCGAGATGAGCGTCTGGAACAGAAGCGGTCCGCTCGTGGACACGGTGGATAACGCTCCCCTGGCAATCTACAACACGTTTTGGTTCTGGTATGAGAACGGCGCGCTCAACACCATTGGCAGCGCATCCAATCAACCTGCCATGGTACTCGCCTACGTCAACGGAGCCGGGCAGCCAGGCGGCGGGATCGGCGTTATTCGCAATATCCTTTCGTCATCCTACTATCTGGTGGACAATCGCGCCAGCACGGCTGTGAGCGAAGGCACGCTCGATTTCGAGAACGATCAGCAGGAGAACAACGGTAATCCCTTTTTCACCGTCACCAACAGCGGCGGCCATTCCTTCACGCTCTTCTCGAATCTAATCTTCAAGCAGGATTTTCAGTACGACTGCGTCAGCAACAGCCCTTTCATCGTTCTCAATGCCCCTGCGGAATTTAACTCCATCCACCTGGAGCAAGTCAGCGGCTGCGTCGGCAGTAATCTCTTCAATTCCATTCAAGTTCTCAACGGCAGCCTCGACAGTGTCTTTCTCGAAGACGCCGGCGCGGTTGTGGACGGCAGCGGCAATCCTCTCGGCAACGTCGAGATTCATCACAATCAGGGTGTCGAATTCATCACTAAAAATCAGTCCGCAGCGCTCGAAACGCAGGTCGGCAACGGCGGCGGCAATTGTGCCGGATGCTTCGGCAATGAACATGGGCCGCCTGTTTCCTTCACGCAGTCTGGCAATCCGCAGCGCAACTTGGCATTGAATCCGTACGCCGGGCTCCTGTGGGGCGATGGCACGCACCCCGGCTTCGAATCCGCCATAAATCGAAACACCACAAACAGCGTGGCCATCAATCTCGCTCAAGCCATTGCCCCCAACGGTTTGACTGCCGCGCCCACCACCGGTGGCACCCTCGCCAACGGCACCTACTACTACAGCATCGAGGCCGGCTCCGCTTCAACCAGCACCATCTCCGCCGCCTCCACCGAAGTCTCCGTCACGCTCAGCGGCGCAAATAACGCCGTCAACCTGACGTGGAGCGCTCCCGGAGGAACAAATCCCGGATCGTGCTTCATTTTTCGCTCCACCACTCCAGGCGGCACCTACGGCGGAGGCACGCCGTACTATCAGATCAGCGCCTGCCCAACGCATCTCTCTTTCACCGACACCGGCGGCGCACCCAGTGGTTCCGGTGCGGCGTTGCTCACAAATCAAACTCTTGCGCCGTTTTACACTTTCGCGGGCAACACCACCAATCCCAATGGGGGCAACGTACCCTACTACAGCGGCTCGCCAACCGGCGGCGATTGCGTCAAGTGGGGCAGTGCGGGATTGTTGCAGGATGCCGGCGCGGCCTGCGGCAGCGGTGGCGGAAGCAGCCTCACTGCCTTTGTTCCCGGCGCAAATGGCGCGGGCCAAAATACCGGCCCGTCCTCGGCAAACGCCATCAACGTCGTTGCGTTCCTTGTGCCGATGCAGGTGCAGTTCGGTCACATGACCATTGATGTCGCAACGGCCGACACAACTGCCGGCTCTCTCTGCGGTAGCTTCGCCGACTGCTACGACGTAGGCATCTACAACATGAGCGGCACGCGCCTGTGCAATTGGGGCGCTACCGCGTTTTCGTCTGGCGGTCTCGTATCCAACGCCTGTGCGCAAGGCACAGTGACGCTCACGCCCGGTTATTACATCTTCGCCTTCACCGGCAATGCCACTACAGCCAAAATCTATTTCGGGACAGCAGGCAACGGCGGCTTCGTGCAATTCTCCTCCGCCACTTCAGGAACGAGCTCTACGGGCGGCGCGCTCCCTGCAAGCATCAGTCTCCCATCGTTCGGCCAGCCGAGCAGCGTCGGGGGCACCTACGCGAATGTTTTCATCGCCTTGTATTAGTTGTAACGACGGGCATTCCGGCCCGCGCTTATAAAACAGCGTCCATGCGACACTCCACTACTCTCGCCAAATGGGAAATCTGGCTGCGCGGCGTGATTGCCGCCGCCGTGTCCGGCGGCGCCAACGGCGTCGTTACCGGATTCGCTGCTATCGGCATAGATCCCAACCATTTCAATCTGGCCGCAGGCGTGCATCACACGCTGGCAATCGGCGGCGTGAGCGCGAGCATCAGCGCGATCCTGGGCGTGGCTTTATATCTTCGCCAATCCCCGCTGCCATCGCCCGAATCAACGCAACCGCCATCGTGATTTGGGACCTTGTCGAATTTGCAGGTGACGGTCCGCTGTTGCGGCCGCCCGCGTTTCGGCCGTCTTGCCGATCGTGTTTAGTTTCGCCCCGCTGTACTGAGCTGACACATGGGCGAACTCCTGGAGGGTCTGGAGATCCTCTCATGCAAAATCTCGCCGTTCTTTCGAGGTAACCTATGCCGGTCCTCTCCACCACTGCCTACGACCAAGCCGAATCCGCCCTAAATCTCACTCGCGCCTTAGTTAACGACGCTGCCAGCTCGGTGTTCAACGACGCGACGTTGATGCCGCTGCTGAATTCTGCGTACCGTGCCCTGCAACGTGAACTAGCCGAGGCCGGCGTCTCGGTTTTGGTCGCCCAGGTAGATCTTGATCTCCCGCTAACCAGCGGTCTCACGGCCACGGAGCTCTCCGATACTTCCACTCCGCAGCTTCCTACAGACCTGATGGTCCCGCATCAACTCTGGGAGCAGCAAACCGGTTCCGGAGATCTCTTCGTACCGCTGGAAAAAATCGTAGGCGGCCTGCCGAATCTACAACCGGGAACATTCTTGCGCATGTGGGAATGGCGCGAAGACACGATTCAACTTCTGGGCGCAACATCCGAAGTCACTGTGCGCCTTCGCTACGAAAAAGTTCTCCCCCAGTTAGTCTTCGGCACAGATCCGATCCTGATCCGTGCCTCAAACGATGCGCTCGCCTACGCCACCGCCGCCGTAGCAGCGAGAGCTAGAGGCGCTCGCGCCCTGGCCGCCGACATGCAATCCACTGCATTGGAGGCCACGCAAAAGCTAATTGAGCGGTATATCCGGCCAGAGCAATTCAAGGCGCGCCGAAGAAAGCCGTATGGCTATCACAGCCGCGTAATATATCTGTAGAGAAGGCCTCAGAGTTTCCGCTGCAAAACCAATTCCCAAACGGTGCTTAGGATTTTAGCCGTGAATCAAGGTGTAACGATCAAAGTCACCGTAAACGCCCGTGAAGCTCCCTGCGAAAGCCCGCGCACGTTCAGCGTGTAAGTTCCCGTAGGTGTCCCGGGATCCGGCTTTGTCTTCAAAGTAGGTGTGCCCCCGCCACCGCAACTGATCGCCGCAAAAGCGATGATGATCGCCACGAAGAGAAATTCAGTTGCGCCCTTGTAGGGGAGGGTCTTCAGGCCTTTCCGGTATGCGGTCCCGCGCCAAATAACAAATCCGACGATCATCGCCGCCAACACCGAGATCCCCGGCTCCGGGGCAGGGAACTGCGGCCATTTTCGTTCCATGGCGATACTTTTTCCCGCGGGTCCTTTCGCCGTCGTCACCAGCGCCATCGTAAAACTCTGCGGCGCTCCCGGCGACACGTTCAAATCTAGCGAAGTCGCACCGCTAGACCCGCCTGACGAGCTCGACGAACTTCCTGCCGCCAACGCGCAAGTTGTTTCCGAGGGCAGATTCACAGGACAATCGATCGTCACCGTGCCGGAAAACGTGGCGTCCGGCACGACTGCCAGATTGTAATTCGCTGTCCCGCCGGGAATCACCGTTAACGTATCCGTGTTCCCCGATTGCAGCCCGAGCTCGTAATCATCCGCGAATCCCGCCAGCGCAGCGGTCTGGGGGCTCGATGGATCGCTATCGGTGATGTGCAATGCTGCCGAACGCTCTCCCGCCGCCTGTGGCATGAACACGACGCTGATCGTGCAGCTCGCGCCGGCGTCAAGCGTCGTGGCACAAGCGCTCGTCTCGGTGAAATCTGGCGGTGTGGCCCCGCCG
>Ga0187780_10004074_pt1 | contig 10946 bp, 9 predicted proteins | sample 1015_Q2_SP10_20__FD_132429 | JGI IMG/M metagenome (GOLD analysis project Ga0187780, IMG submission 132429) | Tropical peat soil microbial communities from peatlands in Department of Meta, Colombia - 1015_Q2_SP10_20_MG | ecosystem: Environmental > Terrestrial > Soil > Wetlands > Peat | place...
AGACCTATGAAGGCTTTCAGGTCCGCCCTCCCGGAAACCGGCGTGACGCGAACGCCTGTCTGCTGAGATACGCCCACCGACCGAGACCCTATATGCACACATCGACAGACGTCTTCGCGAAGGTCCGCGGCCACGAGCGCGAGCAGCTCCTGCGCGCGGCCCGCGAAGCCGACCTGATGCCGTACTTCCGCACAGTGGAGTCACCGGCGATGCCGGTCGTCGAGATGGAGGGCGCGCCGCGAATCATGCTGGCCTCCAACAACTACCTCGGGCTGACGGCGGACGAGCGCGTGATCAAAGGCGCCGAGGATGCCCTGCACCGCTACGGCACGGGGCTGACCGGCTCGCGCCTGCTCAACGGCACGACGCCGCTGCACCTGGAGCTCGAGCGCGAGCTGGCCGAGTGGATGGGCACGGACGACGCGATCGTGTTCACGACCGGCCATCAGGCGAACGTGGGCACGCTCGGCACACTGCTCAGCCCGACTGACACGGTGATCGTCGACTCCGCAGACCACGCCTCGATCCTCGACGGCGCGCTGATCTCCAGGGCGAAGATGCGCCCGTTCCGGCACAACCGCCTGGACAGGCTCGAGCACGCCCTCACGCGCGCCGAGAGCGACGGCGGCGGCGTGCTGGTGGTCGTCGACGGCGTCTTCTCGATGGAGGGCGACGTGGCGCCGCTGGTGGACATCACCGAGCTGTGCGCTCGCCACGGCGCGCGGCTGATGGTCGACGAGGCTCACGGCGCGGGCGTGCTCGGGACTCGCGGTGCAGGCGCGAGCGAGCTGCTGGGCGTGGAGGACCACGTGGACCTGCGCATGGGCACGTTCTCCAAGTCGCTCGCCGCCTGCGGCGGTTTCGTCGCAGGCCCAGCGGAGGTGATCGACTATCTGCGCATCTCCTCGCGTGCGTTCCTGTTCACGGCGTCCGCCGTGCCGGCCTCATTGGGCGCGGCGCTGGCGGCGCTGCGAATCGTGCGCTCGGATGAAGGGCCGGCACTGCTCGCGAACGTGCTCGAGCGGGCGCGCTACCTCGCCGACGGCCTGCGTGCGCTGGGGTATTGCCTGCGTAGCGGTGAGCCGGTGCGCACCGGCCCCGGGCCCGACGCCCCGCTCGAATCGATTCGCACTCCGATCGTCCCGATCCTGGTCGGCGACGACTGGAAGGCCGCGCTGCTTTGGCGTGCGCTGTACGACGGAGGGGTGTTCACCAACTGCGCCATCCACCCGGCTGTGCCGCCCAGCGGCGCGCTGCTGCGCACGAGCGTGATGGCAACGCACGATCGGGACACGCTCGACCGCGCGCTCGACGTTTTCGCGCGGGTCAAGCGCGAGTTCGAGTCCGAGCACGGGCCGCTGCCCGCGCCCGAGTCAAGCTGACGCGACGGGCCATTGACCCTATGGACGCCCGGCACGCGGCCACGCCAGCCACTGGCGTCCCCGAACTTGTCCATTTCTTCACAAGTCTCGGCGAGGACGAAAAAGGTCGCTTCTAGCGTATGAACCACCCCCCGCGGTGTTGACCGGCGAGGCTCGCTCGCATAGCGTGCGCATGCGCTCTGCAAGACCGTTTCGGGGTTCACCAGACCACAGTCAGTCGTCGAGAGAGGGGGCGACGTGGGCGGTGGATCAACGCAACTGGTCGCGGCCGATCTCGCACGGTCTGGCGGGCGTGTAACGGAAAAAACCAGCAAGCACGTGCTCGTCGCCCTGAGGCTCGGGGCGAGCACGGGGAGAGTGCCTTATGAACGCGACAGCGACGGTTGCCCCTGCCGGTCCCCAGTACATGCGCGCGCTCGAACGCGCCAATCAGGTCCGTCTCGCGCGGGCCGATCTCAAGCGACGCGTGGCGATCGGTGAGATCCATGTCGCCCAGGTGATCGCCGAATGCCCGTGGGAGGCCGAGAGCATGGCCGTCGCCGATCTGCTGATGAGTCAGCGCCGCTGGGGCCAGACGCGCTGCCGCAAGTTCCTCGCGCAGGTGCCGATGTCGGAGAAGAAGACGATCGGCTCGATGACTGAGCGTCAGCGCCGTACGCTGGCGGCGATGCTGACCTCTGTGAACCGGGGTCGCGCGTGGACCGCGACCCCCTGTCTAACGGACACCCTGACGACAGCTTGAGCTCCCACCAGCCGGCGAGCATGCCGATCAGCCCGAGTCGCGGCCGAACCTCCCATACACCGCATACGCCCTGTCCGAGGTCCCGCACGGCCACGCGCGCGAACTTGTAGCGACCGGGTTCGAGCCGCATCCGCTGCAGCAGCTCACGCGCTCGGCGCTCGCGCTCGCCGCGCTCGCGCACCTGGGCGCGCAGCTCCTGGACGCCCGCGGCGAGCCCATCGCGCACGCGCTCCAGTTGGGCAAGGTCGAGCAGCATCGGCCCGGTCGTGGCGACGCCGACGGTCGCCGGCGCCGAGATGTGGGGAAAGCGCCCGGCGACGATCGCTGAGCGTTCCCGCTCCAGGCGTGCGATCTGCGCACGCAGCGACGCCCTCGCCGCCCGCTCGGCACGAGCGGGCGCGTCTACGACAGAGCAGGCCGCCGACTCCCGGCCTGCGAAAGCGTGACCCCGAGCGTCGAGCGGCCTTTCATCCTGGGCCTCCCGATCGATGACTTGCGGCTCGTAGTAGGTCACACCCGCCTCCTCTTCGGCAGAAAACGATTCTACCAGCGTGCCTGCACACGACGCGCGGGTTCAATCGGCGCGCTCGAGCACTGTGCGGCAGGTCCAGAGCGACTCTTCGGCGTAGAGCGTCGGCACGCCCGCGACCTGCACCGCAAACAGCGTCAGCCGGCGGGTGCGCGCGTGCGGCTCGTGGCCCGGCGCGAGCTCGCCGAACAGCACCGCGAGCGCCGCGCTGGCATCGGCGACGACGAGCCGCCCTGCCGGCAGCGGCTGCGCGTCCGCAGAGCGCCCAAGCGGCTCGCCCTCGCTGCTGGCGCGCACGCCGAGCTGCCCATCCACAGAATCGGCGTCGAGCGCCCACACGGGCACGCCGGTGTCGAGCAGCGCGATCAGCAACACGTCCTGGAGCAGCCCGCCCGTGAGAAAGCCGCCGCGCAGCATCCGCTCGAGCACCGCGGCCTCGATCGGCGTGCGCGCAACGTCGGGGTCGAGCCCGATCTGGCGATAGAACACGCGATAGGCGCCCGGCACCGACTCGCGGCGGACGCCGACGGCGCGCGCGCCGCGAAAGCGATTGGACAGCTCACGCAGGCGTCCGCGAACTTCGGGCGGCGAGCCACCGTCGAGCGGCTGCCGGCGCGCGTGCAGCGCCTCCCCGACCAGCAGCCGCAGGCCGGGCAGCTCCTCCTGTACTTCCGGCGCACACCAACCGATCGCGCACTCGCCGGCGCCGCTCACGTCGGTGGCTCCAGGTGCGCGCGTGCGCGCGACGCGGCCACCAGCTCGCTGACGCGCGCGCGCAGCGTCGCGAGCGTACTTTCGCCGAGCAGCGCTTTGCTCTGCACGACGCCGCCGGGATAGGAGAAGTTGACCTGCGGGCAGCTGAACACTTTGTAGAGAGCGGCCACCGCGCCGTCGCTGTCGACGCCGAGCGCCAGCGTCAGGCCGCGCGCATGCACCAGCTTGCGCAGCTGACCGCGTTCGCCTCTGATCGCGACCGCCGCGAAGCGCACGCCGGGGAACGCGGGCGCAAGCGACTGCATCTGGTCGAGCACCTTGGTGCACGAGCCGGAGTCGACGAACAGCGCGAGCACGACAGGGCCCTGTTCATAGAGCTGGCACACGTTGAGGATCTGCGCTCCCCGCTCCGCGCACGCGGGCACGCGGCCGTTGGAGCCTTCGTCGGCGTGCACCGCGATGTCCGCGTCCCCGGGCAGGCTGCCCAGCGCGAGCGGTACAGCGAACGGCGCGAGCCGCTGCCCTGGCGGGATGCCGGTCGGATCGGTGGGGCTGATGAGGACCGAATGCAGTATCAGCGCAAGCAGCACGACGAGTCCGAGCAGGCCCGTGTAGCGGCCGTAGCGCGAGCGACTCACGAGCTCACGACCTCACCGATGCGTGGCGCGCGCGTCCGGCGACCGACCGCAGATCGGCCAGCCCGAGGCGCTCGCGCACTCCTCCTTCCTCGGCGCGGTCTCGCGACGCGGCGATCACGAGCGTGGCGGGAAGTGCGATCAGCACGCCGATCAATGAGACGCTCAGGTCGATCAGCGTCACCAGGCCGAAGTCGCGCAGCATCGCGATGTCCGACAGCACGAGCACGCCGAAGCCCGCGATCGCGGTCGTGCCGGACGCGGCCACAGCCGCGCCTGTACGGCGATAGCTGCGCCGCAGCGCCTCCACGGTGTCGTAGCCGGCGAGCTTCTCCTGGCGGTGGCGCTCTGACAGCAGCACGCTGAACTCTGTCGAGATCGCGATTACGAGCGCGCCGAGCGTGACGGACATCGGGTTGAGCGGCACCCGCACCGCGAACAGGATCAGCGCCGACCAGCCGCTCGCGAGCACGATCGGCACGAGCGGGATCAGCGCGCGGCGGCGGTCGCCGCGGAACGCGACGAGCAGCACGAGCGCGACCGCCGCGAGCCCCGCGAGCAGCGTCTCCAGGCGTCGCCACGGGTCGGCTACCTGCGATCCCGACTGGGCTGCCAGCACCGGCAGGCCGACGAGGCTCGCGCGCACGCCGGCCGGCGGGTGCAGGCTCGCGCGCATCGCTTCGATCAGCTGCTGCTGGCGCTGCAGGCTCATCAGACGGATGCCGAAGGCGAGCGTCGCCACATGTCTGTCGGCCGTGATCACGTCCTGGGAGAAGTAGTGGGGGATCGCGGAAAGCAGATCGTCGATTTCCGTCTGCGAGAGCTTTGGCGCGGCGGACGAGCTCGAGGCTTTGCGGTTGAACAGGTCCGGCAGTGAGAACGCCGGACACAGGCGCGCGTGCGTGCAGCCGCCTGCCGCGCTGTAGCCGAAGCGCGCGAGCACCGCCTTCTGGTAGCCGACCATCCATTCGACCGTCGAGGGCTTCGTGAGGTTTCTGCCTTCGAGCGTGAGCTCTATTTCACCGCCGACGCCGGTGATCTGCTCGACGGTGCTCAGGTTCTGCAGTGAGCCGAGGTTCTGTGGAACCAGCTTGGTGATGTCCGTCTGCACCTTCGTCTGCGTGTCCAGCCCCCAGCCGAGCGCCGCGAGCGCGAGCCCGACGCCGAGCACGCGACCGGGGTGGCGCACTGAGCCGCCCAGCGCGGCACGCTCGAGCAGGCGCGTGAGCGCGTTGTCCGCGAGCAGCTCGCGCGCGCCACGCCACGCCGCCGCGACGTGTCCAAGCGCGAGCGGGTGCCGGCGCCCCGTCCGCGGAGCCGCCGCCGCCCCGCCGGCGCGGGCCGCCGAGAGCGAGAGCGCCGCGGCGCCCGCGCTCAGCGTGCACACCAGCGCGACGGCGACGCCCACCACGAGCAGCACGCCGAAGCCGCGGACCATCGGCACGGGCGAGAGCAGCAGCACGAGCATCGCGGCAGCGCTCGCGGCCCCGGCCGTCGCGATCGTCGGCGCGCCCGCCGCCGCGGCGCGGCGTACGAGCGTCGCGCCGTCGCGCCGTCCCGCCGTCCCGCTCGCCCCGCGCTCGGCCTCCTCCTCCGCGCGCGCCTGGAACTGAATCGCGTAGTCGACCGCGAGCCCAACGAGTACCGGCAGCACCGCGATCGAGGCCATCGTCAACGAAGCGCCGAACGCGGACAGCGCGCCGAACGTCAGCGCCGCCGCGAGCAGCGCGAGCGCTAGCGGCAGCAGGCGCGGGCGCCCGGAGAACACGAGTCCGAGCGTCGCGGCCATCACCAGCAGCACGGCGATCAGCAGCAGCTCGATCGAGTGCGTGATCGAGCTGGTCAGGTCGGCGACGATCACCGGCTCGCCGGTGACCAGATAGCTCTCGCCGTGCGTCAGATGCCACTGCGGCATGCGCACCGCCTGACGGATCAGGCCGATCGTGCGCACGCGCTGGGCTTCTGAGAGCCCAGCCTTCATCCGCACCGACACGAGCGCCGCGTCCGGGCTCGGGAACAGGTACGCGAAGCGCGACTTGGGCGTGCCGGCCGGCTTGCTCGAGTCGAACACCACGTTCGAGACGAAGTTCGCGTTTTCGATGCTCGGCTTCGACGTGAGGCCGTATTCGAGCGCGAGCGTCACCAGGCTCGACTGCAGCGCCGCGAGGGTGACCTTGCTCGCCTGGCGTCCCAGCGCCTGCGCCTGCGAGAGCGGCAGACCACGCGCGAGCGCCGCGCGCGAGACGAGGTGTTCGGCCTGCCTTGCCTGCACCTGTGCGCGCGTCGTTTCGATCGCGAGCTGTTCGTCGATCTGGTTGGCCGCCTCGCCCAGGAACGTGCCCGGCCCGAACACGACCTTGACAGTTTTCGCGCGCGCCAACTGCCCACAAGGACCGTTCACGCCGCCCTCCCCCTCCGCGGACGATGCCGGACCGAGCGCGCTCAGCGGCACGTTGCCCGATAGACAACCCTCCAGACCGAGCACCCGCTCGATGTCCGAGCTCAACACCAGTTGCTGCAGGTTGCCCTTGACCAGCACCACGATCGGCTCTTCGCCGAAGCTGCGGTAGAAGCGTTGCGTCGCTCGATACTCCGAGCTCGAGCTCGACACGAACGTGCTCGTCGCCGCCGTCGGGCGCAGCCGCAGCGCGAGCCCCGCGGCGCCCAGCCCGAGCGCGACAGCCAACGCCAGCACCAGGCGCGGCCGCCGTGCCGCGCCGCCCGCCAGAGCCGAGAAGAAGCGCTCTGCGTTGTTCACAATCTCAGGCTACCGGCGCCTCGGCGAGGGACCGCCGGCATGGCTGGCTACTCCATTCCTAGAGGGCCTGCCGATTCCCCGGACAGGAACTGGCGCACGAACGGGTTTTCCGAGGCGAATAGCTCTTCAGCGGGGCCGGATTCGACGATGCGCCCCTTCCACAGCACCGAGATGTGCTCGGCGACGCGGCGCGCGCTCATGATGTCGTGCGTGATCACCACGTAGCAGCCGCCGTTCTCCGCGTGCACCTCCTTGATCAGCTCACACAGCAGCGCCGTGCGCACCGGATCGAGACCCGAGTCGGGCTCATCGAACAGCACGATTTCGGGATCGAGCACGAGCGCTCGCGCGAAGCCCGCACGCTTGCGCATGCCGCCGGAAAGCTCGTTGGGCATCTTGTGACCCTCGCCCCCAAGACCGACCTCGCGCATGCGGCGGTTGACGATCTCCGCGATCTCGTCCTCACCCTTCTCGGTGTGCTGGCGCAGCGGGAACGCGACGTTGTCGTAGAGGTTCAGCGAGCCGAACAGCGCTCCGTCCTGGAACAGCACGCCGAACTTCCTACGCAGCTCGAACAGTTCGGCGTCGGAGAGGCTCGGGATCGACCTGCCGTGCACGATCACGTCGCCCTCATCCGGGTAGAGCAGCCCGACGATGTGCTTGATGCAGACCGACTTGCCAGTGCCCGACGGGCCGATGATCATCGAGATCTGGCCCTCGGGCAGACCCATGTTCAGCCCGCGCAGCACATGGTTGCGCCCGAACGACTTGTGCACCTCGACGAACTCGATCGCGTCCGGTGCCTCGGTCGGACGGATCGTCCCGGTGTGGAACTCGAACTCGTCCGCCTCCCCCTTTGGGGACGATGCGGCTTCCGCCACACGCCCGCTGGGCTGCTCAGCGGCCATGCTCAGCCCCCGATCGGGGCTCGCGGATTGGTGCCCCAGAAGACCTGCGTGCCGAGCATGCCGATCAGGTTCACGAGTATCAGGTTCAGCACCATCGACTTCGCTGTCGCCCTGCCCACGCCGACAGGTCCCCCGCTCGCGTTGTAGCCGTAGTAGCAGGCCACGAGCACGATCGCGGTTGCCATACACATCCCCTTGATCACGCTATAGAGGAAGTCCGTCGGATTCTGGAATTGCCAGAAGATCAGCAGATAGCCGCCGCTGGAGGTGTAGCCGATCTGATCGACGACCGCGATGTAGGAGGCAAGGAAGCCGATCCCAACCGCCGAGATGTACATGAACGGAAGCACGATCCAGGCGGCCAGCATGCGCGTGGCGCACAGGAACACCATCGAGTCGACGCCCATCACCTCGAGCGCGTCGATCTCCTCGGAGATGCGCATCGCGCCGAGCTCCGCGACGATGCCAGTGCCGACCTTCGCGGCCATCATGTAGCCGAACGCGTACGGCACCGCCTCGCGCAGGTTGCACCAGGCGGCGAACACGCCCGCGTAGTTCGGCGTGCCGGTCGCCTGGTTGAAGTATGCGGCCTCGATCCCGCACGGGCCGAGACCGGTGATGAACACCAGCGACCAGATGACCACGGTCGAGCCGACGATCAGGATCCCCGACTGGCGCAGCGCCTCGCCGAAGAACCTGAACACGCGCAGGCTCCACACGTCGCGCACGATCGTGCCCGTGAAGCTGCCGATCTCGCCGGCCGCCGCGAGCCATTCGCGCGGCATCGCAAGCAGTTCGTTCACTTGATCACCAGGATCTGCGGGTGTGTCGCCAGGAGTGTCTGCGTGAACACGTAGTTGAACGCGCCGATGCCCAGAAACGCGATCACGACCGCCTCGTTGACCGCGCGCCCGACGCCCTCAGCGCCGCCGGACGCAGTCATGCCCTTGTAGCAGCAGACGATCGCGATGATCGCGCCGAACACCGTGGTCTTGAGCACCGAGCCCCACAGGTCGGTGACCGACGCGTTCGCGAACAGCGTGCCCCAAAACGGCCCCAGCGGCTGGTTGTTGGCGAGCGCGGCGAGGATGCCGCCGAAGATGCCGAACAGCAGCGCGTAGATGTCGAACAGACCGGTCACGACCATCAGCGCGAGGAAGCGCGGCACGACCAGGTTCTTCACGGGGTCCACGCCCAGCACCTGCAGCGCGTCGAGCTCCTCGCGCACCTTGCGCGCCCCCAGGTCGGCGGTGATCGCGGTGCCGGCCACGCCGGCGAGCACGATCGAGGTGATCAGCGGGCCGATTTCGCGAATCGCCGCAAGTACGAAGAAGCCGCCAAGGCGGTCGATCGCGCCGAACAGCCGCAGGAAGTCCGCCGCCTGCAGGCCGGGCGCGCCGTAGTTGATCGCGACCGTCGAGATCAGCAGCGGGAACCATACGAGCCGCAACGTGAACAGGAACTGCGAGACGAGCTCTCCCCCATACGGGTAGGGAGGCCGCAGCGCCGACCAGATGGTCCTGCCGGTCAGGATCATCATGTCGCCGAATTCCTCGAGCACGTGTCGCGCCGGGTGCCCCACCCGTTCGGCGACGCTGCGAACCATTAGTGCCTGCCCCTCCTCGGGATTGCGTTGGCTGGTCGTGCAAACTCTACGTGATGCGGCTGCGGTACGCCAGCGGTAGCCGCTGGTATCGTGGCCCGATCGTGAGGGGAGGGCCCATACGCCTGATCGTTTCGGCCGCCTGCGTGCTGCTTGCAGCCGGGTGCGGCGGCGGGACTCGCCAAGACGCAAGCGAACCTTCCGGCAGCTATGCGGTGAAGGTCGTCGGCGCGAGCTTCTCGGCCACGCAGACGATCGCGCGCCACGCCAAGATGGTGCTGGCCGTGCGCAACGTCGGTGCGCGCACCGTGCCCAACCTCGCGGTCACGATCGACTCCTTCGACTACACCTCCTCGTATCCCGAACTCGCCGCCAACAAGCGCCCCGTGTGGGTGATCGAACGCGGCCCCGGAGCAATCGCGTCTCCGCCAGTTCAAACCCAGGAAGTCAGTCAGCCCGGTGGCGGCCAGACGGCGTACGTCAACACATGGGCGTTCGGCGCGCTCGCTCCCGGCCAGACACGCACGCTCGTGTGGGAGGTCGTGCCGGTCAAGGCTGGGCTCTACACGGTCCACTATCGCGTGACCCCGGGGCTCGCGGGCAAGGCGAAAGCTCGGCTCCCCTCGAGCCGCTTGGTGAACGGCAGCTTCGCCGTCAACATCGCTTCCCCGCCCCCACTCACACACGTCAACCCCGAGACCGGCCGCGTGGAACCCGGCCAGTTCCCGGCGACTCCCTGACGCCCGACGCCGATCGCGTCGATCTCCGCCCAACCTCCGCGCTCGACGCGCGCTCGGGCTCGCGCGAGAGACGTTTGGGTTTGGCCGCGTGTCCAAAGCGCGACCCCCTCGGTTTCGCCACCCGGTGATCCCCTTCGGCCAGCTTGGCACTACGATTGCGTTCCGGCCTCGCGGCTCGCGCGAGCGCGCGCATCTCACCCCTTTTTCAGGAGGAATCGACCCACCCCATGCCCAGGACCCGCCAGCACAACGTCACCGCCGCCCAGTGGAGCGCCAACGGAGCCGCGCTCGGCTCCTTCGACCTGACCCTCCCTGACAACCAGCTGTTCGGGTCGAACGTCTTCTCCCCGGCCGTACAGCGCCATCGTCTTCCCAAGCACGTCTACAAGGCGCTGCAGCGCACGCTCGCGCGCGGCGAGGCGCTGGACACGTCGCTCGCCGACGCGGTAGCGCAGGCGATGAAGGAATGGGCGATGGAGAGAGGCGCCACCCATTACACGCACTGGTTCCAGCCGCTGACCGGCTCGACCGCGGAGAAGCACGACTCCTTCTACGCGCCCGCGGGCGACGGCACGGCGATCACGGAGTTCTCAGGCAAGGAGCTGATCCAGGGCGAGCCCGACGCGTCCTCGTTTCCGACCGGTGGCATCCGCGCGACCTTCGAGGCGCGCGGCTACACCGCGTGGGACCCCACTAGCCCGGCGTTCATCCTCGAGAACCCCAACGGCGCGCTGCTGTGCATCCCCACTGCGTTCACCTCGTGGACGGGCGAGGCGCTCGACCACAAGATCCCGCTGCTGCGCTCGATGGACGCGCTGTCGAATGCCGCGGTCGGCGCACTGGAGCTGCTCGGCGAGACCGCCGCAAAGCGTGTGTTCACGACGATCGGCTGCGAGCAGGAGTACTTCCTGATCGACGAGCAGTACTACTTCGAG
>Ga0187780_10004075_pt1 | contig 10945 bp, 10 predicted proteins | sample 1015_Q2_SP10_20__FD_132429 | JGI IMG/M metagenome (GOLD analysis project Ga0187780, IMG submission 132429) | Tropical peat soil microbial communities from peatlands in Department of Meta, Colombia - 1015_Q2_SP10_20_MG | ecosystem: Environmental > Terrestrial > Soil > Wetlands > Peat | place...
GACTATCCACTATGGCGCGATTTCGCCTACGAATACGAACGCGGCAAACTCGCTATCGACGTCATCAATGGCAGCCCCTTACTGCGCGAATGGGTGGACGATGAGTTGGCGACACCACAAGACTAGATGCGTTGGCTATACCGGACGAGCAGGCTTGGTTGAAGGAGAAGCACGAATTGCTGCGCTACTAAAGCGGTGAGCAATACGCGCTCCTTGTTTCTCTCGCGTAATCCCTGTTCAGCCGAAAGACATTCCCTGTTCGAATGTGTAGGGAATTTCGCGATAAGCCGCCTGCTAAATCACTGCGTAAATGCGTCCGCATGAGACGCGACTTAAGCTCGAAACGGCCACTTTCCCTGTTAATTGGTATGCAGAGACAGGTTCGACCATGACTGCGTCCGCCACCATACTTCAGTTAGCCCTTTTGCTCCCGCCTGGATGTATTTTCAGGCTCGACCAACGAAAAAACCAATAAAACGTTTTGTGGTTGTTTCGCGGCGGTCGCTTCTGCCGCGCCACGTATGTACTCCGGTTGCTCTTGGCCGCCGGAAAATGTTTTTAGCTCATATATCTCGCGGCCAGAAGTATGCCGGCTAGAACGAGACCCGAGACAAATAACTTACTGCAGCGCACCATCAGGGTATGCCGCCTCATTCTCTGAATCGCCAGGTTAACTGGGCTCAATGCCGGTCCTCGCTTCGGGCCCGCCACATCATGCTTGTATAAATTATTTGATACTACGCGCGTGCCCGGGGAATGGTTCCATTCTTTCGGGGTTGCCCACCGCCTCAAGCACGGCTTCACGCCACTCGCGTTTGACCGGCATGATAGGCGGCACTGGGGAGGTATCGGGCGCTGGTGTCGGTGCCGCGACCGAATCGATGTGCTCGGTAGCCGAACCCTTTCGCATAAACATGTTGTAAATCAACCATTGGCCTCGATGACGGCGGCCTCGTACTGGAAAGCGGCTAGCGATGGAGGATAGTGCGTAGAACGTCTCATATGCCTCCGCTTGACCGCGGCGCAACTCATCGCCGGACATCTGCGCCGGACGATAGACCACTTGGCTCTGGTCATATTTATCCCAGTCGAATGAAACAATACGATTTGCCTTCTTCATTTCATACCAAGTGAGTGTCCCCGGATAGGGTGTGAGGACGGAATAGGCACAGGCGTCATAGCTGCTTTCACGATTGAACCGTACAGTTTCTTCGAATACGGAGCGGTCGTCGCCGTCGAAGCCAAACATGAAAAGTCCGAACACCATAATTCCGTAGGAATGGACCTTTTCCACTAATGCGGCGAAAGTTTCCGGCCTGTTGACGTACTTATGCACGCTCTTAAGGGTGGAGCGCGATATCGATTCGAATCCGATGCTCAGCATCGTGCACCCGCTGTCGGCCGCCAACTGGAGCATCTCGTCATCTTGCGCGAGTTTTGAGGTGACGCCGGCCTGCCATCGGAACCCGCGGCCCCTTAGTGCGCACATCACTTGCTTGGGACGGGCCGGCGTGCCGAACAAATCCGCGTCGTTGATAGAGACGAAACGCGAGCCGCAATTCTCCATTTCGCTCACGACCTCCTCGACCGGCCGATAGCGGAATTTCAGGCCGTTCATCAGCGGTTCGGCGCAGAAAGTGCAACCTTGGTGGCAACCGCGCGAGGTCTGGACGAAGGTGCAATTCACGTATCGGTTCTTCTTCAAAAGGTCGTAGCGGGGCATCGGCATGCCGACCATTGGATGCAGGGTGTCCGATTTGTATAACCCGCGCATCGACCCGTGCCTGAGATCGTCGAGCAGCCGGTCGATGACAAGCTCAACCTCACCGATGACAACCGCATCGCAGTGCTTGAGCGCTTCCTGCGGCATAAAACTCGGATGTACGCCGCCCATGACGACCGGAACGCCTTTACGGCGAAACTGGTCGGCAATTTCGTAACCGCGATTGACGTAACTTGTCATCGCAGAAATCCCAACGAGGTCCGCCTTTAAATCGAAATCGATCGCTTCGATGTTCTCGTCCGTAAGAACAACCTCATACCGATCACGCGGGATAGATGCGGCGACCGCCAGCAAGCCCGCAAGCGGAGAATAGAGCGCCCGGTTCATATAAAGCGGCCGGGTCGTGACAGAGTCCGTCTTCGGATTGACGAGATGGATAATGCGGGTGGCCACGAGCTTCCTCTGCGAAGTCCTTTCTTGCTAACGACTTCGAAAGGCCGAGGTTTCCCTATAGTTCTGAATAAGTGCCGTTCCGGGATAATGCCTTATGGAACTTCGGTTCCCGACGGAGCGAACCGTCATTAGGTCCTCACGAAAGTTTGCGCGCGCCTCTTACTCAAACCGTGCCCGGATAAGGCACTGCAAATTTGGCCGCGACAAGATGGCTGGCAATATAAGAAACAACAGAAGAAACAATGGGCCTAACTCATTTTGCCAGTTCTCGAATAATGAGGTCCCCCACAAAACGGGATCAGCGATGAGCTTAATAAACGACCGGAACGCACGGCTCAGATGGACGTTTACGGTTTCGGATGGGTGTAGGCGCAAGCGTTTTTAGAGGATGACGATGACCACCTTGAAACGTCTCGCGATTGCAGTCGCGCTGCTCGTGACCGGGACTTCGCTAGCAATAGCGCAGAATGGTCTCCCGACGGGCGGCGAACGGCCGGTGGCTGGCGGAGCCAATGGCGGCGGTCCCGCCTACGGTCACGTCTATCGCTACGGATACGGCTACGGGTACCGGCCTCACCGGCACTTATATGCCTACTATCGGCCTTACCACCGGTATTGGCATTACTGAAAAATCGCGGCCCGCTGACATCTGTAGGGCTTCGCGTCGCTTTCCGCTGCCCTGATCAGCGGCTCAAATCAGAGCATCGAAGATGGAGAGAACTGTGAAAAAGCTTTTGCTCGTAGCCGGGTTCCTATCGGCTGCTACATCGGCGGCGTGGGCGCAGGTCTACGTCTATCCGAGCGCATCCTACGGCTATGTCTACAACTACAGCCTCTCTGCACCGGAGCCTTATGCTGCGCCTCCCGGCTTCTATGGCTATGATCCCTATGGAACGGCCTACAATTGGGACTACTACCGCGTTGACAGGCCGGGTCGAGGCAACGACGTCGAGTCAACCCGATAAGACAACGCCCGGCTGTACGCGCCGTACGCAGACGAATTGGCTGTGAGACGCCACCAGCTATAGGCAACGTGCGAGCGCTCGATTGTTATCGGCTTATCCAGTGTGTTTCGACATTTTCTCGGCTCGGCGAATCTGCCACGGCGCTATCTGGGGCGCATCGGTACGAGGGTCCTCAGAGCAAGTCTAAATGCCACGCGCTGAACGTGCCGGTGACTCAAGGGCATCGTCTGTGAGCGCAACCGTTTCCCTATTTCTTTGACCTAGATCAACCCGGTTTGCCGCCGAGTGTTTCAAGCTTTGGTGCGAAGACAAAATGCTTCGCGGCATTGTGTCCGAGCGGCAAGGACCCGCAAAATCACTGATCTCCCACCCGCCCGCGATCGCAATGAGGCCGAATGAACGCCGGTAAGATATTGGGCCGCAAGGGTCGGAGAGTATTTACTGTCAGTTCGAGTGCTACTCTGGCCGCCGCGGTTAGCCGTTTGACCAAGTCTCGCGTCGGCGCGCTCGTCGTCACGGACGCAGACGGCGGCGTCATTGGGATCATCTCGGAACGCGATGTTGTGCAGGCGCTTGGACACAGGGGGACCGCCGCGCTGGCCTTACCGATCGCCAAAGTCATGACCAGCGCGGTCATCACCTGCACCGAAAATAGTTCGCTAATCTGGATAATGAACAAAATGACGCGAGGTAGATTCCGTCACATGCCGGTGGTCCGGCGTGGGGATCTCGCAGGCCTCGTGTCAATGGGCGATGCGGTCAAGTTCCGTCTTGCCGACCTCGAGGACACGCTCACGAATGTTCAAAGCATCGTCGCGTCAATTGCTCACGAGGTAAGACAGCCATTGGCAGCCATCGCTGCCAACGGCGGTGCGGCGCTGCGGTTTTTGGCAGGATCGCCCGTCAACGGCGATGAAGTCCGCGCGGCGCTTACCAGAATGATAAGGGATTGCCATCGCACCAATGCCGTGTTTGACAGCATACGCGCATTGTTTGATTCGAGTAGCCAGCAAACGCAATCGATCAATTTGAACGACATCATCGTCGAAGTATTACAATCGGCGCGTGGGGAGTTGGAGGAGCATGGCGTGGCAGTTCGTTCACAATTAATGGCCGAGGCGCCGCTTGTGGCTGCCAATTCCACCCAACTTCAAGAGGTCGTCACCAATTTAATTCGGAATGCAGTGGAAGCAATGGCTGCCACGGCTGATCGCGCACGTGTGTTGACGGTGAGAACCGAGATTCACCGTAAAGACGCGATTAGGGTCGCAATAGACGATTCAGGGCCCGGCATCCCTCAAAAACAATTGAACCGTATGTTCGGCGCATTTGTTTCGACGAAGGCTTCCGGAATGGGACTGGGGCTAGCCATTTGCAAAATGATTATCGAGCGTCACGGCGGTGAAATCTCCGCGCTTTCGGACGGCAGAAGTGGAACCACGATGCAATTTATTCTTCCGATTTCGGATCGCAAATATTGGGAAAGCGCGCACAGACCGCCGCCCCTGCGGCGTGCTGCGCCAGAGCGATCGGCCAAGATATAAAAATCGAAAACAGATAATCACGTCTGTGGCTTCGTCGCGGCCGCAACACTGTGGCGACGGCTAGTTCTTAGCTTGGCCGCTCGGGGGCGTCCGCTGCGGCAGGCACCTTGCTTCCAGGTTCCAAATTGCTATTGGGTGCATCGTTCTAATGCCAAGTTTGCGTCACGGTCAGGCCATCCGCGGGCGCGACATTTTGCGTCACCGCGGAACTTGAAGAAACCTTCGGCGCGCGCTAGCCGCGACAGACGAAACGTTGAGGGCGGTGATGACGATGGGTCGAGGCGTCGCGTTGGCGATTGGTTGTCTGGCGCTGTGTGTCGCAAGCACGGCTAGGGCGCAGGGAGACTTGGACCAGGGTAAGACAGGCGCCCAACTTTACGCGTCAGCCTGCGCGGCCTGCCACAAATCGCCGCAAAGCGTGAGCCACACCACATGGTTTTTCGGGCTCGAGAGCTTCCTCCGCCAACATTATACCTCCAGCAGCGAATCGGCCGCCGTCCTCGCCGCCTATCTAAAGGCGCAAGATAAACCGTCGACTGAATCCCGGCGCGCCGCCGTCGCCAAACGCATGAGCCAAGCGCGCCCCGCCGAACCGACGCCGAGCGAATTTGGCGAAGACATCCCGAGGCCCCCAGCGGACATACCGGACGCGAAACGGTAAAGGCGCCGCTGTTCTGCGATGTCCGGATGGGCAAGTAAGGCCGCCGCCAACAGCAGTCACGAACTCGCGGCGCTCATGGATCACCGCTTCAAGCCGAGGAACGCCCCGGCTAATCCGGCGTGCCCAGCATGCGGAAGATTTCCTCAAGTTGCGGGCTCATCGGCAGATTGAGCGTCTCGCCGGTCGGCAGCCGGCGCAGGAACCACTTGTTGTAGAGCTCTGTGAGACGCCGCTCGGTCGCCATTCTGGCGAAGGCGCCATTGACGACGGCGGTAAAACCCGGGTCGTCGCGGCGGTAAACCAGACCATAGGGATCGTATGTCAAATAGTCTCCCACGACCTTCATGCCGCGAGCGCTCGGCTCGGTAGCGATGATGCCGTAGAGAAGGACGTCGTCGGTGGCGAACGCGTCCGCCTTGCCGGCTGCAAGCATTGCGAATGACTGCGCGTGATCGCGCGCCGTGACGATGTCGATGCCAAGCTTTTGTTTATTGGAAAGGGTCCGTAACGCCGCTTCGTTGGTGGTGCCGGCGGTCACCACTAACGTCTTGCCGGCAAGATCGCGATAGGACTGCACGGTCGAAGCTTTCGAGACCATCAACTTGGTGCCGGCGACGAAAAAAATCGGCGAGAAGGCGACTTCCTTCTGGCGCTGCACGTTGCTGGTGGTCGAGCCGCATTCCAGATCGATCGCGCCGGCTTCCACCTTCTGCAATCGGTCGGCGGCGGTTACGGGGCTGAGCGCAATCTTGATGTCCATTCCATCAAGCTCCGTCGAGGCCTCCTCGACGATTTCGCGGCAGAGATCGATTGAATAGCCGATCGGCTGCTCGCGCCTGTTCAGATAGGAGAAGGGCAACGAACTTTCGCGATAGCCGAGCGTAATCGTTCCGCTGTCCTTGATCTTTTTCAGCGTTCCCGCGAGCACCCTGACGGACGTGTCTTGTGCCGCATCCTGCGCCTCGGCGAACGACGCAGTCGCCACGGCCACCATCACACCGGCAAGGAGCCTTCCGAACGCCATGACACGTCTATGCAACGCCCGGTTCGAGCATCATCTCCGGTTCGACCGGAATAATGATCTTCTCGCCTTCCCATTTTGCCACCACAGCAGTCGCCAGCGAGTTGCCGATAACATTGGTGGCGGATCGGCCCATATCGAGGAACTGATCGACGCCGATAATCAAGAGCAGTCCGGCTTCGGGCAGGTTGAAACTCGCAAGTGTGGCGGCGATGACCACAAGCGACGCGCGCGGTACGCCGGCCATGCCCTTGCTCGTGAGCATGAGCAAGAGCAGCATCGTGGTCTGCTGACCAAAGCCGAGCTGGATGTTGTAGGCCTGCGCGATGAACATGGTCGCGAAGGTGCAATACATCATCGAGCCGTCGAGATTGAAGGAGTAACCCATCGGCAGCACGAAGCTGATGATTTTCTTGCTGATGGGGAATTTCTCGAGCTGCTCCATCATCTTCGGATATGCAGCCTCGCTGCTCGCGGTCGAGAAAGCGAGCAAGAACGGCTCACGCACCAGGTTGACCAGACGGATCGCGTGGGTACCGAAAAACAGCCAGCCGACGCACACGAGCAAAATCCACAGCGCGACCAGCCCGAGGTAGAATTCGAGCACGAACTTGCCGTAGGTCACAAGGATGCCCAGTCCCTGCGTGGTGACGATAGCGGCCATCGAGGCGAACACCGCAAGCGGCGCGAGCTTCATGATATAGCCGGTAATGGCGAGGATGGCGTGAGAGAGTTCTTCGATGCCGCGCACCAGCGTATGCGCGCGCTCGCCAAGCGCTGCGCAGGCGACGCCGAAGAACAACGAGAAAACCACGATCTGCAGGATCTCGTTATTTGCCATCGCCTCGACGATCGATCGCGGCACCAAATGCGTCACGAAGTCCTTCATCGACAGCGAGGCCACTTTCAGATTGGTCGACGCCAGCGCATCGGGTAATGGCAGGTTAAGATTGTCGCCGGGGCGCAGGATGTTGACCAGCACGAGTCCCAGTAACAGCGATACGAGCGACGCCGAAATGAACCACGCCATGGCCTTGGCGCCGATGCGGCCGACGATTTTGGGGTCGCCCATATGCGCTACGCCAACAACCAAGGTCGAAAACACGAGCGGCGCGATGATCATCTTGATGAGGCGGAGAAAGATGTCGGTTATCAGCGAAATATATTCGGAAATGCTTTTTGCGGTGGCGGGATCGGGCCACAATGTGTGGCATGCGTAGCCGACGGCGATACCGAGCAGCATTCCAATGATGATGATCGTGGTCAATGTCGAGCGCATTGGGCCCCTCCAAAACGATCCGTCGCGCAACAGTTTAGGCTGAACGGGGATGGGTCGAAAGGATGGGGCGACCGTCTTTCGGAAAAAGAAGAGACCCCGATCGGGGACCGGGGTCTCCCCCCTGTACCGCCTCCCGGCCATCTGGTGCCACCGCGCGATCGGGGCGGCGGGGTCGATGAGCTTCTTCGCCAGCGGAAATTAAAGTATAGCATCATTCCACGGCGATAGGGACGTGAAACGCACGATGGGCCTGCTGAAGCCTCATCAACACCGGCGCCGGGGCAGTCATGGCGCAGCGACTGCTAATTGTTTTTGCAATTGCATAACATTTCATGGAGCGGCGCAGGCACAGGCGGCACGCAACCAATCGACCTGTCGTGCGTTTAGCTGTCGATATTCAAAGCACGGAATCCCGCTGACGGAGTCCGGGGGTGAGGCTGGGTGAGTCCCCGGCCCGGCGAGGACGGAGAGTTCGCTTGGCTTATTTCGACACCGGACATCGAACTCTTTTGCCGAAAGCGCGGATCAAAGGCGCACGATAGAGAGGTTTCGTTCGCCGCCAAAGGGCGGCGTCGATACGCGCGGTGCGCCGCACCAACGGATCTAACGGACGGAGGAGCTCCATGCGTGCACCAACCCACCAACCTGGCCAGGCCGATTTCAAGTCGATCCTCCCCGAAGACATCGACTGGAAGCCGTTTCCGGCTTTCCCGCCCGCGGCCCGTCTCGCTGTCGTTGTCGGCCAACCCGCAGAGCCCGGTCCCTACGTGATCAGAGTCAAGGTGCCGCCTGGCGTGAAACTCATGCCGCACAGACACCCCGAGGATCGGGTCTACACGGTCATATCGGGTGTCTTTTACATTGGCCTCGGCGATCAATTCGACGACGATAATCTGAAGGCTTATCCGCCAGGCAGCGTTATCGTTCTGCCCGGCAATACAACCCACTTTCACTGGGCAAAGTCCGGGGAATACGTCACGCAAGTATACGGTATTGGTCCGTTAGGAATGGAATACCTGGATCCCGGCGACGATCCGCGAAGGCAAAAACGCTAATAACGAATCTTGTCGAGCCCAGCGCTGCGCGCGAACCGATATCGGGAGTCATTCAATGAGACGCGTCACCAACGAGAGCGCCGAGATCGCCGGCGCCGCGAGCGAGCGGAGACCGGAGAAGGTGGAGAAGATTTCAGTGTCCCTGATCGTCAACGACGTTCGGAGACAGCTTACCATCGCGCCATGGACGACTTTGCTCGATGCACTGCGTGATCATTTGGATCTAACCGGTACCAAAAAGGGATGTGACCACGGCCAGTGCGGCGCCTGTACCGTGCTGGTTGACGGCCGGCGCGTCAATTCCTGCCTCACATTGGCCGTCATGAAGGACGGCTCACGCATCACGACGATCGAAGGCCTGGCGGCGACTGGCGCTCTTCATCCCCTGCAGCAAGCCTTCATCGATCACGACGCATTCCAGTGCGGATATTGCACGCCTGGTCAGATCTGCTCCGCCGTCGGACTGGTGGCCGAAGGCAAGGCCAAGACCGCCGACGAGATTCGCGAGCTCATGAGCGGAAACCTCTGCCGCTGCGGCGCCTATCCCAACATCGTTGCCGCCATTCAACAGGTCATGGGCGCGTCATGATCAATTTTCAATATTCGAGGGCGAGCGACGTTGCCGACGCGGTGCGTCAAATCTCCGCGGAGCGCGCCGCAAAATTTATCGCCGGCGGCACCAATCTGATCGACCTGATGAAGGAGGATGTCGAGCGGCCGTCGCGGCTGATCGACATATCTCGCCTGCCGCTCAAGACGATCGAGGAGACCGAGGATAGGCTTGTCGATCGGTGCCCTGATGTCCAATTCCGACCTCGCCTACCATCCGCTGATCGCGCAACGCTATCCGCTGCTCGCAAGCGCGATTTTGGCCGGCGCTTCGGCACAACTGCGCAACATGGCATCGGCCGGCGGCAACTTGCTGCAGCGGACGCGCTGCGCCTATTTCTATGACCTGGCTACGCCCTGCAACAAACGCGAGCCCGGCAGCGGCTGCTCGGCTATCAACGGCGTCAACCGCATGCACGCAATACTGGGAACGAGCCATGCCTGTATCGCGACGCATCCCTCCGACATGTGTGTCGCATTGGCGGCGCTGGAGGCGAGGGTTCGCGTAACGGGCACGGCGGGCGACCGTGTCATAGAGTTTGCGGACTTCCACCGATTGCCCGGTAAAACGCCGCAACGCGACACCAATCTTCGTTCCGACGAAATCGTCACGGCGATCGAGCTTCCGGCGCAGGGCTTTGCCGCCAACTACACTTATCTAAAGATTCGCGATCGCCTGTCTTACGCGTTTTCGCTCGTGTCCGTTGCTGCGGCACTTGAGTTGGAGAGCGGGACCATTAAGGAAGCCAGACTCGCGCTCGGCGGCGTGGCGCACAGGCCCGGGCGAGACGCGGCGGTGGAGGCAGCGTTGCGCGGGCAGCCCGCCGGACGAATCGCTTTCGCGCATGGAGCGGACATGCTGCTGCGGGACGCCAGGGGCTTCGCGCATAACGGCTTCAAAATCGAGCTTGCCCACCGTTGCATTGTCCGCGCGCTGACGCAGGCAGCGCAAAGTACTCCGCAATCGCAGTCCGACAAGAGAATCAGGTGACCGTCATGGCTCCGTATATCGGCAAGCCGACTTCCCGCGTCGACGGCCACGCGAAAGTCACTGGCGGTGCGAAATATGCGGCGGAGTTTAATGTTCGCGATTTGGCGCATGCCAGCGTCGTCACCTCGGCGATCGCCAGGGGACGCATCGCACGCATCGATCCGAGTGAGGCGATGCGCGTCGAGGGCGTGATCGATGTCTTGACCCATCGGAATCGTCCACCCATGGCTGCCAGCGCCAGCGCCTACAGGGACGACGTCGGGCCCGAGAACGGTTCGCCATTTCGGCCGCTTTACAACGACAAGGTCGCCTTCAGTAGACAGCCGATCGCGCTCGTGGTCGCGGAGCAGCCAGAAATCGCGCGGTTTGCGGCGTCGCTGGTGCGTGTCGATTACGAAGAAAACAAGCACGTCACGGATCTATTTCGCCGCGGCAACAAGATCGTCGTTTTAGACGATCCGGCAGCGCCGCGCGGAAATCAAGACGCAAGGCGTGCAGAATGTCTATCGCTATCTGTGCAACGTCTTCGGCATGAAGCCGGACGACCTGCGCGTTCTTTCTCCATTCGTCGGCGGCGCATTCGGCCTTGGACTGCGTCCGCAATACGAAGCCGTGCTCGCTGTGCTGGCCGCGCGCGCACTCAA